>WBZM01000016.1_pt1 | contig 383634 bp, 386 predicted proteins | sample 5204271 | NCBI WGS metagenome assembly WBZM01 (sample SAMN12344346, study PRJNA552823) | activated sludge metagenome | biome: Activated sludge suspended growth; feature: Nitrification reactor; material: Wastewater; isolation source: activated sludge from nitrification reactor of wastewater...
AGAAGCTGGCAGCTTGACCGTTCAGTTGAGCTGCGTTGACGTTAGTCACACCTGAGCCATTACCTGAAAGGTTGGTGGCAGAGACGTTTGTAGCGTTGATGTTGCCGTTGATGGTAAGACCACCAAAAGTTGGTGCTGCCGTCATGCCAATATTTTGAACCGTATTTACATTACCGCTAGAAACGCTAAAGTTAGAGGCATTAAATTGCGCAATACCCTTAGCGGATGTTGAGGCGTTGTTCATAGTAATTGTTGTGCCCGACGCTGTACTGTTTGCGATTGATAAAGCACCATCAAGACCATTAAGAGAAGAGACACCTGAGCCGGTGCCGCCTGGGCATGACCGGAATTCAGGAGCCCCTGCTGTTGACATTAAGCAGAGATCTTCTGAACTTGCTGTTACTGCGGTGAGCGGGTTAGAACCCTGACCAATCACTACTCCATTTTGAGCTAAAGAAGTAACTCCCGTTCCGCCCGATGATACACCGAGAGGTGAATTTAACAAAAGACTAGAGATTGTCGTTGGTCCAAGAGTTGTTTTTCCAGCAACATTTAAAGAGCCTTGTAAGGTGGCGGCATTTGTAACATTAAGGTTAGACGTGCTCATGCCAGCACCAAATCTATTAAAAGCTTGGAAGTTATTTGCTGCTCCAAGCGTAGCAATATCTGAAGGAACTGTTGGCATGCTTGAAACACTATTGCTCAAACTTTGAACTTGCGACGATATGTTGTTCAGTTGATCCATGTTTGCCAACTGCAAAAATTGAGTACCATTGTAGTACGCTAACGCTCCTGCGTTTTTATCAAAATAAACTTGACCAGCCGTGCCCTCTGTTGGCCTATCCGTTGGTGCAAGAACAAGTGAATTGTTCGTGCGCAACTGACCATTAACACTCAGTGATTGAGATGTAATGAGGTCAAGACTTCCTGAGCTTGCCAATCCTGCTAAGTCGATTACTTGAGCGTCAAACTTTTCAGAAGGTTGGCTCGAACTAGCCACCTGCGATTTATCGCTCTCTCTACTCATAAAAAGAGCAAAGGCTGTGCCTCCTAAAAGGAGTAAAAGAATAGATATAACCGCAAAAGTCTTTACACCCATAAAGCCTACTTTTCTTCCTTTGTTTGCAGGCATTGAAGTAGCTTGTTGGCTTTTTGAAGATACTGGCACCGACGACAAAGGCGCGTTACTGTTAGGGCTTGGCTTGGTTGATGCAGAAGAAGGTTTTGTTTTTCGAGGTTTTAAAGCGATATCTCTTATCGGTGTAAGCGACTGTATACTATCTTGAGTCAACGGCTTAGCATTAACTGCTTTAGTTCGGTATTTTTTTTCTTTCACGGCTTATTGATTTTTGCTTATGGTTACCCTTACTAAGTAATTATACCTAACAACACAGCAATTACCAGGGTTTTCTATACTTTTTATGCTAAAATGTTTGCCTTTGATTCAAAATTTTGATATAAAAGCAATTTATCCTGTCATAAAACACTGGTGGGGCTGCCAGGACTTGAACCTGGGACCTCGTCATTATCAGTGACGCGCTCTAACCAACTGAGCTACAGCCCCCCGCCACATTAAAATGGTGGAGCGTCGGGGACTCGAACCCCGGACCCCCTGCTTGCAAAGCAGGTGCTCTAGCCAACTGAGCTAACGCCCCATAAAGTTACATGGACAATCAGTATTTTAACCTACTCACCCCTTGCTCGCAAGTGCAAGATTTGGCATAGTAGAAGTTAGAAAGGTTTTATCTATGAGCTTTGGTGCATTTTTCTTAGGTCTTCTTATTGTTATAGCAGGAGCTGTCTCTGTTAAATATAATCGTCAAATTGCAGATAGTTTTGGTGACTCAGGGGTTGCCAATATGATTGGACCTGGCAATAAGTATAGCGTTTTTAAGCTTTACAGCGTTATTGCCATTATTATTGGTCTAATCATTATGTTTGGCTTACATACTTTTTTTATTAATCTTATTATCTCTCCGTTCATAAATACAGGCGTAAGATAAAGATAAATTAAAAATAACCTCATTTTATAGAGGTTATTTTTATTATTCACAACTTAGTAGTGCAATCATCGCCAAGTTAACAAAGGTGAACTTAGTCTTGTTCTCTAATAAAAGAGAACGAAAATTGTTATGTAAGCTCATCATAACAACAAGACCGACCTAGCTTCAGTGAAAGATTACTCGTTTCACTGGCATAACTCTCCCTAGAAAGGAGGTAATCCATCCGCAGCTTCCGCTACGGATACCTTGTTACGACTTAACCCCAATCATCCCCCCCACCTTAGGCCGCTATAAAACGGACTTCGGGTGTTGGTGACTTTCATGGTTTGACGGGCGGTGTGTACAAGACCCGGGAACGTATTCACCGCAGTTTGCTGACCTGCGATTACTAGCGATTCCGACTTCAAGCAGGCGAGTTTCAGCCTGCTATCCGAACTGGGACCAGCTTTGATGCGATTTGCTCCCCCTCGCGGGTTGGCTGCGCATTGTACTGGCCATTGTAGCGCGTTTCTGGCCCAGGGCGTAAGGGCAATACTGACCTGACATCATCCCCTCCTTCCTCCCCGTTGCCGGGGCAGTCTGAATAGAAAAATTCAACTATTCATAAGGGTTGCGCTCGTTGATGGACTTAACCAAACATCTCACGACACGAGCTGACGACGGCCATGCAGCACCTGTCACCGAGTTCAATAAAGCACTCACTCCTTTCGGAGTAATTCTCGGGATGTCAAGCCCTGGTAAGGTTCTTCGTTTATCATCGAATTAAAGAACACGCTCCACCGCTTGTGCGGGTCCCCGTCAATTCCTTTATGTTTTAATCTTGCGATCGTACTCCACAGGCGGGATACTTAACGCGTTAGCTTCGCTACTGAAGGGGTCGATACCTCCAACAGCTAGTATCCATCGTTTACGGCGTGGACTACCCGGGTATCTAATCCGGTTCGCTCCCCACGCTTTCGTGCCTCAGTGTCAGAAATGATCCAGTAGCCTGCCTACGCCATTGGTGTTCCTTCTTATATCTACGGATTTCACTCCTACACAAGAAATTCCAGCTACCTCTATCATTCTCGAGTTATGCAGTTTGAATAATAAGCTGAATGGTTGAGCCACCAGTTTTCACTATTCACTTACATAACCACCTACGCAACTCTTTACGCCCAGTCACTCCGGATAACGCTCGGATCCTACGTATGACCGCGGCTGCTGGCACGTAGTTAGCCGATCCTTATTCATTAGTTACCGTCATATTCTTCACTAATAAAAGCAGTTTACGACCCGAAGGCCTTCATCCTGCACGCGGCGTTGCTCCATCAGGGTTGCCCCCATTGTGGAAGATTCCTCACTGCTGCCTCCCGTAGGAGTCTGGACCGTGTCTCAGTTCCAGTCTGGCTGATCATCCTCTCAGACCAGCTACCGATCGTCGGCTTGGTGAGCTATTACCTCACCAACAACCTAATCGGACGCAGGCTGTTCCCAAAGCGCCGAAGCTTTAATCCGAAGACCATATGCGGTATTAGACACCGTTTCCGGTGCTTATCCCTCACTTTGGGGCACATTCCTACGCGTTACTCAGCCGTCCGCCGCTCGCCGCCAAGTAGTAAACTACTCGCGCTGCCGCTCGACTTGCATGTGTTAGGCACGCCGCCAGCGTTCATCCTGAGCCAGGATCAAACTCTCCATATATAGTATCTACTAAAAGATACGCTCATAAATTAACTGACGATGATTTGCACTACCAAATTGTGAATGTTCCGTCATCAAAAAGTATGACTCTATCTGTTGCCATCAAAAATCCACTCAGACTGAAATCTAGTGTATCTCATTAACAGATGTGGTGTCAAGGGAACTATGTTATAAAAAACGCAACAACTATACTTACTGTGAAACCTATGCCGGCACCAACAAGTACTTCTAGCGGAGTGTGCCCCAAAGCATGATGCGGAATATATGCAATTTTTGCCTTTTTTAGCAGCTGCTTTAGGGCAACTCCCTGTTCTCCTGAGCTGCGCCTTACCTGCATTGCGTCATACATAACTATTGCAGCAAGTACTGCTGCAATAGCAAAAAGCCCTGACTCCACACCATCTTTCAAACCAATAATCGTCACGAGCGCTACTGTAATTGCAGAATGAGAGCTTGGCATACCACCAGATTGATACAACCAAGAAATATCTCTAAAATTTTTGTTTTTATAAGCGTAAAAAATATATTTGAGCAATTGCGCTGCTAGCCAACCACTCGCAGCTGCTATGAGATACACCCATGAGCTGCTAGCTTGTTCCATTTTACGCTTCCTCTTCTTCTGTCGTTAGAGCTGGGTTTTCTTGATCCGGAATAATACCCAAAGAAGCTACCTCATCATCGTCCTTCAATCGCATAATGCGCACTCCCTGAGTCGTCCTGCCGAGTAGTGGAATGTCTTGTAAGCCTACTCGAATCGCCTGACCTTTACCTGAGATCATAAGCACTTCATGCGCAGTTGCTTCCAGAGATTTTACGGTTACAATATTGCCGGTTTTATCATTTACCACTGCAGTCTTAATGCCAACACCGCCACGCTTATGGGCAGGGAAGTTATCGATCTTTGTCATTTTTCCATAGCCATTTTTGCTTACAACCAACATATTCTTATCTTCATGAGCAACGTCCATTCCAACAACTATATCTCCAGGTCGCAAGCGAATGCCTCGCACCCCTCTTGCGGCGCGCCCCATTGGTCGCGCATCACTTTCTTTAAAGCGGATAGCCTGGCCAAATGATGTTGAGATAATAACATCATTTTCACCACTCGTTCTCTGAATCCAGCGTAATTCATCACCATCATCAAGACGGATAGCGATAAGACCACTCGTGCGAATATTAGCGTAATCTTTCAAAGCCGTCTTTTTTACAGTCCCTTTTGCAGTACTCATGAATAGATAGCCGTCTTGGTCTTTTTCATCTTTATCGATTTTAATAATTGAGGTGATTTTTTCTTCTGGTTGAAGTTGTAGTAAATTCACAACAGCAACGCCTTTCGCTGCAAGACCAGCCGCTGGCACTTCATATGCCTTTAATCTGAATACACGCCCCTTGTTTGTAAAGAATAGCAGCCAGTCATGTGTATTCGCCGGAACAAGTTGTTCAATAATATCTTGTTCTTTGGTTGTCATCCCTCGCTTGCCCTTACCACCTCTGTGCTGACGTCGATATTCGCTCACAAGAGTTCTCTTAATGTAGTTTTCTGATGTAAGAACAACAACTACACTTTCATCTGGAATTAGTTCCTCATCACTAAACTTACCAAGCTCTTGATTAATAATCTTAGAACGACGTTCATCGCCATATTTTTCTTTCATTTCAAGAAGTTCAGTCTTAATAATCTTTAGAATCTCTTTTTCGTCTGCCAAAATCGCCTCAAGCTTCTTAATCAGCTCTAGGAGTTCTTTTAGTTCACTTTCAACTGCTGCTCGCTCAAGCCCAGTTAAGCGTCGAAGCTGCATGGCAAGAATAGCTTTTGCCTGAATCGCGCTTAGCTTAAATTTCTTTACTAAAGCAGCCTCCGCCTCATCTGTTGTCTTGCTTGCTCGAATTGTCTTAATAACTTCATCGATATGATCAAGAGCGATCTTATAGCCTTCAAGAATATGCGCACGCTCTTTTGCTTTTCTAAGCTCAAACTCGGTGCGACGGCGCACAACCTTTTGGCGATGCTTTACAAACTCTGACAAAATATCTTGCAAGCCCAAGATACGCGGCTGTATGCCATCAACTAACGCTAGCATATTAAAGTGGAAGCTTGTTTGCAAAGAAGTCAGTTTATAAAGCTGGTTAAGTACCTTCTTTGGGTACGCATCTTTTTTAAGTTCAATAACAATACGCACTGTTCCTCTGGCAGATTCATCACGAAGATCACTGATTGAAGTTAGCTTTTTATCTTTTACTAAGTCGGCTATTTTTTCAATAAGACTGGCTTTGTTTACGGTATATGGCACTTCTGAAACAATAATCTGATGTCGACCCTTCTTTGTCTCTTCAATTTCTGCAACTGCACGAATAGTAACGCTACCGCGCCCTGTTTGGTAGGCTTGCTTCATTGGCGTCCCACCATATACAACCGCTCCCGTTGGGAAGTCAGGACCCTTCACATATTTCAATAGATCATCAACTGTCGCTTCTGGATTATCTATCAGCTCAATAGTTGCGTCTACTAGCTCTCCGAGATTATGCGGTGGGATATTTGTCGCCATGCCAACAGCGATACCAATTTGCCCATTTAAAAGAAGGTTCGGAAGTTTCGCTGGTAATACAACTGGCTCTTGCATACGACCGTCATAATTGTCACGAAAATCAATAGTTTCTTTTTCAATGTCAACAAGCATCTCATCTGCAGGACGAGTCATCCGCGCTTCGGTATAACGCATTGCTGCTGGTGGATCACCGTCCATAGAACCAAAGTTGCCCTGGCCATCAACCAGCGGATAGCGTAGCGACCAATCTTGTGCAAGACGCACCATGGAGTCATAGATTGCCGAATCGCCATGAGGGTGGAAGTCACCCATCACCGCACCAACAACAGTTGCACTCTTGCGATGTTTTGCACCCGCTTTTAGACCATCACGATTCATTGTATATAAAATACGACGATGTACAGGCTTAAGACCGTCTCGTACATCAGGCAGCGCACGATCAATAATGACACTCATTGAATAGCGGAGGAAACTGTCCTCCATTACATCTTCAACAGTACGATTCTCTACTAGTTTCGAGTGTGTTGATTTTTCAACAACTTCTCCTTCAATTGGCATTTTTTCTTCTTTACTCATATCCTAAACATCCAACTCCTCTAGATCTACATCTTTTGCACGACTCTGAATAAAGCTCTTGCGAAGCGCGACTTCATCTCCCATAAGTTTTGTAAAGATGGCATCAGCTCGTTCAGCATCTTCTATTTTTACTTGTACAAGCACCCTATTCTCAGGATTCATAGTTGTTTCCCAGAGCTGATCTGCATCCATTTCACCCAAACCTTTAAATCGAGATATTGTAACGCCAGCTTGCTTCACTTTATCATCGGCTGCATCAGTTGCAGTTCCGCGCTGTTTTTTGTCTTCAATAATCTCATCTAGAATTCTGTCTCGCTCTGCTTCATCATAAGCATATGTTTTCTTTTGCCCTTTATTAACACTATAGAGCGGCGGTTTTGCTAAGTAGATATGACCGCCATCAATAACTTCTCGCATATAGCGGAAAAAGAAAGTCATCAGTAGAGTCGCAATATGACTACCGTCAACATCGGCATCAGTCATAATAATAATGCGATGATATCGCAGTCCATCTATATTAAATTGATCGCCAATACCAACGCCCATGCCTTTGATAAGGCTAACTATCTCGTTATTATTAAGCATACGATCAAGCCGGGCACGCTCAACATTAAGCACCTTGCCCCTTAAGGGTAAGATTGCCTGCGTTTTACTGTCTCGGCCAGACTTAGCTGAACCGCCAGCAGAATCTCCCTCAACAATATAAAGTTCAGAATCAGCCGGGCTCTTTGACGAGCAATCAGCAAGTTTACCCGGTAGGTTTAACCCGTCTAAAGCGCCTTTTCGAATAATATTGTCTCTTGCCGCACGCGCAGCTTTACGTGCTCTTGCAGCCAGCAATGCCTTACCAACGATTTTCTTGGCTACTGCGGGATTTTCTTCAAGATAATAAGAAAAGTATTCGTTCATTACTTGCTCTACGTATCGCCGCACTTCTGGATTACCAAGCTTATTCTTTGTTTGCCCTTCAAACTGTGGATCAGGAAGTTTTACAAGAATAATAGCCGTTAGACCTTCGCGAATATCATCACCGGTAAGGTTATCGTCCTTTTCTTTTAATATGCCGCTTTTTCGAGCATAGTCATTAATTACGCGAGTTAAGGCTGAACGAAAGCCAACTAAATGCGTTCCGCCATCTGGGTTTAATACATTGTTTGCAAAAGCCTTAACCGTTTCTGAAAAACCCTCATTATATTGAATAGCAACCTCAACCATCGAGTCTTCAACCTGGCGCTCTACATAGAAAACATTTTCCGAAACAATATCCTTGCCAATATTCAAATGTTTTACATATGATTGAATTCCGCCTTCAAAATAGAAAGATGAACGCTTTTTACTTCTTTCATCTTTTACAGAAACATAAATGCCTTTTGTTAGATATGCCTGATGGCGCAAATAGTTAACCACCCACTCATAATCAAGTGTCACTGTCTCAAAAATATCAGCGTCAGGATAAAACGTGATACTTGTTCCACTATGAGAGCTCTTGCCAACAACTTCTAACTTTGTTTGTGGCACGCCTCGTGCATACTCCTGCCGATATAACTTACCATCCTTACTTACTTCTGCAATAAGCTTTGTAGAAAGTGCATTCACAACGCTAGAACCAACACCATGAAGACCAGAGGACACTTTGTAGCCACCACCACCGAACTTACCGCCTGCGTGTAGAACTGTCAGAACAGTCTCTAGCGTACTTTTACCTGTCTTTTTATGTGTATCAACCGGAATGCCACGACCATCATCCGAGACTCTCGCGCCACCATCCTCTAAAAGCACTACTTCTAGTTTTGTTGCGTGCCCTGCAATTGCTTCGTCAATACAGTTATCTGCGATTTCTTTAATAAGATGATGCACGCCTTCATAGCCAGTGCTTCCAATATACATACCAGGCCGCTTACGAACTGGCTCTAACCCCTCTAGGACTTGAATTTGATCTGCGTCATACGCATTACTTGATTTCTGTTTGGTCATATTCCCCCATCTTCAGACTGCCTCTCAGCCATTTACAACCCTTCTATTATAACGGGCAAAATGTGTTCAATGCAACTGTTTAAGGCTATTTCAGCCACTAAAAATTATAGTTTGATATGAACTTCATCGTCAGACTCACCTTCACCAGAACGCGAAATAGAAAGGGTATTTTGGTCATTATTGCTCGCTATCTCTTGTGGCTCAGCAGTCGCCTCACCTTGCTGCTTATCCAATACCTTATTTTCTGGCGCTAGCTTTGGGTCGTCCAGTTTTTTCAAAGGAGGAGTCTGTGACGGCACTTTTGTAGCATTAAGTTTTTTGCGCTTCTCTAGCCATTCATCTAAGAATGAAGATCCGCCCCCGCCCACATTAGGTTTCTTTACGCCGCTACTGGTAAAGTTATTAGCTTGCGGAGCTAATGACTTTTTTGGTTCAGTTTTAATTCGTGCAAAAATTTCTTTTTCTACAACCGCTCGAGGCTTACCGTATTTTGCCGCCGAAAGCCGCTTCATGGCACTTTCTAGCTGTTTACTCACATGTCCCATCGGAGGCACCCACGACATACTAAACGGCGCAGATGGCACACCGGCAATTTGAACTACTGCAATCGACTCGTGATTAGGCAGATTAGTAAGGTCTTGTTCATCAAACGGAGGATTAAATTTCTTTTCCAGAAGCTCGGCATCTGTCTGACCAATACGCCCACTAATCACCGTTCCGACGTTACCAATAATTGCTTCCCGAATTTTCTCAGTAAGCTGGCTGATGAACTGGTTACCCAATATAAGGTTTAGACGGTATTTTCTCGCTTCAGAAAGAATTGTTTCAAAGCTTTCTGTAGCAAAGTTCTGAAACTCATCAACATAAAGACAGAAGTCTTCTCTGTCTTCCTCGTTCGTATCAGCTCTACTCATAGCTGCAGCCTGAAACTTCATAATAAAAATCATACCAAGTAGTCGAGAGTTGTATTCCCCTGTTTTACCTTTACTTAAATTCACTAGCAAAATCTTTTTATTATCCATGATGTCTCGGATATTAAATCCGCTTTTAGTTTGCCCAATGATATTACGCATCATGGCGTTAGACTGGAATGGTCCAAACTTACTAACTACCCAGCTAACAACCTCTCCAGATTCGCTAGAACGCTGCGAAGAAGGCCATTCTTTCGTCCAAAAATCTAATACGTTTTGATCAGTCACATATTTTAGCTTTTCTTTCATAAAATCGTTATCAACAAGCAATTTTGGAATATCAATAAAAGTTCCACCATTAGGATCTGCCATCAGAAGCAGCGCACAGTTTCTAAAAATATGCTCTAACCTTGGCCCAACAATACCTGTGTGCCCCGGATCATATAATCCATAAAGCATGTTAATTGCTTCCTGCACAAGAAAGTCTTTTTGATCAGGATGATCAAACTCAAACATGTTAAGCCCTATGGGGTGATCCATATCGCCAGGACTAAAATAAATTATGTCTTCAGCTCGCTCTTTTGGCACTACTCCCAGTAGCTTTTCTACAGCATCACCATGAGGATCAACAAAAGCGAACCCTTTGCCGTCTAGCATATCTTGAATTGCCAAGTTCTCCATGAGCACAGATTTTCCAGTTCCCGTCTGCCCAATAATATAGGTATGGCGGCGGCGATCTTTTATAGTGAGACGAATTTGTTTTTTAACACCACGAAAAACGTTATAGCCAAGCAAAAGCCCTTCGTCAAAAGTTTGGTGAGGACCATCTACCTGCTTTGATGCTTGTCGTTGTAATTGTGACGTCGGTATATTTCTCTGATCTGGAAGATGAAATATTGTAGAAAGTTCAACACTGTTTAGCACGTTCTTCGTCGTTTCTTGTGGGAAAAAACGAAATATAAACGAGGTAACGAATTGCTCAATATCTTTAGCTACGGCAAATTGAAAACCATTCTTATTAGGTGAATCAAAGAGCTTGAAAGAAGATACTAGATTTTGTAGCATAGCCTGCGAACGACTCGCCGTATTTGAAGAAACAACTAAACGAATTAACGTTTCGTACCCTGGATGTTGCGTTTTCTCTTCCATTGCCTCAACCGTAGATTGCTCTAGCGAAGTAAGCTGTTTGTCTTCTGGCTTCGATTCCCCTGTTTCCGGAGGCTTCCATAAAGCTTCCAATAAACCTTTTGCGCTTACTGCACTGTTACTGCCTTTATCTTTTTTTATCTTATTTGCCGCAGCAATAACCGTCTTAGACCAATCCTCGCTCGCAGGGCGCAATAATATTTGCACCGCAGCTCCGTCTTCTTCGTTCGCTGCAGAAAGAGCATTTAATATCGCTCTCATGGGATCTCGCTTCGTCTCTTGAAAGGTAGCAATTGGATAAGCAAACTCTTTTCGAAGCTCAAGCTCTCCGCCAATCGTTCCACTAATTTTCCCTGTCTTGCTGAAAATATTATGCTCTTCAACCTCTTCAAGATGGGCAGATGGATACGCTGCAGCAACTGCCTGCTTTACAACATCAATCAAAATTACTGGCACAGCAACATAGTACTCAATCGTACCTTTTACAACTGCTATCTCAAAAGCAATATGGCGCTGCCCATAAATTTTGCTCTTAAAACCCTTCGTGGCAGTGCTCGATATGATGTTATACATCACCTGAGCTTGAGATATTGTCTCGTCAGCTATATCTCTTTCATCCCTGCTGTCTGAATCAATATCTTCGCTCATTGGAGGCAAGTGAATACGCAAAGAAACCATCTTAAGGCCTCTTTCGTAGTTTTTTGCCTCTCTTAAAGTTTTTCTATAAAGCCAATACCCAAAAAAGCCTGCTGCAATGCCCAGGCATACGATGATAAAAATCCCTATGAGTATGCTTGCCATAGATATCTGCCACCCCTGATATTACGAGTCACTATTTAATTTTACTTTCTTATTGTATCGTTTTTGTAAGTAATCCGCTTGTAATTTACTCACTTTCTCTTCCTGAAGATAAGGGTCGCTTTTTGTCTCTGCAATTATACTTTTAGCTTTATCGACCCACTCCTTCTCTATGTTGTCATCATCTGCAGCTACAGTAGGGATAGTATCATCCTGTACACCAGAATTAGCATTGTCATTACTAACTGGCTGCGCCGGAACAACTACGGCAGCTGCTGCCTGTTGCGCTTGCTGCGCAGCCCTTGGTGCAGTCTCGCCCAACTTCTCTTGTCTTGCAGGTTGCTTCTCTAGTTGGACGCCTTCTGAAACAGTTTCTTGCTCCTGAACGATCACCTCTTGCTGTTCAAACTGAGGCTCCAAAGACTCAGATTTAGGAGGCATATTTGGTGAAGAAATTTTTGGTTCCATATCTTAAGTAAGTATAGCATATGCAATAAAGTTTTGTGCCCTGTTATGAAGTATAAATTTAAGAACGTTTTAACGCATAAAAAACTGCTAGTGCAACAAATAAAACTGCTAGTGCAGCATCCCTAAGCTCTAGCTGACCAACAGAATGCAACCCGAGCAAAAGAACTGGCAAGAATGCAACGATACTTGCTACGTAATACGCCCTTCGCTCACTCAAGTGTCTCTGATGTTTACTTCGAGCATAGATTTTTTTAAAAATAATCAGACCACTGCGAAGCATCAAAAAAATAATACTCAACCAAAAGATATAAAGTATCAAGAATACAACCAACACCCCAAAAGGTCCTACGTCCTTAGGATTGGTAAAGTTCCATATATATAGCAAAAGCAATACACTCGCTACTGGTAATACATAGAAGAAACGATTAAACTTAATAGCCAATTTATCTACTCCTCCAGCTCATAATACCACCTCTTTTGATTATGCTTACTAAAAAAATAAGCCTGGGCAACAAATCCGCCACTCTTATATTAAACTATTGGGGCGCTTGTCGCCCAAGGCGACTGACCGCTCACCTCATATCTTTTCAAAAGAAAAGCGAGGGAGCACATCATAAATGCATGTTATCTAGAACCTAGATAACAAACGTACGCTCAACGCGCATATTTGGCGGAGCTGTGGCAATATTACAGTCGTCAAGGTGACGAATAATATCGCCATGTTTCCGTCAAATCCTCCCGAGCTTTTTAAGTAAGATTTTTGTGTTTTTATTTCTAAAAAGCTTACTTACTTTTTTAACATAGCTATTTTAAAAATGCAATATTATTACAACAAATTATGTTGTAAATTAATATTATTGTAATTTTTAACTTCTTTAAATATTCTTGAGTGTTGTTATAAATGATGTTGTTAATTTAGTAATTTTAATTAATTTTCTTACTTTTTTAACACAAATATATAGCAGCTGAGACGCTAACTCCTAGTTCTGCGCAGCACAGTCCGACAAATTAAAGAGCCTCATAAAGAACAAAATGCGATGAGATAAAAAGTAGTTCCTTGGTGCCACTATGACCCATAATTAAATTTATAAAAGATATATAATTGGTTAGTTCTATATAGTCCATAATAAAAAATTAATTTTAATATTTAAGATACTTTAAAACAGAAATTTAATAATTTAAAAATAAATAATCCCTAGTTAGCGTTCTTGGTCTGTACGTTTTTTATTTCTTTTGCTGTATCAACTAGTTCTCTGTCAAAAATACTCCTCATATCAAACAGCTGCTTAAGGTTTAGCAAAAATTTTTAGCTAGCTGCTACCGCCCTTGCAGTATGCTATTCACTTTTAGGGCAAGTTCACTAAAGACTCACTGCACGTAAGTATACAGAGTATTTTTAGGTCTTTCTCCTACGCAAAATAACTCCAGCTACTGAAGAATAGTCAACTGCCTAGAAGCTCATTTTTATAGTTATCCACAAGCATTTTAAAGATTACTAAAAATACAGTTGACACGCTTCACCTGGCGGCATATTATAGGGGTAGCAACTGAATAAAAAACTTACTCAGGAGCTCAAAAACAAAAAGTCTCCAAAACGAAACAACCGCTACTCGCAGGCGGTTGTTTTTTATTATAGTTAAATTATTCTAATGCTTAAACATGGTGGAGCTGCGGGGAACTGCCCCCCGGTCCGATTGGTAACAAATTATTCGTCTACAAATATAGTCAGTCTTAGGTTTTTACGACAACCTCAAATTAAAGAATGACAAAAAATGATTCGTCGCGCAAAAAAATCTCATTTCACTATCATTGCTGCCTGATATTGAAACTAGTCTCGTGAATATGACACCTCAAATGCAATACGAAACCTATGCACAGAAGCGGCTATAGGCAATTAAGCTACAGCTGGCGCAAAGACAGGAGCCTTGACTGCGTTAGCAATCGTAGCTACAGCTGACTTTGCTTTTGCAACAAAGTTTGCAATTAAAAATACGCTTACGGCGTAAAGTCGATTTGCAGAATAATCTGTTAAGTTCCAGTCGTCGAAAGCTTAGGTTCAGCCCCATACGTACCCTATAATTATATCATAAGTTGTGTGTTATTACCATTAGTGGTTTACTGATTCTATTGATTATGACGAGTAAAATACTTTCTGCAACAGCAATAGGGTTCGAGGGGCAATTAATAGAGGTGGAGTGCGATATCTCTAAGGGTCTACCTTCTTTGCAGATTGTCGGTCTTGGCAACAAAGCAATAGACGAGGCAAAAGAGCGCGTGCGCAGTGCAATAAAAAACTCACACTTAGACTTTCCGACTAAACGAATTACGGTTAACTTAGCTCCCGCAAACCTACCAAAAGATGGCGCTCATTTTGATCTTCCTATCGCATTGGCTATATTGGCGGTTAGCGGACAACTTCGTGCAGAAGAGACTAAGGGGATGCTTTTTGCAGGAGAACTCGCTCTCGACGGCGCCCTTCGTCCAATTAAAGGGGCTATCCACATTACCGAAACGGCAAAAAAGTTGGGATGTAAAAATATTTTTGTCCCCAAAGATAATGCTCCTCAGGCATCTCTAATAAAAGGTATCGAAGTAATCGGTATTTCAAACTTAAGCGAGCTTTTTTTACACCTAAAGAAAGAGAAGAAGTTGCCTCCCGTAGTAAACTCCCCTGTTAAAGAGAGTTCTCGACAATCGAAATCTTCAATCTTAATAGATGACATTAAGGGGCAATCTCAGGCAAAACGAGCTCTAGCAATTGCCGCAGCTGGTCACCATAATATTTTATTTACTGGTCCTCCGGGCGCTGGAAAAACTATGCTTGCAAAAGCATTGCTCGACTTGCTGCCGCCCCTTTCTATTGAAGAGCAAATCGCTGTCACAAAGCTGCACAGCCTTACTGACCAGACTGAAACAATATCTTTACTTGATCGACCATTTAGGTCTCCCCACCATACCTCAAGCCATATATCTCTCATAGGTGGCGGTCGCTATCCTACCCCAGGAGAAATTAGCTTAGCTCATCTTGGCGTGTTATTCCTGGACGAGCTGCCTGAATATCCTCGCTCGAGTCTTGAGTCGCTTCGACAGCCCCTTGAAGATAGAGAAATTCACGTCTCTCGCGCTAATATGCGTGCGGTCTTTCCGGCTAATTTCATGCTAGTCGCGACAAAGAATCCATGTCCTTGCGGGTATTATGGTGATTCCAGTCGTGAGTGTACCTGCAGTTCTAGCCAAATTCTGAATTATCAAAAGAGAATTTCTGGTCCACTGCTTGATAGAATTGACATGGTAATATCAGTCTCAAGAGTTGAGCATAAAGACCTATTGCGTAGCCGACCAAATACCCATGAATCTGATCAGGTAAAAGAGCAAATTAAACAAGCGCGTAAAATGCAGCAGATACGATACAAAACACCTTCAACAAATGCAACGCTTGCAAACAAAGATATCGCAACAAACATCACGCTTTCCCCTGAAGTTGAGAAGCTTCTTGTACAGGCATCAGAGCAGATGAAGCTAACTGCTAGGTCGTATTTCAAGATTATTAAAGTCGCTAGGTCTATTGCCGATCTTGAACAATCTGAGACCATAACAAAAGCGCATATTGCTGAAGCTCTGCAGTATCGCCAAGTATAAGGGCTGCTTATCTGTTGATATCTTATAAAAAATTTGATAGAATAGTCGTTGAGCAAAAGTTAACTGCAAACAGCTACGAGAGGAGTTCTTAGAAATTAGCAAGTCAGTTCGCATAAACGAGGCGATCCGTGCCTCTGAGCTGCGTGTTATCGGTCCAGATGGAAATCAGCTTGGTATTTTGTCGCGTGAAGACGCACTTAAAGAAGCTGAAAAAGCCAACCTCGACATTGTAGAGATTTCACCTCATGCTAATCCACCTGTAGCCAAAATCATCGACTGGGGTAAATATCAATACCAGAAGATGAAAGAGCAGCAGCAAAATCGAAAACGCAGCAAGGCTAATGATCTTAAGCAAATGCGACTCGGTTTAAAAATTGGCGCTCATGATCTTGAAATTAAACTTCGCAAGATTAGAAAATTTCTTGAAGAAGGCCACAAAGTAAAGATCGTACTTTTCTTTAGAGGGCGCGAGATGGCACACAAAGATCTGGGTTTTGAACTAGCTCAAAAAATTGTTGCTGAGCTTGAAGAAGAAGCAGTTGTAGAACAAAAACCTCAGTTAGCAGGAAGAAATCTAAGTATAGTGATAAGGAGTAAATAATGCCAAAGCTAAAAACGCATAAAGGAACAGCCAAGCGTATCAAGCGAACCTCAACAGGAAAGCTCATGCGTCGCCGCGCTTTTGGTAAACATTTGCTAGCCAAGAAGAGCAAAAGCCGCAAGCGAAACATTAATACATCAGCATCTGTTGGTGGATCTATAGAGAAGAATATAAAACGAGCACTAGGAGCTAAGTAAATGAGAGTAAAACGAGGCGTCGCCACAAGACGAAAGCATAAAAAAACTATCAAAGCAGCGAAAGGGATGCAGGCATCTCGCCGAAGCTCGTATCGCCTAGCAAAGCAGGCTGTTATTCGTGCACTTCAATATTCTTACAGGGACCGGCGAAATAAAAAGCGTGATATTCGCTCTCTATGGATAACACGTATTAATGCAGCTGCACGAGAAAACAATACGACATACGGTAAGCTGATCGCTGGTCTAAAGAAAAATAAAATTGAAGTAGATCGTAAAGTTTTAGCAGAGCTTGCAGTCAACGAACCGCGAGTCTTTAGCGACATTACAAAAACTACTTCAAAGTAAAATATAAAACTGACCAAACATTTAAATAACACCTCTTTATAGGAGGTGTTATTTAAATTGAGCAGACTATCGATAAGCCGGGTTCTGTCTTGGATGATCATCTATCTAGTCGCGTAGTTGCCTACGCGATCAAGCGGATTACAGCAGCCTGTTGGCGGGTCACCATCGCCTAATAAAAGCGAAAACAAGCTTCCTTGCAGCAGACAGGGTTTACCTCTTGAATATGTCGCCATATTCAACTGTGAGCTCTTACCTCACTCTTTTCACCCTTACCTTTTAGGCGGTATTGTCTCTGTGGCACTTTCCCTAGAATCACTTCTGGTTGCCATTAGCAACTGTCATACCCTATGCTGCCCGGACTTTCCTCTCGCAAAGCGCAAGCGATCATCTAACAATCTACTCAGCTATCTATTATACAACATAGCCGCTTTAACTATCTTTGACGCTCATCAAGTACTTTATTTACTATACCATCAGCAAGCCTGTTAAATTCTCTTCTTACGTGTGTAAAGGTAATGTGACTAAATTGCTTTTCTAGTTCTTTAATCTTTTCATAAATAGGCCATAGATCTCGATTCTTGATCTTATATACCCCATTTAGCTGACTTACCACTAGGTTACTATCGAGCCTAAAATCAGCATTTACTATTCCCAATTCTAATGCTTTCTGCAGCGCAGCATACACGGCTCGATATTCCGCTTGGTTGTTCGTCGTAATTCCTAGATACTCTCCGCCCTCCGTGATTACTTCTTCTTTAGAGTTCATGATGACAAATCCTGTCGCAGATGGACCAGGATTGCCCCTTGAGCCACCATCAGAATAAATAATAGCCACATTAGATGTATTTTTATCTACACTATTCTGCTCCTCATTACTTAATGTTTGTAAGCTAGCTTCATTCTTCGCAAGTCCCAAAAGGGTTATCGTAGAAGAAGTAAGTGTATTAGGTTGTATTTCTGACAACTTATTCCAAATATACCTGCTATAAAGACTGCTCACATGAACGCTTCTATCAACTGCTTTTAGACCTACCAAATAAAGAATAAAAACATATTGCACAAATGGGTCATCTGGATCGATAAAACTAACCACATCAAATAACTGTATAGATTCGGCGCTAATACCTGCATGCGTTTCTAAATATCTTGCTAAAGCATCTTCTGGCTGTTCTTTAAAACTAACACTACCACCGGGCAATTCATACTTACCAAGGATCGATTCTCTGCCGCTAGCCCGCTTTAAAAGCAAAACCCTACCGTCATGTTTTACTAATGCTCTTACAGATATTTTTTGTTTCATATTTTCCGTTCTTTTTAAACTTAAAAATTGAATGGTCGGGGTGACTGGACTTGAACCAGCGACCTCACGACCCCCAGCCGTACGCGCTACCATCTGCGCCACACCCCGGTGTTATAAAATCCAAAATTACCCCAGAGGCACCCCCGCATCAATGCGAGATATCTCCCCGCGTAATTGCAAGGTGGGTGCTCGCAGTATACTTCCACGAAAGTATATCGTATAAAGCTCCCTATCATATGATTATTCAGGAAAATCATATGCACCTAGCAAGGATGCTTGGGATACTTTTATTATAGCACTCGCGCACCAAAGATCGCACTAAAAAGATCCAAGAAAAAGCTAATTCCCGCCTGCATGAAGGTACCGATATATGAACTAAAAAAGAAAATAAGGAGAAAAATAAATATAATTCCATACCGTTCTATCATTTCCATTATTCGTCTTGCAGATTCTGGCGCAAACGCATAAAGAACTCTTGATCCGTCTAGGGGTGGAATCGGAAGCATATTAAAGAGGAAAAAGCCTAAATTAACAGTTACAAAAAGACTTAGAAAAGATCCTATCACTCCAGCAGAGCCTCCGGTTAAAACAAAAATAATAAAACCAAAGAAAGCTAAAACAAGATTAGTAAGCGGCCCCGCTATTGCAACAATAGCTGGACCAAAGTCGCCATATTTTAGATGAATAGGGTTAAAAGGAACAGGCTTTGCACCACCGAAAATGGGTGCTCCAGTGAGGGCAAGAATGACCGGCAACAACAGTGTTAGAAAGGGGTCAATATGCGCAATTGGGTTTAACGTTAAACGACCCTCTTGTTTGGCGGTGTGATCACCTAGCCAATAGCTAGAGAAGGCGTGCATTGCCTCATGAATTGTCATAGAAATCAAAATAATAACTATTAGAGTAGTAATATAGGTAATATCCATACTAAATAAGTATAGCAAGTACTTGACTCAAAGCGTAAAAAACAGTAGTATTGATGATTGTAGAAAGAGAGAAAAACTATGGCAGCACGATGTGAATTAACTGGCAAAGGGAAACAGCACGGACATAACGTGAGTTTTTCGCTTCGCCGAACAAAACGAGTATTTAAACCCAACCTTCAAAAGAAGACTTTTGTTGTTGATGGCAAGAAGGTAACAATGAATCTTAGCACACAAGCTATCAGGACACTCAAGAAAAAAGGTGTAATTTAAAAAATTGCACTACACTTTTTTAAAAAAATAGCGCTCATTGTAGCGCTATTTTAAATTTATTAAAGACTAAACTATGACGTGCGAGTTATCTCAATTAGCGACAACGTTTCAGGAAGTGTTCCGCTACTTTTAATCTTCAGCTTGGAAACTGTATCGCTAATTGATGCACCAAGCTCTTTTTTAAAGAGAGTTAAATCATCTTGAGGAACTTCATAATTTACCCCTTTATCCGCATAGTGTGTTGGAATCACTACTTTGGGCCCAATTTGTCTAGTCATCGCTGCTGCATTATGAGCATCAAGAGTATAGCCTCTACCCCCAACCGGAATACAAAGAACATCCAAAACCCCTAGCTCCTCAAGCTGAGCATCACTTAGTTTTGCGTTAACGTGACCTATCACGCCCACTCTTATTCCGTTGGCTTCTACCCTATAGAGCGTTGCTTTATGCTCATCTAAGTCTGTATCGATATGACGACCAGCAGCAATACCTTTTACCGATATACTGGAGACTTCATACTCACCAGGACCGTCAATCGTTAGCTTTGGCTCACCATTTCCTACAACAAACTCCTCTGAAGTTGCTATTTGAATAGCTCCTTTTGGCAAATAATCTTTCAGCCCAACAAGTGATAGCTTCGGATCTATCACTGCAACTGCTTTATTCGCTGATATTTCTATGCAATTTGCACCTTTATATTCAATTTCCATTCTTATCTTCCTCCTTAGCCTTTCAGTATATTCTCAGTATCAAGTAATAAAACATGTTTACCGCTTATTATCTCTGTGATGAATTTATCCTTAACACTCAAGCGATAATAAAAATCGTCGTAGGACATTACCGAGTAATTTAACTCCCGACCTTCATCTACTTCTAGCTCCTTAATATACCGCTTCACCTGTGTTTTGTTAAGTCTGCCTACCAATAGAACATCAACCTTGCTGGCGGAATGGTGCACTAAGCTTCCACTTAAAATAGCAACTCGTAAATCACCAAGCTGCTTCAGGCGCGCCTTATCAGCTCTTGGATCTGATGGCTCCATGGCCTCTTCTTCATCAACTGGATTATCAGCGAATATCTGCCTAAGCGGCTTGTAATGTTCGTATGCTTGATCGACTTCATAGTACAGCTTATTATTCGCACTATCGCTTTTTATAACCCCAACACTCAACATATTAGCAAGCTCACGGCGTACTGAATTTATTTGTTCATCGATCTTTCTCGTAATTTCACGAACATAAAACGCCTTCCCCGGATTATTAAAAAATAGATGCAGAAGTTTCACTCTCGTTTTTGAACCAAATAATGCGTCAACCATTCATTCCCCTCGTATAACTAACGTGTTCTATAGTAGCATGTTTTTACTACTTTTGGCGAGGCGCAAGCAATTCAGTTATAAGTGAAACTACATCGCCCCTCTCGCACCAATGAATAGATTTATTACGTTTAAACCAAGTTAGCTGGCGTTTTGCTAGGCGCCAATCAAGAGTAATAAATTTTTTCAAAGCCTCTTCTCTGCTTATTTCACCTGTATTGATTTGGTGTGAAAGAGAATATACACTAGCAGTCATAGCTTCGTGGCCAAATCCATATAAATTAACTAATCGTTGTGTCTCTTGCATCAAATCTTCTGAAAACATACACTCAGCCCTATGATTAATTCTGTTTAAAAGAGTTGTTTTTTCTGTAATAATTCCTACAACAATACAATTATCAATCATCTCATTATGCTTGTGCTTGTTGATACCATTTTGTTCAATTGCTCGAATAACATATCGCTTATTGTGTTTATTTTCTGGTAATTCTATGTTGTTTTTATAGCAATATTCCCAAAGCTCTTCAATTGACAGTTTTTCAAATTTTTTGCGCAACTTTTCTGAAGATTGAGCACCAAATGTATAGTTAAAAAGTACGCTATCAATATATAGACCCGTTCCCCCAACCATTATTGGTACTTTGCCACGACCACGAATCTTAGCTATTTCTTCTACTGCTAGCTTTTGAAAATCAGCAGCAGTAAACGTCTCGTTTGGATATACAACATTTAGCAGATGGTGCGGGATTTCTTTTTGCTCTTCTGGGGTTGGCTTTGCCGTACCAATATCCATTCCTTTATATACAGTGCGAGAATCCGCACAAATAATTTCACCCTCTACTTCTTTCGCTAGCTCAATTGCTGCAGCTGTTTTGCCACTAGCAGTTGGGCCTACGATAACGGCTAGTGGCTGGGCATTTGTATTTCTGGGTGCCATTGGCGTTCCTCAAATCGCATAATTAAGAAGTCATCACTAATCTCAAAGCCTTCTTCTTCTAACGCTCGTTTATGTCCTCGCTTGCCACCATAATAACCGCTGGCTAATCCACCTTGCTTATTCACAACCCTGTGCCAAGGAAGGTCCGTAGGACCAAAGTGCGCCAAACCACCAACAATCCTTGCTGCATGTGCTTGACCGCACAAAGATGCAATATCGCCATACGTCATCACCTTTCCATAAGGAATCTGAGCGACTAGGCTATACACTCTACTTTTAAAGCTTTTATCAAGTGGCGCTTTGCTTTGCATTATAACGCTATTAAATACTCTTTCAGCTTATCGAGCGCAATCTTTTCTTCACCCTTTTGAGTACGTACACTGACCTCTTGAGCCTCTTTATCTTTCGGACCTACGATCAATTGCACTGGAATCTTCATTGCTGTAGCCTCACGAATTTTCTTCCCTAAGCTTTCGTTTCGACTATCTACTGAAAACCTTAGTTCGTTATACTTTACCGGTTTCATGAGTATTACCTCTGATAATATCGATGCTATTCCTTCAACATACTTTTCCACGCTGTCATTGATGGTGAGGATTCGTACTTGCTCTGGGGCAGCCCAAAATGGAAACCAGCCGCCAGTATGCTCAATAAATACACTTAAGAACCTTTCAATACTCCCAAGCAACGCACAATGTATCATCACTGGTTGCTGTTTTGAGCCATCTTTGGCAGTATACTCTAGCGAAAATCGCTCTGGCTGAACAAAATCTAACTGCACCGTCGCGACCTGATGCTCGCGACCGATTGCATCCGTAGCCATAAAATCAATCTTCGGACCATAAAACGCCGCTTCGCCTTCTTCTTCGAAATATTCTAGGTTATTTTTTTCTACCGCCTGTTTAAGTTGTGCTTGAGCAGATTGCCATAGCGCTGCATCACCCAAATAAGCGTCTGAGCTATCGCGATAGCTCAGACGAACCTTAAGCCCCATATTAATGGTAGTGTAGAGTTCACTTGCAGCTGCCAAAAGATTATTTATCTCTTGTTCAATTTGATCCGGCCGACAAAAAACATGGCTATCATCTTGCGTAAGCGCACGCACACGACTCAAGCCACCTAACTCACCTGTTTTTTCATCACGATAATCAGTTGTAGTTTCAATAAATCGAACTGGCATGTCACGATAACTGCGCGGTTTAGAAGCAAAAATTTGTGTATGGTGTGGACAGTTCATTGGCTTAAGTGCCATTTCGTCACTTGTCTCTTGGCTCTTCACAAGAAAAAGCTCCTCGCCAAACTTTGCCCAATGCCCCGACTTTTCGTAAAGTTCTCTTTTCGTAATATGTGGTGTCCATACGCTTTCAAATCCAAACTTTTGGCGTAATTGGTTAGAATATTTTGCCATTACTTCGCGCAAAACAGTTCCCCTTGGGGTAAACATTGGAAGACCAACCCCAACAAGCGGTGAGGTTGTGTAAAGATCAAGTTCTTTACCAAGCTTTCGGTGGTCGCGCTTCTTAGCTTCTTCAAGTATCTGTAAATATTTCGCTAACTCTTCTTTTGTTTCAAAAGCTACACCATAAATACGCTGCATCTGTGGATTTCCTTCTTTACCACGCCAATATGCACCCGCAATACGCATTAACTTAAATGCACCTATTTTATTAGTATTTTCAACATGAGGACCACGGCAAAGGTCAAGAAAATCCCCATTTTGATAAAAAGAAACACCTTCAACAGCGCTATCATCTTGGCTTTCTACTCCCAATTCTTCACTATCAATATCTTGAGCAGCAGTTGTTCCAGAACGCTTAAGGTCATTTAGAAGTTCTTCTTTATATGGTTGGTTATTTTCTTTAGCCCACTTTATGGCTTCATCAATTGGCTGCTCAGTTTTTTTAAATTCCTGTCCCTCATTAATAATTTTGTGCATTTCTTTTTCAATACGCTTAAAGTCGTCAGTAGAAATAGTGACACCAGGAATATCGATATCGTAATAAAAGCCATTCTCTACTACTGGTCCTACGCCAAATTTTGCCTCAGGCCAAATACGCTGCACTGCAGCAGCGGTGATATGCGCAAGACTGTGTCGCATTTTAAATAAATTGTCTTTCTTCTCCATAACTGATAATTATTGTAACACGTTTTATTGCCTGTCGCCTCTGTTTTTGCTATGCTTTATTAAGTTACGGGCTCTTAGCTCAGTTGGCTAGAGCGCATCCTTGACGTGGATGAGGTCAGAGGTTCGAGTCCTCTAGAGCCCACCATAGAGTGAAAGTTAGAACCTCCACGCGCGAAAACCGCCGTGGGGGTTCTTGCTTTTGCACCGGAATTGGTCGCGGCCACGACGGGCTGGCCGCCATCGTCCACGAGCTGCTGACGCAGCCACTCCACGTCGAGCGCCTGGATGCCCTGAGTGGGGCAAGCATCTGGCCGGGTCTCTTCGTCTGCCATCTCCAGGTCGTGTCCGACTACCTGCTTGAACGGCGCGTTGAGCCTGACCGCCGTGATCTCTTCGCTGTCTATCTCGATCCGTTCGAAGACGGCCTGGTTAAACAGACGACGGCCATTGGCATCAGCGATGAGGTAAGCGTTCTGGATGTCATCGGTCAAGAGGACGGCTTTTTCAAGGATGCTCTGGACATGGTCCGCTCTGACTCCGAGGCTGCTCGTGACCCTGTCGGCCGCGTCCCGTTCACGCCTGATCCGGACCTGCTCTTTCTCGAATAGCTCTTCGCTGATTGCGTCCTTGTAGCGAAGGGAGAGGAGTTTCTCTTCCTCGTTTGCGAGCCGGAGCCTTGCCGCTTCCACCTTGTCTGATTCGTTGCCGATCACTCGCTGAAGTGCTGCGCACTGTGCGCGAATGTCTTGGATGGCCGCCTCTTGACGGGTGGGTGTCATCTGTATATGGGCGTACTCCCGCTCAACCGCTTCCTCGATCGCGTCAGCCCGATGGTATCCCTGCGTGCATCCGGTTCCCTTTCGGTTGGTGCAGCCGAAATACTCGTAAGTACCACCGTTGCCTTTGGGTCGCTGGTAGACGAGCTTCCGGCCACATTCAGCGCAGAACAATGACCCGCGGAGATAGTGGTGATGTCGCCAGCTTCGATCACCGGCCTGCTTCCTGGTGTCGAGGAGTTGCTGGACCCGTGCGAAGGTCGCCTTGTCGACCAGCGGCTCATGGCGACCCTCATATACCTCACCCATGTAGCGGACCACCCCGGCGTAGTAGTCGTTCCTGAGGATTTCCGAGAGCCGGTTGATGCCGAGCACCTTGGCCGGAACACGACGGGTAGCGGGGGATCGAAGGCCCTTCGCCTCAAGAATGGCCGAGAGTTCCCCCAGCGAAACGTCGCCGGTCGAGTAAAGCTCGAAACCCTCTTTGATGAGCGGTGCCCGCTCAGGGTCCAGCTTTATGGTGCGGATCTCGTGGCCGTCAACGATCTCTCTCGCGTTGACGTATCCGATCGGTGCCTTGTAAGGGGTGCCGCCTTTTCTGGCCTTCTCGCTCGTTGCACAGCTAGCCACTACTTACCTTCTATATCTCCGGCCTAGAGCATCGCATCGGAGTGTGGAGTATAGAGCTTACGCCATCGATTACCTTCTACATATATGTAGGTTACAGCACCCAAGATGGCGGTTTGTATAAGCGCTAGAATCCCGATTCCTAGATACATTAACGGTGAGGGAGGGCTATTGCTTAATGTGATGGCAGCTGCGGCTGCGACTGGCGGAGCCCCGGATAGCATGATGATTCGCCGAAGGCCCACTAGGAAGCCTCCGACAAACGCTTCTTCGGTGGGTTGGAGATATAGATACCCGAGGACGGCCGGACTTATCAGTAACACCGCTACTGCGGCATCACTGTGCCGTACTGCTTCGGAGAGAAAGACAACAAACGCCACCAAGATTGCGACGATTGCACAGTTCAGAGCTATCGAGCCCCGTAAGAAGCCTTTGTTCTGGATCAACACCGAGACCCAGAAGCTGCCCTTCAGCCCTACCTGATCTCCAGAGGCATAGAACTTGGCCTGGCTTTCAGCCAAGCCAGCAAAGAGATCAATATCTTGGCTCACAGGGCGACGACGTGCTGAATCAACATAGCTGGGCAACTTTGCCGCATCGGGATCCTCGCTTGGGTTCTCTCTACTAAACCCCATTTCTGCCCTCACTACTTCGAGTGGTGGTGGCGCAACCACATTGCAGTGATAGCTGCTCGTCGCACCGAGGTATGGAACCGTGAATTCAAATAGGAAGGGTTCCAGGCCGAAAGACCGTTTACTCCAATTGTCGAGGCGAGATTCCAAGGGAATTTCGTATGAGAATTTTACGATCGTTCGCTCTTCCGGGCAACCTTCGACCCTCAGCCAAAGTAAGGTATGTGTAACAAGGGCTTGAGCGTGTGCGCGAAATATTGGATGGGTGCCAATCGCACGATGGGCAATATCTCCGGGAAGTCGTGACGTTGAAGCAGGAATCTCTTCGATGACCCTCTGGAGACCTCGCTCGCGATCTTCCTGTGTGTCGCCCGCCGCTATCTGCGCGATTTCACGAATCAGCTCATCGGAGACACTGGAGTTGATTAGACGTGCAGCGCCAATCATTGTCGCGGAATCTAGCCAAGCGTTCTGGGCGGCCGTGAGGAACGGATTCGGTAAGCCCGCCGGATCTCGAAGATTCAGAGTAGGAAGAGGGGGCCAACGTCGAATGAGCGACAGAGGGACATAGTAGTGACGACGGGCCTGATCTTTCTTAGTACCGTTGCCAGGAGGAGCAACAGGCACTAGCCCAGACGGAATTGTGAAATCAACACTGACATGGCGACGATAGACCGGCCGGCTGGGGAATGGAAATGTGATCGATTCGACCCGACGGTGAATCCACTCGTCTTGAGAGATAAGCGCTTCAGCCGCCGATGTGCCGACGTTGATGAGTTGATCGACGTCACGCACGAGTGCGTCTAGTCTCGGCTAGGACTGCTGTCGATTGGCTTTTTTGACGACGGTATCGACAATATCGACGGGTTCGGCCGCCGGAAGAACCATTCTCGCCTCAGCCGAATGCATGACAAAGTCAACCTTTCGCTCGGCGAGGGTGGGTAGATGTCGACCATCTTCTGTCGGCATTTCGTCGGAAGCGCTGGAGTCAACGACGGTTACCGCGGTCGGCCGTTCGGCGAGAACAGAGGACATCGCGAGAAAGCCAAAGATCCTCCTGAACGACCACCGTGGAGGGTCGGAGAGTCGCTCACTCACACGCCTCCTTCGGCGGGTGATCTCGTGCTGCCGATCCGCAATTGTGCCATCATGATGGTTCATAGTATGTGCTAATCGTTACAAGCTGTCAAGGTTCGAGGGGCCATCGGCGCCAAGCGAGTAGCATACTCCTCGGACGTCGTTGTGGCTCGCCGGTGGGCCGAGAAGCCCGTCGTTGTTGTTGGATCTGGGTTGAGCGCCTTCATCATCTTCCCTTGACCATCCTTCCCTTCGCCACGACAGATTCCTTGTCTCGACAGGCCTGTGGCACCAGCCAGTGCCTGAAACCTGCGGCTGAGTTCCGTGCAATGCCGTTTTCACGATGCGTGTGTGTACGGATTAATACGGACATTTGCCTTACTTTACGCGATAGATCGGACGTATTTTCCTACTTACGTCCGGATTACTCCGTACATGGCTACTACTGTTACACATGCCGATGATGCCTTTGGGTCGCGCCTCGATACCGCGATCGAAAACTCCGAGATCTCGGGGCGGCGACTTGCCGAAGAGCTAGGTGTGGACAAGTCGACGGTGAGTTCGTGGAGAACGGGGAAGAACAAGCCGCGGCATGGGCACCTGGTTCGAGTAGCAAAGATCCTCTCCATATCCATAGATGAACTAGTTGAAGATCGCGGGTCGGCTGAAGCGGAGAAACTGGTCGAGAGGTTGGCATCCCTCGAGTCCTCAACACAAGCCGTAACCGACGACCTCCTCCAGTTAATGGCTGATGCCCGCGCCTATCGGGAGATTGGCCGCCCAGAGGAATAGAAGGCTGAGCCATGACCTCAGCCCTTCAACGCGTAAACGCCCGCTCGAACCCTTACCACCTTGTAGCGTCCGTACCGCACCGCATTGCTCAAGAACCCCGTGACTGTGTGCCGACTCACCGGCTCACCAACCCTGGCATCCAATCGACGTCTGATCTCCGGAATCGAGAGGGGACCACCAGCGTCCCGCAACACCTCCACCACAGTTGTCTGAATTGAGCCTTGCTTCCGCTTGAGCTGCTGACGAGCCGGAGGCTTCCCAGGGTTTAGCTCCTCCAATAACCACTTCTTCAGCGTGGTAACTTGATGAAGGCGCTTCTCGATGTTCTGGTTGGAAAGTGCGCTGATTACTTCCACCAATCAAAATTTCGCCTTTAAGAGGCGATTTTTTTATTTTACAGCGTTGAACATTTATTTTATGCATATGGTGATATTATTGAACACTATAACGTGTATTGACTTTTTATTTCGTTTATGCTAATATTTAAAGCATGAGTAATTCTAAACAAGCAAAAACTCAAAAATCAAAACTAGATCAATTCAACCTTTACTTTGAATTTGACAGAACTCCTCGTGAAATCCACAAGGACTTAAAGCAGCGCACTGTAAAGTAAAGTTAAACTCTCCCACCTCTGTATGAGGATGGCCTATGGCTAAATTAAGTAATAGGTTATCCTCTTTTTTTATTACTTTTATATAAGTTTTCCACTCGATTTTTTAATAGCTATATGTCAATATATAGATATGCTATGTATCAATTGTTCTAATCAAAAAACCAACGTTGTTAATTCTCGAACACATAAGTCATCTGCTCAGGTCTGGCGGCGCCGGAGATGCCCGATATGCCAGTGCACCTTTACTACTTATGAAAGAGTGTCGAGTGCTGACGAGCTTTCAGTGCAGGATGCTGCAGGCAAAAGGACCGCTTTTAAGCCCGGCAAGCTTATACTAAGCGTCCTTAACTGCCTTAACTACTCAGAAGAAAAGGCCGCCCAAGCTTTCTGGCTTATTGAAACAATCGAGAATCAATTACTCAAAAAAGCCGATCTACTCGTAACAAAAGAAGATATCGCTTCTATCACCCATAAAACACTTACCTCTTTTGATAAGCTAGCAGGCGAACAGTACGCGGTACGTCATCGAAGAAGAAGCCTATAAAAAAGTTTATTTATTTCTTAACAGATTTTTGAGTTACATCAAACTTATCAAGATATTTACCGATTAAAAGTCTTGTTTGCGAATAAAACGCAGAAAAAGAAGTGTAGCAAATTGCCGTAACTGGCATAAGAAACCACTGCAAAATCATAAATACGCTTCTATGCTTTTTATAGCGCTCTGGTCGTGGTGGTAACATCTTAAATGCTAGAAATACAGTAATAATAATGCCAATGAGAGCAACTTGCTGAATGCGGCTCACTGTAACTGGTAGCTCATGGGCGATGATGCTGCGCGAAGCAGCATTGTTAAGAAATAATGGTACCCAAGCCCCAAAAGCAATAATAAGCGGCATAGCGGCAAGAGAAACATGACCATCAATAAGCCGGAAAAGTCGTGCTAACGCTGGAAATAATGGCACTTTTCTATCTTTAGTGAATATATTTGTTGCCACATAAGCAATATCTGAAGCCCCATATGCCCAGCGACGCAGCTGGATAAATTGAGCTTTTAATGTTTTTTTGTAAGACTCTGTTAATACTGCATCTTGATAAATTGGCACATAGATAGGAATAACGGAATAACGACCTTCAAAAAAGAAATAACTGCGCCAATATTGATGACCGTCTTCAACGATCGTACGAACACTCCAAAAGTTCATCATTTCAAGCGCTTTCATACCCTGCGAGTGAGACGCAAAATTACGTAAAGAATATGGTCGAGTTGAACTAATAATATTCCAAAACGAGTTACCGGTTGCCACAACACGCATTGGCGCCGGAGCATCCCAAATGTTATTTAAGAATAACGAAATTGGCTGAAACGCCACTCTAAGCCTATCTGGATGCATAATATATTCATATGTTACGTAAGAAAAGTAGGTCTTATGTGGCCGATTATCACTATCGAGCGTCGTTACAATTACTTTATCTGCATCAATCGACTGCTCTTTAAGCCACTTTGCTAGATACTTACCGGCATATGTAATATTACCGCCCTTCCCTCTTACCTCACCCTCTGTCAGAGGATGTTTTACGGCGTAGGCATATCTAAACTTATCGCCATATTTTTTTACAAGCTCTAAGCAAGCTTGTTCAGATTGCGCTCCATCTCTGCCTTCGTAGGCAAAAACGAGAATAGTTCTTTTCATGTCATAGTCTGATTCAATAACCGCTTTAACCGTTGGCTCAATTACTGCTATATCTTCGTTATATGCAGCAATAATAACTGCATTATAAATTTCAGAAGGCTTCGGATATGATTCATCTGCCGCTGCAAGTCGCTGCAGATTATCAACATGCACCTTAAAACGCCAACTTTCATTATGCTTTAAATCGTTTTGGCGCTTTAGTGCACTCTTTGCTGGATCTTCTAAATCGCTTAGCCGCACTGCCCAATCAACTTTTTGCGCTCTGTCTAGTAAGTTTCTTCCGTGAATAGTTCTAAATGCAATACCAAGCGCTTTAATAAATTGCGTTAAAATAAACAAAAGAAGGTATATTGCCGCCCAAAGAGGATTAATTAAACTAAGGGCAATAAGAAGAAAAATTGCACCATAGCTCAAAATAGCTGGGAGCATCTCAAAAAAGCGATATTCTTTTGTTCGTTTGCCAACAGGAATCTCAATCTTGGTCATTGTGATATCAAAGCAATTCTAAATAATGAAGATGTTGTGAGAAACGCAATAACAATAATTGCGATACTCAACCCCAAGAAAAGAATTGATAATTCACGCCCCTTTTGCTCATACAGCTTTAGGCTAATTGCAATATTCATCAGCATTACGAAGATGGCAAAAAGAACAAATCCAAGCAAGTAATACCACTTGTCTCTGTAAAAATTAGTCGATCCGTATGAGGTGTAGTGCACAGGAAGCTGCAAATCAGAAGGACGAATTTGGAGTAATAAAATAAGTGCTAGTAAAAGAGAGAGCGCAATTAGTACTATAGCGCTAATTACCCAGTTACGATCCCTGATTGCGTGCTTAAATGCTGCCCGTATATGTGTCTTCATTATTCTTTATTATATCCTTTTATGCAGTGTCTATACAATGGAGCCGCTGAGCGGATTTGAACCGCTGACCTACGCTTTACGAAAGCGCCGCTCTACCAACTGAGCTACAGCGGCATGTTGCTTTGGCAATTATAGCAGTTTATCTCTGTTCTTAAAAATCATAAAGCGTTGCATATTATCTCTAAAACTGCTACCATTATCTAGTCTAAAGCCAGATACGGGCTCGTGGTGTAGTCTGGCCTAACACGCCTCCCTGTCACGGAGGAGATCGCCGGTTCGAATCCGGTCGGGCCCGCCAATCCAGATTACGGTTGCTGGAATGCAACAAATGAAGTGGTTTCCTAGGTGTTAGGGCCACTTTTTTGTTTGATAAATACCAGTTCGAACCTAAATACATCATCAGCTTACGGCGTTCCTCATCATTTGCCATCTCAAAGACATCACCAACGTTCATCACGCTGTTAAAGGTTTCCTTAGCTAGTTCTAGCCACCTTTCGGCGTCAGTATTCGCAGAGTTAAGCTGTTTATTAGTTCTAGCCAATGTTTCATTGTGTATAGCTGCACGTTCCTTATAGCGTTCGTCTGTGATTACACCTTTCTCTAACTTTTCATCTAGCACATCAAGGGCTTTTCTGGCTTCTTTTTCGTCCTTAAGCCACTGTGGACGATGTTGATAGTGCTTTTTGATGTAGTCCTTATAATGGAGATTTAACCAGCTATTACACTCCACGCCATCAGCTTCAGTTATTTCGTACTCTTGCATACGAGCCTTGATTTCCTGTTCTAGCAATACATCTGATAGTTGTGGTTCTTCACACTTAATTTTCTTGCTTTTCTTAGTGCAGGTATAAAACACATAGGTAGCTAACTTACCGTTTACAAGCTCTTTATCCTTGCTGTAAGCCGTAACGTTGAACTTGCATGTCTTACAGAGGAATAAGCCTTTATATGGATAGTAACGACCAGTAGTTGTAGCCACTTTCTCACGATCTTTCTGTTTTACCCAGCCCATAGCCATTTGAATCTTATCGTATAGCTCTACAGTTATAAGCGGTTCGTAAGTGCCTTGATGCCACTCACCAGTCTCGCTGTAACGAAAAACACCAGTGTTAGCACGACGCTTGAGCATATCTATCAGTGTTTGCTTGCTTATAGGCTTGTCCTTGCGAGAGGTTAGACCGATACTGTGGGCTTCTTTCAGCAAGTCTTCGATTTGATACAGACCTGTTGCTGCCATTTCACAGATTCTCACGACTTTAGGGGCTTTATTGGGGTCTGGGACGATATTGCGTTCGCCAGGACGAATAATAGCGTTCAGGAAGCCTATAGGAGCTGGACCAGGGTATTGACCGTGCAAACGCTTAGTTTCAAACCCCTCTTTGACCTGTACGCTTAAATCGTCGTTGTTCTTCTTGGCAAGTGCCAATTCTATTGCTAGAACCATTTTGTCATCAGGTGTATTACGGTAAATACGAGTCGGCGTATATATCGCAAGTAACTTGCCAGTATCTAGTGCATAAATAATTCGGCCACCGTCTACAGGATTACGGCTTAGACGGCTAAGCAACCAGGTTGCAATGTAACGCACTTCGCCAGCTTCAATTGCGTCCATCATGTCGTTAAAGATAGGACGACCAGGCTTTTTAGCAGAGCGTTCTTCTGGGGGTAAAGTTACGGCTAACAGTTCAGGATTGCGTTCAAATATTTGCTGTACCTGTTTATCTTGTTTTGGAATGGAAAGAGCTTGGCGGTCTTCACGATCTTGTGAACGGCGGAGATAAACGAAACATTTTGATTGTTGTGTTGGCGTTTGCTGTAAGTCATTCATAGAACAAATAACTCCCGTTGATTAAAAGCCTAGCAGACCGTTATCAACGGGAGATACTTGGTCTGCTAGGACTTTATTAAATTGTACTTCTTCACTATAACCACTATCGGTTTTTCCATCAATCATAGCCCCGTAACGATTACGATACTTGATGTCCACTATTAGGGTTAAGAAACCGAGTAGAACCTGCATATCTGTAGGCAATCCAGTTATTTTAGTGTTTTTGTGTTTGGCGATAAGTACCGCCAAAGACTTTTTCTGTTGTGCCACGTTGGTTCACTCTTGAACCACGAGAACGGCTTATGGCCGAACCCCACCAAGAGAGCCGTAAACAATGTTGCTGGCCTGGAATCAAAGAACGTACCAGGTCAGACAGCTTCAAGTTTACTACTTAAAACAATCTGGTGTGGTACGTTCCATTATTAATTATACATAATCATAATGGGCTTGTCAATGCTTTTATACTTATATTTGCAGTTAGCACAAACATATATCGCCGAAAAAATTATGCGTACAGTAGAACCCCTCTACCTGTCGTTTAATAGTGAACGACATCACTGCTAACTTACTGCTGATTGGTCTGATTTCACTACTTCAATAACCAGCTTAGGACGCTCAAAGAAGCCTGTCTTGTCCTCGGCGATATAACTTCTATCTTGACGCTCCGCAAGCCATTTAACGGCCTGTACGTCACCCTCAAGAGCTTTCCTAATCATAGCTAGTACCATAGCTTGAGCATAAGAGGTGGGCTGCCCCTTAGCTAGGTCGGCTAAGTTGCTGCTATACAGTATTTCATCAATGGCGTCTTGCTCTAGCAGCTTACGAACAATGGTTGATACATTTTTAGAACCTGGCTTACGTCCAGCAGGGTTACCTGATTGGCCAGGCTTCCATGATTTTAGGTTTGGGTAGCTTTTTGTATTCATCTCTACTTCTATTTTACTATTTTGAGTAAATGACTACGAGTTACTTGACATTCTATAAAACGTATGCTACTATTAGAATAGTTTTATTTAAGCATAAGGAAAACAAAAATGTCGGAAAACTTCCCAGAACCAACACAACCAGATATACCGCTTCAAGCAAGTGCTGACTTAGGACTACCGCCAAATCTGCACATAGTAATGGATAGAACTACAGAACAAGGCAAAACTCCTGAACTTAGCTGGACTGGATCTCTCAAGTATGTAGCTGACTTAAATTCCCTAGCTTTGACGAGAGTATGTGATACTCCAAGAGCAGGTGCAAATTCCCCTACAGCAGTTGTACCCGAACAAGAAGTCGCAGCTTGGCAAACCTTACTAGCTGTTGCTGACCCTAGAGTCGTAGAAGATGGAACCTATGGCGGGCATTACCCAGGCCGTGATCTCAGTAGAACTATCACTGAGCAAGGCGAAGAACGAGGCCCAAGAAGCGAACAAACATCTCTGGTTAGAGAAAGATTACCTTATCTTAAGGCACTAGAGAGTGTTGTCGAGGGTCGTATTGAAGATGCCAATAGACGCAAGCGAAAGCCCGTTGCTATACCAACATCAGAGATTGAAGCCTGGGCTATATTACTTGAGCCGGTTGGTGAGATGAGCGAAGGTCAGCCTGGTTATGATGCGTTGCAGAGAATAAGTGCAACGATTGCCACAGAGGCTGAAAGACATTAAGGCGTACTCGTAACGCTCGGCTTCACGACCGATTGCTCAAGCATATTAGCTACAAAATAGTTCCATACCGCCAAAGTAACGGCCCGCCAAGTTGATTTAATTTAGTAATTATGATATTATAATTTTGCTCAAGAGTTTTAAGCGGAAAAAGTGAGCAATCACCCTACGAAAGTGAGTTAACATGCCCTCTGCCGAGGAGAGAGTTGCCTACACTGACGAGTTCATCGAACGCGTTAAGACGCAGTACCCCCACGATGAGAGACTGCACCGATTGATGGATGATGGTGCTTTCTTCGCCGGTCGCTATCTCGATGACTTCTCAAATGGCAGAATCGACCCCAAAGATGTGGTCGCTGCTGTCGAAGCGAGTGAGAACGGTGACGAGGAGCTCTTGCAGAAGCTGAAAAGTGATGCCGAGGATCTCATCCGTCGTGAGGAGCTCTACAAAGAGTGGGGCAAGCAAGCCTGCGGTAACTAGCCGTTAACCGACAACAAGTCGGTAATTACCATCGTTTGGCTCCCGCTGTTTAGTACAACTGGATAGTGGGAGCCGGCGATGGATTTTTATTTCTTGTTAAGGCAAAAAAGTTCCATATCTCCAAAGTTACGGTCCGCCAAGTTGATTTAATACCATTTTTAGGTAATTATATACTTGACGTTACCAACTACCCCTGATACAATAGAGGCATGGAAGCATTCAACCTCATCCAATTCTACGACTCATTTGCCACAGAAGAACAGTGTCAAAAGTTCTTGTTTGAGCAGCGCTGGTCAGACGGCGTTACTTGCCCAAAATGTGGTGAAATAGGTATCAAGTATTATAAGCTCGCCAGCGGCCGCATGAAGTGCGCTAGCTGCCGTAACCCATTTACCGTCCGTATGGGTATTATCTTTGAAGAAAGCCCTGTACCGCTCCGTAAATGGTTTTTGGCGATCTATCTATGTACGAGCCTCAAAAAGGGCGTGTCTTCTATTCAGCTAAGTAAGTATATTGGCGTCACCCAAAAAACTGCTTGGTTTATGCTCCAACGTATACGCCATGTGTTTGAAACTGGCAGCTTCGAGAAGCTAACTGGTGAGGTTGAAATGGACGAGGCGTATATAGGCGGCTCAGATAAATACAAGCACCACAACAAGAAACTTAAGACTCTTACTGGCAAAGGCGCACAAGGCCACGGCAGCAAGAATAGTAAAGCTCCTGTCGTCGGCATGGTTGAACGTGGCGGCCGCCTACGCGTTATTGCAACAAAAGACACAGGTAGCGCTACGCTCATGAACCTAGCGCGCAAGAACATTGCTATTGACGCTACGATCTACACAGACGAACACATGCCGTATCGCACCCTGCCTAAAATTGGTTTCAAGCACGAAAGCGTCAACCACGGCGTCAAAGAGTTTGTAAACGGCATGGCTAGTACGAACACCGCAGAGGGCTTTTGGTCGCACCTAAAGCGCGGTATCAATGGTATTTACCACCATGTAAGCGCCAAGCATTTGCAGCTATACTGTGATGAATATACGTTCCGCTGGAATACGCGCGAACTGACTGACGGCGAGCGTTTTGAGGTATGGTTTGATAACATCGACGGCAAGCGCCTGATGTACAGGAACCTCATTTGCAGGCGTTCTTAAAACTTTGGTATCGATACCCAACCTATAACTACTCTTTCTATCTGTTTTCACTTCTTTTCTTTTCCTCTCTTTTTATATATAAATATAAGAAGAAAGTGACTAAGCGTATGACAGTAGCAGAACCGAAGTATAGAAGACCCTTAAACCTAGAGCAAGTAGCGGTATTAGACTGGCTGTATAAAGTACGTTTCAGTAATAGTAAACAAATAGCTAAGTACCTACTTAAACCGAACCAGAAGACCATACAGAACAAGCTACAGATACTCGAAGAACGCGGCTTTATTAGCAAGCACTACAACAAGTCATACAAGCTCGCAGGACGACCAGCGGAGTATTTTTTGACGCCCAAAGGCGCACGCCAGTTACCAGCAGATAGTACAAACGAGTGGGCTATAAAAGCTCTCTACAAAAACAAAACCGTATCGCCAGAGTTCATCACGCACTGCCTCAACGTAGCTGATACCGTCCTGACATTACAAGCCATATATGACGACAAACTCCGTTCATTTGCGAGCAGCCAGCTCACACCATACGAGTACTTTCCTACATGGAAGCCAGACTTGTTTCTGAGCTTCAAAGGCAAGAAGACAGGAAGCGGTGGCACCGGTAGTCCACGACGCTACTTTCTTGATGTATGGGACGATACCAAGCCGTTCTTTGTGAGCGTGCGTAAAATACGCAATTACATTCATTACGCCACAGATGGTGACTGGCCGTATGGGCATGGGGAGCTGCCGACTGTCTTGGCGATTTGTCCAGACGAGCGCACACAGACAAAACTGGCTAAGCAGATACGGCGGGCAGTTGAGGAGGAAGATATGTGGGACGAGATTGTGTTTGCGACGATTACACGAGAGCAATTAGAAAAAGCCACGACTACAAGTAGGTTATGGCAGAAGATAGACGAGGAGCAAGAGATAGATTTAGTAAAGCTGTAGCAACCGCGCCAGATTCAACCAAAGTTCCTTGACACCCCCATTCCTCTCATGCTAAACTGAAGTAAATCTTAGGCATCCACCACTGTCAAAAAGAGAAATAGATAGCAAATAATCTCAAAAGGAACCCTGGTGGAATGTCGTACTCACATATAAACACTCGCAGCAAGAACTCTCTCTCTCTCTCTCTCTCTCGTAACTCGCCCAGCGGGCAGGTAGTGGCGAAGGGAGTCTCCCGATGAACCAATCCATCACCCAGACGATTACTGTCACGACCGCGCCAGCAAACAGTGGCGGTACACTTGCTAACACCGGTGAAAACCTACCTCTTTTTGTCGGTGTTGGGGCTCTCTGCCTCCTGGTTGCAGCTGCACTGACGTTCATCTACCTCAAACAAGGCCGCACGGCACGCGCCAAATTCCGTGGCTTCTTCTCACTGATCGCACTAGCTGGTCTTACGGGTGTTTTTATCTTCTCGCAGACCCACGCCGCTTCTGCCACTGCCACCCTCGCCTTGACGCCACAAAACCAAGCTATTTCCGTTGCCCAGGGCAGCCAGGCGACCATTCCAACCACGGCAACATTGAATACTACTTCGACCGCTGGCTACACCTTGACCCTCGTCCAAGCCCAAAGCGCCAATGGTGTCAGCGCCACAGTGAAGGGCGGTGACCTCACTTCGGATACGCCTATTGCTGCAAGTCCCGTCACCGTGAAGCAATCATCAAGCGCCGCAACGAGCACGGCAGTCAACACCACCCTCACGGTTGCCGCAACCGCCAACGCCACCCCGGGCACGAGCGATCTTAAGTTGACCTACACGCTGACGGAAACTCCTGTCCCCGCTAACCCTGCTGTTTGTGAAAACGCCAACCCAGTAAGTGCTTGCCAGGTCGACATGGATGCTGCCCTTATCCCCGTCACGTACACCGGTACGACGGCAAGCCCACAGTGGAGCAAGGCTGACGTCAACAGCGAAGGCAATTGGTATAACTACCAGGCCAAGCAATGGGCGAATGCTGTTGCGGTCAAGGCTGGCGTGCGTACCACCTATCAAAACGCTGCCGCTGGCACCATCATCCCTGAAAGTGACGTACTTGGCTACTACACCTACATCCCGCGTTACCAATATCAAGTTTGCCGCCCGAATGCGAGCGATTCACTGACACTCAGTGCCGGGCAATGCCAAGACGGCACCGGTGCAGACGTGCTCTCGACCGCCAGCCCGTACAACTTCAACATCAAGTTCCAAACCGCCAGCCAGACTACCTCGTATAACGGCACGACCATCGGCGGCTGGGCAACACACCCTGCCTTTACCTTTGGCACGGCGCAGCTCAACGGTATCTGGGTCGGTAAATACCAGACCAGTACCAGCAGCGAGGCCAATGTTGCCAGCGAAACCGCTTCGGCGGCAGCGGTCACGAGCGGTGACGTCACGATCAAGCCAAACCAATGGGGCTTCAGCAACCAGACCGTTTCGAACCAGTTCGCCACCGCCCAGAGCTTCGCCGACAGCACTAAAGCAACCTACCAGGGTATGAGCGCTGGCACGACCGACTCCCGCATGATGACCAACAGCGACTGGGGTGCGGTGGCGTATCTCACGACGAGTGTCTACGGCCAAGGCGCAGCAAATCCTGTAGCAATCAATAACTGTGTCGCAGCTGACTGGAACGACTACAACGGTCGTACTGGCTGGAGTGGTGGTTCGTCAAGCGCCAGTTATACGCAGAGCTGCGCGGTTGGCACTGATGACAGCGGCGCGTACCAGACTACGATCGGCCAAACAGCCAGCACCACCGGCAACACCAGTGGCATCTACGACATGGTCGGTGGTAACTGGCAATATGTCATGGCACATCTCGTCAACGATACCAATATTGCGAACTATAGCGATAATAGCGGCTTTGCCACGCTCCCAGCCAGCAAATACTTTGACGGCTACAGCACAACTACCTTCAACGCTGCCGCTGGCGACTACTTCGGAAACTACCAGAATTGTACCTGGGCAACCTGCGGCGGCCAAGCGTTCTTTGAGACGACCTCCGCCTCGCCGGTGTCCTCCTGGTTTCAGTCGTGGCTCGGCGAGGATTCGAACTCGGTCGACCCGTTCAACCCTTGGGTTGTCCGGGGCGGCTTTGCGGCCTTTGGTTCGTTCGCTGGTCTGTTCTCTGCGGGTGCCCACGACGGGTCGGCGAACTACGGTTACGGATTTCGTGTTGTCCAGAGTCGGTTTTAGCTTCAGCTAAAAGCGTTTATCTCTTTAACTCTTTTCATCACTATGCCTAAGAAACCACTTTCTTCAAGTGTGCAAGCGAGCCTTTTCGGCGAGGTGGCAGCTGGTCCCACAGACCAGCTGCCGAAATCCGCTGCGGCGAAGCCGCCAAAGCGTGAAAAAATAGCTAAAATAGCAGAAAGTGCCCAAAAAGCACCTACGTCAACTCCATCAAAAGCCAAGAAACCATCAGCTGTCAATAAAATGCGCCAGCGTGCCCGCAAGATGCCGCCCGTCCACTACCAAACCTACTACCAGGCGACGCTGCTACTCAACTATACCTACACCTTGATTGAGAAATTTCCGAAACACGAAAAGCTCGGCCTGATGCAAGCCATCCGTGGCCGCACCGAAGATGTGGTTGAGCTGATCCTTGAGGCCGCCAGCTACTACAGCCGTGACCATAATCGCGAGCAACTGCTCCGCAAAGCCGATATCCGCATCAAAATGATCGCCGTGCTAGTCGAATATGCCTACAACAAGCGCTATATCACCGACAAAAACCTGACAGCCTGGGCAGGCAAGCTCTCCAATCTTGATGACGCGGTGGTAGGGTGGGCGATGAGTTTAGGGAAGAAAGAGGCAGCAAAATGAAAAGACGCGGTTGATACAGTACAGTAACGCGCGCGCCTTATCTACCTTTCATAATAACAAAACACTTACAGTATGTCAATAATTTTTCGGGCTTTCGTAATAATCTTGAGCCGTTTGATGTCATGCGGACCAGACGCGAGGTAGTAGCGGATCCGTGCTTCCGCTTTCTTCTGGTGGAGTTTGGCTCGGCGTAAATCTATGACTATGTTATGGGACTGTTTACGGGCTGTTCGCAAGTTGTTGTCTATCGTCTTTCTGCCATCACCTTTCGGACTCTTGACTTCCCACTTTGTACCGTTGGCCTCTATATCTGGCGTCTTCTTTCGTTCTGGGCGCAGGAATATAACATTTGTTTTGAAGTGATGCGCCAAAATAACCGCAGCCGTCATCTCATGATCGTGCGGCGAATCTATAAGGTCTGTTTTAACAACTACTTCGTACTTTTTGGACATATCTTTTCTTATTCTATCACTTTGCTAGTATCCGAAGTATACTGTAGACGGCATGTTCATCATGCTAGGGCTTGTCTCGCACGGTGACACCTCCGCCTCGCCGGTGTCCGACTGGAATCAGTCGTGGCTCGGCGAGAATTCGAACTCGGTCGACCCGAACAACCCTTGGGTTATCCGGGGCGGCAATGCGAACAATGGTTCGAACGCTGGTCTGTTCTATGCGAATACCAACGACGGGTCGGCGAACAACGATAACGGATTTCGTGTTGTCCAGCGTGTAGCAAACTAAAGTGCCTGAGTAGCGCTCTACGGAGGCGAAGGGCATGCACGCAACACTCAGAGACTCGTCCTCTTCTCTCGTTTACTTAGCGGGAGAATAAACATATCAATACGACAGTCCCTTTTTGGTAGGCGGATTTCGCTGACTCTCAGGGACTGTTTTTTTGGCGCAAGGATCGGAACTGCTCCTGATAGCGAGCCAACTTACGTCGCGTGTAAGTGTGGGCGTTCACATGTGCTGCATGGCCAAGCCAAGAATTGACGCGGAGCTCAAAACGCTCTAGTGAATCCATTCCACTTTCGTACTCATCGATGATTTCACATAACTTGCGTTTACTGCGATTACGAAGCCTTCTGTGATGCGGATGGATTTTGTAACCGCAAAAATCCAGTCCGTGACGTGCCGGATAGTAGCGACTTTTAGGATTGAGTGGGAGGTGCAGTTTGGTGTATAAGAATGACTCGATTGCTTGGTAAATGCGCCCCGCTTCATTTTTGCTCTCAACAAAACAAATGAAATCGTCCATATAGCGCACGTAGTATTTGACTTTCAGCTCTCGCTTTACGAACTGGTCAAGCTCATTGAGGTAGATATTAGCAAAATACTGTGAGGTATAGTTGCCGATGGGGATACCCTGCGTGGGTGTATTGTGAAAAAGAATGGTAAAAAGAAGTGCTTGGAGCTCCCTATCGCGGATGTTCTTTGCGAGCAGTTGGTAGAGAATCGCTTTGTCGATATTCGAGAAGAAGCTGGCGATATCCAACTTGATAATATAGGGCGAGGTGAAGTGAGCGAGCGCCGTACGCAAAAAATGCTGAGCGGTGGCAACGGCCTGGTGCGTGCCACGTTCGGGAATGCAGGCGTAGGTATGGGCGATAAATCGCGGGATATAGTAGGGTTTGATGAATTCCTCGACGACCCACTGGTGAACGATACGGTCATGAATCGGAAGGGCTAGGATATGCCTGGTTTTTGGATCATGAATCGTAAACTCATAGTACGGCGAGGGCACGTATGTCTGTGTTTGCAAACTCCTTGTTATTTGATGCAGCAAGAGAACTTTTTGGGGCAAGAACCGTGCAACCTCGGGGCGCTGCGATTTGTTGCGGACGGCTCGTCGATAGGCCTCGTGGAGAGAAGACTGCTTGGCGGTTGACTGGAGTGAACGCCTGAGAGACTTCATTGCTGGAGGTTAGTTTGCTGCCATCACTTGCTTGGCTATCAAAACAAGCCGGCCATCGCTTGAACCGCCGAGGCTGCATGTATAGAGGGTGAGTTTCGCATCTTTGCTCGGCGCCTCAATCTCCGTTTGTGTCGGTTTGACATCAAAGATTTTATCAACGTAATAGGTGTAACGTTTGCCGTTGTAGTCAATCAGGATTTGGTCGTTCAGCACGAGTTTGCCAAGGTTGTAGAATGGCGACTTTTCAATCGTCCCGGCAACGGTGCCCTCTAGTGTGAAGCGGTGGGCTGCGATGATGAAATTACCGCCATCGATCGGGTTGCCTCTCTCTGGATAGCGCCACCAGGCTCCGTGGTTGAGCGAGTTGAGTCCGTCTGTTCCGTAGGGTATATTGACACCGATTTTTGGAATGATGATGCGGTTATCGCCTACTTTTGGTGTAGGTAAGGTTTTTGTATCGATCGACTTGATGGCAAGTGGAGCAATGGCCGGCGCAGAAACAAGCAGGAGGAGGTAGCCACCACCGAGAAGAAGGCACACTATAAGCAAAAGCAAAACAATACGGGCAATAGAGTGCGGACGTTTTCGTGGCAGGATAAGCATTATTGTTTAGTATAGCGCTAAGGTGTATTTATGGGAATAGAGGGATCGGATGCTACACTAAGACCATGCTCTATCTCCCTCGCTTCACTTCAGTCAGATACATCCGCCCAGATGAACCGCACTGGTTCGACAGCAAAGGCCACTACATCAGCGGCAAAAACGGTGAGCAGCACCAGATGTCAGGCCCAGAAGTCGACACAGTGCGGTATATGGCGGGCCTCGAGCCTGCCGCACAACAATTTGATTTCATTTGCATGGCAATCCTCCGGCATCATAGTGGCGTGATATATACGATGCGCCTGATGAACGAAACCGAATGTGGGAGGTTATGGCAAAAACTCATCAAAAAGTTTGATGAAGTGCCGTGGTATGGTAATGCGCGGTACGTCATGCCATACGATGACTTTAACTATAAGATAATTGATTACGATGCAGGTACTTTTGACAGGACAGAAGCAGAGCGGCTCTATCGAGACGTCTGCAAAAGTGCATATGTATTGTATCACTAAATAATGTCGTGGCGTTTTGTTATAATCAAGGCATGACAACAGATAAAAAGCCGACTAAGGCAGAGATCAAGGAGCTAGAGGCTCAAATTAAAGCCGATCAAGAAAAGCCTGTACGCGAAAATGAGCGCCGCGTAAGAGTTGGCGCTGCTTTTCAGGACGCGGTAAAAGAAATGTCGCAAGCCCCGCCTATGACGAATAACGAAGTTGCAAAGTGGGTCAAAGATCAACGCAAAGAGATCGAAGATTTAGAAAATGACAGGTAGCTTTACTTTTCAAGAATAGCCGCCTTTAGTGTGATTTGGTGACATCAAGTATATAATTGCCCATTTTTATGGTATTATTTTATTTATGAGTTTAGAAAAAACTGCTTATCCCTCCCCTGAAACCAAAAATCCTTCCTTTGGTATTTCAAAGTATCTAAAAGAAAGAGATGAAAAACCAGATTTCTTAATTGTGGAAATTGGTCACAGAGAAAAGCCGATAGCTCCTCATCAAAAAAACTTATATGGACAAAGAGCCTATATAGGTATAGAGGCAAATTTACGGGATCCTATCAACATAGTGCGCCCAAAAATTGCTGATATGCAACAATCTACAAGAGCGAAAAATAAAAATGTTTTCTTTATTGATCACGACCTTGGAGGAGATGCCTTTTACGAGCATGGAGATGCCGATAATCAACCCGAGTCCTCAAAAATGTTTAGCGGGGATTACGATCCAACAACTGCCCTGCCTCAAGAAGTGGCAGATGAAGTCTTTTTAGGGAACGTCTTTGGCGATCCGCATGTTTCAAATTATCAAGAAAATACTGCTCGACTTTTAGATGAAGTTACAAGACTTACGTTACCTGGTGGAAAAATTATTATTCGCGAAACAATTACTCCAGAGCATTGCTATAGCCTTGACCGAGTATTAAGAGAGTCAAGCTTAAAGGAAGTTGCCTATATAGAGCCTGGTTCTGCCGAGTGGGATATGATGGAAGAAACATTTAATGGCGCTCAAGATTCATTCCGTAATCAGGGAAGCTTTTATCTTGTTTTAGAAAAATAATAGTATATAATTTACTTAATTCCTATCGACGATAGGTCGCTCATGAAGATGAGTAGGAATATCTCCAACCTGTTGGAAGGAAATATGGAGAAGAGGTTTAAAGGCGGAAAGTCTTTACCTAAACCCTTTGGACTTGAGATCCTCGTGATCCAAGAGAAGAGACTTCTGCAGCAGCAGATGGAAATAGCAGCCGCAGCGGGACTATGTGTCGACCCCTACGGACACTCCGTGGAGGTATATTATAACGGCGATGACATACCTCAGGCAAAAGATTGCATCACCTTCTGCCTATTGGCTGATGGCGATTCTGTGGAAGCTATTGATGAACATCAGAGACGGTGTGTCATCATCAACGACCAGGGACTGGCTAGAAAGAAGCGAAGGAGAAGCTGGTTCGCTAAGAAGCTTCTTGGCGAAGCGAAAGCTGAAACCCTTCATGCTTCACCAGCATAAAGCCCCACCGACGTTGTGTTGCAGTAGGCTGTAAAAAGTTTACTGCATTAACCCATCGTCGGTGGGGCTTCGTCATGCTCAGGTGATATAGGTTATTAGTTATTAATCTTTGATTCAGGAATATCGATAAATTCGTCTATTTTGCCTTGTTTTCGAAGCTTTTCAAGATTCTTATCAAATTGCTCTAGGCTTACTTTTATGCGAGAATAACGAATTTGGCCATCTTTTTTATCTGTTATCTTAATAATGTAGTAGGCATCTGTGCCTTTTATGATTCCTGAAGTCTGCCCTATTTCAAGCTTTGCAGCCGCCTCAATTAATCCATTCGGATCTTGGCTGTCGGCTAACACGAAACCAATATCACCTTTATTTGTTTCTGCCATTTCATCATCTGAAAATTCAGCAGCAACCTTACCAAAGTCTGCACCCCTTGCCTGCAAGCGCTTGCTAACCTCCTCTATTTTTTCTTTTGCTTTTTTATCAATTTCAAAAGCTACTTTTCGTTTCAAAAGAGTATTCTTTACAATACCTTTATATTCATCGAGTGACCAGCCATAAAAACCTTGTAAAACTGCGGATTCATACGCTCTTTCAGAAAGTTCTTGCTGCTGAGACTCTCGTTCTTGCGTAATTAAATTATCCACTTCTTCGACTGAAACACTAACATCATATTGCTTAGCAAGTTTTTGCGCATATGCATCTGCCTGAGCACGATTCATAGATTCGCGCTTTAAATGATCTCTTTGCCTTTCAGCACCTTTTGCGGTTAAGCTATCTGGCTCTTCTTGCTGTAGATAATGTTCTGAGCTGCGGAAACGAACAAGATAATCGCTATAGCGCACCCACTGACCATCAACAGACGCAACTGGCACTGGTACAAGTTGCGTTATCCTATAAAAAAACTGACTGGTATTTTGCATCGGATACAGTTGCCACCACACAAAAATAATAAGTAAAATTAACGTAACAAGTGTAATTAGAATCGAGTTAATGACAAGTTTGTGCTTAGAATATTGCACTGGATATTTAAACTTACGGCCTTCAGCCAATACTCTTTCTCTATGCTCTCTCACCGTATCATTTGTAATACGCGTTGAGGGTTTTGCTACTTCTGTAGTTGTTGTCTTTTTTATAACTTTATTCTTCAACCTCTTCATGATGCCCTTTGTCTTCTGTTGCTAGTTTTACTGCGTCTTGCAGTTTGTTATATATCTTACTGGGGTGTGGTACACGATCTAACACAAGATCGCCAACATACGTTTGGATTACAATCGTGCCAAATCCAAATACTTCACCCGTAAATCCAGGAATATTATAGCTTACATTCTGTATCTTGGATATGCTTAAATCAATCACACTTGTGCCAAAAAAACTTTTTTGTGTAATCTGGCGAATACGCTGATCTGTCACAATAAAAACCGTAAAGTGCCACCCAATCCAAAAATAAAAGAAGATGCCCAAGCCAACCACAAAGCCAGCAAGCGCAACAGCTAGAAGCTCAAGATAGCCAGGCCAAATAAGAGATGGGATGGAAGCTAAAGCGAACGGAATTAAAAGACCATAAAAGCCTTTTCGCAGCGCAATAATGTGCCGTCGAAATACAAAAAGAACCTTTTCGTCATCTCTCTGCCCTTCAAATTGCTTATTCATAATTATTACCCTCTATTTTAACACGTGGTACCCCGGGTAGGAGTCGAACCTACAACCTTCTCCTTAGGACGGAGCTGCTCTATCCATTGAGCTACCGAGGCACATTATAATGTTGCCTAAGCATAAAGCTATTATAGCAGTTTATCCCTGTAAAGATTATAGATTTTCTAGTGGGATACCAGTTTTTTCAGAAACTTTATGCGCCCAAATAATAAGCTTGTCCATTTGACTTTTGTGCGCAGCCTGCTCAATTTCATATGAATCAAGCCTTTTTTGCAAAAGCGTCCAGAGTAGTTGCTAGCCTATCAATACTGTCGTTTGTTTTCTCGAACCGTTCATTAACTTCTGCGCGAAACTCTTCAATGTATTTAAATAGTTTAGTAAATTGATCGTCAGTCATAGTATTTCTAGTATACGCCATTTAGCACATGCAAGACAACAAAGCCTAAGAACTATTTCTTGCTCTTTTTCTTTGGAACACGACCTTTTACAACTGGAGTGTGTACGTTTTCGTATGCATATACCTCATCGTCGTTAAACCAAAGTTTAATTTCTTGCTCGGCTTCTTCGGCATTGCCAGACGCATGAAGAATGTTTGGTAGTGTTGCACCAAGTGGGTTTGTATATGCCCGTGTTACGTGCGTATAATCTCCGCGAATTGTGCCAGGAGCTGAGTCTTTAGGGTCTGTTGTACCAACCATTTTGCGCACGTGCTCTACTACTTCCACACCCTCAAGCACCATCGCAATCACTGGGCTTTCTGTCATTGCACTAAGGGTGACGTTAAAAATGTCTTCGCCCCAACGACTAATCAGCCCACTAATACCTTCGTAATGTTCATGAAAATGTGCTTCGTCTGGTGCGACCATCTTCATGGCAATGATCGAGATACCAGATCGTTCAAACCGAGTAATAATCTCTCCAACAAGTCCGCGCTGAATTGTGTCTGGTTTTAAAATAACGAGAGTTTTTTCCATAAATATATTTGCTCCTTTTTACTACTGAATAATTTTTCTTCTCAAACTATTGTAGCAGAAGAACAGTTAAAACCAACGCCGCCAAACCAACCCGATACCACCCAAAAGCTGCAAGATTATGTCGCGAAAGATATTTCATTAAAAAGCCAATCGCAATTAAGCCAGAAATCAGCGCCATAATGTTACCAACAATCAACATTTCCCAATTAGCTGCAAAATAGGCACGATCGCTCGCTTTTAAGAAAACTTTTGCCGTTACACCCAGCATGATGGGGATTGAAACCAAGAAACTATATTCTGCTGCTTCAGCTGGCTTTAAACCCATAAAGCGTCCAGCGATGATAGTTGAGCCAGAGCGTGATACACCGGGTACAAGCGCACACACTTGTGCGGAGCCAATAATCAACGCTCGCCATGGCGTTAGTTTTTCACCATTCTTAACATATGATTCTTTTGGCAGCTTTTCTAAAACAATCATCAAAATGCCAACCAGCGCCAATGTCACCACCACCACCCAAATGTTATTAAAAAACGCCGTGCCAGCAATAAAATCTGCAAACAAAAAACCGATCAAGCCAGCCGGCAGCGCGGTAATAATAATATTTCGCGCTAGGTCATATTTTTTGTTCACAAAAATATCTTGCAAAATATCGATAATTTTCTTGCGAAAATAGATAAGAAGCGCAACCACGGTGCCAATGTTTATAAATTCTAAAAACAAATGGTCAGAACCGCCATTAAACAAATACTGTCCAATTACCAAATGCCCAGAGCTTGAAATAGGAATAAACTCAGTTAATCCCTGCACAATTCCCAACAGAGCCGCCTCAAACACATTCATCTTAGTTCTATTCTACCTTTAAACAGATTTAACAGCTAGTAGCGAGGTGGCAGTTCTACCTCATACACAGAAGTTGCTTTTTGCTTCGCACCTGGTCCGTTTTCTTTAAAATACTGTGTTAGTATTTGATCTGGTCGTAAGTTAAACACCTCAGCAGCTTTACCATGTGTTTCCGGCTTTGTTGAATCAGAACCATATGTTCGATATAGGCCAAGCTTTCCAACAGATACTGGGCCATTGATAATTAGCCTTTCCGCACAATCTCCTTCAACTAGATTATTTGTCTTATTACAAGTGTTAAGGGTTGTCTTTGTGATCAACCATGCATCAACACGTTGAACATTCTCATTTATAGTTATTCCATCGTCTGCAAGAATGATAAGTCGTGGAATATTCTGGGCTGACGCATCATCTGGATATTCAATATTGCCAGTAATGGTTACTTTCCCACCGTTTGATCCATCTTTCTTGGCATAGACGGTAATGTCTTTACCCGCAGGTATATTACCTGAAATATTAATATTTTTGCCATTAATTACATATTTGCCATTTTGAATATCTCCATCGGCAAGATTTACATCTACATCTCCACCTGGTGTAGAATCTTTTATTGCATCTTTCTTGTCTTCATCACCGTCAACTCTCCCAAAATAATCTGGCTGACATTGGCTGTTAAACTGGAATCCTCCGCCAGAAACAAGGTTCGCAGCAGTCGTGTTAGCAAACGTCAGTTTATTAGGCGGGTCACTTGTCCAACTCACGCCAGTTGGTGTTGCGGCAGACCCAAACCCAGTAATAGTGCTGGCGGCAAATGCACCATATTCCACCCAAGAACCGTACATATTACGCGTTGCATTATTTGGAGCCCATGCAGTAACCCCAGTAGCCTCTATCTTTGCATCAGGGTTCGTTGTGCAGTCGTTATTGTTTCTGAAATTGCGCCCTACCCGCACATCTGCATTCTGGAACTGAACTTTTGGAGATTTGACGATATCGACACACTTTTCTGGAGCAGACTTTGTCGCTCCACCATGATTTGCCTGTGTAATAGTTAGCCCAATACAAACCTTCGTTCCAACAGGGTACGCAGCTGTATCTATGGAATGATCTGAGAGTTTATTGCTATCGCTTTCGCCATTTTGCGGTGAAAATACTTTAGATCCAGAAGCTACGTTACCAGAATCTATAAGATTGCCGTCCTTATCTAGCACTCTTTTCGCAAAAGTCCACGTCGCGTTCCTAGAATTAGTGTTATATCTATCGCCAGTTTTTATAGGAATGTTCCCATAGCCGCTAAAATCAACTTTTTTACCCTGTTCTAAAGTGTCAGAACCAGTTGTTGTAACAGATGGATTAACTTCGTAATAATAAGGAACTCTAACACAGCTATTGTTTGAGTATTTTTCTGTATCATAAACCGTTACACTTTGATATCTGTCATAGTTAGAGCCACCAGGTCTCCAGTGAATGCGCGAACAAGTGCTTGCCGTGTCGGAAGCGTCAGAAGGAACTAGTTGATTAGTTTCTCTGGTATATGGTCCGCCTATACGCGCACCGCTAGAAACGCCTTCATCGACTTTAGTCCAAAATCCATTCCAAGTCGTTTCTACATACACAGGGTCTTGCGTTGCGCTAGGACCATTATTACGAAGGTCATGACTTAAACTATATTTTTCACCAACACGCGCTTCGTTATATTCTGCATTGCCAGATGTGTCACTTACAACTGTAGTGTTTGAACGTGAGTCAATGCCGCTTGTTTTCGTTCGTTTAATTTGCTGTTTAGAATCAGATGTCCATTCGCCGATAATTCTAACACACTGTTTCTTGGTATTTTGAACCGAATTAGGATTATTTGAATTGCGCGGCTTTACTCTTAGCCATTCGCAATAAAGATCGCCAGGCTCCAAAGCCGAAGCCCACTGCTTAATCGGCGATTGCTGGCTGACATATCTACCATCATAACCCGTATTATCATTTGAACTTTGACTATCGAATTCAAGACCAGGAGGGTCAGTGCCCGAAGCAGAGCGAGGAATATTCCACGACTCATATTTCTTATACACAGCACCGTCTGGATATTCACTCCCGCGTTTTACATCATCGTTTTTATCATAAAGCACTGCCCGACCAGTTACCCAAGTATTTATAGATCCTGTTGCACTACCAAATCGATATACTTTATGTCGAATGTTCACGCTATTATTTTCAGCTGCATAGATTGTATTCGATGTTTGTAAATTCGAATGCCCATTAAGTTTCCATGTCGTACTGCTTGGCTCCTCTGGGGGCTCTTCATAAGTGATTACAACCACGAATGTATTTCCATTAGACGGACGCACGATTTCTGAAGACCACTCACCGCCAGAGCGATAACCAGTTGGCACTCCTGCTCCCTCAATTTTCACTGGCTGATAGTTACCAGCTCCTCTTAAGGACGTATCACAATCAACTGCCCAGCCACCGCCATGCCCAGGCAAAACCGCCGCGCCGCTACAAGCACCGCTACCATTTGGATCAAACCACTTACTCGTCTGCCGCGCCCCTGTTCCTGTGTTATAGATATTTCCTGCAGGCGTTCTGGTAACACCATAGGTTGAAACTTCTGCACGAACCGGCTGGCTGTTGCTCGTTAAAGCCGTACGTTGCTCGGTGCCATCTGGCTGGACAGCAAACACCACAACCAAGCCAGCGTAGCCATGGCGATTGCCGCTGGTAATACCGCCGCAACGACCAGTACGTTGAATATCAGTTTTACGCTCAGAAGCCGTCATTGCATTTGTTGTGTGCGAAAAAATGAGTGACATACATGTGCTAATTAAAAAGAATGCTGCCAAAAACAGTAATGTTTTTCTATAGTTAGTAGGCATAATTATGTTGGTCTTCATTCGTTTTGCCCTTCTTTATCTTCTTCAAAATTCACCTCTTTGCTCAGACCTTTAAAACGAGCAGGGAGTTTCTTTAGCTCTTCATTAAACTGCTGCTTGGTAACTGCTTTTGAAAGAGTTGAAACATCTGTAAAGAAGTAATAGGTTGGCACCCAGTTTTTGGCATCGTTTTGGTCTGCCACAGCATCTGCCACTGTTTTGCCTTCCATAATTTGGCTTAAGCCTTCTTGAATCTTGCCTGAACGAATATAATCTTCCACACTTTTTTCTAGCGGCCCTGAACCAACCGTCACATCTGTATCAACACCTTCTGTGCCAACAGTTTGAAAATTTTCAAACTGAGCACTTGGGTTAGCGCCTGCTGTTTGCATAAAGCCAAGTCGAGGGTCTTTTTGAATTTCTTCAAGCGCTTTTTTAGGGGTAATGCTGCCACTTTGTAGTTTAGCGCGATAATGCTCGGCTCGTTCTTTAGCATAGTCTCTGTCTTTTTTAATTTGTTTTTGGTCGTTTAAGCAATCTGGTTCAAAATCTGGCCCTTTTTCAATGCAGTGCCCAAACAAAAAGATGAAGGCATAGCCAACCACTTGATCGTTCATTTTCTTACTGTCGCTATTTTCCGTTAGTTGCGCCTCTAGCAAATCGTTGTATGCAACCAAACCGCCCCACTGACTCTTTTGTTTGGCACTGTTTTCTGGAAATAGCTCTTTTTTGTTATAGCTTACTGCTTCATTTGTAATATCAATCTGAAGCTTTTCAGCTGTGCGCTTGCGTTTTAGCATCTCAAAAGCCTGTTTCGTAGCTTTTTCCGGCGTCATCTCGCCAGTTTTTACAGGGTAAGAAACAATTTCTTTTACTTCTTCTTGGCTATAGGCCCTGCCATCAATCGTAAATGCCGCACCACTTGGCACTACGTTATATTTAACATAAGTCGCCACTGAAAAAACAAGTAGACCAATAACGAGCACTGCCGCCACAATCGGCAAAGAAACAAGCCATTTTTTGCGGCGTTGCTTTTTAGAATGTTTTTTTGGCTGCTCTTCTGCCATATGTTTTTCTCTTAATTTCCCCTACACCCTATATGCTTATGCTCTATATGATAGCCCGACGAGAGTATGAAAGCAAGCTTAAGCCACAGATTTTAGATATTTTTATAAACTACTATAAATATACTTTCTATTATATTTACCAACTTTATAAAAGTGTTACTCCCTGGGGCATTTAACCCCAGGGAGTTTAGCTACCACCACCTTTTGTTTTTACCTGAAATCGCTGAGAGTATAGTCTTGACCAAACATGGCTTTGACATCACCCCTCATGGCTCGCTTCAGGCGGATCTTCACCGACTTTGGCTTGCCACTGAGCTTGACGCTGAAACGTCGCACCGGCTGATACAGCGAAGGCTTGCGCCACGGCTGTCGCACAACGATCCTGACCTTTCCGGTCACATTCGACTTCATGCGAATCAGCAAACGACTACCGTTGCGAATGGCTTTCACCTTCACAAACGGCGGCTTGGTTGTCTTCACTCTGCGCGGACACTGAGGAGTGCGCTTTATGTAGTCGTCGCTCATGTTTCCTACAACATCAAGTGTCGCAGTGCCGCGCTGCCAGCCAAAACCAACGTAGTCCTGGGCGTAGCCCATGACAATTTGGCAATGTGGCTTACTAAGCAACCAGCCATTAAGCGTCAGGTACGGAGTCGCACTACCGCCAATAGCTTCCGATAGTTGTCCGCCGATCCAGCCCGCCGCGGTAAGGCGTTCGCCAGGCGTACGCCCAAAAGGCGCAGGCGACGGCGCATAGTGACTAAAATAGTCACGCTCCACCATGTCGCTGCTGTGCCGCTGGGCGGCTAGTTCAATCCTGGGATCAGACTCAACCGTTCCAAACCCAGCCGCCTTACGCTCCTCATTGAGGAGGCAATAAAACGCAGTTCGCGCTTTCTTGATCCCGATCTTCAGAATTTGTGCATGTGCATTGTTGCACTGCTTTGCCGCATTCGCATTTGGCGCTGCCGTCACCAACATGGCAACAGCAAAGATCATGAGCACTACCGAGAAGGCAGCCATCATGACCATGAATCGGTTATTATTCTTGGTGTGCATGATGCACCTCCTATATAGTAGAGCTCGTCTGAGGGTATTCCCAGACCAGCGCGTTAGATTTTTGCTATTTTTTAAAAAAACAAAAAACCAAAGCGCCAGCCTGGATAACATTAAATAAAGGATAAGTGGTAGATTGTTAAACTGCTCAACTTTTATGCTCTAAGGATATAAAAGGAGCAAACCTCCAGCTAACTCTATTGCTAACTGAATAGTTTCATTATATAACACACATCATAATTTGTCAACCATAAGCAGCCCTGCCCCACTACCTGTCATTCTACTTTTTATCCTATGTCGCACAATGTTAAATTACGCTATAATAAAGCTTATGTATCTTTCTGAACTTATTATCGATTTTTTAGAACACCTAGAGGTTGAGCGTGGAAGATCTCAGAAAACGGCTGAGAACTACCACCTCTACCTTCAACGCTTGGTTGAATTTGCAGGAGATGTGGAAGTAAACAAAATAAATGCCGAAATGGTGCGCAAGTGGCGTTTGTGGCTTAATCGTTATAAAAACGACAATGATGATGATTTAGCAACGATTACTCAGGGTTATCACCTTATAGCACTGCGTAGTTTTTTAACCTATTGCGCAAAAAGAAATATTGAAACGCTTGAACCAACTAAAATTGAACTGCCGAAAATTAACCGCAAACAAGTTACTTTTTTAGATAGAGATGAAATTAAAAGGTTGGTTGATGCAATTGATGCTTCAAACGAAGTTGGGTTACGAGACAAGGCTATTATTGAGCTACTCCTCTCTAGCGGCTTACGTGTATCTGAACTTGCCAGCTTAAACCGAGATCATGTGAATACTAAGCGTCGTGAATTTATGGTGCGCGGAAAAGGGCAAAAAGACCGCCCGGTATTTATTAGCGAACAAGCAGCGCAAAACGTTGCAAACTACCTTGAAAGAAGAGCCGATTCACTTCCCCCCCTCTTTATTAGCTATAGCGGGCGAAGCGGATCGCAAGATAACAGTGGTGATTTTAAACGTTTAACTTCGCGTAGCATTCAGCGAATTGTGCAAAAATACGCCAAACTCGCTGGTATTACGAAGCACGTTTCGCCGCACACAATGCGGCACAGCTTTGCAACTGATCTTTTAATGAACGGAGCCGATCTAAGAAGTGTGCAGAGTATGCTTGGCCACAGCAACATTGCCACTACGCAAGTTTACACTCATGTTACCGATCAGCACTTAAAAGAAGTGCACGAAAAGTTTCATAAAGCTACTTAATGTAGTTTATCTATTCACAGAAATTCTTATAATGAGAGGTTAGAGAGCCGACACTCAGAGCCTTGCAGAGTGAATCTGCTGTATCGAACGAAGGATAATTCATAATGTGTGAGGTATTATCAAAGCGAACACGTGTCTCAACACGTCTAAATACATCATCTGCCCGCCCTGTTGCGTCTATTTTGGGCTGGATGCCATCTAATGGAACTGGTACTCCACCGCCTAAAAGCTCAACCTTATATTGTGTCTCGTTGGCATATAAAGGCGTAATGAGAAGATAGTAGTCATTGTTAGCTGAGTCTAGACCCGTAAGTCGGATATCCTTACAGATATAATCTTGGTTATATTTTTGAGCACAATTTATCTTCTTTGGTGTTGAGCTGTTTGTTGGCGATATGCTATCGGTGCCAGATCTTGCCGAAACAGAGCCTAATGAAATTAGGTTTGCTCCACCAGTCCTTTGTGGATACAAAAAGACCACTTTGTTATTATCATTAATCTGCGCTAGAGTCGGGTTATTTTTTGGAACCTGAATAAGTTGTGCTCTTAGAAGCGCGGGGATTCTGCCGTTACCCCACTCTGCTGTTGATTTTGGTAACTTTGCTTCATTTGTATTATTGCTAATATACGGAACGTCTGTTGATGCTGCGTCTTGAGGAGAAATTCCCGCATCATCTGCCTTGCCCCAGCTTAAGCGAATTGTGTCAAAGTTACTTAAAGTTTTTAGAGGAATAAAATCTGTGGTTTCTGCATTAAGTCTGTTTTTATAATCTGGCGGATTGTATGTGACATTCACACAAGTGTAGGCTTGATTGAAATTGTTTTCTTCCTCATCTTGTGTTGATACACGGACTTCTGGCGTGCTCCCTCTTGTGGCATTCGTGTCTTTGCAGTCTTGTTGGAATTTTGTTGCTAAATCACAATCAGCATCGTCCTTACACTCATTAATAGTACGTTTAGCATCTTCAATACCAGCCTGTGCGGCATCGTATGCGCTTTGCGAAAGATCATTATTTAGTGCCTGGCGCTGATCTTGGTTAGTAATTTGCACAAAGCTAACGGTTACTACCCCTAATAAAAGAGTGAAGAATATAACCACAAAAATAGAGGCTACTCCACCTTGCAATTTTTTCGTGTCTTTTTTTACTTTCATGCCCTTAATTCCCCTTTGCATATACAGTAACATTAAATGTGTTTAGAGCGCAAAAATCACCACCTTTTTCACCGGTACATCTGTTATCTTCGATAAGATCAGCAGTTGGAGTTGAAATTGTGTAGCGCATCCCTATCATGGCCTTATTACCCTCACCGGTTATGTATGTATATTCAGTAGGCTGGCGCATAACTAGTCCGTCTCCGATTAGCTCAACTGTCGTGTTTTCATCCCGAGGGACAGCCGGAGTGTTGCTTCCTGGTGGACACATTGTTGCACCCGGATCGCGGTAACGCGCAAAGCCCACTCTCGTGCTATTTGCATCATCATAAACATTGTTAGTCTCGCCAGGTATGTTCCATATAAAGCTATACCCACCAAGACAGAGTCTGCCGTCATCTTGCCGAGAATCATTGATAGAATTTGGATCAGTGCGTTGAAACACTCTCTGCAGCTCTGCACCAAGTGTGCGACCACTTTGGTTTACTCTTTTTAAAGTTATGCCCTTATTGTACGTATGTGTAATTTGAATAACACTCACCAATAGTACGATTAATAAACCTGCAACAAATGCCATAGCAAACATTAGCTCGGTGATAGTAAACCCGTTTCTTTTATTCATATAGCCTCACAATCGTACCTGTTCGTGCATTCGGTCCTTCAAAAGGTGGCGGCCAGCAAGCTTGGATATAAAAATCAATAAAATTATCTTCACTATTTTTTACCGCTTCGATCCAGAGCCCCTGACCAGGTTGCGCAAAAACATCTTGAGATATATCCGCATTATTGTCATATTGCTCAACCGCTATTGACCCTGTAGGAATATCGTCGGTCGGCTCGAAAATTTGCAGAAAGAATGGAGCGCCACCGGTTGGTTGGCAGCTAGTGTTCTCATCATTGAAAGGCGTTGCGCTGGCGCTAGTCCAATCCTCTAAGATTTCTTGCCACTGAGGGCTATTTGTATCCCTTAAGTACCTTAGAGCTTCAGCTTGTCCATCAAGAGACTGCCGAACAAGCGTATTCTCAACCGCCATTTGCGTAGTTGCCACGCCTCTATTCATAACTGCAAGGGACAGAACTATAACCAAGCCAGCTACTGCAATAGCAAACATGACTTCTACGATAGTGTCGCCTGATTGTACTTTAGACCGCTTCATAATTAGCTACATCGTCCTTCTGTGCCATCTACCTGAGCCAAGACAGCGTCTTGGGTGCCTATACCCATGAAGGTAATTGCTGCTGGCGCTACACCGATAATATCTTGTGAAGCAATGCAAATTTGCGATGGGTCTAGATGGTCAGCAGTAAGCTGGTCTATGAGTGGACCACTCTGCGGATCTGGCACGCCATACACGAACACTGCACCACTTTTTGGTGAGCGCACTATAGCAATTGCTTCTATAGCCTCTCCCGGTTCACCCTCGACCCGATCTCCAACTAGCTCAAAGCTATCTATAAAATTTGCAGAGGTTATTCTTGCATCCCATGGAATTCTATAAGTTTCTTCATTTGCATCTTGTTGCACTTGTGGCTGATAAAAGCTCAAAACCTCCTCTTCATCTGCCGCATTTTCAACTTCAACATCAGTTGCATTTCTTGTACTAATGATAGGCTGTGCCGCTATTTGGTTACCGCCAACATCAAAAACGATCAATTTTCCTAGTATAAAACAGTTGCTTGAACCCCTGTTATCTATTCCGCTAGGGCAAGGCGTTTCTGTGTTACGATTATTTATAACATTGAGGGTTTCGTTAAATTGTCTTTGCAAAAAACTATGTGTTGACTGAATACTGTCTGTATATCTCTGTCTTTGGATAGAAAGAGTAATGCCACTGATAAGCCCAACCATGAGCAAGGCCGAAATCCCCAAAAACATGGAGACTTCGATGATTGTAAAGCCTTTTTGATTTTCGCCACTCATTTAGTGATTATTATAGCATAAGCGCTTAGATTGTATCAGTAGTAGGAATGCCGACCATACTGATAGCAAGATACCAGTCAATGATAGCTGGACCGAATAATCCTGCTATGAGAAATCCTGCTATGAGAAATGGCCCAAATGGAATGTGTGAAGTGCGCTTTAATTTGCTCTGTGCCATAGCTGGAATAACGACGATACAACCAATGAGGTTTGCGAGAAATAGTGCGAGAAGCGCCAGCTGCCAATCACCTAAAAGCAGTGCCAAGGCTAAGCCAAGCTTTACATCACCAAAGCCAATCCACTTACCCTTAGACCAAATAAAGACTACGAGGTAGATTCCTGAAAGAATTAAGACTGCAAGTGCAGTGCTAATGAGCGTTGCGGCTATATCTTGTGAAGCGATAAGTTTCACAGCAACGGTGAGCACACCAACACCTATAAGCGGAAAGGTGACTTTATCTGGCAAAAGAAGCCACTTAAGGTCGTATATGAAGAGAATTGCTAGCATGACGCCTGCAGCAAGCCATAAACCAAAGAGTAGCCAAGGCGCTGTATCTACAAGCACGTATGGCCAGAAAAGGTATGAGCCAACAAAGAATAGCGCAACAGCGACTTCTACGAACGGATATTGACGGCTAATTGGCTTTTTGCAATAACGACACTTCCCTTTTAGCGAAAGCCAGCTAAAAACTGGTATTAGATCATAGGCGGCAAGTTTATGATGACAATGCACACACTGAGAGCGATCGTTCCATAGGTTCTTTTTCTTTTTAATACGCCACACAGCTGCGTTTACAAAACTACCAAAACAAAGCCCAATAAGTGTTAGAGCAATAATAATATACACTTTATCCATTAGCATTATGGTAGCAGATTAAGTTTAAAATAAAAACTCCCAAAATTTGGGAGTTTTTAAGAAATTTAATGCTAATCAGTTTGACTGACAATAAACACCACTACCTTCTAAGCGCATAATAATCGCTGCTTGTCGAGCATTACCAGCAACTGCATTTTCCCCATCACACCTCATTCCTGTAGCATAAAAATAATCACCGGCGTTGTTAACTGTGCCTTGGGTATCCCTCTGCACATACACCGCATCAGTTGAAGGATCCCTAAAGTCCCTACCTCCATCTAGGTATCGATCAATAAACGCACCCATGGGGTTCGTGTCAGCCTGTACTACAGTCGGAGCGGCCCCTCTGTTATTTGTTCTAAATTGCTCAAGCTGACTCATGAATCTTCCTACGTCATCCCTGCGCTGCGTGTCACGTTGATTGCGCTGCAGTGCTGGCAGGGCAATGAATATCATCAAGAAAATAAGGCCTGCAATGGCAAGTACCAGTACCACTTCAATGATAGTAAATCCTTTATTTATTTTGTTCTGCTGTTTCATGAGAGATTTCCACTCCTTATCTCTTAGAATTTAATGTTTACATTGTAAACGCTTACGCTTAGAATACTCTGCTTGAAGTTTTTTCGCAAGCTTTAAAGTGCTCCTGTTGTATTAACGAGGTTATAAATTGGTAAGAGAATTGCGGCAACCATTGTCCCTGCCACCAAAGCAAGAATAACCATTAAAACTGGTTCAATAGCAGTTGAAATTGACTTAATGGCATTATCTAGCTCATTCTCATAGACGCTGGCAACCTTACCCATCATTTCATCAACTTTTCCAGATTTTTCACCAATACTAATCATTTGCGGCACAAGAGTTAAAATATATTCTTCGTTCTTTAGAGAATCTGCTAGGCTTTTGCCTCCCTTTACCTTAGTCGCTGCATGGTTGATAGACTTAGCAACGTGCACATTATTCACACCTTCAGAACAAATCTTAAGCGTATCAAGCATTGGAACACCTGTGGCAAGCAATGTTTGGCCAGTACGCATAAAGCGCGCCATGTAGAGTTTTTTAAATAAATCTCCGAATAATGGCATGTTGAGCTTTAGAGAATCTTTGGTCTGAATACCTTCTTCGGTCTTTAGATATTGTGCTAAGAAGTACCCGCCTATGCCAGCCAATATAATAATTAGCCACCAAAAGTGAATAACAAAATTTGCAGCTCCCACCATGATTTCCGTAACCCATGGAAGATTTTGCTTTAAATCGTCATATAGCTTTTCGATTTGCGGAACAACAGTAAAGAGCATAAAACCTAACACCAAAAAAATGACTACTAATACAATCAACGGATACACCATGGCACCACGAATCTTACTCATCATTTCAGCATCTTTTTCCTGCTGAGCAGCAAGTCGGAGCAGAGCCTTGTCTAAGGTTCCAGAGGATTCGCCTGCTTCTACTAAAGAAACGAATACCCTGTCAAACGCTTCTGGGTGCTTGGCAAAAGAATCGGCAAGGGTGTTACCGCCTTCAACTGAGGTGAGAATTTCTTGTGCGATACTCGCTAGATGCTTATTTTCTGTTTGCTCGATTGTGGTTTGCAAGCTTTGTGTAAGTGGCAAACCAGCACCAATAAGTGTCGAAAGTTGGCGGGAGAAGACAACCTTATCTTTTGCACTAATGCGGTTTTTTAAAAACGCAAAGGGTCCACCTGTGTCTTGATTTGATATTTTCGTAGGGACATAGCCCTGCTTGGTAAGAATTTTTGCAGCCGCAGACTCGGACTCAGCCTGAATTGTCGCTTTAATGCGCTTGCCAGTTGCAGGGTCTTTTGCTTCGTAACTAAACGTGAGCATTCATTTACCCTCGCATCATCCTGTCTAGCTCTGCGATGTCTACTGCAAAGTTACGTGCGTCGTCGTATGTAATAGTGCCTGCTTTTACGAGGCCAACAAGCGTTTTATCCATAGACTGCATGCCTTGATCTGCACCAGTTTGAATCACTGCATCGAGCTGGTGGCTCTTGCCTTCGCGAATGATGTTTCGCACCGCAGGGGTTGCGGTTAAGATTTCTGCACTCACCACTCTTCCACCACCAATTGCGGGAATGAGTCGCTGTGAACAAATTGCCATGAGGATATTTGAAAGTTGTGCACGAACTTGTGGCTGCTGGTGTGGCGGGAATACGTCGATCATACGGTCAATTGATTGCGCTGCACTGTTGGTGTGCAGTGTTGCAAACACCAAATGACCTGTTTCTGCGATGGTTATAGCGGCAGAGATTGTTTCAAGGTCTCGCATTTCGCCAATCAACACAACATCTGGATCTTGGCGGAGACTAGAGCGAAGCGCTGCCGAAAAGCTATAGGTGTCGTAATGCACTTCACGCTGCACAACGACAGATTTTTTTGATTTATGCGTAAACTCAATTGGATCTTCAATTGTGATGATGTGATGAGATTTTTCGGTGTTGATTTTATCGACGAGTGCGGCCAGTGTGGTTGATTTACCAGAACCGGTTGGGCCTGTTACCAAAACGAGTCCGCGAGGAAAGTTTGCAAAATTATTAACCACTGGTGGCATACCCAGCTCGTTAATACTTTTAATTTCGTTTGGAATAAGACGAAGTGCTGCTGCTAAATTACCACGCTCATGAAACGCATTTACACGAAAACGCCCAAGATCACCGAAAGCAAAGCTGAAATCAAACTCTTTATCTTTAACCAAAATTTGCTGTTGATCTTCATCTAAAATTGAAAACACTAAACGCTCAACCGTTGGTTCATCAAGATTTTCGCAGCCAGCGACTGGTATAAGGCTGCCATCTACACGCAGCATTGGTGGCAAAGAAATTTGTAAGTGAAGGTCTGATGCGCGCTTTCGCACCACCTCTTCAAGCAAAACTTCAATTCTTAATTCTTGGTTATTCATTCCCACTCCCTTTTATGTATTTGCCGCCGATACACGATTTACTTCTTCTAGCGTTGTTAGCCCTTGAAGCGCTTTTAACATTCCGTCTTGGCGCATTGTAATCATGCCTTGCTGCACTGCGTAGTTTTCAAGCTGACTACTGGTCGCCCGTTGTACAATGAGGCTTTGGATATTCTCGTTAATATCCATCACTTCATACAGCCCAACTCGACCTGCATAGCCACCTGGGGATTTTGGCGTATCCTTCCCCTTCACTAAAGTATAAGCGCTTTGGTTAGCTAGAGGCAAATCTTTATAGCCAAGATCGGCCGAATACGCGGCAACATGTGCTGGTGTTGGTGGCAGAATAGTGCCAATATTTTCGCGAATACTTTGAGTTTCTATCTCTGAAGATTGATAGAGTTCACGCTCTGCTCCAATTCGGCGTACAAGACGCTGACCAATGATTGTATTTACTGTTGAAGCAATAAGAAATGGCTCAACGCCCATGTCTAGAAGCCGAGGCAACACACCTGCAGCTGAGTTTGTGTGGAGTGTGCTAAATACTAAGTGACCAGTTAGTGCTGCTTGCACGGCAAGTTCGGCAGTCTCTTTATCACGAATTTCCCCAACCATCACGATGTCTGGATCTTGACGTAAAATAGAGCGAAGTCCTGTTGCAAACGTTAAGCCAACTTCTGGATTTACTTGAATTTGATTCACACCAGGCATTTTATATTCTACTGGGTCTTCTAGCGTTACGATATTAACTGTGTCGTTTTTTACTTCCTGAAGTAATGCATAAAGCGTGGTTGATTTACCAGAACCGGTTGGACCAGAGGTAATAATCATACCGTTTGGCTTTTGAATACCTTGACGAATAGAGCGAAGTGCTCTACCAGCAAAACCCATCTGCTCGATGTTAAAGCTTGAACCAGATTTATCAAGCAAACGAATAACCACTTGCTCGCCCCACACCACAGGGCTAATGGCAATACGAAGGTCAACATCTTTACCTGCTAGTTGAACATCAAACTGTCCATCTTGCGGAATGCGATGTTCATCGATTTTAAGATTACTTAAAATTTTTATACGAGAAACCAGCGCCGGTTCAATTGATTTTGGCAGCTGCATCACCTCGCGCAAAACACCGTCGATTCGACAGCGAATCTTGAGCTTATCTTCCAATGGCTCTATGTGGACATCTGAAGCACGGTTACGGACAGCGTGTTCTAAAATTTTGCTTAACGCCCTGCTAATTGGCGAATCTTGAACAATAGTTTTAATGTTGCCACCTTCAGCCTTTAGTGCCTGTTCAGACTCTGCTTGCACAGCGCTCACCGCTGCATCAACACTAGAAAAATCAGTTTTATATTGCTCTAAAACACTTCGAATACCATTCTCTGAAGCCATGTAGACTTTTAAGGGGCGACCAATTCTGTTTGATAGATAATCAACTGCCTGAACGTTGTTGGCATCAATCATAGCCACAGCAAGTCGATTTTGCACTTCGCCAAGCGGCACTGCCATAAAGCGCTCTGCAATATCGACAGAAAGTAGTGTTAGAACGCGCTGGTCAATTATTGAATCAATAAGATTGACGTACGGCACACCAGAAAGATGGGCTATGCAGTGCGTTAGCGTTTCGTCATCGATTGTGCCGTCTTCTAGTAAAGAAGAGATAAAAGGTGTGCCAAGTTTTGCAGCTTGCTCCTCGTGCTTTTGCACCGTCTGAGCAGTTGCAAGCCCTTCTTCAACAAGCAGTTCTTTTAACTTCTCTTGAATGTCATTTGTTAGTAGTGCCATCTTTATATTTTTCTGGCACTAAAACGGCAAATTATTTGCCGACTGGCCAGTCTCCCTTTCGACGGTTGGGTTGATAGCATTTTTATTGAATATATCGCTACTTGGTTCTTCAATTTCTGAAGTCATTGCTTCGACAGTTTTTACCTGCGTTGCTTCTTGCTTTGGCTCGCCAATTACCGCTTGCGCAATAAAGTAGGCAAACATTGCGCTTAATGAGGCTATAAGAATAATCATTGCTATATCTGTTTTTTTCATGGTGCCACCGTCTTATTTGTTAATTCTAATGATTTCGCTGGTTGGTAAAAAGTACGTGCTTGAATTGAAGCCGTAACTTTGCCACCCTCGCCTGCCTGTAGAGATAACGAATCGATTTGAATTGGGCGGATAGATCGGTCGAAGCGTTTTAGTATTTCTTGAATATCTTTATCGCTACCAGTGATAGTAAAGCTGAATGCTAGCTCCTGAGCGCCTTCTGGTATAGCTGTACCAGCTACCTCTTCACCTTCTTCAGCAGTACTGCTTGAAAGTGAATTAATAGTGATATTTTCAGGTGTTCCAAGTCCTGAAAGAAGCACTGATTGCAGCGAGGAACCAAAGCCAATATCATCTGCGACATATGGCAAGGCATCAAAGATCACTGAAAGGTTGTTTTGGTCTGCCTTAGCGCGTGCATCAGTTAAGTTTGGATTGGCTATTAGTTTTTCAACCTCTTTCTTTAATTCTGGAGCCGTATCTATATTGTCTTGCAGCATGTTGTTTGTCTCCGCTTTTGCGGCGATAATCTTAGTTTGAAACACCATTTGTTTAATCAAAAAGATACTCGCCACCAACGCAAAGGCAACAACGACCGAAGCGCCAGCTACCCACAAAAACATCATTTTATTAGAGTGAGCAATTTGCTGCCGTTTACCCGTAAGCACTGCTTTCTTTGCCTTCGCCATAACTATTGCTCCTCTCCTTCTCGGTTCGACGCACCAAATACCGATGAAGACTGCTGTGCAGATGGAGTTGTGTTCTTTTTCGGAACTCGTACAGTTGGCGCTGGCGTGCCCTCTGGCATACGTTTGAAGGCATTTTCGTCATAGGTAAGCGTTGCTTTAAAAACAGTTACCTGATTACCATCTGCATCCTCCCCTAAGCCAACGTCAGAGATAGCAATTTTAGAAAAGAGCTTTGTCTTGATGGACTGCTTTGCTTCATCTGTATAGACGAGCTCTGCGTTGCTTAGTGTATCTTTAAAAACAGCAACCGCTTTATAGTCTTTTGCATAGCCTTCGAGTGTGATTGTGCCTTCTTCACTATTTATATCAAGCTTTGAAATTTTAACTGTGTTTGGCTGCGCTGGATTAAGAATTGGAAGATAGGTAAATAGACGAGAGTAAATTTGCTTTTGATCGTGTAATTCTGGCAATGTTTTGAGCTGGTTTTGGATTGTTAAATTTCGTGCCAGGTTATCAGTTTTTTGTAGTTTTTCTGCTCTGTCTTTAATACTGCCATCAAGTAGCCCATTGGTCGCAGCCTGAACAACATAAACCGTAAAGGCAAAGAAGATGACAACGCCAATTGCTGCAATGCTGGTGATAATCATGATGATAGTAATTTTGCGGCTCAAACGCTGAGAACGAACAAATTCTTGTTTTACATCTGGCAAAAGATTGAGTTCAATCATAGTGATTTAGTCCTTTGTGCCAAACCAATTGCAACACCAAACTGCATTGCAACAGGCTGTAATTTATCTTTATCGGTATTAGAAACTTTAACCTTTTGCCATGGGTTAGCGATCACGCTCTTGAGTGATGTTTTAGATGAAAGATAATTTGCAAAATTAGGAATTGAACCGCCATAGCCAGTAAGTAACATTTCGCCAACCGCTGCATGTGGATATCGAGTTTGGAAAAACTTAATGGACTTATTAATCTCAGAAACAAACTGATCTAGACTACCTTCTAGCGCACGAACTACCTGACCTTCAAGCCTATCGGGCGCAAGCCCAAACTTTAAAATAAACTGGCGCGCCTGTGCTTCTTCAACGCTAAGATTTTGTGCCGCAGACTTAACCAACGAATTTAGCCCCATTGGCATTGAGCGAACAAGCCGTGGCATGGTGCCATATGTCATTACAAGATCTGTTGCCACATCGCCAATATCAAGAACGAGCTCTGCATTTTGCGCAGTTGCCGGAAGTAGCGAACGCACAAGTGCAATTGGGTCCGGTTCTGCCGCCACCACGTTCAACCCCAAACCTTCAAGCATATCGAGTCGTGCCTCATTGTAAGTATTTGCAACACTTGTAATTAACACCTCTGCTTTTGCCGGGTCATGTAAAGATTGACCTAGTAATGCATAGTCTAATTTCACTTCATCAATTGGCATTGGAATAAATTGCTCTGCCTGATATTTAATTGTCGCCTTTAGTTCCTCTTCAGTTACTTTTGGCACATCAACCACTGTGGCAAACGTTTTATTTGAAGGAATACCGACCACCACATCTCTAGTAGAAATGCCACTTTGGCCAAGCGCCGTCATAATAACTTCGCCTAGTTTACGCTGTGATTCAGGTGAATCGCTAACACTAATTTTTGCGTCCACAGGGGCATAACCGTACTTATAAAGTGCCCACGAATCACCACCCTGATTTTTTAATTGAACCAGACGCACCGCCGTTGTCCCGATATCAAGCGCGAAGAAATCGCCCACCGCTTTAAATAGTTTCATATTACGCCTATTATACATAAGCATTACCCAAGATTACAAGCGAACGCATATCTGTTTTTAGGTATTTACTATGGAGTAGCAAAGCTCTCTCTGTTAAAATAGATTGAGTTATGAGTTTATCTATTGGGATCGTTGGTCTTCCAAACGTCGGTAAGTCGACGCTTTTTAATGCACTCACAAAAAATAATATTCTAGCGGCTAACTACCCTTTTGCAACTATTGAACCAAATACTGGCATTGTGGCCGTGCCAGACGAACGGCTAGAAAAATTACGTGAAATATATAACGCGCAAAAAATAATTCCAGCATCAGTGAAATTTGTTGATATTGCTGGGCTTGTTGCTGGCGCGAGTAAAGGCGAAGGCTTGGGTAATAAGTTTTTAGCCAACATTCGTGAATGCGATGCAATTGTGCATGTTGTGCGTGCCTTTGAAGATAGTGACGTAGTTCATGTTGATAATAAAGTTGAGCCTAAGAGTGACATAGAGATTATCAACACTGAATTAATTTTGGCAGACCTACAAACACTCGAGAATCGCTTACCAAAACTAGAGAAAGAATCTCGCGCCAAACCAGCACTTCGACCTCAAGTAGAATATCTGAACACATTATTTGCTCACCTTGAAAAAGGCTTGCCTCTCTCTCATTTAGATAAGCTTGAGCATGAACATATTAGAGAGCTTCACCTCCTTACTGCAAAACCAACTATTTACCTTTTTAATGTAGATGAAGCGACACTTGCAGATACGGCCAAGCGCGAAGCATTAAAAAATATTGTAGCTCCTGCTGAAGCAACCTTTATTTGCGCAAAGCTTGAGGAAGAACTGCAAGGCTTGGACGAAGCAGATGCCAAAGAGCTACTTGAAAGTTACGGCTCTACTGAAATAGGTTTAAAGCAATTAATCCATGCTGCCTACAACACACTAGGACTACAGAGTTATTTAACTGCTGGCGAAAAGGAAATTCGTGCCTGGACAGTGAAAAAAGGTGCAACTGCACCACAAGCAGCCGGTGTTATTCATTCTGATTTTGAAAAAGGTTTTATTGCTGCACAAATTGTTGATTATAACGATCTTGTTGCCGCAGGCTCTGAAAGTAAGGCGCGCGACGCAGGAAAAATCCGTACCGAAGGCAAAGACTATATTATGCAGCCTGACGATGTAGTTGAGTTTCGCTTTAACGTATAGCTTTTAACAAATAAAATCTCTCTTGATTGCCTTTGGCGCCACTGACCTCACTGTCTGCTTTATCTTGAATAACAAAATAGTGCTTAGCCCATACTTCAAAATCTTTTAGAATCTGACGACGAATTGTATCATTCTTAATAACGCCTTTACTGGCCTGGTTTCTTCCCGCCTCAAACTGCGGCTTTACCATCGCAACAATTTGCGTTGAGCCATTCGCTAAGTTCCTTGCAATATGTGGCAATACTTCACGCAGAGAGATGAACGAGACATCAATCACAATAATATCTGGTTTCTCTTTTAAATTAACGTCTCGGATATCTGTTTTTTCGCGAAGATCAATGCGCTCATCACCGCGTAAACTCGGATGCATTTGGTCTGTACCAACATCAACCGCTATCACCTGCTTTGCGCCATGCTGCAAAGCAAAATCAGTAAAACCACCCGTGCTTGAACCAACATCAAGCATTGTCTTTTCTTTAAACTTTAGCTTCAGAGAGCTCGCAACACTCGCCAGCTTAAGCCCAGCACGAGAAACATATTGATTAGGCGCTTCAAGCGTAATCTTCACCTGTTCAGACGCAAAAAAACCAGGCTTGGTTATCGTCTTACCATCAACTTTTACTTTGCCCAGTTTTATCCAATTTTCTGCCTGCGAACGTGAAGAAACAAGCATTTGCTGCACCATCGCCTGGTCAAGCCGCTGTTTCATATTAGCCTTTTTTACGTTCTAAATATTCGCCAGTTCGCGTATCAACTTTGATAACATCGCCCTGCTTAATAAACGCCGGTACTTTTACCGTTATGCCTGTTTCAAGTTTTGCATCTTTTAACACACTACTCGTTGTGTCGCCTTTTACGACATTTTCTGCATACGTTACTTCAAGAAATAAATTCTTTGGCAACTCAACATTGATAACTGCTCCGTTAAAAGATTGTAGCCCTACGCTGTCACCTTCTTTTAGATAGCCTTTTGCATCTTCAACCAGTGATTTATTAAGTGGAAATTGCTCAAACGTTTCTGGATTCATAAAGTGGAATTCATCACCATCGACATAGAGATATTGCACCGTTTGCGTTGAAACATCGGCTGGCTCAATTTTATCTGCACCTTTAAATGTTTTTGGGATAACATTACCATCAACCAAGTTCTTCAAACGAACATTTACGATACTTCCACCACGCCCCATTACTTTTTGAGCATAGTCGATCACCTTAAACGGCTTACCGTCCAGTTGAACAATCGTACCCTTTTTTAGATCCGTTGGTTGATACATAGCGTACTCTCTTAGTTGCTTGCAACAAATGGAAGCAGCGCTAGATGCCGCGCGCGCTTGATTGCTGTTGCGAGCTGGCGCTGCTGCTTTGCACTAAGACCAGTTTTTGTAATCGGCTCAATCTGCCCATATGCATTTACGTAACGCTGCAATGTTTTTGTATCTTTATAGTCAAAATAAGATGGTGTATCTTTTTTAAACTTTCGTGGTTTTGCCATTATTCTATAAAACTCCTAATTAAAACTTATTAAAATGGGATCTCTGAAAGATCTATTGGTTTGTCATCTATATCTTCAATCACAACATCGTCGCTCTTCTTTTTTGCTGCTGGAGCTGAATCTGCTGCTTTTGGTGCTGCGCCTGCAGAATCACCTGCTGGACCATCAAGAAACGTAACGTCGGTTGCAACAACTTCAACGCGTGAGCGTTTTTTACCTGTCTCTTTGTCGTCCCAACTATCTTGGCGAAGACGACCCTGCACGAGGCAACGACGACCCTTGCTTAGATATTGATTTACAAGATCACCAAGCTTATCCCACGCAGTAACATCAAAGAAATCTGCTGTGTCATCTTGGCTAAACTGACGGTCAACCGCAAGCGAAAAGCTACAAACGCTTTTGCCACTTGGTGTTGTGCGAAGCTCTGGATCACGAGTAAGGCGACCCATTAAGATTACTTGGTTAATACTTTTTGCCATAAGACCTACTCCTTATTAGACTCTTCGTCTTTATTACTTTCGGCTTCCTGCAATTTTGCTTTTGTCTTTTCGTCTACCATGACCAAAAGATAGCGCAGTACTTCATCTGTAATGTTAAGTGTGTTAGAAATTTTTGCTACTGCTTCTGATGGTAGCTTTACGGCAAAGCAAATATAAACAGCAAAATTCTCTTTTTTAATTGGATATGCAAGCTTTCGCTTACCCCAATTATCTTCTTTTACTATTTCTCCACCATTTGACGTAACAACTTTACGTACTTTTTCTAGTGGCGCATCAAGATCCATTTCAAGATCTGGGTGCAACAGAACGGTTAGTTCATATTCTCGCATGTTTCCTCCTTTGGAATCCTTTAGCGGATACTTAAATCACACTGTTTAAGCTGAAGTTAATAATACTTATATTCTACTATTTATAGAGATAAACGTCAATTTATTCTTCTGAGAAAACTTCGTCGGCATTAGAAATCAGAACTTCACGCGGCCTAGCACCGTCTGCCGGGCCGATAATTCCTTGTTCTTCCATAGATTCGATCAAGCGTGCTGCGCGTGCGTACCCTACTCTTAAGCGTCGTTGCAATAAACTCGCACTCGCCTTACCGCTTTCAACAACAACTCGCACCGCATCTTTATACATGTCGTCATCATTGCCACCATCAAAGTCCATTACTACGCCACCTTTACCATTTAAATTAACTGGTTGTTTTGTAATTTCTTCATCATATTCAGGAGCTCGCTGCATTCGCAAATGGTCAGTAATCTTAACGACTTCTTCATCCATTACCCATGCGCCTTGAATACGTTTTGGCTTGCTCATCGCTGGCGTTAAGAGTAACATATCACCCTGACCAAGCAACTTCTCAGCTCCAATTTGGTCTAGGATGGTACGTGAATCTACTTGAGATGCAACTGTAAAGGCAATGCGAGCCGGAACGTTAGCTTTAATAAGCCCAGTGATAACATCAACACTTGGGCGCTGCGTTGCAAGCACAAGATGAATTCCCACTGCACGAGCTTTTTGCGCTAAACGAACAATCAGTGCTTCGACATCTCTTGCGGCCAACATCATGAGATCAGACAATTCGTCGATAACAATAACAATATACGGCATAGTTTCATCTTTCTTGCGGTGGTTGTAGCTTTTAATATCGCGTACTTTTTCTTCCGCAAGCAAGCTATAGCGTCGCTCCATTTCGTTAGTTGCCCACTTTAAGGCACTGATGCACTCTTCTGGCTTGGTAATAATTGGTGCAAGAAGGTGCGGAATATCTTCGTATGGCGCCATTTCAACTTGCTTTGGATCAACCAAAATAAGTTTCATGTCTGACGGACTGTTGCGATATAAAAGACTGGTAAGAAGCGTGTTGATCATAACCGATTTACCAGAACCAGTTTGACCAGCAATCAGAAGATGCGGCATCTTGTTAAGTTCACCAACCACAGAATCACCTGCAATATCTTTTCCAATTGCAAAACTGAGTGCCTCTTTGGTTTTTTGCCACTGCTTGCTAGAAAGCACACCATAAAGTCGAACGTCTGCCGCTTTTCGGTTTGGTACTTCAATACCAACTGCACGCTGCCCAGGAATTGGCGCTTCAATACGCAAGCTTTGTGCCGCAAGGTTTAACGCTATGTTCGTTTCGAGTGCCGTAATGCGAGTAAGCTTTACTCCACTTGGTGGTTTCAGCGTATATTGTGTTACTTTCGGGCCAATGTTTGCCCCTTCCATATCAACATTAATGTTAAATTCCGAAAGCGTGTCTTTAATAGTCTGGGCATTATGTTTCACATCGCCTGCATCTGCTGGCGATTGTTTTTTCTCTAATAGATCCAAGCTTGGTCCCTGCCAATCTGGATCGTTAGCCGTTGTTAATGCCGTCTGTTCTTCTGCATCTTTATCCCTATTTACGCTGCTTTTAAGACTAGAAAGCCGTGATGATTTTTTATCTTCTGCCTCTGAAGATAACGTTGGCACACCTTCATTTAATTTAAGTTCACCAATTGCTGCTGGTTTCTTTTCAACCTCAGCCGCGCGCATTGTTTCAGCATTTTTCTCGTTAATGTCGCTTTCATCTCGCTTAAACATTTCGGCGATATATGAAAACAAGATACTTGGCGAAAGGCGCAGTACAAATAGCGTAGTAATAAAAATGAGAATGCCTAAGATAAAGCCAGCAACTGTGTTACTAACAAGGCTTAGCAGAATTTGGTCTAAGAACCAGCCAACCAAACCACCACCTTGACCATCTGTTGCTGTACTCATAAACTGCGACGGTGCAAAAAGCTGTAAAAATGCCGCCAACCAAACTACCCATAAAACAGATGCAATTGGCATAACAATAGGTAATTTGTTTTCTTCTGCACGAAAAATCTCAACGGTGATAAAAACCAGTAAGAACGGTAGCGCATACACTGTCCAGCCAATGGTTGAGCGGATAACCATATAAAACCATTCCAACACTGGCCCGCCAGCGCCAAACATCGCAACGATAAGGAGTAGTGCCGTGGCGGCAAGTACCACTGCTATAACTTGCGACCAAAACCCTTCTGGAAGCAAGTGCTGCGGAGCAGCAACTTCAGCCTTTTTCTTTCTTCGTGTTGTCTTTTTCTTTTTTGCCATAATACTTCTTTTTATTATAGGCGCCCGCCTCTAAGCTGTCGAGCAACCTTTATACTTTTATTGTAGCATATTTTACTACAAAAAGCAACTAGTATTCGCGAATGTGTTGATTGCGTGATTCTTGCGGTTTCTTTGGTTGCGGACGAACCATCTTGCGAGGTGCATTGCGCTGCGCTTGGAGTGATCCACCGTCTGCCACTTCATTAATCACTGGAATAACAATCGGCATGCGCTTTGTTTGATCATAAAGAATATGTGTAATGTCTTCTTTTAATTCTTTCTTGAGCGCTTCTATATCCGGCTTGCGGCCGCTAAAACTGCGGGCAATTTTTTGCTTTAGATATTGGCGGATTGTACCAATAAGCTCTTCACTGTCTCTAAGATAAATAAATCCACGAGAGATAATATCTGGACTCGTTAGTAATCGTCCACTGCGGCCAATGGTAAGTACCGCAATAAACATACCCTCATTCGACATATGTAAACGATCTTTTACCACCACTTCGCTCACCTCTGCACCGCTATCGTCAAACATGATGCCACCCACAGGCACGCGTCCAGCTTTTCGCACACCACCCTCAAGATCCAACTCTACGACATCGCCAGAATCACACACAATAATATTCTTGCGTGGAATTGCTGCTTTTTGTTCTGCCATTTCTGCATTGTGCACTAACATATGGAATTCACCATGAATTGGCATATACCATGTTGGATTCAGTGCATTCACTAACTTCACGTGCTCTTCATAAGAAGCATGCCCAGAAAGATGCAGCGGGCCAACACCGTGAATGTGTGTTTTGCCGTCACGAATTACTTCGGCTCCCTCACGCATTAAGCCATCAACCGTGCGGATAACGCTTGGCTCATTGCCAGGAATTGGACTTGAACTAAACACAACTACATCTGTATTTTTTATTTTAATGTGCCTGTGCGCTCCTGTTGCCATACGGTTAAGCACCGCATTCATTTCGCCTTGGCTACCAGTACAAACAATTGTTGCGCGACCATCTGGTAGCTTAATAAGATCTTCCATTTTCACAATGGTATCTTTTGGCACGTTGATTTCGTGCGTTCTTAGCGCCGTTTCAAGGTTGTTGATCATACTAAATCCAGCAAACGCTACTTTTCGATTGCGTGCTTTCGCTTCATTCAAAATAAGTTGCAATCGATGAATCTGGCTTGAAAAACAGCTGGCAATAACTCGCGAATTAGGGAATCCGTCCATTACTGCTCCAATATTTTCAGCTACATCAAACTCGCCGTGTGCAGGTGGTTCTGGGCGATCAATATTCGTGCTTTCGTTTAGCAACATATGAATACCTTCTTTAGCTGCTATCTCAGTAAGCCGCTCTAAATCAAACTTCTTGCCATCAACCGGCTTGTCTTCAAAGCGCCAGTCACCAGTGTGCACAATCACTCCAACTGGTGTGCGAATAATAAACGCCACACAGCCAGGAATTGAGTGGAGCACATGCACTGCTTCAACCGAAATGTTATCGCCAAATTGAATTCGCTCACGAGAAAACGGATCGAGCGTGTGATATTTAGGTTCATAATCAGTCTGTGCTTCTTCCATATGGCGCTCAATCATACCAAGCGTAAACTTTGTGCCATATACTGGTGCCGGAATTTTATGAATAATATTTTTTACTGCACCGATGTGATCTAAGTGAGCATGTGTGAAAAGATGTGCACGAATTTTATGCTTATTTTGTTCTAGATATGTCGTATCAGGAACAATATAGTTCACACCCGGATAGTCATTTCCAGGGAAAATAAGTCCCATATCAATTACGACTATATCGTCGCCATACTCAATAGCAGTCATGTTTTTGCCGATGCCCATTTCGCCCAAGCCACCGATTGGAATAATCTTCAGTTTCTTATCTTTGATTTGCTGCAAGCGCTCTTTTTTCTGCTGCGCAAGACTAAATTGTTGGCCCTGATAGCCATTATAAATACTCTTGTTCACCGGAATGTTAATAACATGCTGAGAAGCACGTTGCTTTACGCTTTCGCTGTTGCGGCGCTGTGCTCGCTGCACTTCACCTCGTCGTGTATTAGTGCGTGCTAGCACGCTATTATTTTGCTGCGGACGACGATTCTGTTGATTTCGTTGTCCACGTTTATTTTGGTCGTCTCCTTGTGGAGTCGCAAGTCTGCGTTGTCCCATAATTATTTTATTTCCTTTCTTTTTCTAAAATTTCAATTATTTTTGGAAGCTTTGTAAAATCATCAATCAAAGTTTGGCGCATACCTCCGTTATATAGCGCTGCTGCTGGATGAAACAGCGGCACAATAACTAATTTCTTTTCACCAAACGTGATACGTTTTAGCTCACCATGAATCTGACTGATTTTCATGCCGGGCAAGAAATACTCCATGCTGTGTCGGCCAAGTGTCACAACAATTTTGGGGTTAATTGCCTCTAGCTGATGAATAAGATACGGCCAAAAAGCTTTCTTTTCCTCCGGTAATGGATCGCGATTATTTGGTGGTCGGTACTTCACAATATTTGTAATGTATACGTCACTGCGCTCCATGCCAGCAGCTTCAAGCATTTCATTTAAAAACTTGCCCGCCGCGCCAACAAAAGGTAGCCCCTGTAAATCCTCATTTTTACCCGGCGCCTCGCCAATAAACACAATATCCGCATTCGGATTTCCATCACCCACTACAAGGTTCGTGGCATTCTTAGCCAAATCTGGGCAGACATTATTTTTTAAAATATCTGCCTTAATTTGATCGAGAAGTGTTTGCTTATTCGACATCTTTCATTGTGAGGCTAAGTCGCCCGCGTTCGTCAATTGCGTTTAATTTCACACGAACTTTTTGACCTTCTTTTAGTACGTCTGTTACTTTTTCAACTCGCTCGTTTGAAATTTGAGAAATATGAAGCATGCCATCAATACCCGGCATAATGTTTACAAACGCACCAAAGTCTTTAATTCCCACCACGGTGCCTTCATAAATCTTGCCAACTTCTGGCTCTTCAACCAAGCTTTTTACCCAATCCAAAGCTTTTTCAATTGATTCACCATTAACGGCAGAGATTGTTACCAAGCCATCTTCTTTAATATCAACTTCCGCGCCTGTTTCTGACGTAATTTTATTGATTGTTTCGCCGCCTTTACCAATAATTGCACCGATTTTATCTGGATTAATTTTAATCTTTTCGATACGTGGTGCGTGTGGGCTTAAGTTTGTGCGCGGTTCTGCAATTGTTGTTAGCATATGCTCTAAAATCTTTGCTCGCCCAACTTTACCTTTTTCAATTGCTTCGCGAAGCACTTCAACCGGAAGACCGTGCACCTTCATATCCATTTGCAACGCAGTAATACCGTTTTCGGTTCCTGCGACTTTAAAGTCCATATCACCAGCAAAATCTTCCGCATCTGCAATATCACTCAAGATATATGGTGTGTCACCATCCATCATTAAGCCCATCGCGATACCGCTTACTGGACGCTTAATTGGCACACCTGCGTCCATCAATGCCAAACAACTTGAACAAACCGCTGCCATTGAGGTTGAACCATTCTGGCTCATAATTTCCGTAACGCTGCGAATTGTATAAGGAAATTCTTCAGCTTCAGGCAGCACCGCACTGAGTGCACGCTCTGCAAGATAGCCATGGCCAATCTCGCGACGGCCAGCACTCATAAGACGCTTAACTTCACCTACTGTGTAGCCTGGTGCGTTGTAGTGGTGCATATAACGACGCTCGAAGTCATTTTGCTCCATAGTATCTACCATTTGCGCATAACTTAACGGCGCAAGCGTTACAATATTCATTCCCTGTGTTACACCACGAGTGAAGAGGCTCGAGCCGTGAGTGCGTGGCAAGATGCCAATTTCTGAGCTAAGCTGACGAATTTCGTCTAGCTTTCGTCCATCTGGACGTGTTTGGCTCGCCACGATATGCTTACGCACATCTTTATGAAGTGCCATAGTAAACGCTTCATCATATTCACGGTGCACGCCTTCATACTCTTCTTCGTGTTTTTCTTCCATGTCTGCATGAAATTGCTTACGGAGCGTTGAGATAAGATCATTGCGTTCTGGATACGGCTTATGTAGGTTCTCGCCTAGTTTACCTGCTACCCACTCATCAACAGTTTTTTGTATATCTTCATCTGGCAAAACCAATTCATATTCAAGCTTTTCTGGAGCAACTTTTGCAATTAATTCTTTTTGGAGCTTAATTGCTGGCTGCATTGCTTTATGTGCCCACGCTAAAGCATCGGCAATCACTTCTTCGCTTACTTCTTTTGCGCCAGCTTCAACCATAATAATCGCTTCTTCTGTTCCAGCAACAACAAGATCAAGATCACTCGCTGCAATTTCTTCAGGCGTTGCAAAAGCTTTAAACTCACCATTAACCCGTGCAACACGCAAACCTGCCACAGGTCCACTAAATGGCGCACCAGTAAGGCTCAATGCGGCACTCGTTGCAATCATGGCAATCATATCCGGACGAAAGCTTGGATCCATTGAAAGCACTGTCGCCACACCCTGCACCTGTTGACGATAGCCTTTTGGAAACAGTGGGCGAATTGGGCGATCAATAATACGTCCAATTAAAATTGCTTCGTCACTTGGACGACCTTCGCGTTTTATAAATCGACTACCTGAGATTTTGCCGCTTGCATAAAATTTCTCTTCATAATCTATGCTAAGTGGAAAATAATCCATACCACTTGTTGGTTTGTCGCTCACCATGCCGGTGCCCATCACGACAGTGTCGCCATAACTTACTAGCACTGAAGCGCTTGCACGAAAACCAATACGGTTTATCTCTATTTTTAAAGGCTTACCGCAAAGCTCCGCCTCTACTGATACTTTTTCTTTTCCATAAGGATTGATTGTTGACATATAAGTACTATGTCCTTTCTTTAGACTACCTTTTTAGTAGGTAACGGGTGTTATTCCATTTATTCGCTAAATGAAGCTAGCATCCACCACCTAAATATAAAGATAAAAGAAGTCTAAGTTATAAAATTTCGATACGAGCTACTTGCGCAAGCCAAGTTTTGCTACAAGCTTTTGATAGCCAGCAAAATCTTTGCGTTCTAGATATTTTAATAGACGCTTTCGTTGCCCCACCATTTGCAAAAGACCACGACGAGCTTTGTTGTCGTGCTTATGCACCTTAAGATGCTCTGTCACCTCTTTAATGCGCTCAGTCAAAATAGACACCTGCGCTTCAGGCGATCCTACATCGTTTTTGTGGCGTTGCGTAGAAGCAATAGCCTTTGTTTTATCCTCACGAGTAATCATATCTTGTTTCACATTCTAGCACCCCTGATGGTCTAATGCAAGGGTTTTATAGATGTCGCTGCTTCATCCTCCAGGGTTACTGCTTCGTTAACCTGCCATTCGCCCACTGTTGTGCGTCTCAGCTCCTGGCAATACGCCCCTGTTTTTAGGACTTTTCCAATATCTTCGGCAAGTGTACGGATATAGGTTCCGCTTGAAACATGGGTGCGAATTTTAAGCTTTGGATAAGTGTAATCAACCAGCTCAAGTTTATAAATCGTTACTTCACGCTGCGGCATGTCTACTTTTTTGCCGTCTCGCGCCAGCTTATATGCCCGCTGGCCATCAATTTTAATAGCCGAAAAAGCTGGTGGTGTTTGCATAATGAACCCAGTAAAATGCTTGAGAGCTTTTTTGATATCTTCTTCCGTTGGAACAACTCGAGAAGCGTGACTAATTTCTCCTTCTGGATCTCCCGTTGTGCTTGTTTCGCCAAGCACAATTGTTGCTTCATAGGTTTTATCAAGCTTGCTAAACTTACCTGCTTGCTTACAGGCCTTGCCCACGAGTAATATCATCAAGCCTGTTGCAAATGGATCAAGCGTGCCAGTGTGACCAACTTTTACTTTTTTGCCAGCTTTTTCAGTCAGTTTTCGTCGCACACGCGCAACCACACCAAAACTAGTCATATTCGCTGGTTTATCAATCAAAATCATGCCGTCCATTTGGGGCATCATAACATAGACTTACCTATTTATTGACCAGGAATGCGAAATTGAGTTGGATCGCTCGCACTTGGCGTAGGGGCACCGCTAGGAGGAGCTGCTGGATTAGAATTTGCCGATGGAATTGGAGGCGGCGCCACTGGCTTTGATGTTGGCGTTGGCGCAGGAGTAGCTGGCGCTGCCTCTGGCGGCGCAATTGGTGGTGGCGGAGGCAGCTGAGAAAAGTCAGGCATTGGTGGTGGCGGAGGTAATGGCAGAGGCTGAGCCCCAATGCTTGCCGCCGGGTTGTTAGCTGGATTAAATGGCATTGCGTTTAGCGCGTCTTCAACATCTTTTCTTGCATCATGCACATCTGGCAGAGATGGCTTAACTTCATCTTTTGGTGTCTCAGGCTTTTCTTCTTTTAGTTCTGGGGGCAAGGAGCTTATCTCTTCTTTCTCCTCTTTTAGTGGTGGCGATGGCGGAAGGTCGTCATTCTTTTCTTCAGGGTTATCATCTTTATCGCTAGGCTTTTCGTCTTCTTTACTAAGTTCAGATTTACCACCCTTTGGCGCATCTTTACCATCACGCTTCTTTACAGCTGCTTCAAGATCAGCAAGCGTCGTTCCCTCTGACTTTTTAACTTCATTATCGTCATCTTTTTCAGACGGCGGCTTTACTGTTTCGCCATGCTTTAAAATAACTTTATTACGCGCTTCTTGTTCTTCTCGTCGCTTTGCCTCTTCTGCCTCAGCAGCAGTTGCATTTAGCGTTCCGCCAATCATCGGTGGAACATCTTTATCTTTCCAGCTTGAACGACCTTTATGTTCTGGTTTAATATCGCTTTCAACTTCTTTTTCTTCTGAAGCCTCTTCAAGATCTTTCTTTATTTCAGCCAACGAAAGCTTGCCACTATCGCCAGATTTTGGCCCATTTTTGCTTAGTGCTTTGTCTAGTTCATCGCTTTTTTCTTCTTCATCTTCGCTATGATTGATTTCTAATGATCCATCATCTTTTGTTTTTTCTGGCTTTTCTTCTTTTGTTTCATCTGCCTCCGTTGGTGAAATTTCTTCCGCCTCCTCAAGACGAGCAGCAATTAACTGCTGATTTGCGCCAGCCGCCATAAGTTGCGCAGCCATTGTCATAACGCGCGGTGATGTGTGCGTATTTGAAAAGCGATCTGTTGCTGAAACAATACCAGTTAAAAGCGCCGTTGCAATTTGCTCATCAAGCAGGTTGTTTTTTAGTGCCTCACTAAGACTCATAAGCATTTCACACAAACTACTGGCTTCTTCATCCTGCCAATCAACCGATCCAAGATCACTCTTTGAGCCCTTAGTGTTTACTGTCACCACTGTTGCATCATGTAAGATTCGCCCGTGCGCAGTAATTGCTTTATCAAGATCTTCGCGTTTTTCAACACCAAGCGCAATAACAAGTTCAACATTAAAATCACCATAGCTATATTCAAGATCATCTTCAGAAATTGGTTCTTTGTATGGCGTAATGAAAATACGTACTAGATCGTCTTCAACTTTATACCGCAGGCGATCTGCCTTCTCTTTATCAAGCGCAACAATAAAGTCGCGCAAGTTATCAACGTTATCTCGAAATGTTTTATCTGGCTTTAAAAAATCAATCGCTGGCGGAATTGTACCACTAAACACGGCTGTGCCGTATTTATCCATCTTGTTGAGCATAAGAGTTAGGCTCAGGGCAGCAGCAAGCTCATCCACCGAAGGATCTTGGCTCACCGTAATAAGAATATTGCTCACATCTTTAATGCGGTCAACTATCTGCTGCTTTGCTTTTCCATCGTCTTTCATGGAAGCGTTTTATTCCTTTTTATTTTTGCTAGCGTTTATAGATAAAATATAGCATAAACTTTTTAAAAAAGTCAATAGTAATTTTCAGGGGTGCGCCTCTTTACAAAACTCCTCTTCTCCGTTATAGTTGAGCATTGATTAGCAAAAATAACTTTAAGAGTAGTTAAGGAAACGAGAGAAAAGATGCCAATTATTAAATCAGCTGTAAAACGAATGAAGCAAGATGCAAAGCGCCGTGCGCGAAATATCGGTCTTAAGCGCGATATTAAAAACGCAACAAAAACCTTTTTAGCAAAGCCAACAGCAGAAGGTTTAAGCAAAGTGCAAAGTACAATCGACACCGCTGTTAAAAAGAATTTACTAAAGAAAAATACCGCTGCACGAAAGAAAGCTCAACTTTCTAAGGTAGCTAAAGATGCTGGCGTAAAGTTAAGCACAAAATCTAAGGCAAAAGCTGCGCCAAAGAAAACAACTGCGAAGAAACCAGCCGCAAAAACTACAGCAAAAAAAGCTCCTGCAAAGAAGCCAGCTGCCAAAAAGACCCCAGCTAAGAAGTCTGCAAAAAAAGCTTAGTTTGCTATCTTTATCAGCGTTCTTTCAAGCAAGAGCCATGGCTCGCCTGCTGATGTTTTAAGCTGAAGATCAAGCTCGGCAACACTGCTAACAATATTGCTTACTTCTCGCTTGCCGAGTTTATTGGCAAGCGGTTTTAGTTTTTGCAATGGATATGGATGTGTTTTAAGATCTTTTGCAATTTGATCAACCGAGACATCTTTTGATTGCGAAAGCGCTGCAAGCTGAAAAACTTGGCTTGAAAGCAGGCCAAATAAGCGATACGGATCTTCTTGTGTTTCAAGAATCTTAATTTGCTCAGATATAACCCCCTTTCTTCCCTGCAAAGCAGCATCAATAAGCACAAAAACATTTGCCTGCGGAGTTGGCTCGATAAGTTCATTTATACGATTTTTTGACGTATCATCAACTAGCAACAGCTTTTCTACAGCGTGACGCAGCTGCCACTGATCAAATCCAACCTTATCTACTAAATAACTTGCTTCATTTTGGCTTATTGTTTTGCCCTGTCTATTTGCAAAAGCAATTACCCACTTCGTCGCTTCAAACTCACTTAGCTCTTTTAGCTCTTTAATTTCTGCAGCTTTTTGCAAAGCTTTATATGTTTTTGTTCGTTTATCTGGCGAGCTTTCAATAAGCACTAGGCGCACTTCTTCGGGGATTTTATTCAGCCACTCGGTCAACGCCGCCCACACTATCTTATTGGCGCTTACCTCTTTTAAAACAACAAGTCGTTCTTCTGCAAATAAGCTCGCACCCTGAAAAAGCTCTGGTAAATTGTCGACTTCAAGAACACTACCATCTTTTCGGGTTATTCCGTGTTGGTCATATTTCTTGCTTAAACCATCTAAAAATTCGCGGGCAGCATAGCTATTTGAACCAACAAGCAACGTAATCATTTTGTTACTTCCTTCTGGCAATGAGGGCAAACATGCGTACCGCGACCTGCAACTTTTATCTTTTCAATTATTGAACCGCAGCGTTCACACGGCTTACCTTCCCGTCGAAATACACGAGCTAAACCAAGATAACTACCTGACTTTCCTTCGGCATTTACATAGTTTTTGTCTGTTGAGCCACCTTTTTCAATCGCCAAAGCAAGAATATATTTTATTTGTTCAAAAAGTTCTTGCAGCTGGTTGTCTGAAAGATATTTTACTCGAGTTGCCGGATGAATTTTCGCCCCCCACAAACTTTCATCTGCATAAATATTCCCAACACCAGCAATAACACTTTGGTCTAAAATTGCAGCCTTTATTGTTGTGCCGCTGCGACGACGAACTCTCGTTAAAAAATCCTCAAAATGAGTTGCGTCGCTTAATGGCTCTGGCCCAACCTTTTTCATAAAATCGATATTGGGCACTTCCGCAGTTGGAATAAGCTTTACCCAACCAAACTTACGCTGATCATTAAAGAAAAGCTTTGAACCATCTGTAAACGTAATGATGACTCGCGTGCTTTTATCTGGAAGTTCGCCCACCAAGCTATCGTTTGGATGCCCCGCACCAAAGCTTTGTTTGCCACGATACACAAGTTGCCCTGTCATCTTTAAATGAATAACTAAAGAATATTTTGAATCAAGCTCAATTAAAAGTACTTTAGCCCTTCGTCTAACGGTGCTGATTTTTGCACCGTATAAAAAAGTTTCAACATCAACTGGTGCATTCGGAAAACTTTTTGGCGAACTGCTTGAAGCGTGCTGAATAATTTTTTTAACAATCAGCTTTTCAAGCCCGCGGCGTACTGTTTCAACTTCTGGTAGTTCTGGCATAGTTCTATTGTAGCGCGAGTAACTGCTTAAGCTGCTGTTTTGTTTGGTCATTATTTTCAAAATGAATCGCCTGCATACCAACTTGGTGCGCTCCTTCGCAGTTTGCCACAATATCATCAATCATCACGCACTCTTCTGGCTGCACTCCAAGCTTTTCTGCAATAGCTTCATACGCTCCAGGGTGCGGCTTTATTTCTCCAATAGAACTAGACAGCACAGTTGCGTCAAAAAATTCTTCTTGTTCTTCTTTTAAAAAAAGTGCATCAAAAAGACTGTCGCCCACATTACTTAAAAGCCCAATTTTATAGCTAGGCTTCAAACTTTTTAAATATTCAACTAATTGCTGGTTGCGCACATGCTGGCGAAGATATGTTTGCTGGAGCGTTTGCGTATCTAGTTTTAAAATATGCGCTACTTCCTCAAAAAATTTCTCTGTTGAAATATAGCCATAATCAACCTGCGAGTAAAGATCGTTTAAATTTGTTATTTGATCTGCCGGACAAAGATTCCTTAAATAGCTCTTTCCATCGCTATACAAAACCCCAAAGCAGTCAAAAATAATCGCTTTTATCACTTTCCCGTACTCCCAAAACCGCCCGAATTGCGCTCAGTCTCATCAAGCAGTTCAACTTCTTGCCATAGAATCTTTTCATATCTTGTAACAATAAGCTGCGCAATGCGCATATTCGGCTCAAAAGTAAATGGGTCTGAGCCTAAATTGACCATTATTGCACCAACTTCACCTCTATAATCTGCGTCAATAGTCCCTACGCCATTCGCCGTTGTAATACCATGCTTTAATGCCAAGCCACTGCGAGCGCGAACTTGCGCCTCATAGCCATCCGGAAGAGCGATAGCAATACCAGCAGGAATAACTTTTCTTTCCATTGGCTGCAAAACAATCGGCTCATCAATTGCCGCATGAAGATCCATACCAGCCGAGTGATCAGTCTGATACTCAGGCATACTAGCGTTCTCTTTTAATTTTGTAATTTTAACCTTCATCTGCCCCTCTTTCTTCTAAGAGTCTTCTCCTTACTCTCATTAATATTCTCCCAAGATGATTCTCGCCATTATTACTACCTACCGGATCAACGCCCCAAAACCTATCGCCCCAGTTATTACCTTCAACCAATTCTTCATCTTCTGTTGCCAGTAGTCTTTCAGCGAGGTCTGGGTTTCTTACAAATTTCTGCATCACAACAACATACATCACGCCCGTTTTTGCAACCTGCCAATCTGCGCGAATAGGAATTTTATACAAATCTTCAAGTTCATGCGCCAAATTTTTAGAAGCTACGCCATCGGCATATACAACCCTTAAGTCATCTTCGCCTGCTCTTGCTTCTGCAACTCGACGATGAAAATCTAAATCTTCAAATTTTGCCGCCTGATAGGCATGTTCTGTTGTTGGAACACTAATCCCTCTATCTGTTTCGATCCAGTTTTTAAGTGGCTTCATATTACTTAAAAAGAAATGTTCGCCTCTAAATTGTTCGATCATAACTCTCCCCAATTTTTACCGATAGATACATCGACTTTTAATTTAATTCCTAATTTTGGATAAATATTTTCCATTGTTTCTTGTAATATTTTACCTACTTTTTTAGCATTTTTCTCTGGGCACTCAATAAGAATGCTGTCGTGGATTTGTAGCACCTGCCAACCTAAATTACCGAGTTTTTTATCAACCTCAAGCATTGCCATTTTCATCAGGTCCGCCTCTGTTCCTTGAATTGGCATGTTTGCAGCTGCCCGTTTAGCACCTTCCCGAACCATAAAATTGCTCGACTTTACATCTGGAGTTGGGCGTCGGCGGCCAAACAGTGTTTCAACGTAGCCTTCGTCTCGAGCTTTTTTTAATGTATCGTCAATATACTTTCGAATTGAGGCTCGAACATGAAAATATTCATCTATAAATCGTTTTGCGTCGCTGAATGTCATACCAGTTGCTGCCGCTAGCCCATGAGGGCTCATGCCATATAGAACGCCAAAGTTAATCACCTTTGCATCGCGGCGTTGATGTTTTGTCACTTCGTTAAGTGCAGTTCCATAAACCTCGCTGGCGGTTTTTGTGTGAATATCAATGTCGTTATTAAAATCTTCGATCATCTGTTTGTCGTCCGCTAAGACTGCCGCTAAACGAAGTTCAAATTGCGAATAATCTGCGCTAACAAATACATTACCTTTGGCTGGTACAAATGCATCGCGGATTTTGCGACCCATCTCAGTACGGATTGGAATATTCTGTAAATTTGGATCAGTGCTACTTAACCGACCAGTTGCTGCAACATCTTGCTTAAAACTGGTGTGCAGGCGATTATTTTTATCAACCAATTTTGGTAACGCATCAATGTAGGTATTTTGCAGTTTTGTTAGCTCGCGATATTTTTCAATATGCTCAATAATCGGGTGCTGACCTTTTAGTTTTGCGAGTTCTTTTGCTCCTGTTGAATAGCCAGTTTTGCCTTTCTTAATGCCTTGCGTTGGTAGAGCTAATGTTTCAAAAAGCACACCCGCCAGCTGGGTTGGGCTGCTTAAATTAAATTCGTAACCAACCATACTATATGCGTCTTCTCTAATTTGAGAAATCTTGACATCAAATTCTTTACTCATTTTCTGTAGTGACTTAACGTCTAAAATAATGCCTTTATGCTCCATCATTACTAGCGTTTTAATCAGTTTAAAATCAACATTTTTTGCAAGATTAGCTAGCTTTGGCAACTTTTTAAATTGCTCTACTTGATTTCTATACAGCTCCCAAATCGCCTGTATTGTTTTTCTACCGTTATCGTTTGCAAGATTAACGCCAGCCAATTCACCCAAATCTTGCGATCGAATAAGTGAATCGAGCATAAAAGCACCTATTTGTGTATCATGCTTCACCTCAGGTAGGTCATCATTTTCTTTAATTAATTCATGTAAAATCACCCGCGCATCGTGTGCAATAATTTCTTTTTTACCAGCAAGCTTTCTCACTTCATTACTGCTTGTGTAAAATATGTGTTCAGCATCTGGAGATACGAACCAAGTATCTTCTTTTTTGGCCACCACAAAGCTATCTTTTCCTTCAAATAATTTCTTGTCTTTCTCTGTTAAGGCGGCAATTTCTTTTTGCACTTCCATTGGCGCTTCTTGCTGATCTTGCATATGGCGTGGAAGTTGTTTTAGCAGTGAATGAAACTCAAATTTTTCAAGTAGTTGCTTCACTTTTTGAGTATCAACATCATGCGCATTAGTGGCGTTTAAATCTAGTTTAATTGGCGCGTCTACCCAGAGCCTTGCCACTTCTTTTGTTTGATACGCTTTTTCTTTGCCATCTTCAAGCTTCTTTCTTAAAACTGGCTTTAACTCATCTAAATTATTGTAAACACCGTCAAGTGTTTGATAATCTTGTAGCAATTTTAGCGCCGTCTTTTCACCCACGCCAGGAACGCCGGGAAGATTATCTGAGCTGTCACCTTTTAAGGCTTTTAAATCAAGAAACTGATGAACATCAATGCCGTATTTTTTTGCAAAACTAGCCGGATGAAACAGCTCAATATTAGAAAAGCCTTTTTTGAGTGCGTAGACATGCGTCAACGGCTTAATCGCCTGCAATAAATCAAGATCTGATGTAATAAGGCACGCTTCGATATCTTGATCGTTAGCCTGCAGCGCAAGTGAGCCCATAATGTCGTCTGCCTCATAATCATCAAGCTCGTAAAGCGGCCAGCTAAAAGCCTCTAAAAGCTCTTGTAGCATAGGAATCTGTTCGTAAAAATCTGGTGGTGCTGGCTTACGACCAGCTTTATATTCAGGATAAATCTCGCGGCGCTTTCTGATATTTGTCTTGGCTTTATCCCATGCTACTGCTACATAATCTGGCTGCAAATTCTTCATTATCTCGAGCGCAAGCGCTGTGAAGCCATAAACACCGCCAGTTGGCGTGCCGTCTTTCATGCTTAAATGGCTCATCGCATAATAGCCACGATAAAATACCGACTTCCCATCAATCACCACTAAACGCTTCGTCATATTACTAGTATATGCTACTTATGGGCAATTTAAGAGTTGCGGTTAGTTATATATAGCGCAACTCCATCAAGAAAGCGCACGTATTCGTGTAATTTTTCTGGGGCTTCTGAAAGGTTAAAAATCGCTATTGCAGCTTCATCTTCTGCTGTCTCCTTTGTTTCTTGTAGCGCTCCTGAGTTTTGCATTATTTCTTTTATTTCTTGCTGCTCTTTTCTTGTAATGTCATTTTTTCCGAAGCTAGATAAAAACCGCTGCTTATCTTCCTCGCTCGCCTTTTTTAAAGTATTTGCAACAAGTAACGTTACCTTGCCTTCTCTTAAGTCATCGAGTGTGCTTTTGCCACTTTCTGCTTCATTGGCAAAAATACCCAAAATATCATCGGTAATTTGAAAGGCCAAACCAATATGCAGTGCATATTTTTTAAGCCACGAGAAATCTTTCATGTCTTTGCCTGCAAGCAAAATGCCAAACTGCAAAGGATTTAAAAAGGAATAATAAGCCGTTTTCCAGGTAAGAACTTGGCGAACATCTTCTTCGCCCACCTCTCGCACGGCTTCGTTATATATATCGCTAATTTGACCAGCAATAGTTGTTTCCAGAGTATTATTAAGATATTTTAAGGCTTTAATTTTCTGTTTATCTGCGATGGGCAAATCCGCAATTTCTTCCATTGCTTGGTGTGAACCAAAAAGCGCAGCATGCATTGCCTGGCTAGAGCCAAAATGCTCATCACCGCCATATAACTTCTTTCTGAGATGATATTCTTTTAGGAGTTTGTGCGCAGCCGAGCCACCTCGCCTTATTTCTGAACGATCAGCAATATCATCAACAATCAGCAGATACGCATGAATCATTTCAATTGCACGAGCTGCCCGAATAGCAAGCTGCTCATCTTTTCCGCCAGCCATATAATATGCATGCATTGTCAGCGCACCTCGTAGCCGCTTGCCGCCCCGAGCAAGAATAGAAATATACGCCCCCGCAATATCTTGCGTTGTTTGGTTATATTTTTCTAAAATATCCTTTTCAAGCTTCTTACTGTAACCAGCAATATCTTGGTCAATAAGACCTTTATATTCTGCTAGCTTTTCCTTAGCCGCCTCTTGCATATTCATAAAACTGGCTCTTTCTTAATCAATGATATTCGTTTTATTGAAGATAGTCATGAAGCTTTTTCGCATCTTTGTGCTTGCGAAGTTTAGCTAAAGCTTTTGCTTCAATTTGTCGAATACGCTCACGAGTCACACTAAATTCTTGCCCCACTTCTTCGAGCGTATGGTTTTTCCCATCTTCAAGCCCAAAGCGCATTTTTAGTATCTTTTGTTCACGTTCTGTAAGCGTTCCTAGAATGCTTTGTACCTGCTCTTTTAAAAGCTGGTCGGTTGCACTATCAACCGGACTTGCCGCATCTTCATCTTCAATAAAATCAGCAAGCATCGAATCTTCTTCTTCACCATCACGCCCAACACCAGCATCAAGACTGCGAATATCTTGTTTGATCTTCATTACATATTCAACTTTTTCAGGATCCATTTCAAGCTCTTTTGCAAGCTCATCAATTGTTGGTTCACGATTTAATTCTTGCGTCATGCGGCGCTGTGTGCGGAGTAGTTTATTAATTGTTTCAAACATGTGTACCGGGATACGAATTGTTCGAGATTGATCAGCAATTGCACGAGTAATCGCTTGGCGGATCCACCACGTTGCATAAGTTGAAAACTTAAAACCTTTGTCTGGATCAAACTTTTCAACCGCACGAAGCAAGCCCGTGTTTCCTTCTTGAATTAAATCGAGAAAATCTAAACCGCGCCCAGAATATCGCTTTGCAATTGAAACAACCAGGCGCATATTTGCCTCTGCCATTTCATCTTTTGCCTTTTTATCACCAGCCACAACACGTTGCGCTAAAGCAAGTTCTTCATCTGGCTTAAGCAAAGGAATTTTACCTATTTCGCGAAGATACAAACGAACTGAATCGTCTGAAACATCGTCAAAATACGCTGGTTCAATATCCTTTTCTTCCTCTTCTTCAAGCTCATCCACTGGCGGCTCAACATCATCGTCTGCCGCATTTAAAATTGGATCATTTTGAGGAATTGCTATTGTTTTATTAATAAGTGAATCGTCGTCTTTTTTCTTCTTACTTGGCACCACCGAGCTCCTTAATTATCTTATTAAGCGCACTCCTTAAGGCCGCTGACTTCTTTTCATCGCCAGCTTCTTCTGCCTCACGAAGCGTTCTTGTTAATTCTCTTTTTTTGGCTTTCACTTTTTCGTTTTGCATTTGCCTGATGAGTTTTGCAGCTTCAAGGTAACGATCTTGAGCGTTCCATGCTGCGTATCTTGCATCGGCCTTTAATAACAATACTTTAACATACGTATCAATTTCTCGCAAACTCTCTGGCATATTTTCACCTACCGCTTGTTGTGGATTTTTTAAAAAGAATGAAAATAGGTGTCGCTGCTCATCATTCACAAAGTCGCCTTTACTCATTTTTTTTAATAGTTCGCGCGCGTCACTATCTATGAGTGCTAGCGCTAAAAGATTGTCTTCATATCCTTCTTTTCGTGGTGCATCTTTTTTTACTTTTACTGGCTTTAGCCGGGTGCTTTGCGCTGTATCTTTATTTTGCACAGCTTGCATTTTTTCCTTTAATGCCACAGAAGAGGCACCTGTATATTCTGCAATTTTCTCAATATAATGTTCTTTTTCAACGCTGTCTTGTAGTTCACTAACCACCGTTAGTGCTTTTGTGCTAAACACCCGCTTGCCTTCTGCCGTTTCAAGATCACATCGTTTTGCATAGGCGCTGAGTACCCAATCAACCACTGGCGCAGCTGCATCAATTGCTTGCTGCCATTTGTCTGAATCTTCCTGAATAAGTTCGTCTGGATCTTTCGCTCCATCGGGCAGTGTAATAATGCTTAATTGCACACCAACTTTTTGTGCAATTGGAATAGCACGCTCGGTTGCCGCAATACCTGCTCTGTCGCCATCAAATGCCAATTTAATATTTTCTGTTAAACGATTTAGTGCCTTAAAGTGATACTCAGTAATTGCCGTACCAGCAGTTGCCACAACTTGGAGAATACCCGCCTGGTGCGAGCTCACCACATCTAAATTTCCTTCGGTAATCACAGCATAATCCGACTGACGAATTGCTGCTTTCGCCTGATGAAGACCAAACACGTGTCGGCTTTTATCATAAAGAAGCGTTTGCGGCGTATTGATATATTTTGGTGCGTTCTTATTTTCGCTCAACAGTCGCGCCGTAAAACCAATAACCTGCCCTTGCCCATCGCACAGTGGCACCATAATTCGCCCACGAAACATATCGCCACCTCTAGAAGAAGTAAGACCTGCATCTTTTAGTTCACTAAGCGAATAGCCTTTTTTCTTTAAGAATGTAACTAACGCATCGCCACTTTCTGGCGCATAGCCGAGTCGAAAGTCTTGAATTGTTTGCTTATCAAATCCACGTTTTTTTAAAATATATTCAAGTGCGTGCTTGTTTTTTATAAGTGTTTGCTGATAATAATTTGCTGATAAATCTAATGCCGCTAAAAGTCGCTGCTTTTTCTTAGCAACTGTTTTATGCTGACTCGTATCATATAGGCTAAGGTCAACTCCGGCTTTTCTGGCCAAAAGCTCTAACGCAGCACGAAAATCAAGCCCTTCAACTTTCATAATAAAGCTAAAGACATCGCCGCCTTGATCGCTTGAGAAGTCATACCAAATATTTTTGTCTGGCGTTACCATAAAACTTGGCGTTCTTTCGCTCGTAAACGGACTCAGACCTTTAAAACTTCGGCCAGCACGCTTTAAAGGAACATACTCCCCAATCACATCCTCAATATTGAGCTTATCGCGCACCTCTTCTTTGACATCTTGCATATCTATAGCTATTGTATCACCTCTTTATATCTGTTGATGTTTATGCTTAAATGAAATAACTATGGATCCTTTTGGCAACCCAACACCTGTCGCCCCACAATCAACCGGCCCATCAAAAATGATGTTAGCGCTTGGTGGAGGTTTAGTGTTAGCAATTATTATTGCTTTTGTGTTGCTTCTAAACAGTGGCGGTGAAAACATTAAGTCAGAAGTTCAGCGTCTTTCTTTGCAGCTTACCAACCTCGTAACACTCACCGAAGAATCTAAAGAGATTATCAAAGATCAAGAAGTTGGCAAGGTAAACAGTGACGCGTTACTTGTTGCTAGCACCGCTTCAGCGCAACTCACAACACTCACCACAGGCATGAAGCTTGGCAAACCAAGCAGCGAACTTGTTACCCAAGAGACCGACGCCGACGCCAAGCAAGAACTTGATGATGCAGCCGTGGCCGGAACATTTAGCCGCGTATACCCACCAATTTTAAGCAAAAAAATGCTTAATTCTGCAAAGCTAATGAAACAAATCTATGGCAAAACAAAAGACCAAGAATTAAAAGAGTATCTTGGTAAAACATACCGCAGCTTTACAGATATCAGTAAACAACTAGACGATCTAGATTCTTAAACTTTTACTAGCTCAAAGCTGTGCCGCACAAGATCATAAATTTCTTGTTCACTTAGCTGACCGCTACAAATAACCGTGTTCCAATGTTTTTTATTTAAATGATATCCAGGCTGCACTGTTTCATATTTATCGCGCAAATTTTGAGCCAGCTTAGGATCGCACTTTAGGCTTACGCGCAGCGGTTCTCTATCTTCTGCAATAAGTGCAAACATTTTTGAATCTTTCGACCCTTTTTCACCAAATTTATACACCGCAACTTCTTTTCCAAATGGATAATCAAGCCACACTTTTTTATCTAAAGCATAGATAAAATCTTCAAGCTCTTTATGACTCATTTTAGATATTCACTTTCTTTAAGTAATATTCTAACTCTTCAATCGAACCACGGATGTCATCAAGTGCTCGGTGAGTACCCCTTTTGGTAAATTTCATTTTATACTTGCCATCAAATACTACCTTCCACGCGCTGACATCAAGCATTCTATAGTGCAGTTTTTTACTTAGCCTTGGCCACTCATTATCAATAAACTTCCTATCTTGATGAATTGAATTTCCCGCAAGTAAAATTCTTTCGTCTTCATTAAAATATTTATTAACAAATGCTAAAATTTCATTTTCGATCGTTCGTGCCGAGCGACCTTTTTCAAGATTCTGTTTCACTAATGCATCTCTAGCCTCGGGGTTTGCATCCCAAAAGTCTTTACCAAGTACCATACGCTGCTCAACAAGGCGCGGTCCAACTTTTACCACTGCTTCGTATGTGGCAATTTCGTTAAAATCCCAATCAGTTGCAATTGCAGCAACCTCCATAATTCTATCTTCAACTGGATCAAGCCCTGTCATTTCTAAATCAATCCACAATAGTTTTGCTTTTTTGCTCATATCTACATCCTCTCTGGCACTTCAATGCCAAGCAAATGCAACCCATGTTGCATCACAGCACTCACTTGCTTAATCAGCGCCAAGCGTGCGCCTTTTTCATCTTCGCTCACCTCACCCGTCGCAATTGGCGTTTTCTCATAATAACGGTTCATGATGCGCGCCAACTCATAAACATACGCAGCAACTCTGTGTGGCTCATACGCTTCGGCTGCATATTTTACAATTTCTGGATATTCAAGCAGCTTAATGAGCACTGGCTTTTCTTCCTGCCACGAATAGTTATATGCCTCAAAATCTTTTAGTTCTTCGGGATTATCGCGCAAAATTTTATTCATTCGCACTGCTGCATATTGCACATATGGCCCGCTATATCCAGTGAGATTAAACATCGTTTTCCAGTCGAACAAAATATTAGTGCGGCGATCTGCAGCAAAGTCAGTAAATTTAATTGCACCCAGGGCAATCTTCTTCACATCTTCTTCAGAAACTTCACGATCCTTCACCACTTCGCCAGCTCTCTTTTCGGCTTCATCAAGAAGCTCTTCCATTAAAACAACGCCTTTTCGAGAACTCATCTTTTCTCTAGTTCCATCTTCATTTTTTTGGTCAATCGTGCCAAACCACAGATGAATTAGTTCTGTTTTCACCCCAAGTTTTTTGGCTAAAGCAAAAAGCTGCGCAAAATGGAATTGCTGCTCGCTGCCGGCGGCATAAATTACCCTATCTGGCTTCCACTCGCTTTCGCGATACTCAATTGTAGCCAAGTCAGTCGTGGCATAGAGCGCTGCACCGTTACTTTTTTGCAAAAGAATAGGTGTTTCAATGCCAAATTCTTTTAAATCAACAATCACCGAGCCGTCATCATTTTGCATCGCTACACCTTCATCAACCAGTCGTTGTACCGCAGTTTTACCTTTTTCAACAAAAAACTTCTCGCCCATTTCGTGCTCGGTTGAGATCTTTAGTCGCTGCATAACGTTATGGATGTGTTCCAGTGAGATTCTATTAAATCGCTTTGAAAGCTCCGTCGCTTCTGCATCGCCCTGCTCTAACTTTAATAGCCATTGCTGCACTTCATTCGCTAACTTATCGCCACCTTCTTGCTCTTCTTTTTTCAGTGCTGCTTTTGTTTCAATATACACCCTGCCAAGCTCATATACGCCATCGCTTGCAAGCTTTTCTTCACTACTAAACTTCTTAAAGCCAACCACCCACACACCAAATGGCGTGCCATAGTCTCCTAAATGATTGTCTGTAATCGTGTTCCAGCCGTTCGCTTCCATAAGCTGCTTCACCGCCCAACCTTGGTTGCCTGGGCGCAAATGCCCCACGCTATATGGCTTTGCCATATTTGGGCTTGGATACTCAACCACCACAGTCTTGTCTTTGCCATCAATATTTTCGCCAAAAGTTTGTCCTCTTTTTTCGGCTGCTTGTTTTTGGCTTTCAAGCGACGCAAGAAGCGCTTCAGATTCCATTCGCAAATTCAAAAACCCAGGCCCTGCCACTTCAGCAGAAGCAATCACTTCATGTTCTGCCAATTTATCTGCAATCTGCTCTGCAACTACGCGTGGGTTCTGGCCAAGCTTGCCAGCCAGTTGCATCGCCACGTTACAGCTATAATCACCATATTTCTCATCAGGATAAGAAATGGTTGCTTTAATTTGCTCGTCAAAAAGATTCTCGGCAACCTCAGAAATAATTTTAGATAACTCAAACTTCATTACTGATAATTATAACAGAGGTTACGTGTTCACGCGCTCTTTTGCTGTTTTTATCAACCCAACAAATAATGGGTGTGGTTTGTTGGGGCGCGATTTAAATTCTGGGTGGGCTTGGGTCGCCACAAAATATGGGTGATCTTTTGCTTCAATAAATTCAACCAACCTACCATCGGGTGATTCACCAGAAACTATAACGCCGCCTTGGTTTATCTCTTTTTCAAATGCTCGATTCACTTCATAGCGATGCCTGTGCCGCTCGATAATATTTTGGGCGCTGTACACATCAGCAACTTTTGAGCCTTTTTCTAGCTTGGCTTCATAATTACCTAACCGCATGGTGCCGCCAGTTTCTTGTTTACCAGACTGCCCGTCCATTAAGTAAACAACGTTTTGCTTAGCTTTAGGGTTAATCTCTTCAGTTATTGCCTCGCTTAAACCACCCTTTCTTGCAGCTGCAATTACCGCAACCTGCAAGCCCAAGCACAAACCAAGATACGGGATGTTATTTTCAAGCGCATATGTTGCAGCAGCAACTTTTCCTTCTACACCACGAGTCCCAAAACCACCTGGCACCAAAATCGCATCATACTTACTTAAGTTGCTTTCGTCTTCTGCATTTATCCATTCATATTTTAAATCTACACTTTCGCTCCAGGCGGCTGCTTTTAACGCTTCAACAACAGAAAAATACGTGTCCTCGTTATCAAGATATTTTGCAACAATACCAACAGTTACTGTTTTGTCGTATTTTTTTGTAGCACTTGCGACTAGCTTCTTCCACTCTGCCATATCTGCTTTTTTAGCCTGAATAGAAAATTTCTTCAAAATAGTTTCAGCAACATTTTGTGCTTCTAGCGTTAGTGGCACTTCATATACCGTTTGGGCATTTGGCAGCGCAATAACTGCTTCTTTAGAAACACCGCCAAACATACTAATCTTATGTAGAGCTGCTTCTGTTAATTCATAGTCTGCTCTTGCACAAATGATATCTGGCATAATGCCAAAACCGCGCAGATCGCGAACCGCATTTTGCGCTGGCTTCGTTTTCAGCTCTTTACTCGCCTTAATATACGGAACGTAAACCACATGGGCAAAAAGACAGTTTTCGCGCCCAGCTCGCGCGGCAAATTCACGAAACGCTTCAATAAAAGCAATGCCTTCATAATCTCCAACCGTTCCGCCAAGTTCCACAATGTGAATATCGCTGCCTTTGCCTGATCTTTCAATTTCATTTTGAATCGCATCTGTTAAATGCGGAATCATTTGCACTGTTTTTCCTAAAAATTTGCCATCACGCTCTGCCTGAATCAAATCTTGATACACTCTTCCGGCTAGCGTTACGCTATCTTTGGTGAGCTCAATATCTAAAAATCGTTCATAGTGCCCAAGGTCTAAATCAATCTCTGTACCGTCTTTTGTAACAAAACATTCACCGTGCTCTGCCGGGTTAAGTGTGCCTGCATCAACGTTTAAATATGCTTCACACTTTTGCACCGAGATTTTAAAACCGCGGGATTTTAAAAGGGCGCCGATAGACGCCGCCGTTATTCCTTTGCCAACTCCTGATAATACGCCGCCTGTTACAAAAATGTATTTACGGCTTTTTCCCATGTCTTCCATGGGACTTTATTATAGCATGTTATAGCTTAAAGTAACATGGCGGAGAGGGTGGGATTCGAACCCACGGTACTCGTAAAAAGCACACTTGTTTTCGAGACAAGCCAGTTCAACCACTCCTGCACCTCTCCAATAGTTTTATTTTAGCGAATTCTTTGGCGCATGAAAATCGTAGGAAAGTTTATTGTATTCTTTTGTGTCATAATTTTTTTCACCAGATGCATTCCAAAGTACAAAATATTTGATACCAGAATCTAATGCCAATCGGCTACACACCGTGCAAAATGGCTCACCCGCATCTGTAAAATTGCCACCTTCATCAACCCGCATAAAATAAAGTGTAGAGCCTTTAATTTTGTCTGAATGGTTTTTTAAAGCATCAGTAATTGCTCGCCACTCGGCGTGCACGCAACATGTTTTATCGTATTTTGGCTTCTTAGAATAATCATATTCTTTTTCGCACATACGATTATCTTCATCGTTATTTGGCGGAGAATTATAACCTTTGCCAATCACTGCTCCACTCTTAACAATTACCGCGCCGCATTTTGCTTTATAGCACGTTGCTTGTTCTGCAACTTTGGCAGCAGCTTTAAAGAAAGTCTGATTTTTTACCTCATTCTTCACATTACTTATGATATCAAACTAATATTGCTATACTGTGCTTATGGTTAAAAAGAAGAAGTCTCGCAAAAAACAAACCAAACAATCAACCTATAAAAAAGTATTAAAAATACTCGCCTGGATTGTAGGCAGCATTATTCTGCTTATTGGAATTATCTATGTCGCTTTTCAAATAAGCCCTTGGCCATCCGCCCTACTTATTCGTTCTGCCTTTAACGAAAATGCTAGAAAGCAATCTAAAGCGCTAGAAAAATATGTGCCACATGACGTAAGTTCCATTAAAAATATACAATACAAAAATAACGATAAAGATGCATATCTTGATGTTTTTTATCCAAGCTCAATTAAAAATACAAATAAAAAATTGCCAACAATTGTGTGGGTGCATGGCGGCGGCTGGATATCGGGTAATAAAAATAACGTAGCAAACTATTTAAAGATTCTAGCTAGCAAAGGCTACACAACCGTAGGCATAAACTACACAATCGCGCCAGAAGCACACTACCCGACTCCTGTTTTGCAAACATCTGAAGCATTAGAATATCTTAATAAAAATGCTAATAATCTGCATATAGATAAAACTCAATTTGTTTTAGCGGGCGATTCTGCGGGCTCACAAATTGCTGCGCAGGTTGCCACAATCATCACCAACCCTTCCTATACAAAGCTTGTTAGTATTGCCGCGCCACTGCGACCCTCTCAGCTTACTGGAATGCTGCTAAATTGCGGGGCATACGATATCAACATCGTAAACACAAAAGATACTAGCGAAGGTACAAAATTATTAAAAACATTTTTGTGGTCATATAGTGGAAAGAAAGATTTCATGAAAGATAAAGAGCTGATGCAGGCTTCTGTAATAGACTACGTCAATTCAGACTTTCCGCCATCGTTCATTACCGCAGGTAATAACGATCCGCTACTGCCGCAATCAAAAGCTTTTGCCAAAAAACTTATATCACTCGGCGTTCCAACCACCATTCTGTTTTACCCACAAAACTACTCCCCGCCTCTGCCGCACGAATATCAATTTAATTTAGATGGTAAAGCTGGAAAAAAAGCATTAAACGAAATGGTGAGTTTTCTAGAAAAAAATACGAAGTAGAATTAAGTTACGATTCCCCTACGACGTAGATCTTCTTTACTTTCAAATTCAAGGTAATTTTGTGTCAACTCTTCACCAGTAGCAATATCACGAGTAGCTACGAGAAACGCATCTTCGTGAGTATCGTCTTGCGACACTGTTGCGTCGACTGCGTGGTTAATAAATTTTGAAACATCAAAATCAACATGCCACATTTGAGTTGGCCGATCAAAAACCCCCACCATAAAATTTCGTCTTTTTCTTTTTGATCTAAATTATCGAATTGCTCTTGAGTGATATTGAGATCTAAGATTGGGCTTGCAGTATAGATTAAATCACCCTTCTTAATTTCTTGATCTGCGAAGAGGCCAACACCATGTAGGTCTGATGATTTTAGTTTGTATTTAATATGAATCATATTGAGATTATAGCAAAGAATTGCAGGATATCGCTTTCCTTCGCTTTTCGCTCAGTCGCTCCTTCATTCAAAAGTGCTCGAAACAAGATTTCTGCGCGCTTTTTCACTACGCCGAACCTTACGGTTCGGATTCGCTGATGCAAATCTACCACGTAAAAACCCAATCACAAGGATTGGGTTATCACGTGGTACACCCGACAGGATTCGAACCTATGACCTTTGGCTCCGCAAGCCAACGCTCTATCCAGCTGAGCTACGGGTGCGTGTTGCACCCTCGCTTTTTCAAGCTGGATAGAACGTTGTCGCATATTAAAAATAAACGGCTTCGCCTGAGCCAGCTAAGGCTTCGGGTGCGCATCGTAGCCATTCGCTACAAAAAATAACGTTTGGCCACGTCTTGTAACTAGAAGGTGCTTTCTTTTTTGCCCAATAAATCAAGCAAACGAACAGATGGTATTGTATCAAAAACCTTCAGGGGTGGCAAACAAGCTAAAGTCGTAATTTGCGCATAAATGTATCAACAAAATCGAGCTTAAGCTGCTCCATTGGTAAGTGATGACCAAAGATATCTACAATTTTTTCTCCGTCTTCTTCAGCAAAATATACGTTCATCATTGGCGCAAAACGCTTTGTTGGCACCAGCATAATAGAATAGATTGGACCGTCTTGCACAACACCAAACGCCTTAAACTCTTTAAAAGAATGGAGCTTTTGGCCAGTGTTAAGGCCCTCTGGGCTCAACGTATACTGCAATGTTCGCGGGGGGCGGCGTGAATAAACAATTAGTGCAGCTGCCATAACAGCAATAAGCACCGCAAACGTCCACGAATCAAGAATAAGGATTGAAAAAGCTAGAAAAGCTAAGGTGATGATACCAAGGACAATAAACCATAAAAAGTCTTTTTCACGATAGATATATTCAGAAGCCTCCCAGCTAATGGTTGGATCATCATATTTTTGTGCCTGATTTGGTTTTACTGGAACTTCTTCTTGCTGCGAAAGTGTTTCATTTGAAGCTGCTTGCCCCTCTTGTTGCCCACCTTCTTCAGGCTGCCAGTAATTCTTTTGTTCATCCTCTGGTTGCATAGTTTTAGTATACAGCATAAGCGATAAGTGAAACGAAAAAAGCCGAGCAACTTACTCGACTGTTTTCTTGGCGGAGGAGGAGGGATTCGAACCCTCGCGCCAGGTTGCCCCGACCTAACGATTTAGCAAACCGTCCCCTTAAGCCACTTGGGTACCCCTCCGTGCTTGAACAATTATACTAGAGACAAGGTATTTACGGCAATTGGAATCTAACTGGAGTAGACCGATCAATCGTTGTTCCGTCCCCCAGCTGACCGGCATTATTGCGTCCTGCACAATATAGCTGATTATCGGCAATTGCACATACATTTTGTTTAAGTACAGCAAACTGCGTGATTTTTGGATCACCAGGAATATTGAATTCCACAGGGTTTGATGTAGCGCCAGACGTAGAGGTACCATTACCTAACTCTCCATAGCTATTTTGACCCGCACAGTATAAATTACCTACTGAAGATAACGCGCAGGTCTTATTGCCATTGGTCATTACCGATACCGCAGCTTGATAGGCAGGCATAACAAATTGGGCGGGGTTACTCTGCTGCGTAGTATTTCCATTGCCTAGTTGTCCATGAGTGTTCAGACCCGCGCAATACGGAATACTGTTATAGGCTAAAGCACATATGTGACTATTACCGACGGAGCCCATCTTTATTGCTCCCAGTGATGATCCAAACCTCACTGGAGTTGACTGATTAGAAGTACTTCCGTTGCCAAGCCTTCCATAAGTACCCATCCCTGCACAATACATTGCATTGAAGGTAGTTAGGGCACAAACATTATACCCCCCAGAACCATGCACTACAGTCTCAGGTGGATTGTTCGAAGGTGTAGTAAATGCAGTAAGGTTGGGTTGTGGACTTGTGGTATTACCATTTCCAAGCTGACCATAGCTATTTTGACCAGAACAAATCATATGCTTAGAAGCTCCGCTTAGGGAGGAGGTGGCACAAGTTACACCTGATCCTACTACAACATCGATCATAGGGGCAGAGGTAAAGAATATATTCGTACCACCAAACTGAACTGGAGTAGAGCGATTAGTTGTAGAGTTGTCCCCAAGTTGACCTGAACTATTACTGCCCGCACAGTAAAGATAGTAGCTCGGCAGAGTAATCGCACAGGTATTAGTATCTTCTGAAGCAACAAGTTTATATACGCCCCATCCTGATGGAAGTATAAACTGACCCGGAGTACTTCGATTTGTGGTATTTCCGACTCCTAATTGACCGGAACTATTTGAGCCAGAACAGTAGACCTGATCATTGGAACCATGTGCACAAACATGGTCAAGCAAACCAGCAGTTTGGCCATACGCTACGACATCTTTTGCAGTTAAGCCTGCGGGTAAATTAAATTTTACAGGAGTGGTCTGTGGGGACGTTGTATTGCCTATACCAAGCTGTCCTGTATTATTCCTCCCCGCACAATACGCTTGCTGGTCTGAGGCTATTGTACAAATGCCTTCTCCAAAACCCGTTACTGAAGTGAGGTAGTAACTATATCCATCACCCAAAAAATTATTCCCAGCGCTGTTCTGGGTGCCAACTGCGCTCAATGACTGGTCAACGTTTATAATAACCGTTTTATTAGAGGTATATGTTTTGCTGGCGCCAACAAGAACAGTTCCTGTAACTGCTGCGGTGGCTGGATTACCGCTAGAGCTATTTGGGGGGGCTACTGTAAATGTAGATGACCATTGTCCAGACTCCTGAGCCACATAGCCTCCACTACCTCCGCTGCAATTTGAGCTTGGTGTTAAATTACTGGTCCAATAATTCGTTTTATTTTTCTCTAAGCAACTCGATGCAAACGCTACTCCTGCCTGCGCGGCTTCATCTGCTAACCTATTCCAGCGCTGGTCTTGAAGAGTTTTAGTAATAGAAGTACTGGCAACAAGAGTCGATGCGCCGACAATCATTAAAATAGTGCCAGCAATAATAAGTGTGGGGAGTGCAAAACCTCGCTGAATTAGTTTTTTATATTTATGCATAAATATATTGATTACCCTATACTTTCTTCATTAAAAGTATATGCTTTTAGGGGTATAAACACAAGGATTATAGGCTTATTTGGCGGAGAGAGAGGGATTCGAACCCTCGAGACGACTGCTCGCCTACACGCTTTCCAGGCGTGCCAGTTCAACCACTCCTGCACCTCTCCACGCCTTCAAAGTATAGCGAAAAGAGTTGTTATTTACACCTTATTTTGCTGTTGCTTTAAGCTCTTGACAGTACGTATAATAAATATAACAAAATATCAAAACAACCTGCGAGAATATGCCCATGCCACCACCTGTGATTCGTTTGACCAATTTAAAAAAGCAATTTGGCCGCAATGAAGCGGCTGTAATGGCGCTTGATGGCGTTGACTTAACGATTGAAAAAGGTGAATTTGTAGCAATTATGGGTCCGAGCGGCTGCGGAAAAACAACGCTGCTTAATATTTTAGGCTTACTTGACCGCCCAACCGAAGGTGAATATTTATTAAACGACAAAGAGGCAGCGCACTTAAGCCAAGAGCGTCGTGCAAAAATTCGCGGCAATGATATTGGTTTTGTCTTTCAGCACTTTAATCTTCTTAACCGCATGAGCATTATTGAAAACGTCTCACTGCCCCTTACTTACAGCGGCATGACATATACAAAGCGCTTGCAACAAGCTAGTAAAATGCTTTCTCTTTTTCATTTGCAAGAACGTGAATATTATATGCCATATCAACTTTCAGGCGGCCAGTTGCAGCGTGTTGCAATTGCAAGAGCACTGGTAAATAGCCCTTCTATTATCTTGGCAGACGAGCCAACAGGAAATCTTGATTCAAAATCGAGTGAAATTATTATGGAAGAGCTGAGCGAAATTCATCAGCGCGGCAACACAATTATTATGGTGACGCACAATCCGCGCCTTACAAGCTATGCTGATAGAATTATTCATATGCTTGATGGCAAGATTGATAAAGACAGCAAACACCCCGAGCCAGAAGAAGACCCAACTGCTAAAAAACCGCTCGGCAAAAAGAGAAAGGTAAAGAAATAATGCTGGGTGTTAACTTTAGAATTGCACTTGAAGCACTTCGCGGCAGCAAATCACGAACCGGGCTTACTGTACTGGGCGTTATTATTGGCGTTGTTTCAATTACGCTTGTTCTGGCCATTGGCGAAGGTGCCAAGCAGACAATGTCTCAGCAAGTAAAAAATCTTGACCAAAAAATTGTTTTAATTCGACCCGGAAGCGCAACGCACAAACTAGACAGCGGTGTTATTAGCTATAGCCCACTCAATTCTTATGCCACTTCCACACTTACAGAAACCGACGTTGCTAGTGCGCAAAACAACGAAGAGATAGGCGCCGCAGCACCACTAATGCTTATAAACGCAAGCGTAAAAAATGGCAAGCAACTTGCACCAGGTGCACCTGTTATTGCCACCAGTCCAGAGCTTGCGCCAATCTTGAAGCTCAAAGCGACTGAAGGTCAGTTTATTGATGGTGTCACCGAAAGAAACACTGTTGTTATTGGCCAGCAGCTTGCTGTTGATCTTTTTGGCACAGACCAAGCAATTGGCAAAATCCTTACTATCCGCGGTGAAGATCACACAGTCATCGGCGTGCTAAAAAAGGTGCAAAACCCAATTGGTATTAATGGCGTTAATATTAATGACGCTGCAATTATTAGCCTTGAAGGCGGCAAGAGTTTTAACCAAGGTATTGCACAAATTCAGCAGATTAATGTGCAGGTCAAAGACGAAGAAAAAGTTAAAGAGATTGTTCACGATCTTGAAAATAAGGTTCAATTAAACCATAGCGGAGAACAAGATTTTACTATTCTTACTGGCGAGCAAGCTGGCAATATATCAAGCGAATTTTATAGCGCCATTGTTATTTTAACGAGTACCGTAGCTGCTGTGTCACTCATTGTTGGCGGCATTGGCATTATGAATATTATGCTTGTGAGTGTTTCAGAAAGAACGCGAGAAATTGGCATTAGAAAATCACTTGGCGCAAGCAACAAACAAATTCTTTTACAGTTCTTAATTGAAGCAGTTGCGATGAGCTTAAGCGGCGGCATAATTGGTCTTGTTATTGCTTATCTATTAGCACTGCTTATTGGCCTGTTCATTGGCATGATGCCGGCGTTTAGTTGGGCAATTCTTATTATCGCGCTTGGCTTATCGCTTGGTGTTGGTATTATTTTCGGTCTCTTCCCCGCCATTCGAGCAGCAAGAAAAGACCCAATCAATGCCCTGCGACACCACGACTAACTTATGCTTTTGCTAATTCTTCTTTGAGTTTTTCTATTAAATCAACAGGAGTTGGATCCACTCCATTTAAAATTGCTAGATAAATACTAACAAAATCTGCCAAGATACTTCCCCAAAGCATTTGCTTAATAGCACTATCGCCAGCAAGTTCAATAGTATTCGCCTTTGGTCGCTTGCCGCTAAGCAGTTGGTCTGAAATAGCAAATCGCTGCAATGTTCGTTTATTTTCAAATCCAGATATAAGGTCAAAAACCGCAAACGGCTTTTCAATCGGGTGGCTCGTCCAGCCAATAAATTCATTATGGTTAAACTCTGGCAGTTGATTATAAAATGCAACGTTTTTTGCGTTTTCATTAAAGCTAATTTTCCATTTGTATGCCACTGGCGCCATTACTTCTCCAGCATAAATAACAGGGGTTTTACCTGCTATTTTGAGTGCTAACTGCTTGGCTAAATTTTCATTCTCGCCTACATCGGGAAGCCACTTTTCTACTTCTTTTTTTAGCCAATCATGTGCGAGAGCAATTTCTTCATACTTACCTTGAACAATATTATAGCTCTCTAAAATTTGCACTAATCCGCGCAAATTATAATTCACAGCCATGCGCGGTTGGATATTTGCAGGTAGCACAACTAACGGAAAGGAATTCTCTCTAGCTATATCAACAAGTTTACCGCCAGAAGCAATGACCACAATGCGCGCATTTTTTGCTTTCGCCCGTTCTAAAGCTGCCAACGTCTCTTCTGTATTTCCCGAATAGCTACTCGCAATAACAAGTGTTTTTTCATTCACATAGTTTGGTACTTCATAATTTTTTACGATCTCAAAAGGAACGTCCACATTCAGCCAGCTTTTTGCTATGCCAGCCGCCAACGCAGAGCCGCCCATGCCAGCCACAACAATTGTCTCAACGTCACTACTTACAGCTTCTCTGTTTTCAATCACTGCATCAAATTGCAGCTGATCAACCTCACTCGCCGCAACACCAAGTGCATTTTTAGAATCTTTTTGTTTTATAACATTCAAGTCGTCAAGCATTCAGTTCTTCTCCTTCGGTCTTCACATGTATATTTCTATATGATACAGTATAAGCAATCAACCATAAACAATATAATAGACATAGAGGTGGGCAATATGGATATTCAACCGACAACTCAACAACAGCCAGTGAGCGATGATAATGAGCTAGCAAAAGTGCTAGGTGGCAGCGATGATTCAGCAGCCAACACAACAGATGATGCACAAAATGCAGCCGCTCTTACAACACCACCTGTCGCAGACGTTACTGCAGATGCTTCTCCGCAGCTTAACACTACTCCGCCGCCAGTTGCAGAATCACCAAATCTCGCTCCACCACCAATCGGAACTGCCCCAACACTTGCAAGCGGCGAACTAGACACTATTAAAAAAGCAGCACTAGAGGAGCTACGCCCTCTTGCAGATAAATTAAATCTTCCGCCAGAAGAAAAGTTCGATACGCTGCTTCTTATTATTCGCTCAACAGACGACAAAGAACTTATTGGCACGGCACACGAAGCCGCAAAAGCCATCCCAGATGAAACACGCCGTGCGCAAGCTTTGCTTGATATCATTAAAGAAGTTGAATACTTTTCTAACGGCCAAAACCAGCAGCAGGTAGCACCTGCAGCTACAGTACCATTAGTCTAAAGTAATCTTCTTTTTAATTCTTCTATTACTTTTTGATGTGGCGCAAAAAATAACTTTTCTGGACTAATTTTACTTAAATGTACCCACATAATTTCTGACACATCATCGTGAACTTCAAACTTCACACTAGAAGAGACTTTCACCAAAAAGCTCGCAGCTAACACATAGGTAATATCTTTACCCCAATGATATTCATCATCACCACTTCGTATATACTCCACCTCCTCGGCGTCACTCAGCGAAAACGCCAACTCTTCTTTTAGCTCTCTTTCGAGTGCCTGTTCAGATGTTTCGCCAATATCAACAAACCCGCCCGGAAGATCCCACTTTCCCTTTCCAGGGTCTATTGCACGAATCGCAATAAGTAGTTCATTCTTTTCATTCACAATTGCCGCATCGGCAGTTGCAGCTGCATTTTTATAAATTCGCTGCCCGCAAGCTTGGCACTGCCAAGCAAAATCACCTTTTGTAGTCAGCTCCCCACCGCACAACATGCAAAATTTCCAATTCATAAATCTAGTTTATAACAAAACTCCTCGCCTAAAAACGAGGAGTTTTACTTTTTAACGAGGTATTCCCTACATCATTCCCATGCCAGGCATACCGCCACCTGGAGCAACAGGTGCAACCGGAGCTTCCTTCTCAGGAATCTCAACCACCAACGCACCCATTGTCATTGCTGTTCCCGCAATTGAAACAGCGTTTTGAATCGCTTCTTTTGTAACCATCACGGGGTCAACCACACCAGCAAACTTCACATCAACTAAACCTTTTTCAGGAGTATTTACGTTAACACCCTGCCCATCTTTTGCATTTTCAACTTGAGAAAGCAGTGCATCTGCATTAAGGCCAGCATTTCGCGTAATCTGACGAAACGGCTCATAAAGTGCAGCTTTAAGAATTCCACGGCCAGCTGCATCTGAATCTGCGCCGCTCACTTTTATCGTCTTCGCGAGATTAACAAGCGTTACGCCGCCGCCAGGAACAATACCTTCAGCAAGTGCTGCTTTGGTTGCTGCAACCGCATCATCAACACGATATTTCTTCTCTTCAATTTCGGTTTCGGTGGCACCACCGACTTTAATGACAGCAACTTTGCCGCTAAGGCTCGCTGCACGCTTTTCAAGCTGCTCTTTGTCATATTCACTAGTTGCATTCTCGGCCTGTGTTTTGATTTGCCCAATTCGTGCTTTCATATCACTTGGGCTACCTGCGCCTTCAACAATTGTGGTGTCATCTTTATTAATAATCACCTTGCGAGCTGTGCCCACAACATCAAGTTCTATGTTTTCAAACGTCATTCCTTGGTCTTCACTAATCACCGCCGCACCTGTTAGCGTTGCGATATCTTGCAGCACCTCTTTGCGTCGATCGCCAAATGCTGGGGCTTTCACAGCAACAGTGTTAAAACTTCCTTTTAGCTTATTAAGAATCAAAACACCAAGCGCTTCGCCTTCCACATCATCGGCAATAAGCACTACGTCTTTTTTGCCAGCTTGCGCAAGCTTTTCAAGCAAAGGTAAGAATTCCTGCACGCTTGAAACTTTTTTATCAGTAATAATAATCGCTGGCTTTTCATACACCGCTTCCATACGATTTGTATCAGTTACCATATATGGACTCACAAAGCCTCGATCAAACGTGAAACCTTCAACCACTTCAGACTCCATATGAAGACCTTGCCCTTCCTCAACCGTTACCACGCCGTCTTTGCCTACCTTTTCAATCACCTTTGCAATCAACTCACCAATTGCTTTATCACCTGCAGAAATTGTTGCGACTTCTGCTACACGATTTTGCTTGCCATCAACGCTTTCAGACATTTTTTCTAGCTTCTTCAGCACTTCCGCACCAGCAGCTTCAACGCCTTTTCGAAGCTCCATTGGGTTATGCCCTGCCGCAATCAAGCGATTTGCTTCATTTAAAATATTATATGTAAGAACCGTTACAGTGGTTGTGCCATCTCCAGCATCTTTATTCATCTTAGTGGCAGCCTGTTTAATCAGCTCTGCACCTACTTTATAACCTAGTGTTTCGTCATCATTTTCCGGCAGCTCAACACCTTCTGCCACTGTCACACCATCATGAGTAACCGTTGGATTGCCGTAGCTTTTACTAATCACTACGTTGCGACCTTTTGGCCCCATTGTTACCTTTACTGCATCATACAGTGCTTTTGCTCCACCAAGCACGCGTTCGCGTGCATCATCATCATAAAAAACTTTTTTTGCCATATATAAATACTCCTCTCTTACATTTAAAGTGTTGCTAAAATATCTTCTTCTTTAACAATTAAATACTCTGCGCCATCAATCTTTAGCTCAGTTGTGCTTGCGCCGTATTCTTTGTAAACAATCTTATCGCCTTTTTTGACATTCTTTACATCCGGCCCAACAGCTTCAACCTTTGCTACTACTGGCTTTTCTTTTGCGTTATCAGGTAGATACAAGCCAGAAGCAGTCTTATTTTGTGCTTCTTCTTTTACAGCAACCACTCGATCAGCAAGCGGCTTAATTGGGGTACTCATAATATGTAAGCTCCTCCTTTATTCACATTACTTTTTCTATTCTTAGTATTTACAATTGTAGACAAAATAATTAGCACTTTCAAGCCTAGAGTGCTAATTTATAAAATCGAATTGCATAATAAATTGTTTTAGTATATAGTTATCTCAGCTTTTTGGTATGCTCAGGCACAACTAAGAGGAGAAAAGAATGAGCAGTGTTGTTGTTTCGTTCAGCAAGCTAGTCGAGAAAAGCGAAGGGCTCACACCCATGTTGCGTCGAGAAAACATTCTCGACCGAAAGATTCCCGAGAAGATTGCCGGTCTTGCCAAAGAACATGGCGACATTACTCTCGAGATCGCTAAAGGTGATGATCTCTTCTTTGGCGACAAAGACGATATTCGATGGAATAAGGAGCTGCAAGATGCAATCTATGCAGCTCTAGAGAAAGCGGGAATACCCCGCACTGCCGTCGAGTTCGCTGTCACCTCGCCCGTTTAGGGCTAGGGATAACACAACCCCGCGTCATCATGACGCGGGGTTTTACCTTATTTTTTGAAAAATAATTAGGCTGCTACTAGCTCTTCGTTGTGGTCTTTTTGACGATCAGCAATGTATTGTGCAATATCGGAAACAATTTCATACTCTTGCGTGTCTTCTTCAGCAATTACCGCCCTTAACTGCTCCATTGTTTCCTCTGGGGCAGTTCTTATAATATCTGTTGCCTTTTCAATTGCATCTCGCGCTACTGGAGGTAGCATTGAAGCCTCTTTAACCAAGCTCTCGTTTACTTTTTGTGAAAAAGTCACTATATCCTGACGAGACTTAAGTCCAAGTTTATTAGCAGCTAAAACCAGTTTTGCCCGATCTTCTACAGTAAACCCGCCAAAACCCTCAAGCCTCTTTAGGTCGCCAAGAATAGTTCCATCCCTAAACTCATCATCTCGATCAACCTGCTCTGCCCATTCATTAATAAAAGCATTTAGCTCATTGTTCGCAGCTATAGCATTATTAGTTGTCACCTCACCCTTCGGAATGAGGTCACTTATTTCTTCTGTTTCTCGCGTTATCATGATTCTATCTCCAAATTGTTTGTTTTAAATTTTATAATCAAAAAGGAAGCATCCGATAATCGGTGCTCCCGCCAGCGATTAACTGGTATACATAACCATTATAACGCTGCTTGACCTTATGTCAAACTTTTGAAGTAATATTTACTACATTAAATTTAACAGGTAAGTGATTTGACAAAATTTATTGTATAACTCGCTTTATGCGTTCAACCATTGCATTTAACTGCTCTTCATTTTTTGCTTCTGCGTTAAGCCGGAGTAGCGGCTCTGTATTACTTGCCCGAACGTTAAACCAACCATCAGGATAGTTAACTGTAATACCATCAAGCTCATCTTGAATGCCGTCAGTAAACGTTTGTTTAATATTATTAAGTGCCTCTGTTTTATCTTCTACTTCAAAGTTTGTCTCTGGAATCGCAATATACGTTTTATATTCCTCTGCCAGCTCACTGAGCTTTTTACCACTCTCTGCCAACACCTGCACTGCAATCATTGCTGCAAGCAAGCCGCTGTCAGCCGACCAATTATCGCGGAAATAATAATGGCTTGAATGTTCACCAGCAAACACTGCATCATGTGCTCGCATGTCGGCTTTAATATAGCTATGCCCCACTTTTGTCCGGATTGCCTTGCCACCATTTCTTAAAACCGTTTCTTTTACCGCTCGCCCACAAATTGCATTGTAAAGAATCGTAGCACCTGGGTTTTTTGAGAGGAAATACTTCGCAAGAAGGGCTGTCATAATGCTTCCGCCAAGCACCTCTCCCTTTTCATCAATGAGTACCGCTCGGTCGCCATCACCATCAAAAGCAATGCCAAAATCTAGACTTTCCTCGCGCACTTTTGCTTGTAAATCAGCCATTCCCTCCTCCGTTCTTGCATCTGCCGGATGATTAGGAAAGGTGCCATCAAGCTCATAAAACATCGGGGTGATTTGTAGCGGAACATGCTTGGACAACACTGGCGCAATGGCACCAAGCATGCCATTGCCCGCATCAATCGCGACTTTATACGCTGGCCATTTATCCGCCTCTACAAAACTAAGGACATATTTGATCCAATCTTCTTTTACATCTTGAGTTTTTAAACTACCTTTTTTGTTTGCAGGAGAAAAATTACCCGCGATTACTCCGTCGCGGATATCAGCTAGCCCCGTTTCTATACCAATTGGCTTTGCTTCCTCACGACATAATTTTATTCCGTTATACTCACCTGGATTGTGTGAAGCCGTAACCATAGCCCCGCCAGCAAGACCAAACTTGCCAACGGCAAAATAAATCATATCTGTACTCACCAAGCCAATATCAATCACTTCCCTGCCCTGCAGGCGCAAGCCTTCAATTACTGCCTGTGCTAATTCTTCAGAATCGGGTCGCATATCTCGCCCCACCGCCACTGCGCCATCATTTGGTAGCCAGTCTGCCATGGCTTGGCCAACATTCCATGCCACCTCCTTTGTTAACTCCGTTCCAACTTTTCCTCGAATATCATATGCTTTAAAAATCTCTGGATTCACTGTGTTTTCTCCTGATTATTTTGAATCTTTTTCTGCTGCTAGTTCACGCACAACGTCACCGTCGTTCCATGGAATTCTTTCGCCATTTACAATTCGATACACTTCGTGCCCCATGCCGGTGATAAGCACCGTATCGCCCGCTTTAGCAATAGAAAGCGCCTTTTTAATTGCCTCTTTTCTATCTGCAATTTCAAGTGTTTTTCCATCTCCCTTTGCTTTTTCGATGCCTTCAAACACCATTTTGCGGATCTGCTCTGGATCCTCGTTATAACTTTCTTCATCTGTCAAAATAATGCGATCAGCACCACGAGCCGCAATTTCACCCATAATTGGCCGCTTGGCTTTATCACGATCACCCGTTGCGCCAAATACTAAAATAACACGATGTTTTGTTAGATTCTTTACAGCCTCCAGCAGCTGCTCTAGTGCATCTGGCGTATGCGCATAATCAACAATCACCTCATATGGCTTCTTTATTTCTATGTGCTCAAACCTACCTGGAATCGCCTCTAGATTAGCAACCCCCTCAACAATAGATTCTAAACTCACTCCTAAAACATACGCCGTTGCTGCGGCAGCCGAAAGATTATAAACATTAAACTTTCCTGGCAAGTTGGTTGCAAGCGGTACACTTGTTTGGTGATCAATTTCAAGCTGTACCTCTGTTCCACGTTTATAAAACTTGACCTTTTTAATACGACATTCAGCGTCCTCATTAGCACCATACGTAATCTTGTGTTCACCCACTACAAACTGATTAAAATACCCAAACCACTCGTCATCTTGATTCAGCACAATATAACGAGGCTCGTTTTTAAACAGCTTTGCTTTTGCAGCTGCATAATTTTCCATCGTTTTATGATAATCAAGGTGATCTTGCGTTAGATTGGTCATAATTGCCGCTTCGATTGGTACGGTGGCCAATTTATGCTGATGAAGCGCGTGACTGGTAATCTCTAACACCACAAAATCAACTTTCGCCTTCTTCGCATCACGAAAGAACTTTTGCATTTCTTCAGTGCTTGCCACAGTTGCATTTAAGTCATTAAGCTTTCTTTTGCCGTCTATTTCAATCACTGCCGTTGTAAACATAGCCGTTTTTTTGCCATCGGCTTTTAAAATTTCGTTTAAATAATTTGCCGTAGTTGTTTTGCCATTCGTACCGGTAATTGCCAAAACACGTAAGTTACGCGCTGGATTACCATATCGTGCCGACACCGCTTTTACACGACTTCGTCGGTAGCCTTCTTCAACCAAGCCCACAACACCGCTTGGCAATGCTTTTCTTACCCCACTAACTAACATCTTCTTCATACCTCTATGATAGAGTAAGAAAGATGAGAATTCTAGGTATTGAAACAAGTTGTGACGAGACGGCAGCCGCGATTGTTGAAGACGGAACAAAGGTGCTCAGTAGTATTGTGCACAGCCAAATCGATATCCATAAAGTATATGGCGGCGTAGTGCCTGAAGTAGCCGCCAGAAGCCATATTGAAGTAATGTTGCCGGTAATTGAAGAGGCTATAAGCCAAGCCAAGTCTTCCTGGAAAGATATCGATGCAATCGCCGTAACCTACGGACCTGGCTTAATTGGAAGTCTGCTTATTGGCACCATAACCGCACGACTATTGGCAGTGTTAAAAAATAAACCGCTCTACCCCATACATCACGTGAAAAGTCATGTATATGCTAGCTTTTTAAGTGGCAAGCAGCCAGAATTTCCGCTACTTTCACTTATTGTAAGTGGTGGACACACGCAAATCGTCCTGTTTCATTCGCATGAGAACTATGAAATTTTAGGAAAAACACAAGACGACGCTGTTGGCGAAGCGTTCGATAAAGTGGCAAAAATCATTGGACTTCCCTACCCTGGCGGCCCCAATATTGCCAAGAGCGCCGAAAATGGCGATGAAACAGCGTATCAATTTCCTAAGGCAAAGATGCAAAACCCATATGATTTTAGCTTTTCTGGGCTTAAGACAGCAGTGTTACGGCGTGTTCAGGCTGAATGCAATGTTGACTACAACTTCCCTTCTTTTAAGCTAGCAGGGCGTTTAAATGAATCTCAACGCAATGATTTTGCGGCTAGTTTTCAAAAAACTGCAGTTGAGACACTTGTTGATAGGCTCGTTTTGGCATATCAAAATTATTCTCCTGCCTCTGTTATTATTGCCGGTGGCGTGGCAGCAAATAAAGAGCTACGACGCGTTGCCCAAGAACGCTTATCAATTAACCCTATGTATCCCGATTTTCAATTTTGCACAGATAACGCTGCGATGATTGCGTCTCTTGCTTATTTTGAGTCTCAGTACAATAAGCCAGCAAATCCTCATGAAGTCGAGGTTGTGCCAAGCGTTTCAATGTAAAGCCTAGGCTTCCTGAAGCTTTTTTCCGTAATCTATCAAAGCTCCGATTGCCTCTTCAGCTTCAACCACTCTGCTGCTTACAGTACCGCGACCTCCATAGAAGTACAGCGTGCTGTAGGGTCTAACGCTACCCTCATGAGTAAAGACAAGTCCGCTGTTGCGTGGCTGAATAAATAGTTGCGTATCGTACTCTGGGTTAAATGCCTGAAGGCGCATATGGAGTTTCAAAAACGATTTTTGCCAATTACCTCTATAGGCCTCTACCCCTGTTTTTTTATTCTTTTCGAAAAGTTGTTGATGAATAATTGGAAAATCATCGATTGAGTCGGTGCGCTGAATCCGCTCAACATACCCTGCATCAAAATAAAATTTTGGTACAGATAAAGTGGCCAGAGTGAGTCTGTCTAGATTATCGTTTGCAGGTTTATGCTCTTCAAGCCACTTTGTTATATCAAAATCTATAGCATTTCTTTCATGGTCTGGTGTTCGTGATACCCCCCTATCTTCGTCTAGACCAATAAATGCCGCAGATAGTGCCTGCAAATCAGCCAGCTCAAGCTCTGTGAGTCTTTTTCTCTCAGGTGTTCTAGGAGCTCCATCTATCATAGTTCTTCTTTCGCCACCCTTAAACTTTCCTTTATTCTAGCACAACAGAGAGCTTGTGCTATACTTAAAGGGTAAAACAAACAGCCAAAACCAGTTATGTGGGAAACGGTTTTGACTAGAGGTGGAAACTTTCTGGTTTGGATGTTTTTACGTGAAAAATTTTAACGTGAAATAGAAAAAGAGACTTTGAAATTATGAATATGAACTTGGCAAAAGCATACGAGCCAAATCATTACGAGCCAACCATCTACGGCTTGTGGGAGAGTAGCGGCATCTTTGAGCCCCATGGAGAAGGGGAGCCGTATAGCATATTAATGCCACCGCCAAACGCTAATGGCAGCCTGCATATTGGCCACGCCTTAACCTTTAATCTTCAAGATATCTTAATTCGCCATCATCGTATGCGTGGGCGAAAAACGGTGTATATCCCAGGTGCCGACCATGCAGGGTTTGAAACATGGGTTGTGTATGAAAAACAGCTTGAAAAACAGGGGAAGAGCCGGTTTGACTTTACTCGAGACCAGCTCTATAACCAGGTTTGGGATTTTGTTGAACAACAGCGTGGTGGCATGGAGTTACAGCTACGCGCACTTGGCGCAAGTGCAGCATGGCAACATTTAACGTTCACACTTGATAAAAAGGTGATTGACGCCGTTTATAACACGTTCGAAAAAATGTGGAATGATAAACTCATTTACAGAGGTGAGAGAATTGTTAATTATTGCACCAAGCACCATACTAGCTTTGCTGATATTGAAGTGGAGCACCGTAATGAGAAAGGAAAGCTGTGGGAAATTGCCTATCCGTTGATCGATAGAGTGGGGGACATAGTAGTGGCCACAACTCGCCCAGAAACCATGCTTGGAGATATGGCAATTGCTGTTCATCCAGACGATGCAAGATATAAAGATTTAGTTGGCACAAAAGCACTCATTCCTGTAGTAAATCGTGAAATTCCAATTATCGCCGATAGCGCAGTCGATCCGAAATTTGGCACTGGTGCGGTAAAAATAACGCCAGCTCATGATCCGCTCGATTTTGAAATAGGGGAGCGACATCACCTAAAGCCAATGCAGGTGATTGGGTTTGATGGCAAGATGACAGAAGAAGCACCGCAATCATTCCAAGGTCTTACGGTTGAAGAGGCAAGAGTGCGTATTATTGCCGCCCTAGAGGCTGCTGAGGCGCTCAGGGGCGAAAAGAATCACGAACATAGTGTTGGACACTGCTATAAGTGCGGAACCATCATACAGCCGCTTATAAAGGACCAGTGGTTTTTGAAAGTAAAACCACTTGCCGAGCGTGCAAACCAGGCAATTCAAAACGATGAAATATCTTTTACTCCCGCCAGCAGCAAGCGCGTTTTGCTGCAATATCTCGATAACCTAAAAGACTGGAACTTAAGCCGCCAAATTCCTTGGGGAATACCAATTCCAGCCTTCCAGAACGTTCACGACCCCGACGATTGGATCTTTAACACCAACCTCAGCCAAGAACACATTGAGGTTAATGGCAAGCGTTACCGAAGAGAAGAGGATACGTTTGACACGTGGTTTAGCTCTGGTCAGTGGCCATTTATTGCCACAGATTATCTAAACAACGGTGATTTAAGCAACTTTTATCCAACCAACATGATGGAAACTGGCCACGACCTCTTAGATCGCTGGGTGGCACGCATGATTATGCTCAGCCTTTACATGACAGAAAAGGTGCCGTTTAAAGAGGTATATATGCACGGCATGGTGCTCGATGAACACGGCAAAAAGATGAGCAAAAGTAAAGGAAATGTTATCAATCCTCAGGCGATAATTGAAGAATACGGCTCTGACGCTTTGCGACTTGGTATTGTATCTTCTCGTAGCGCAGGGCAAAATCAAGCCTTTTCAAGGGCAAAGGTAATTGCAGGACGTAACTTCTGCAACAAACTCTGGAATATTGCTCGCTATATTGAAGGAAAAGTAGATATCCAAAATACGCCACGCGAGCCGAACGCACAATCTATGGCCGATCATTGGATTATCAATGAGCTAAATCAAGCCAATGGAGCAATTATTAACCTGCTTGAAAACCATCGTTTTGCCGAAGCTGCCGAAGTGGTCTATCACACTATTTGGGACAGCGTTGCCGATTGGTACATCGAGGCGAGCAAATATCAGGACAACCCGCGTATGCTTTTATGGGTGCTTGAATCAAGCCTAAAGCTAGCACATCCATTTGCGCCTTTTGCAACAGAGACCATCTGGCAAATTCTTGCTTGGTCAAAAACCCCGCTCATAGCTTCTGAGTGGCCAAAAGCAGTTAGCTGCGACAAGCAAATGGCAGAAGAATTTACCAAGCTGCAGCAAATTATTTCAGAAGCTCGCAATATATCAGCACATCTCAAGGCTGGTCCGCAGGTACTTATCTTTAATAACAGCCCGCTCATTAGCCAGAACGTTAGTATTATCCAACACCTTGCAAAACTACAAGCTGTCAAGCAAGTGGATGCGCCAAGCGGCTTGCGGCTTAATGTGCCATACGTCAACGCCTATCTTGACGTTGATGACCAGATTGTTCAGAAATATCGTGACACTGTTGAAAGAAAGCTCAGCGAACTACGCACAAAAATGCACACCCTGACGCTACGCATAGAAAACGAAGACTATATAAAAAATGCTCCTCCAGCGATTGTAGAGGAGACGCGAAACCAGCTTAAGGAATATACCCTTCTTGAAGCTCAATTGGCTCAAGAGCTTAAGAATCTTTAGATTAAAATAGAGTTCATACCGCCTGGCGAAGCAGCACGTGCCACGCATCGCTATGTTTTTGCTTCTTCGAAACCTTCTTTGGGCCACCGTGACGATTGCGATGAAGAGATTTGGCATCAGCCTGCGGTGTTTGCTTATTCATCTTATTAACCACTGACTTTAAATTAACTTTATCAATATGGTTGTGATGTTCAACTTGGATTTTATAAACATTACCGCTGTTCGATGATGTATCTTTTTGCTTACTATCACTAAAAAAACTTGCATACGTTGGCATCGTAAAAGCTGAAACGTCTTTGGCATGCGTGGCTCCAAATAGCACACTAATGCCAAGCATAACGCTCAGCAGCCTAACAGGGGAATAAAGAAGTGTTTGTAGCATATTTATTGTGTTTATTTCTTTTCTTGCTTTTTATTTTTTCTAGCAATGTTTCTAATTTAGCATAAGTTTTACATATTGTCAATATGCTATTGAAAAGATATTTGTTGTAAGAATTATCCTAATTGAAGCTTTTGCGCCATTTCGGCTAGCGCCTCATGATCAGGCTCTTTTTGTTCGCGATCTCGTTCGCCATAAAACTCGCGAGCTGTATTGCAGGGGTAGAGATGAATGTGTGCGTGAGGTATATCAAACCCTTCAATACGCGAACATACTCGCTGTGCGCCAGTTACTTGCTTTATTTTCACAGCAATCTTTTTTACGGCTCTAAACAATGCTTCATGCTCTTCGTCCGATAAATCTTGGAATTCACTGACCGGTGTTTTTGGCACCACAAGCGTGTGCCCAGACTGAATAGGGTGAATGTCTAAAAATGCATAGACTTTATCGTCTTCATAAATTTTATGGCTTGGAATCTCACCGTTAATAATTTTGGTAAAAAGTGTTTCTTGCATATACCCTTAGCATGCCGAAAAGAAAATTGAGAGTCAACAGCAATAAACCGCTCCTCTCTAACAAAGAAAGTCCCGTCGCGCTCACAGCACGGCGGGATATAAGATCTCCTTTTTGCACACCTACAGGCAAAGGTCTTGCCCGTAAATTAAAGGAGATAAATGAACAGGACGACGTATCGCTTTGTGGCTAATCTACGTTATGAGTTTTTTACTTCACACAAACTTGATAGACACCGATCAAGCCTGTTACGCCGTCCTGTTCTGCCGAATAAATGTGTCGTCTCATTATCGGGCCCTCGTTCGATAGACACGATACGATGGATAGCTGGGCGTCTCTTGAAAGGGATCCTCTTTCACCAGCCTGCTACACGACATCTCCTCGCACCGAGTAACGACAGTATACCACTTCTATTTTGTTGAGTTAGAGAAATATGCTACACCTAAAGAGGATGAGAAATATAAAATTAATACTCAGCTGTGTAATTGTGGGTGTAATTGTTGCGCTGATTTATTATAGCTTTGAAACAGGGGTAGCGCATTCTATAGATTTTGTGTGGAATACTCTATTACAATCTGAAGCACATCGTTGGATTGTTGTTCCAATTACTCTTTTTGGGGCGCTGATTTTCTTCGCTGCCCAACATTATCTAGATCCGAAGTCTGAACAGCACGAGACAAAGGGGCTAGGGGGAAACACCACAAAACCAACGTTCAAAAAGCTCTTTTTTGTCTTGTTTATAGGTTATTTTTCATTACTTGCGGGTGCATCTTTGGGGCCAGAGGCTATTTTAGTACCAGCCTGCATGACGGCTGGGGGACTGCTTGGCTTAAAATTATTGAAGCAAGACTCCGCTGTTAAAATACTTTCTGCTGCAGCATTGATCGCTCTAATGGCCTCTTTCTTTCACTCGTTTTGGGTTGGTTTACTGTCGATACTGCTCGTTAAAAAAGAGGCGAACGTTAAAATTACCGCTCCGCTAGTTGCCATCGCCGTAGCTGCTTCGGCAAGCGCCGCCTATACACTTAGTTTTATTGCACCAAAAGAATCTTATTTTAAGTTGCCAAAAATGACGTGGGAAATTGCCCTTATTGATATTATCGCTTGCGCTGTGCTTTTATTCGTCGGCTTTTTAGCAACGTTTGGGCTAAAGTATAGCCACAATTTCATCTTAAAATTACGCAAGAAAGCAAAGCTTAAAACATGGTGGCAGCAAGCCCTTTTGGCAAGTCTCGGACTTAGCGCAATTTATCTTGTTGGTGGACCACTGGTGCAATTTACGGGCAATAACTCTGTTTTGCCTATGCTGCATCAAGCTTCCGCCCTTGGCGCTCTAGGACTTGGGGGAGTCGTACTTATGAAAATCCTTGCTATTGGATGGTCAAAAGCCATGGGATACAGAGGTGGGCTTATTTTCCCAATGGCATTTGTTGCCGCTACGCTTACTGCACTTATGCAGTTTTTATTACACGACCTTAGTTTTGGCATAGGGTTTGTTGCAATAATGGTTGGTATTTTTATTGCTGAAAGCAAAGCTAAGATTCTACTCTAAATTTTAAAAGCCGAGCAACAACTCGACTCATATAGCTTGGCGGGCCGAGCGGGTCGCGTTGCAGAACCCCAGGGGCCGGCAAGGCCAACTAGCCCAGATTCGGATCTGGTTGTCCTCGTCGATGAGCTGATCGATCTGATGGGTACTGCCAGATGATGTCGCCAGGTTGCTCGGATGCGGAAAAGGCGCAACTGTCCTGCAAACTAGGTGTTTTGAGGGTATGAACAATTGCCGTCCGACAAGAGGTCTACGGTGGGAAGCGTGGAATTAGTCGGTCATGGGCCGCCCAGTTTCCAACGTTCTTCTCACGCCGTCACCCCACGGGGCTCAGTCGGCTCGATACAGTGTCTCTTTGGCCTTCGACGTCTGTCGTTCGTCTTGCACTCGCACCTTGAAACTTAGTAACGATTGATACATACTTATGAGTAACCATGATTCCTCAGCCGCAATTACGTCAGATGAATTTCCTCGCAGAGCGAGCGGGGGTGGTGTGAGTGAGCGTCTGAAGGAGAAAGCGCCTAATTGGATGAAGCGCATGCTGGGTTTCTCGGCTATGGCCGGAACGGCTGAGGTAGTGCGTGACGAGCAAACCCCTGATGAGACTGCATCCTCGTTTGAATCAAACGGTGACACGCCGACAATCGACAACAGTGATGGCTCCAAATCCGCCGATGAGGAGTTCCCAACGCGGAGCTACTTTCCAAAGGAAGTCAATGAGCTGATTGAGGCCGGAATGCCCTTTCCTGTGCTTTATGGTGGTCCCCTTTATGGGGAGGAGGCTCATCGGCGTGCGGAAGAAGAAAAGCAGCGGCGAATCAAGGCCAAGGCCGACGGTCCCGAAGCCAGAGCCGAAGACGGTGAAGCTTCTGAGCCATCCAGACGAGCTGCTTGATCGGAGTCTTGCCTTGAGCGTAGGTTCGAGGCAGGTAGAGGATCAAACATAGAATTCCTGTCACAGCGGCGGACCCTGTCAGCGCGAGTTTTGAGATTAGGGATATCAACCCATCACCTTGGGTGGCTGCGAGTGTGGCCGCGCAGGTGGCAGCAACAAAGCTAAGGATCACTCCGCCTACCAGCATCCGTTGTGCCCGCCTGAGAAGCTCTGCAACTAGCCGATCTTCGGGGCGAGCCAGGTAGGCTGCCACAAGACCAGGAAGTGCCAGAAGGAGGGACGGGCTGCTCTCTGGCATCGCGGAAAAGCTCGGAGGATGCACCCACCCCGCCAAGGCCGCCAGCGAAACGAGTGCGGCAATTCCCAACATTGCCCCCCAAGCGGTCGCCGCGAACGGGGACGTCACAACAAATTCAATTGAGGCAAAAGCCGACCGCTTGTCCTCGGCATCCCCGACGTAGAAGTGGGTCTGCGGGTTACGTCTGTCTGGCACGGAATCAAGCTCTGTCAGCGTCGCGTGATCCCAGAGCGCACCGCGAGTGATCCCCGTCTCGTAATCAGGGAGGACATACTCGAAATGAAACGTTCGTCCAGCGATGAAAGGGCACGCAATGTTTAGAACGTAAGGACCTGACCCGGTGAGGTACCGATCGGCCTCCGAGCTAGTGCTTACCGGCCCCCCTTCGTTGCCGGGCTCATCCGGGGTAAAGGTCAGCTTCTCCTCATAGGTCATCTTGATGACCCTTCGCTCCCCAGGCTTGCCTCGTAGCGGCACAACAATGATTGAGTTCTCTGCCAACGTGGAAAGTAACCAAGCAAAGTTCGGGTCAACGATGGCAGAGCCCTCGTCGCTCTCAGCATCGTCAGCGCTATTCCCATCTACAAAAGCTTCGTCGCTGAGCTTCTCAAGCAAATCTTCTGCTAGAGCCTTGGCCAGGAGGGGCTCCTCGCGGGCAATGTCATCGAGGTCCTCTGCGTCGCTCTCGGAAATATTTAGTAGGCGTTCAGCGGCAAGGTTGAGGACTGCGGCTGAAATCGCGGCGTTGCGATCTTTCGTGGGAAGCGGCAAAGAGCGTCCAGCTTCATCCGTGAGATCGAACCTCGTGAACTCGCGAGGCGCCTTCCGCAACATGCCGAGTGGCACGTAATACATGCGCTCCTCGGTGTCCTCAATGTTCGGGGTCTTCTCGGCCGCGATGTCAGCGCCGGCATCTCCACAACCTTTTGGGAGGATCTCCGGGCGAAAGAGTTCGCCCGGGAGAGCGAAGTCGACGCTCACATGGTGGCCGACGCGATGATCGGAAATTAGGTTTACAGTCTCCTTGCGCCGATAGACCCAGCTGGAATCCACGACCATTCGGTCGTAGCAAAGCTGTGCCACATCCCTCATCGCTTGCGTGTATTCAAGGACCACAGCTTCTTCCTAGCTCAGCCAGTTCTTCTATAGATGGTTTGTTATTCGGTGCCAACGATCTCCCTCATGGTGATCCGAGCTCTAACGCAAACGGTGAGACAGCGCGCCAAACCTCCCTCAGTCGAGCATTGGTGGCTCTCCCAGTGTCTCGACTTTCTTTGAGCGTTCCAACCATACGTGGCGTCCCGGACGGAAGTCGATACGCGCACCCCTCCACACCTTGACTGTTCCACGACGCACGGTCTACCGTCGCGTCCATGCACCGAGACGATGGTCGCAAGCCAGGTGGGAAGGCAAACAGGAGCCTTCAGCTAGCCATCGTGGCTCACCTGCTGGCAACCGAACAGGACGGGCACGATCCAGTTGCCCCTGACCGGATCGCTGCCGAGCTGTGCGAAGACGTTGACGGAAAATCCTTTCGAGTCGCCGTGGGCGAACTCATGGAGTACGGGATTGTGGCATGTACCGGGGAGGAACTCGCCCTGACGGAAGCAGCGCGGCACCTGGCCCGGGTGATGGATCTTGGCGGTTGACGGTCTGGAATCGCCAGCCGTCCGCTCCGTTGTCTGGCTTGGCGAGTTATCGTCGTGTAGCGTTTCCGAGCAGGAACTGGATCAGGATGAGCCGAACGGGAGCGCTGGATGAGACTGGAACTTGCACACGGGGAAAATTGCGGCGTCGCTCGCTATGGTGGTTTGCGCTCGCGACCATTGCTCATCGCCCTGGCTATCGTGGTGGGGCTGATGATTGGTGGGGCATTCGCAGTGCTGCCGGCGACGTCCGATGCCAAGCCGAAGGGTGCCAAGAAGGGAGTCTTTTACAATGACTTCCCTGGTGGCAGCGGCAGTGTCGCTGGAGGTCGCTATAACCGTGATGCGCGATTGGCCAAGAAGCCAAAGTCTCTGACATGGGGAACGCAGTCTGGATACAACAACAAGCGTTACATCCAGAACATCACTTGGGAATCTTGGGGCGGAGCTGTGGCTCAAGATAGTGGCTTCGATACAGAAAGTAAAAGAGATGTGTCGATTCGCCTGTCGCGCCCGAAGTGGTGTGGCCCCTACAAGATGTATCAGGTGGCATGGATCAGCCCGAGTCGCTTTGACGGCGAGGCTCGCGATGTGGCAGTGAAGTGCCGTGTCGTGGGAGTGTATAGGAATCAGAATGGTCACTACTATGCAGCTCCGAAGCCTGGCTGGGTTGATGCAGGTAAGAGCCCAAAGTATTACGCGAGTGCGCATAAGTGGCGCCGCTGGGGTACGTTTCGAGCCCTTGCTTCTGGCTATATCTATAGCAAGGTCAAAGTGAGCATGTGGCGACCAATTTGGTGCAAGCGCGCTGGGCTCGTGGCGTATTCACGCAGTCGTGTTGCTGGCTTGGGTCTGCCCCGAGTTAGGTTGTCACTCGGGGTTTAGTGTTGTTCAACCCGCCATGGCGGGTTGATGGATTGTTTCGTATTCGACTGGGGTGAGTTTTCCGAGGCCGCGTTGGCGGCGTCGGCGGTTGTATTTCGCTTCGATCCAGTAAACGATTTCGTGGCGGAGCTGGTCGCGGGTGTCCCAGGTGCGGGTGTTCAGAACGTTCTTCTGGAGCAATGAGTAAAACGATTCCATGGAGGCGTTGTCGCCGGCAGCACCGACCCTGCCCATCGAGCCCTTCAGCCCGTTCTCGCGGAGGATCCGGGTGACTTTCCGGGAGCGGAACTGGCTGCCGCGGTCGGAGTGGCAGATCGTGCCATCGGGGTTCCTGAGAGTGATCGCGTGCTGGATCGCCCGAGCCGCGAGAGACGACTTCATCCTGATGTCGATCGAGTGCCCGACGATCCGGTTCGAGAACACGTCCTTGACCGCGCAAAGGTAAACCTTGCCTTCGCGGGTGTGATGTTCGGTGATGTCGGTCAGCCAGACCTGGTTCGGGCTGGCTGCTTTGAAGCGGTGAACTATCCGGCCATACTCATCCTCGGTGGCGAGGAGGTCGTCATGGACCGGTGGTCCCGGCCTGCCGGCCTTGCCCCTCTTCCTGGCATGGCAGGCTTGAATGCCGCCGATCCGGCAAAGGCGATGAACCCGGTTCTCCGAACACCCGATTCCCTCGTGCTCCAACTCGTCGGTGAGGAACCGGTAACCAAGCGTGGGGTCTTCCTCGTGAAGGTCAACCAGCTTGTTGATCACCAGGGCGTCATCGAGGTCACGCCGGCAGACCGGTGTTTTGAGCCACTTGTAATAGCCCTGGGTCGAGAACCCAAGGACCCGGCACGCCACCGCCACCGGCACCCGCAAAGGGGCACCGGCCGCGGCCATCTCACGGACGAGCGGGAACACTATTTTCCCGGCAGATTCGCCTGAGAAAGATAAGCGGCCGCCCGGCGAAGAACCTCGTTCTCCTGCTCCAACAGACGGTTTCGTTTCTTCACCTCACGCAGCTCCCTGCGCTCAGCGTCGGTCAGGCCGGGCCGGAGGCCTTCCTCGACCTCGGCTTTCTTCAACCAGTTATGCAAAGTGGCTTCGGAAATCCCGAAATCTTTGGCTATCTGGCTGATCGGTGCGTGGCCCGTACGGGCCACGGCAACAACATCGTCACGGAACTCCTTCGGAAACGGCTTCGGCATGTCGACCATCCTTCCAGTGCGAAACGATCCTCACACATCAGGTGTCAACCAAACCCGGGGCAGACCCCTTTACTAAAAGTTACGGTAATATCTGTCGTAAAAAGCAGATCTACCTGCCTTTTGTCCCCTGAGCTAGTTTCTCGGTGGAATCTCCTCTCCCGTCTCTTGAGAAAGAGGGCGGGAGAGGGCTTCACCTGGAATTGCTTATTGATCTGCCGCGACGAGCAGATTCCGTGGTAGTGTCTTTCAACAGAGTTACTTTCGCCCGTCCTTCATTGTGGGGGTATCCTTTATCTAATTCTACCCAGACTAGCGCTCTGGCTTCTTGGCTTTTTCAAGAAGTTGGCGGGCTAGTCTGGGAATACCCCCAGACAGCGCTACAAACAGGAGGTGGTGCATCATGCACACCAAGAATACTAATCGATTCATGGTCATGATCGCTGCCTTCTCGGTGGCGCTCATGATTCTTGTCATTTTTATGATGGCAAGCGCGACGTCTCAGGCACAGGCGGCACAGAAGTGTCCGAACGCGCACGCTCAGATCCTGAAAATCGGGATCAAGAAGGCACGGACGGCGTTTTACTGCCTGCTCAATGCTGAGCGTAAAGCAGCTGGGCTTGAACCGGTTGAGTCTGACTCACGGATAGAACTGGCTGCACAGCGACATAGTCAGGACATGGTGAAGCGGAAGTATTTCGCCCACGATGCCCCGGCACCGGCGCCCTACGGCAAGACTCCAGGTGACCGCCTTGCTGCGGCAGGCTGGTCAGGAAATACCTGGGGGGAAGCTATTGGTGGCGGCCCAAACCCTTATTGGAATCTGAGCGCGTGGTTGGGGAGTAAGCCTCATTGCCAGATCATCATGGACTACACCCAAGACAACGCAGGTTATGGTTGGCACAAGGGTACGGGGACACTTGATATGGCAGGAGGCGCAAAAGACGAGTACGTCAAGCGCATTCCGAGCTGTCCACGCAAGATGCGGACTAATGCAGCTCCGTTTGTCCACGTTCAGTGGGTAAAGCGCAGCGGCAAGCGCCTGACGATTCGTTTGAAGACGGACGTCAAGCAGAGAGTGCGTGTTGAGGTTTGGCAAAGGTCTCGAAAGACGAAGGCCGCGAGAGTCCGTCTCAACGCAAGGCCCGTAACGATTCGTATACGACTCAAGCAATCCATACCAGGCGGTGTGGATGTGGTCAACGCAAGCAATGGTAGGTCATATACCTTTGCGTCGTTTAAATAAAGGAGGTGGTAGTAAGCCCTGTCCAGAGAATTCATTTTCTGGACAGGGCGACACCCTTTTATATAATTTTTATATATCTTTTAATTAATATGTACATAGAGTGTATAAAAGGAAGCTGAAAAGCTGATAAAAAACTTGCCAGAATAACCCTTAGCGCGGTATGATACATACCATAAGCATTACTCGAAAGAGTCTTAGGGGAAGTATTAGAGAAAAACATGGCAGAAAACCAGCCAGAAAAAAAGCGTAAGAAACGTTTGAACAACCCCCTTGTTCAGCAGTTCCCTCCTCAGATTCGCATTCCGATCGCTGTTCCCTTCGCGTCGAGATGGCCTCCTCGCATTCCGCTTTGGAATGCGGGGGTTTCGCATTTACGCGCAGGGACTCAGTGCCCTATTCAGTTCGCGTTTTGCAGCTGAGGGCTGGTGTCCGGTCGCTTGTCCGGTCAGGTCGAGTCAGGTTCGTGGCTATCCCCGGTGGAATGCGGGGTTTGCGGCGTATCTGCGCGGGACTCACCCTGTGTTACAGGGTGCACAGTGGCCGTCGGTGCGGTGGACGGCTTCTCTTCCTTGTCCCTTCTTGGACGGTCGTGTTGCTTGGGTGCCGAGGCAGTGGCTGGGTGCTGAGAGTCGTTCTGTAGAGCCAAAGATGGCTGCTTGCACGGCTTTACTTCCTGGTGTTTGAACGGTACGCTGGACGTCCAAGAAGGGAGGAGTTATGGAAACTAGACATAGCGAATTGGCTCCTGAGTATGGAGCCAAGGTGGTGGGAGAACAGGTGGACCAGCAGGTAGCGCAGGCAGACGATGGCGGTAGCGGCCGGAGCGGAGATGACGCTCGGGCCAAGACAGCCGTCATCTACTTGCGCGTGTCGTCAGTGGGGCAAGTCAATACGGCGGTGAGTCGTGAGGGGTATTCCATCCCGGCGCAGCGGGAGGTGTGTTCTCGGCATGCGGAGCGGCTTGGTGCTTCGGTCGTACGGGAGTACGTGGAGCCCGGGCGCTCGGCAACGTCTCGGGATCGACCTGGGTTACAGCACATGTTGGGTGAGCTTGGTGAGTTGTCGCCTGACTACGTGATCTTCTACGACCTGTCTCGTTCAGCCCGGGATGAGTACGACGCCTTTTGGTTGCTGCGGGAGATTTCGGCGTGTGGGGCGAAGCTGGAGTCGACGCAGGAGCGGGTGGATGAGAGTGCTGAGGGGATGCTGCAGTACGGGATCATGAGTTCGGTCAACGCTTTCCGGTCTCGAAATGACGGCAAGAAGGTGCGGCTCGGACTCGACAAGAAGCATCAAGAGGGCGGCACCATCGGGCCAGCACCTCTTGGCTACCTGAACGTGCGTGAAACCGTTGCGGATCGCCAGATTGCTGGTATTGCCCGTGATCCTGAACGGGCGCCATTGGTGCAGCTGGCGTTTGAGCTGTGTGCAGAGGGAGATATGACTATCTCCGAAGTAACGGAGGTGGTAGCAGGAGCGGGACTGACGACCCGGGCAACCCCAGCTCGTCCGTCGCGCCCTGTCGGCAAGTCGGTGATTCAGCGGATGCTGCGTAACGACTACTACGTCGGCGTGGTGACACGAAACGGGGTGAAGCAGGTTGGGAGGCATGAAGCACTTGTCTCCCGAGACACGTTCGACAAGGTGCAGGCGGTGCTGGACTCCCGCCGAGCGGCTGGGTCGAAGGCCTCAAAGCATCCGCATCACCTCGGCGGCATGTTGGTGTGCGGGCGGTGCGGGAGAAAGCTTGGCTTTGGCAAGCATCGGGGCAAATTGGGCAAGGTCTACCACTACTTTTCCTGCCTCAGCCGGGTGCATGCGGAAGGGCCATGCGGGCTGCCCTATGCCCGAGTGGACATGGTGGAAGAGAAACTGGAAGAACAGTTGGGTCGCGTGATGCTCTCCGCAGCAGAGGTTGAGCGGATCGAGGCGTTGGTGCGGGAGCGAGCGACAGAACGCGCTGAGGTGGCCTCACGTGAAGGCAAACGGCACGAGCGGAGACTAAAAGAACTGACGACTCAGCAGCAGAAGCTGGTGCAGCTGCATTACCAAGACGCCATCTCGATGGAGGTTCTCAAGGCCGAACAGCAGCGCATCGAGACGGAGCGCTCTGCTGCTGAGAAATGGAAGGCAGCTGCCAGTGCCCAGGTGGAAGACATCACGGGGAAGCTGAGGCAGATGCTGGGGTTGGTGCGAGATCCGGTGCGGGCGTATGTGCTGGGTGATGAGACGGCTCGGCGGTTGCTGCTGCAGAGTTTGTTTGCTGCCGTGGTAATGGAAGACGACCAGCCTGAGAGCGATGAGCCTGAGTGTGTTGAATCCGCAGGGGCTGGGGTGAAGCACAACAGCAAGAACCGCACCGTCTCGGCCGAACTCACTGAGCCACACGCCAAGCTCCAAACCGTCGCGAACAAGCTGCGGCAGGCAGGGGCGTTGACAGGCGCTAACGCGCCCGCAGCGGCTTTGGCTGGCGGGAATGGGGCAACGCAAAACCCCGACGCTGAAAAGCGCCGGGGTTCGCAGATGCTAAATATGGCGGAGAGGGTGGGATTCGAACCCACGAAAGCTTTTACACTTTGCCGGTTTTCAAGACCGGTACCTTCAACCACTCGGTCACCTCTCCGTGCTTGTTAGATTTTATCAGAGGTCTTCATTAACGTCGAGAGGCTGGCGCGCAACTGCAGCAATAAATACCTTTTCAGCACCCGCTTGTTTTAAGCATCGTGCAGCGGCGCGAATCGTTGCGCCAGTAGTAATAACGTCATCCACAATAAGATAGGCCTTGTTTGGATTAAGTTTTTTAGCACACTTAAAAGCTTCTTTTGCCTGACGCTCCCGCTCTTTGGCATTTACTGCTTCACGCTGCACCGTATTAGTGTTGCGCCGTAAAAGCGACTTGCAGGGAAGATTTCGCTGCTTTGCAAGTCTTTTTGCGAGCAGGCAGGCATGGTCGTAGCCGCGCTGACGAATATGCTTACCGATGGTTGGCACTGGAACAATAGTAGTTTCTTTGGGCAAAACTGGTAGCGTTTGATGGAGAAGGGAAGCAAGCGGCCTGTACGCAGCTTTTGCGTATAAGAATTTATAGCGATCGATTAGCTCTTTTAGGGCTTCGTCTCTTGCGCCAACACACCAACCCTTTTGGAATGAAACCTTTTGTTGACAATCTGTACACACCCCAACACTACTTAGTTTTCCACAATTTATACAGGTGTTAGTGTATTCATCTTTGATGTTATATATACAACTACTACACAACAAACTGCCGTATTCTTTGCATCCACAACAGTGGTGGGGGGCGATGATTTGTAAGATATTATCAATCATTGTTATTTTTACGTCTTATCATTGCATTTTATACTATCATTCCGCTATACTTGGCAATAGGACACAGATGTCAAAAAGTCTAGTGAAAGTGGAGGAGACCCATGGCGCGAGGAAACAAGCAAAACGACGAACTATTAATTGAAGAGGAATTGACCGCTGCGTTTTTGAACGATGATGCAGATGCAACAAATGCTGCACCAGTTCAAGACGATGCTCAAGACGAGTATCTGGAAGACGAAGAGCAGGTTCCAGGTCAACTTGCAGTTGATGTATACGAGACAGAAGAAAAGCTACTCATCAAAGCTCGAACAGCTGGCGTAAACAAGCAAGATCTTGATGTAAGCATTTCTGACGGTATTCTTACCATCAGTGGCACGCTAAGCAGTGGCGATGATAGCGAAGCAACCCAATGGCACGTACAAGAATGTTACTGGGGCGAATTTAGCCGCACACTTGCTTTGCCAGTAGCGGTAAAAGAAGAAGAAGTAGAAGCAGTGCTAAAAGATGGCGTGCTTACTATTAGCTTCAACAAAGTGAAGCAAGAACAAGCTCGCAAGATTGAAATTCGATAAAATAAAAATAATTGATAAATAAAATACCCCGATTACTCGGGGTATTTTTTAAAGCTTTCTTATTCTTTAGCCTGCACCAGACTGAAGGTTCGTTGTAACAAAGCTTACTGCTGCATATGCAAGGAAGGCAACCACAATACCAATAATGGCATACATGATTGTATTCTTTGCTCCAGTAACTTGATCTTGGTTACCGCCGGAAACAACATAGCGAATACCACCGATAACCAGCATGATTACTGCAATTGCACCGATAAGAAAGAGCATTATATTCACAACGGTCTGGAATATTTGAGTTAAGCTACTTCCCTGATCTTCTCCTTTTGCACAATCAGCACCGCCAGTAATTCCGCCAGAAACATCATCTGAACATCCAGACTGTGCTGCTGCCTGTGGAGCTGGCACAAAACTTAGTCCAAGCACAAGTGCTGGAACAAGCAATAGACCTTGGGCTAGTTTTTTAATATTATTTTTTATCATTATATCCTCTCCTTTATGGATTCTTTTCTATCTTCTTTTATATCAAATGTTTATGCTTATGTGAAGGGCTAAGTGTTTAGCCGATGTTGTCGATTATAAAATAGACAATAGCATACGCCATGAGTGACACTGCTAAACCAACGCATGAATAGATGATTCCGTTTCGCGCACTTGTAACTTGGTCTTGATTGCCGTTTGCAGTAACAAAGCGAATACCGCTTACAATGATAACAATAACTGCAATAACACCCACAAGAAAGAGAAGGGTATTGATAATATTTCTAACGATCTTCATTAAATTATCGTCGCTCCCCGCGCAAACAGAACTACTGCTTCCACCACAAGCCCCAAAAGGGCTAATCGCATATGTTGAAGTACTGCTTAATGCAGGCGCCAAACCAAGACTTAGCAGCATAATTGCCATAATTGAGATAACTTTTGCTTTGATTTTGTTCATTTGCACCCCCCTTATCCAAGATTGTCTACTACAAAATAAACTATAGCGTAAGCCATTAACGCCACCACAATTCCAACCACAGCATAAAGAACACCATTGCGAGCACTTGTAACTTGGTCTTGATTGCCGTTTGCAGTAACAAACCTCAGGCCACTAATAACTATCGCTATAACCGCAATAACACCCACAAGAAAGAGAAGGAGATTGGTGATGTTTTTAATGTCTTTGCCCAGATTATCCCTACCTGAATCACCACCCGACTTATTAACACCCTTTTTTATTTCACTTGCAGGAGTAGCGCTCACTAAAACTGGACTAGCGATTGGTGTTAGCAGACCAAAAACTAATGTTGCTCCTATAAATAGTATGTGTATTTTTTTAAACATTTTGAAACTCCTTTTTATATTGATGCTCTTCCAACTATAAAATTAGTTATAACAAAAGCCGAGGCAACCACCACCAGGCCAACGCAAGCATAAATAATTGCCTTTCTGGCAGATGCCACAGTATCGGGGCTATCACCACCAGTAATAAACCGTATACCGGCAATAATAATAACTATCACAGCAACAACTCCGGCAATCTGGTAAATACCGTTTAATATTCTTTGAATTGCAGCATTATCTGCAGCTTTTTTAGGAATGTTAGAAACTTCGCCACTTGGAATTTTTGCCTCTAGGGTGGTGGACGCCATTGCCGTCGTGCATAAAACTCCAAAAAGAGTAAGTAGGGTTGCTAAAAATAGTGTTTGTTTTTTTATAACTTGCATCTGGTGTTTATTATGCCTTTAACCAAGCATAAGCGCAAGTTATGATATTGTTAGCGCCCAAATAAATCGAATAACCGCAACCGAAGCAAGCGCCAAAATTAACCCCACAGACGCATTAATAATTGTTCGCCGCGCAGCAGCCGCTTTATCAGAGTTACCATCGCTAATCATAAACTGAAAGCCGCCCCAAATAATAAAACCGACCGCAAGATACCCAACAATCTGCAGTGCCATCTCAATAAAATTAATAACAATCGTCCAAATATCTCCCGGTTTTTCAATCACCGGACTAGAACCCTTCATTTTTAAGCCATCATACCAACAGGGAAGAGTAAGTATTTTTGTACCAGCCGTGCAGGCATACGTTGGTGCAGAAATTAATGCCGCCATGCCAATAGCAACCGGAAAGCTTGCTAGCATCATAATTATTTTTCTCTTCATGTTCACCTCTCCTTATTTTATGTAAATAATCCGCCAGGAACCAAGAAATTAAGAATGGCATACATAAAGGCGAATAATACGACCCCCAGCACAGCATTCACAACAACAGTAATACCCTTCTTCGTTTGTTCACCATTATCGCCAGCCGAAGTATAAAGAATTGCTCCATAAATAACTCCACCTATAGCCGCCATACCAACACCAAGCGCCACAACATTAACTATGAAAAATAATACTTGAAAAATCGGATTTTTCTCACTTGCCGTGCCGCTGTCGGCGCCATCGCAACCATAGTTAAACGCCGTGTCTACATCACCACATTTATTAATTGCTGTGCCTGCCGGGCTGGGCTTTTTGCCAGCTGTGATTCCTGCTTTCGTGGCAAGTGCTTTACACTTTTTAGATGATTTCTTTTTGCCCTTGCATTCTTTTTTATATTTTTTCTTTGCAGCAGCAGTAGTAGTTCCACCTGCATCTTTCAGCGCAGCAGCAACTTTTTTTGCCTTCGCGTTTACATTCGATTTCTTAATGTTGTTGCAATTGGCTTTAACCACTGCCTGGTACTTTTTCTTCTTTTTCTTATCTTTGGTGTTGTTCACTTGCTGGGCAAGCCGATTACACTGATCTTTCAGCTCCGACACTGTAACCGCTTCTGCACCAGAAGAAAAGGCAGCAATACTTAATGCAAACATAAAAAGAACGCTGGTGATTATTCTTAAGACTGGTCTTTGTTTTCTTTTCTGCATTTCTAGTGCTTATTATGCAGCGAACTAGCCAGAAGGGCAAGTTAAGCATAAGAGTAGTGCAATATGGGGCGAAATCTATTACACTTATAGTTAAGTTATGAAGCGCTTTTTTGCTAAAAAATGGGTGTTGGCTTTGCTGGTAAGCATAGTTACTGTTTTTTTTGGTGCAACAGCAATATATGCAGCAACCACTGGTGATGCAAAGTATGTGCTTTATTGGCCAAAATCAAATGCCAATGACCTCAAACCAATCTTTGATGATGGAGAAAAGTCGGGGGATTTAGAAGGAGTAATTAGTGTTTTAGCCCGCGGCGGACTATTTGGGAATAAGGGTCGCTCATTCTCTTTTACATCAGACATCAACAACCAACTTAACAAAGCGGGGGGCGGAGATGATGCCTCAGATAACTACTATGCAGTTACTCAGTTATATTGCCAAAATGATAAGATCAAGCTCACCGAACCGTCATCAGGGTCTTATCAAGAAATTGATTATACATTAGGATTCCATGCCAACGATTGGAACAATATTCAAAATGATGATACGCGAAAAGCCTATTCTGGTATAACCAAAATTACCGATAAATCAGTGGGGGATAGTGGTCGTGGTGAAGCTGATACCGATAGCGTGGTATTCGAAAAAGGATCATCGTACAAGCCTGTAGGTGCTTTTGTTACAAATTATTTCAACCCTACGAAGCTCCCTGATCATGGTGAGCATGGCGGAAAAGGAGACGACTGGGATGATCATTTGTCTAGCGGATGCACAGACCAACTAAGCAGAGGTTCCTTCACCATGACAAACTATTATGCTCTTTCAGATGCAGAAAAAAAGCAGTTTGACAAAATTATAGACGAAGCAGGGCTGACAAGCGCTGATGGAAGTAGTGGGACAGGTGGCGATGATATCCCTTGCCGTGGCGGTCCAATGGGTTGGTTGATGTGCCCACTTATTGAAATTATGTCTGAAGCTTTGCAAACAGTTGCTGGCTTTATTGATAGCATGATGCAATTCCGCCTGCTTTCGCAAACCAATTCTCAAGAAGCCCTGCGCAATGTTTGGCAGACCTTTCTTAACATTGCAAATGTATTTTTGGTTATTGCCTTTCTAGTTATTATATTTTCTCAAACAACCTCAGCCGGTCTTTCAAACTATGGCATTAAACGCATGTTGCCACGACTTGTCATGGGCGCGATTTTAATGAATATATCTTTCTATATCTGTGCATTTGCCATAGATATTTCTAATATTATAGGTAGTTCAGTTATGGGCTTATTTGCCAACATGGCAGATATAGCAAACTGGAACTTTACAGACAGCGATGGCGTAGTAAAAGAGGCGTTCACCGATAAATCCGGCGCCGATGGGCTTGGCACTGGCTTTATAAAATATCTTGGCGCCGGTATTGCCGCGGTTGTTATCATTCTTTTCTTCCTTGTGCCAGTTGTTCTTTCGGCGTTGTTAGTGTTTGTTGTTTTGGTTGCACGGCAAGTTATCCTTACTGTTTTGGTTGTCGTGGCTCCTCTTGCCTTTGTTGCTTGGTTGCTACCAAATACCGAGCAATACTTTAAAAAGTGGTGGGGGCTATTTTCGCAAATGCTGTTTGCCTATCCAATGGTTATGGCAGTATTTGGTGCGGCAATTTTTGTGGCAGAGCTTATTCAGGGAGTTAACCAAATTAATAGCCAGGTAGACGCCCCAGAGATTGGCGGACCAGGTGTTATTTCTGCAATTGTTCCATTAATAGTTCTTGGTATTCCTCTTTTTGTTATTCCAAAACTCATTATGTCAACTAACAGTATCTTGGGTAAGGTTGGTGGGACAATGCAAAAAGGCTTCAAGGCAAGCGGTCTTAGTGGGCTTGGTGACAAGCAGCGAAAGGCTGCGTGGGGCATAACAGGAAAACCAATGGCAGACCGCGCAGGATATGAAGTTAAACGATCGCGCCCCGGAAGGTTCTTTAGAAATAGAGCGGCAAGAGGTAAGGCTAAAGCAGAAAATCGCAATGCGGAGCTTGCGCGCCAAGAAGCGGAACATGTTGCGCGCTATAACATTGAAAATGCAGATGATACTACCGCAGCAGGCAGGCGAAGCATTGCATCTTCACAAGCAACCCTCGATAAATTAAAGAAGGAAGAGGTTGAGAATGCTAAGGCCGGTATGAAAGCCCGGTTTGCAGAGAAGGGCATTAATATGAATGATCACAAGGAAGTAGCAAAAGAAATGCTTGCTGCACGAGTAGCAGGGGATAAAGCAACCGAAAGAGCCGCCATGGAGCAGCTACTTTCATCTGGCGGCGGAACACAAGAACTCGCTAGTAGAATTTCAAGCGGAGAAGTGCGCGGTGACAGCTTAGATATGGCATATGGTGCCATTCAATCAGAAGGTAAATCTGTATTTAATAGGAATCCAGCACTCGCAATGGCCGCTGACGGCAAGGGAGATTACAAGACCTTATTGCAGGATGGCGGTACATACTCAGGAATCAATGCTGAAGACTTTGCTGGTATGCGACCGGAAGCTATAGCTCACGCAATTAAGTCAGGGGGTGCTGATGCGCAAGTTTTACAAACGATTGCAAGCTCTGACTCACTAAAGGCCAAGGTTGATCCGAAAGTTGCACAGCTTGTACAGCACGCCTCCTCAAATTACGGAGCGGCCAGGGTGGCTGCAGATAATTTAATTCGTACAGAAAAATGGTAGGTTAGTACATGGCAGTATATAAAGTTCCACAAGATGTAGAAGCAGACGATAAGCTAATCGGTCCGTTTAGCTTTCGGCAATTTATTTATTTAATTGTAGTAGCCATTGCTGGATTCATGGCATATATTTTGTCACAAATTTTTATTGGCTTGGTGCTCATACCTTTGCCAGTTATGATCTTTTTTGGTGCTATTGCTTTGCCGCTAAGAAAAGACCAGCCAATGGAGCTTTATTTGCTCGCGTTAGTTCAATTTTATTTAAAGCCCAAAAAACGTAAGTGGGAGCCTGAGGGGACGGTGGTTACGGTTGAAATTACTGCACCAAAAGTGGCTGAACCACAGCGTACAAAAAATTTCTCTGGAGACGAAGCTTCTGATCGCCTGTCTTACCTTGCACAAATTATGGACACGCGAGGCTGGGCGTCACGAGGGGTGGCCGCGCTTCAATCTACCGACGGCTCAATCCTTGATACTTCTGCTGTCGCACCAGAACCAACCAGCACAGCAAAATATGAACAAACAGAAGAGCCAGCTGATATATTAGATGAAAAAACACCAATTGCTCAAAAGTTTGAAGAGGAGATTGATAAACAAGAATCTACCCGAAGGGAGGCACTAGCTAAAGAGATAAAAAAAGAAACAAAAGCTAGTGATACATCAAACTCAAAGCAGCACACCGCTCATAAAAAACCTAAAAAAGATACGGCTCACAAAACCACTAAGAAAAACCAGGCAAGAAAGACAGTGGAAAAAGCTAGTGTTAACACCATTCCACCTGATATAATAAACTTAGCAAATAATACTGATTTTTCTTTGCAAACCATCGCCCACGAAGCAAAACGTATTAATAAACGCGAGGGGCGAGAAGAAGTAACTATCTTTATTCCGCATACAAAACATCGGTAATTAGGGGGCAATTAAAGCACGTGCAGCCGCAACAAAAAAATAGTTCTCAAACAAATCAGCCTGCTCAACCAGCAGCTGCTTCTGCACCCCAAAATTCTGCCGGGCAACCGACACCTGTTAAAAAGCGTAATCCAAACAGCACACAGAATACTCTGCAAGTTGCAGAGCTTCGTGAAAATATGGCCGTAATGAACGACGGGAGCTTTAGGGTGGTTGTTGCATGTAAATCAATAAACTTTGATCTTATGAGCTCGGTTGAGCGCGAAGCAGTTGAGTTTTCATATCAAAGCTTTTTGAATTCACTTTATTTTCCTGTGCAAGTTCTTATTCGTTCGCAACGGGTTGATATCGGCCCGTACCTTGATAGGTTAGAAAAAATTCGTCGGGCTCAAGAGAACATGCTGCTTGGCGTGTTAATGGACGATTATCTTGACTTTATAGATGGACTTTCACAAGAAGCAAACATTATGGACAAAAGCTTTTATATCATCATTCCTTATTATCCAAGCGGAGATGTTGATAGCGTAGTGAACAATAGCCGCAGCATGTTAAGCGCACTTTTTAAGCCGCAACAGCAGAATGTAGTTAAGATTAATCAAAAGGCTTATGAAAAAGCAAAAGATGAAATGAAAAATCACGCAGATGCAGTGATGAGCGGCTTGTTTCAGATGGGTGTTCATGCTGCACAGCTAAGCACTAAGGAGATTGGTGAGCTATTTTATAGCTTCTACAACCCCGACACCGCAGTGCGCGAACCACTCGGCGACTTTGAAAAATACACTAATACTTTCATTCGAAAAGGGTCAGGCGAAGCATCACAGCCACATCTTCGAGAGGGCAGTTTATAATGGCGTTTGGTAATAAAAATAAGCAAACAGATATTGCTGCACAGCAAAAAGCGCGCGAGCAGGCAGAGGTAGAGCAAGAATTTTTAAAAGGCGTTACTTCGCTGCGCGACCTTATTGCGCCAAGTAGCCTAGAGCTACACTCTAGCTATTTTCGCCTCGGCACTCTTTACGGAAGAACGCTATATATATACGGTTATCCTCGACAAATCTACACCGGTTGGCTAAGCGCTATTATTAACACCGATGAAGTGCTTGATATTAGTATGTTTATTTATCCAGTCGAAAGCCAAGTGGTGCTAGATAACTTGCGCAAAAAAGTAACTCAGCTTGAAGCAACGTACACAATTAATCAGGAGAAGGGGAAGACTCGCGACCCAGGCCTTGAAGCGGCAATTCAAGATGCAGAAGAACTTCGTGATCAGCTACAAGTTGGCGCTGAGCGCTTCTTCCGATATGGGCTTTACGTTACTTTTTATGGAGAAAGCCTGGATGAGCTAGCGTTTGTTCAGCACAAAATTGAAAATATTTTAGGGCAGCAGCTAGTACTTAGTAAGGTTGCGTCGAGCCAGCACGAACAAGCCCTCAATAGTACCGCCCCACAAATGACCGATCAGCTCCAGATTCGCCACAACATGAACACGGGCGCCGTTTCAACTAGCTTTCCCTTTACGAGTGCCGACTTAACCCAAGAAAAGGGAACCCTCTATGGCATAAACATGCACAACCAGGGGTTAGTAATCTTTGATCGATTTACTTTAGAAAATGCAAACATGGTTGTGTTTGCAAAATCTGGTGCTGGTAAATCATTTACCGTAAAGCTCGAAGCGCTTCGTAGTATGATGACGGGGTCAGAAGTAATCATTATCGACCCAGAAAATGAGTATGAAAAACTTGCTGATGCTGTTGGAGGTAGCTACATTAGACTAAGCCTCAACTCAGACGTGCGCATTAATCCGTTTGATTTACCTCAGGCTATTGATGATGACGAAGCCGATGACGCGCTTCGCGCCAACCTTGTCACACTTCATGGCTTGCTTCGCTTGATGCTCGGAAACGAATCAACAAAACTTACGCCAAACGAAGAGGCTGACCTTGACCAAGCATTAATTGACACCTACGCAAGAGCGGGTATTACGAGTGATCCGCTCACACATGTTTCAAAACCGCCAACCATTAGCGATCTTTACGAGACCCTACTTCACATGGGTGGCTCTGGTCCACAGCTTGCGCAACGACTAAGAAAATATACAAGCGGAACTTTTGCCGGGATTTTTTCTCAGCAATCTAATGTAGATATTAACAACCCAATGGTGGTCTTTAATATTCGTGATCTTGAAGAAGAGCTGCGCCCTGTTGCCATGTATATTGTTCTTTCGCACGTATGGAACGTGGTACGAACCGAGCAGAAAAAACGAATGCTCATCGTAGATGAGGCATGGCAACTTATGAAATATGAAGACTCTGCCAACTTTTTGTTTAGCCTAGCAAAGCGAGCTCGAAAATATTACCTTGGGCTTACAACCATCACCCAAGACGTTGAGGACTTCATGGGTAGTAAAATGGGCCGAGCTATTGTTGCCAACTCTTCAATGCAGCTACTACTCAAACAATCTGCTAGTGCCGTTGATGTTTTGGCAGATGTTTTTAAACTTACCGAAGAAGAGCGAAAAAGACTGAGCAATTTCCCGGTGGGGCAGGGGCTATTCTTTGCTGGTCAAAATCATGTTCACATACAAATTGTTGCCAGCCCAACCGAACACAAACTAGTTACAACCACGCCTCAAAAACAAACTGAAATAGATCTTAAAAAGGCAGAAAAAGAAAAAGCATCCCCAGAAGGCTAACGTATGTCGACCACATTAAAAGATCCCAATTCAGCTGAAAATGATGCTAAAGAAAAGCTGCAAGATCCATATCGACACAAATCCTTACCGTCTAATGGTGATGCTGATAGTCCTTATGCAAACCCCGAGGATATCAAAAAAGATATTGCTGATAGATCGGTCATCGGTGACGCAGAAAGAAATGCTCGACCAACCAACCAAGAGGCTTCTATCGATCAACGCGAGAACGCTGGTCACTCATGGACAAATAACGTAAGCGAAAAGGCTAAATCGGACGCGATATCTAAGAAATTCTTGAAGAAAAAAGGTGTTTGGATTCTTTTTGGCGTTGGTGGAGTATCTATATTTTCTATATTCAACACCCTGATATTCCCCTCTCTCATGCTTGTGCACGTTGCGAGCGCAGTTCTAACTGGTGATGTTGCTGGTGTTGTTTCTCAGATAGTAGAAGACCGAAAAACCCACATCGCAAATAAGCAAATTCGCGCCATGAACAAAGAGGCTACCAAAAGATGTGGAACTATTGCTGTTAAGTGTAAGTATAAAGGAATTGGACCTGTACAAAAAAAGAAGCTGAAAATGGCAGGCATTGACGTTGAATGTGGTCGGAGTTTTATCCCAGGTCGATGTAATCCTAAAAAATTTATTGATACCAGGACAGGTAAAAGCTATGGCCCAAGAGCATTTGAAAAAGAGATGAGGAGTAATGCTGATTTTCGCAATAGAGCCTATAAATCATTTCATAAAGGTATCGTTATGACTTATGCTGGAGAAAAAGCAAAGTCTGTTTGGAAAAAATTTGGTATTTTTCGCGGCAAAAGACCGCCCATATCAAAAGATGATGAGCCTAGTAAAAAAAAGGTGCGCATAAGAACGCTCTTTAGAGGGTTGAATGCAAATAACGGAGGAGAGCTACGTGCCGGCACAAGAGCAACGAAAACAGGAGATGACCCGGCTACTGCTTCAGAAAACGCTAAAATTGAAGAGACAAATGAACAGATTAAACAAACTGATGAATATACTAGAGGCTACGGAGACGAGCTAAAAGCAGACGCGGATGATCCAAACAAAGCAGTTCCGCCAGACCCTATTGACGCCAGCTCAAATAAAGAAGTAGAAAAGGCTGTTGATTCAGTTAGGGGCTCTGGGGCTATGAATACCCTAAGGGGTGCTCTTGTGCCAACTGCTATTTTTGATGAGTTTTGTCGCGTGAAGGGTATTGTTAAATCTGTTTCAGCCGCAAAAAAAGTACTTGCCAATAGGCAGCTGATAGCCTATTCATTTGAGTTCATGAGACTAGCAAACCAGATAAAGGCAGGTGATGCCGATGGCAATACTGTACAAGAAATTTCAGATATGGCAACTTACTTTACCTCAAAAGATGATCAAGGTGAATCTGCATTTGACTCGTTTGGCTGGAACTGGGGTGTTGATGGAAAAGTTAGCAAACAAGGAGAGGGAGAAGACATAACGAAATATCAACTTGGTGGGGGCGGCGTAGCAAATGAAGTTGCCGATACGATACCTCAAGCTGGATGTGATATAACTGGCAATCCAATAGTCCAAGGAACAGCAGTGGCGGTCACTTTAATTCCTGGGGTTGGACAAGCTGCAAAAGCCGGAATGAAGCTGTCAACCGTGGCGTTGAAGGCAGCTATAAAAAAGGGAGTTGAGCGAATCGTTGAAGGCGGTATAAAAAAGAACGCTGCCAAAGTAGCCAAGAACCCCCTTGCACGCATGGGCGCAATGCAAGCCTTCTGGATGTATGCTGTACCTCCGCTCATTACCAATGTTGCTCGGGCAAGCACAGGAACAGTTATCACCGGTGACGAGCGTGGCAAAGATGTTGGAAACGCTTTTGTTGGTGGGTTTGGTGCTTTAAATGCCTCGGGTGCCAGAGCACAGGGCTTACAACCGCTCACCAAAGATCAGCTCTTGGGCGCCAGGCAAGAAATACGAGAAAAACAAATCCAACTTGCGAAAGAAGGTAGGGTAGAGCAGTTTAATATAAATGACCCAAACAGCTTCCTTAGCAAAGTGTTTGTGGCAAGTGCGCCAACGCTTAATAGCCTTTCTGTCTCAAACTTTCCAACAAAGATAGCTGGCCTGTCTATCGGTTCGTTTTCAAACCTCACAGCCAATACATACGCCGATTTTCAACCAGAAGCATACGATATCTGCGTGGATAATGACTATGAAGATCTAGGCGTTGCTGTTGATCCATTCTGCAATCCTCAATATGGCTTTAGCGCAAATACCATCAATAGCCCTCAGTATGACGCCGAAGCAGTTACAGACTATATGTATGACGGCGGATATGTGACTGCAAGCGGAGATCCGACTGGAGACTATGAAGATTTTCTAAAGAAGTGTCCAGATGCCGAGACTCTTGAAGATGCCGAATGTATGAACAAAGACGTAAAGCATACCATGTTTGGCCTATACACCCTCGACTCATCGATCTATGATGATATTGAAGCCCAGGGTTCGGAAGAGGAAGATGACACAGGTCTCATTAGTGGCGATGCTCAAGAGTTAGCACAACAAATATTAAAAAATGAAAGCATCGATTTAAATAGTTCTAATTTTTGTCGATACTGTACGGAAGATATTAAGAATACCGCAGACGGAAAACCGGCATATGGAGACGTGGAAATTGATGTTAATCTTCTAAAATTTTTGGCTGAACTAGGAGAAAAGTCAAAGGTCGATGTAAACTCAATTACTGGAGCGGGTAGTGGACATAGCGGAAACAGCAACCACTACAAAGGAACTGCTATCGATTTTGGATGTAGTTTAAATAAGAGTCTTGCCGATACGATTGGTAAAAAGTATGGTATCACGCGATACACTGGAGAGTGGTGTCCCGACCATGGACATTGGCACTATTCGGTTGGGGGCAATTAATGTTTTTCACTCCCATGAAACATTTTTTCAGAAAAAGCTTAGGCTTGGTTATTCTATTAGTCTTGTTTGTGCAAACACCCGCGCAAGCTATTTCTGATTTTTACTTAGATAGTGAAATTGCTTTTTATGATCCCGGAGAGTGTACGACCGACTCTGAAGATGAAACCTCAACAACATCAACAAGCGGTGAAACGACCGGTCCTGAAAAGGCTGTACAGCAAATCGTTTGGGACACTCTTATAAACGGAGGTATAGATGACATGCATGCAGCAGCCGTGATGGGGAATATTGATAATGAAGGCGGATGGAATCCAATGAGAACAGAATATGCCGCTAATATTCCAAAAGATGAAAGCAAAGATCCGCGCGTTGTGGGCAGCTATGGCTACGGCATGATAGGGTGGACACCAGGCACTCGTCTACTAGACTCTATGAAAGAAGCTGGTGTTAAGGGAAAGCCCTATACAGCCGAGACTCAGGCGGCAGTAGTTTTAGCACACATACAGGGCAAAACCCCTTCGCAATATCCTGCTGATATCGGAAAACGTTTTTTGGCCACCAAAACCATTGAAGATGCCACAACCGCATATCAAGGAACTTCTTCACAAAAGGGATTTGAGAACCCAGCTGATCCGGTTGGCTCACTTTCTAAACGCATAAAATCAGCAAAAAAATTCCTTGATAAATTCAGCGACACATCAAGTTCTACATCTTCTGGAAGTGAAAGCTCTGGCAGTACAGGATGTTGCCCAGCTCAATCTTCTTCTACGTCAGGAGCGGGGCTATCTGGTGACAGTAATGTAGAAAAAGCGTTTAACTTTTTTGTATCAAAGGGCTTAAGCAAAGAACAGGCAGCGGGTATAGTTGGAAACCTTATGGTAGAGTCTGGCGAAGGTCTTGACCCTAAAGCGACAAACGGTAGCCACTGGGGGATAGCTCAGTGGGACAGTGGAAGATGGGCAAATCTAATGAATTTCGCTAAAGACAAGAGTCCATACAATTTTAAGATTCAGCTAAACTTTATATGGAAAGAGTTGCCAAGTAATGGGCTGGGTGAGCTCAAAAAAGCAAAAACTCCAACAGAGGCAGCAACAGCGTTTGAAGCAGGCTTTGAGAGGTCTGGTGGATCGGCTTTAGATGTTAGACAAAGTAATGCTGAGGGTGTTTTGAAAGAGTTTGGGGATGGTGCTGCCGCCACAAACAGTTCTAGCAACACCGAAGTAGCTTCATGCGCGTGTGAAGTAGGAGATGCCTCCCCTGGACTTGGATCTCTACCACCAACCAGTAAAAAAGTTTTTAAAGCAGTAAAAAATAATATTGAGAAATTAAAACCACTTTACGAATATGCCGCCGAAAAAACTGGCATAAAATGGGAATATCTTGCTGCTTTACACTATAGAGAGTCTGGCAATAGACCCGGCACATCTTTACTAGCCGGAGAAACCCTGGGCTCGACAAACCCTGATGGTACCGGGTCTGGTACATCCAGCGCAAAGAAAAATGCAGTAGAAGCCGCACAGCACTTTATAGGTAACGCAAAAATGGTATATGGTGTTAATGTTAAAAATAACCCAAGTACAAATGACTTGAAAAAGGCTTTCTTAGCCTATAACCGTGGCTTTATGTATAAAAATGCCCATACATCCCCAGATAAAAGCCCTTATGTTATGGCTGGACTTGACTCAACACACCCAATTGATATGGTATTCCCTGACTCTACTGCAGAACCGTCTAGCACAAGAGGAAAGAAAAACGCCAACCTGGGTGCAATGGCAATACTCGCTGGACTTGGATTAGAAAACGCCGGTTCCTCAAGTACTAGTTGTGGAGATGGTAGTCTTGGAACTTGTGATGACAGCCCAGGATCAAACGATTTCGTATTCCCATTATGCATCTCCAAAGAGGGAATCAAAAAAGGGGTTACGTATAGTGGAACCAAATGGGTCTGGTGTTATGAATCGGCCAAGAGCTGTCACCATGATTATGCTGCTGGAGATATACACGCAAAAGTGGGCACTAAAGTTGTTGCCGCAAAAGGTGGTACTGTTTTCAAGGTTGATGACCCCGGCGGCTGTAGTGGGGGATTTGATGTTCCGCGCATACAAATTAAAGCAAACGATGGTTTATACTACTATTATACCCACATGAAGCCTAATAGCTTAAAAGTAAGGGAGGGGCAAAAAATTAAATCTGGAGAAGAAGTTGGTGTTGTAGGACCGGGTGACTGTGCGCAAAACACAGGACCGCACCTTCATATCCACAGACAATCCGTTCCAACCACCTGCGCGCCATGTGCAAGCGAAGATGCTAACAGAGACCGACATGATATTCAACCTGACCTAAAAAAGGCCTATAACGCTCTGTCTGAAAGGTAAAATTACATGCTGAATAATTTTTTTACACAACACAGAAAAAAAATATTGCTAGCTACAGGTTTGTTTGCCCTGCTAATTATCGTGTGGAATGTAGCCAATCATTTCTTACTTACGGTTGAAACTAATCAAATTTCATCTGTTGTTATTTATAAAAATGGCACCGAAAAAATTGCGGTCAGTAAAGACAAAAAGAAACACACCTTCATTCTTACCCCTGGAACATATTTAGTAAAAGCCCGCAAAGATAATGAATCTTCGCGCATAGCACTTGACGCCCATATGCTAGAGTCTGTTAATAAAAGGGTTACATTTTCTAAAAAACAAAATTCTTATAAAATACTTACCGCTCAAGCCAATACGGTTATTGGTGGTGATAAAGCAATATATGCATATGACTCTAAGAATAGGGTATTAAATAAATTTAACTCAACAGTAGAGCCTGTTAATAGTGGTCCCTGGCCGCTGCAGCAAGTAGCTAGTATCGACAGTATTGATAATGAATTTGCCTTGGTTACTTATATCAAGAATAGCGAGGCACCATCGGTTATAAATCTCAGGACAGGAAAAATTACGGTTGTTGATGTGAAAAATGGCGATAACTACTATTCAACAGTCAGTAACCATGATGGTAGTTTTTGGATTGTATACCAAGATAATATATCTCTCTATACTCAACCGTTCAAAAAGCCAAGCAAGAAAATTGTTGCAAATATTGACTTAACAAATCATAGCTTAAGCTCTAGCAAAAATATCATCCTAGCAAGCGCAGTTGAATATATTGATGAAAGCGGTGAAAGAGAGCCAGAAGATACGGTTGTCCTAAAGATCAACAACGATCAAACCTCCTACACTTCCGTTGATAATTTATTTGGCGCCAAGATATCACCCGATTCTAAGCAAGCTATCTACATAGACGATAAAGGTTATTTATCTGTATATAATTTCGAAAAGAAGTCCTCAACTATTATTGATCAGTTAGATGTATCTTTGTATAGCTGGCTAGATAATAATTCTTTCTTATATTCATCAGGTGGAGGTATTTGGAAATATGACACTCAAAAATCTACGTCTAGTTTATATGTTGCATCTCAATATCCGGTTGTATCGGTGGACTCTTTTTCAAGTGATTTACTTTATAGTACCTACCCAGATGAGGATGGAGCCTCTGTCTATAAAGTTGTCTCAGACAAACAAAAAGTAGCCGTGCTCACTATTTTAAACAACAAACTACCTTATTACGGAGCAGACTACACTATAGACTATACTTTCATAAATAGCACCCCAAAAATCTACATAAAAACTCAGGCAGCTGGGGATACACTATCTCCAACAAAAGAAGCTTTGTTTAAACAAAATATATTAGATGCAAAAAACAGTGCCTTAGAAAAAATAAAAAAGCTTAATCTCTACAATAAAGGTATTCCTATTATTTTTGAAAATAATCAAAGTTTATAGCTCAAAAATCTTTCCCTTAACACCTTTTATAAGCGCCTTGATATCTGTTGTCGTAATAATCACTTGATGGTTTTTGAAATAATTTACTAACGCATGTTGGCGAGTTGTGTCGAGCTCGCTAAAGACATCGTCAAGAAGTAATATTGGCTTTTTATCATATATTTTTTCTATCGCTAGGAGTTCAAAAATCTTTAAAGACAAAAGAATAGTCCTTGTTTCACCACGTGAGGCAGTGTCTACTGCGTTATCTCCATTGATTATAAATCTTATATCGTCTCGGTGTGGTCCGTGTGATGTATAGCCTCGTAAAACATCTGTGTCTAAAGAAGATTTGAGTTGTTTTAGTAAATCCGATGCGTAATTCTCTTGATTTGTTTTTGATATATATTCTAAAGAAATGTCTGATTTTTTATTAGCAATAGTACTATAAATATCGCCAATATCTTGATTAATGCTATTTATCAACCTTACCCTTTCTAAAACAATTTTTCCGCCTAGCTCACTTAACCGAACATCCCAAACAAAAAGCTGTTCTAGCGATCCGCTTGTATTTGTTTTTAAAAGTTTATTACGCTGCGCCAAAGCTCGTTTATAGTGATTTAAAAGAACAGAATAACTAGGGGAGAGAACAAGCAATATATCATCCAAATACGTTCTTCTAAATTCTGGACCACGAATAAGAAGTTGTAGGTGATTTGGTTCAAATAAAACTGTAGGGATTTTATTTTTATGAGTTAGCCGCAAAATATTTTTATCATCAATGGTAAAAGTTTTTTTTGTATTATCATGCGAGTCAGTAGCTATTTTTACGACTCTAGCATGATCTTTAAAAGTACCATCAAGACGAGCCCATTCTTTTTGAAATGAAATAAGATTTACATCATTTGTTCTATACGAGCCACCTTTGCATAACACGAGAATCGCTTCTAAAAGATTTGTCTTTCCTGTACCATTTTTACCAATAACAACGTTGACCCCTTTATCAAGAGAGAAAGAATGGTCACTATATGATCGAAAATTTTGTAAACGAATTGATTGGAGCATTTATATTATTATAGCTCCTTATTTAAATTAACTCTTTAGTGGCATAATTATATGCTTATAATTCACGCTCTTTTCATCAGAAGAAAGAACACAGGGGGATATCTTCCCACTAAAACTCATCAAGACTGTTTCACCCTCAATAGCGTTAAGCGCCTCAATAAGATAACGAGAGTTAAGTGTTACTTGTCCATCTTCATTTATATCCGCTTCAGCTTCAGATGTATTTTCTCCTAACTGAGAAGCAATGGAGTGAATAGAAAGAGTATTCTTTTTTGCATTTGTTTTAATCGTGATACTGCCAGCACTTTCTCTTGCAAAAAGACTCGCGATTTTCGTAATTCTTAAAAATTCATCTTTATTAATTTTAATATTAATATCAGATTTTTGAGGAATAAGCTTGCGATAATCTGGAAATTTATCGTCAATTAAACGACTAGTAATTTCAATATTATCCATTCGAAATCGCACCTGACTATCATTAAACAACACATTTACTTCACTGCAATCATCTGGTGTGACGCGTAAAACATCTTGAAGCGTTGAAGCTGGAATAATTGCCGAAAGCTCCTTTTTTAGTTCGTTTAAACGACGTTCTGCAAGGCGATATCCATCAGTTGCTGCAATAAATAAATTATTTTCAAAAGTATGTGCATAGACTCCTGTTAGAACCGGTCGAGTAGTATCGCTTGAAGCGGTGATGGTAGTTTGGGAAACAGCTTTTTTAAACGTCGCTGTTTCGATATTGAGCGATATAGATTCACTTTCTTTAATAGTTGGTAGCTCTGGAAATTCATCAGCCAAAATGCCATTAATTGTTGATTTATAAGACCCAGATTCAATATGAAGATGTGATTCTTCAACAGAGAGATTAATATTACCTTTTGGGAGATTGCTAACAAAATCCATAACAAGCCGCGCCGGTATAGTAATTGCACCGTCACCATCAACCTTTGCGCCAATATGTTCAACAATAGCAATTTCCAAGTTTGTTGCTGCTACAAGTAGACGATTATTGTCTGTTCTAAGAAGAATGTTATTAAGAATTGGCAAAGGCGTTTTACTATTTGCAACTCTTCCAACTGCGCTAAGTGCTTTAGATAAATTTTCTTGAGTGACGGTTAATTTCATATGTTGCCTTTCTATAATTCTTCTTTATATATAAATGATGGTAGTAGTAATAGTTGCTGTGGAAGATGTGTAAAAGTGGAATATAACAGATGGATTTTGTATTTCAGAGTTGTTGATAAGTGGGTGAAAAGTGCTGCGTATAAGTTGCGGATAATGTGTGTTTTTTCCTCAACCCTCATTTTTTGTTTTTTTATATAATGTTTACTTTGTGGATTGTGTGGAAGATATAGCACACGTTTTCCTATGGTATATTCACATCTTTTACACATATAATTCCTCGCGAATTGTGGCTACATGTTCTCTAATAACGTAATCTAGTTTCACAGCCTTTTCGATTTTTTCAACAGAATGAATTGCAGTTGTATGATCTTTTCTGCCAAGCTCTGAAGCAATTTTTGGAAAACTTAAATGAAGTTCACTACGAAGTAGGTACATGGCAATTTGTCGTGGCACAACAATGTGCTTATCGCGCTTTGGGCTGAGCATTTCTTCGGCATCAACCTGAAAATGATGCGATATTTTACTTATAATTTGCTTTGGCGTGACGTGGTGTGGGCGAGTGTGGCGCACATTCCCAAGCAGCCCCTCAGCTGTTTGAATGTCTGGATTAATGCCACGCATTTCGCAGAAAGCTAAAAGTTGGTTTAAAGCTCCTTCAAGCTCGCGCACGTTTGTTTTAATGTTGTTTGCAAGATATTCAGTTGTTTCTCTCTGCAGTTCCATTCCAGACTGTGTTGCCTTTGTTTCTAGAATAGCGCAACGAGTTTCAAAATCTGGCAGTTGAATATCAATCGACATACCCCACTCAAAACGACTACGCAAACGATCGGTTAAGGTTGGAATATTGCGCGGTGGCTTATCTGACGTAATAATAATCTGCTTATTTGCCTGATGGAGTGCATTAAAGGTGTGAAAGAACTCTTCTTGAGTTGCTTGTTTGCCAGCAATAAACTGAATGTCATCAATAATAAGCACATCGATATTGCGATACTTATCAGAAAATCCACCTTTTTTAATACGAATTGAATCAAGGAATTCTTTTACAAAAATTTCTGAACTTACATATAAAACACGAAGATTTGGTTTTTTCTGAATTACTTCATTGCCAATTCCTTGAATTAGGTGAGTTTTTCCAAGTCCAACTCCTCCATATATAAATATAGGGTTATATTTACTACCAGGATTTTTGGCAACTGCCTGAGCAGCAGTGTAGGCAAGGTCGTTACTGGAGCCAACAATGAATGAATCAAGCGTGTATCGCGGATTGAGATTGCTTTTAGGAGAGCTATCTTTTCCTGCTGATACAGTTTTTTTGTTTGGCAGTGTTTTTACCACCTCTTTTTTTTGTTTTGACGAAGAATTAATAGTATAGGAAATTTCTTTTACACTGACCCCGTTCTTTTTTAAGATAGTTCGAATTTGTTTATCAAACTTTACTTCAAACTGTTGCTTAGCAAAAATATTTGGAACGGAAACAGTCAACTCTCCGTCTGGTGTTTTTTCAAGAAGTTCAGTTTTTTTGAACCAAGTCATATAGGCAGCGCGTGAAACAGATAGTTCTATTTCTCCCAGTACCGTTTGCCATAAAGAGTGCTCCATGTGTTTCGCTCGCATCCCCCACATACTTAAATTGATTCAAATAGTTACTTAAAACTATACGCATTTTGTAGTTTTTCCACAACCATAATCGTGTTTTTATAGAGAAACGACACAATAGGGGTGAAGTTATACACAATTTATGATTACCTCTGTAAATGTGTGGAAAAGTACTTGCATAAAGTGGAAAAGTCTGTCACAATGTAACAATAATAATTGTTGTAATATCGGCAGGGCTTGTATTTTTTATAAAGCCCGCTAGTCTAGGAATGTTATGCCTAAAAAAACTCATCAACCAAAAAGTCGTCGTCGCGCCCGAAAACACGGGTTTCGTGCACGTATGTCTACAAAATCTGGTCAAAAAGTTCTAAAAGCTCGTCGTCTTAAAAAACGCAGCTCTCTAAGCGCCTAAGTAAATAGCAAATTTTGTTCATACAGATAACTAGTGTCATACTAGTTTTTAACTATGTTAGCCCAGCGTTATAGATTTCATGGACACGGCAGCCTGCGATACTTATATCGCAATGGCAAAGTTGTTCGTACTCCAGATTTAACCTTGCGATACATAGAAAATCCACATAGAGTGCATTCACGCTATACTGTTGTTGTAAGCAAGAAAGTCTTAAAAAGCGCCGTAAAAAGAAATCGAATAAGACGACGTATTTATGAAATTATTCGAAAAGAGAATATTCAAACGCAACCAAGTTACGATGTTGCTATATCTGTTTTTTCGGCAGATCTTTTAGGAGTTAATCACGAGGAACTAGAAAAGAAGATCACCTCGCTTTTCAAAAAAGCAAATATTTTGTGATTTAAAGCAAAACTCGACATGTTAAAATAGTAAGCAATATCACAAAATGTCGGAGCATACTGAATGAATATATTTGACGTACTGATCGTACAGCCCATACTTAACGTTTTATTAGCCATCTACGCACTGTTGCCAGGGCATGATTTTGGCATCAGCCTTATTATCTTTACGGTTTTGATTCGCCTGCTTATGTGGCCACTTGTGAAGAAGCAGCTTCACCAAACGAAACTTATGCGCCAAGTGCAGCCAGAGCTTAAAAAAGTAAAAGCTAAAGCAAAAGGCAATAAAGCTCTAGAGGCGCAACTTATGATGGAGCTCTATAAAGAGCGTGGCATAAAGCCGTTTAGCTCGATTGGTGTGTTGATCATTCAGTTGCCAATTTTTCTTGCGCTATTTAGAGTAATCCACCTCTTCACAGACCAACGAGAAAGTCTTGATACATATATTTATGGATTCATGTCTCATCTTGAAACAGTAAAAGAACTACTTGCTAATCCAAAAACATTCAACGAGAGCTTTTTTGGCATTGATTTAACAAGACACGCGGTGGGTAACGAAGGCATTTATATTCCCCTTATTATTCTTGCGTTAATTGCGGCTGTTTTCCAATATATCCAAGCAAAACAAACACTGCCAAATCAGTCGAGCAAAAAGAAGCTTCGCGATATATTAAAAGAATCTGCAGCTGGAAAGCAAGCTGACCAAAGCGAAATCAGCGCAATTATGAGTAGCCGCATGGTAATGTTAATGCCAATTGTCCTTTTCTTTGTGGTTCTTTATTTCCCTGGTGCACTTGTGCTCTACTATGCAACGTTTAGTATAGTGGCCGTTATTCAGCAGCACATTGTTTTAAGTAGAGATGAAGAGGAACTTAAGGCAGTTGCAGCCGCGCCAACCAAAAAAGAGAAGACGGAAAAAAGAGCAAAAAAAGCCAAAGAAGCAAAACTAGTAACCTCTAATAAAAAGCAGCAGAAAAAACGTAAAAGGAGGTGATTTATGGACAGAGACGAGTCAATTCGATATGCAAAGAAATATTTAGAAGATATTCTGTCGTTTTTTGGGCTTAACACAGATGTTACCGCAGGTAGTGACGACGAAGTTATTGAATTAAGCGTTCCTTCAACGCATCTCAACGGCTTTTTAATTGGTCAGCGCGGCGACACACTGCGAAGCCTACAGTTTCTTGTTTCAACGACACTTCGTAACAAGCAGGCAGAGCTACATAGAGTAAATATAGATATTGCAGGATATAAAAAACAGCGGGCCGAGCGCTTAGCAAAACGCGCAGAGGAATGGGTGCAAAAAGTACTTGAAACGGGTGAAGAGTATAGCGTGCAGCCAATGAACGCCGCAGATCGACGAGTCGTACACCAAGTAATTACAGAACACCCTCAGCTTGAAACTGCTTCTGAAGGTGAGGGTCGTGATAGGCACGTAGTGATCAGAAAGAAAAAAGAAGAAGTCTAGTAACTTTTCAATGAAAAAGTCGAAGAAACAGCAAGGTAAAAAACAGCCACTGCTTATTCGAATTGCTTCTCACAACCTCTTCTTCTGGGGTGTTGTGTTTTTATTTGTCATCAATGCTTTGTGGATAGCATTATCGGCGGTGTATCCGATGATGTTTGATGAAGAATTTCATTTAGGAATTATTGAAGTCTATTCGCATCAGCTAAGCCCGCTTATCACCTCGCAGTCGGCAGAGACAGTTTTTCATGGTGACTTAACAAGATCAACTTCATATCTTTTCCACTGGCTTATGAGCTTTCCATATCGCTTTATCGCTCTTTTTTCTAGCGACTTGGTAGTTCAAGTAATTTTCCTGCGAATAATTAATATCGGTTTTGTGGTGACTAGCTTGTGGCTATTTAGAAAAACCCTTCTTTTGGGAGGGTTCTCTAAGGCGCTAAGTAATGTCTCCATCTTCTTTTTTGCGCTTATTCCACTTGTTCCATTTACGGCAGCTCAGATTAATTACGACAATCTTATTATGATTTTTACGGCTGGAATTTTTTATACTGCTTTAAAGAGCATAGAGAAGTTTTCTAACCAGGCTTCATGGGCTATAGGAGTAGTAATAATTGGTTTGCTTGGCTCATTAGTAAAATTTACCTTTTTACCAGTTTTTGTTGCCTCAACGCTATTTGTTATCTTTTGTTTATGGAAACAGCACAAAAAAAGGATTTTTAAAGAACTATTTAGGCAATATAAAAAATTATCAAAACCAACAGCAATATTTCTCGCAATTATCGCCATAGTAAGCGCTGGGCTATTCATAGAACGCTATGGCGGCAACATAGTAAATTATCGAAGCCTAGAGCCAAGGTGTGATCGGATTCACAGCGAAGAGCTATGCAGCCAATATAATATATGGAAACGGAACACTGAATGGACAGAAAACTACAGCAAAAAACAGTGGTCACTCTGGAACCCAGTTGAATATACGGCGAATAGATGGGTGCCACACATATTTAACGACCTATTTCGGGCAGGGGCATATACTGGTGGCGAAATAGCATTAAGAAAGCCACTTGGGAAGCTAGAATATACTCCTGGAACGCTAGCACTCCGTGCGGCGGGGTGGAGCGTATTTATTAGCTCTATAGTTCTAACAATTATTTTTTGGAGAAAGCTCAAACTAAAAAAAGTTCGCTATCTTTTCTTAGCGAGTATTGGGCTTTATGCTGCTGCACTTTGGGTAAAGAACTATTCTGACTATACAACCTACGGCTATCCTGTCGCTACTCAGGGGCGCTACTTCATTCCTTTCCTCATTCCGCTTATTGCAATGGCAGGCTATGCATTTTCAGTCGCCATAAAAAAACGATATATCAAAGAAATACTGCTCGTTATTACACTGCTTTTATTTACGCAAGGAGCTGGAGCAACTACATATATTCTCTATAGCAACAAAAACTGGTATTGGCCCAACCAAGCTGTTCAAGATGTAAATCAAAATGCTCAAAGAATATTAAGTATTTTTATCTATAGATCGTAAAGAGTTCATGTAAACCTCGTGTGTTTGCTTGGCCATCACTCGCCAAGAATATTTCTTTACCTGGAGATACCCTTTTTTAACTAGCGTCACTTTTAGTGTCTCACTATCAATAATCTTTTCAACTGTATTAGCCATTGCAGCTACGTCTAGCGGGTCAAAATACTCAGCCGCTTCTCCATACACCTCAGGAAGGCACGTGGCATTGCTGCTGGCAACTGGTGCACCATATGCCATGGCCTCAAGTCCTGGCAACCCAAATCCTTCCATTAAAGAAGGGAATACGTATGCAGAGCAATTTTTGAATAACCACGCCAACTCTTCATTTGAAACAAAACCAGTAAAGGTGATGTTCTTAAGGTCATTTTGCTTTGCCCACACTTCGTTTTGCTTTGCCGAAGCATTTTTTGCCCCAACGAGCACTAAGCCAAGCTCGGGATATTTTTCAAGAAGAGATTGGTGCGCCTGCATAAGGCGTTTAATATTTTTATAGTCACTCTGCTGCCCAACATATAGCAAAAACTTCTTATAAGGAAGATGATATCTTTTTGCATGCGTATCTTTTATGCCCGCTGCTTCATAAGTAACCGTGATTTTCTTTTTAGGAATATTAGCAAATTTCGCATATTCTTGTTTTGTAAATTCGCTTGGCGCTAAAATATGCGCGGATGTCTTGCCAATTCGCTTAAAAACGAACTTCCCAACCACTTGCTTTGCATGAAATAGTAGCCAATTTTTATCTGAGTTATATGTTTTTAGGAGTGTCATATCATGCACGGTGGTAACGTGCGGCTTGGTATAAAAAATTGGCTGCTGTGGCATGCAAAAATGCACCAAATCTGCACTTAGTTTATTTAGGTAACGCAAGAATCCAAGCTGTTCGCCAAAGCTATAATTTTTATACTCACAGGTTTTTAGTGTAAAGTTTGAGGCTTTTGGGGTCCAAAAATTCAAATCTTTTGAAGGCACTAATACAACGTATTCATTTTTGGTATCTATTTCTTGTAAATAATCTAATAACCGCTCAACATACCTTCCGGTTGAGGAGTTAATAATCCGCGCATCTATAACAATCTTCACTTTTTGCTCCTAGTAAAAAACTTATGAAATCTCAGCAGCCCCGTTTGATCTGGCGGAATACCGTCCCACAGCATTTTTTCAATATACTTAGCTTCAACCACTTTACTTTTCTGAATCTCAATTCTTCTTGGAATTGCATGAGAAAATACGAGCCATGTCCCCACAACCCAACCCTTTAGCGCCGGCCAAAAGGTTTTGTTTCGAATAGTGTTAATAAACAGCAAGGTATAGGCAAGCCAAAAACGAATACCAATTTTAAATAATAATTCACCAGGCACATCTTTAATAAACAACATAGGCCAGTTTTTAAAGGTTTGATAGGTTGTAAAGCCTGAAATCTTACCGCTAGTAACGCCTTGTTCGTGGTAAGCAATTGCTTTGGGGTTATAGTACACCTCCCAACCGGCAAGCTGGGCACGAAAGCTAACATCAACATCCTCATAATAAGCAAAAAACTTATCATCAAAATTGCCAATGTCTTCAAGCATCTTGGCCCTATAGAGGCTAGCCCCACCGCTTCCACTAAACACATAGCCAGCTTTTGGCGCATTTCTTTTCAGTGCATTTCGAGAGCGGGGGAAGCTGAGTCCCCAGGTTGAATACCAATCGCCAGTGCTATCAATTGTTTTGCCATCGGCGTGTAGCAGCAGACCAGTTACAACTCCAGTGTGTGGTTGCAAGCTCATGCTACGTGCAAGCTCCTTCAGCCAATTTTTATCAGCAATAGCATCATTGTTAAACAGTGCAATTCCTTCAAAATCCCGCGCTAATGCATAATTTATGCCAATATTTACACCACCAGCAAAGCCGGTGTTCTTTTCTGAAAATATGACATGAAGCTTCTCATTACCAACTTCTTTTTGTTTTTTCTTTAAAATCACTTTTGAGTTATCTGTTGAGCCATTCTCAACAACAATAATTTGAAAGTCTTTATACGTTTGCCTCAAAAGAGAATCCATGCACGGTAGCGTTTCATCAATTCCGTTCCAATTTAATACAACAATTGCAAGTCTGTTCATATCTTACAGTCTATTCTATAATTAACTCTGTACTTATGAAAATCTCAAATATTGTTAGTCGAAGAAATCGCATACTTTTGCGAGAACTTATCGTTACCGATTTTAAGCTACGCTACCAAGGTTCAGCGCTTGGCTATCTTTGGTCGCTGCTAAAACCACTATTTTTATTCACAATTCTTTATATTGTTTTTGGCATGTTCTTGCGCCTTGGTGGAGACATTCCGCACTTTCCAGTCTATCTTTTGCTTGGCATCGTTCTTTGGAGTTTTTTTACAGAAGCCACCGCCCAGGGACTTTCTGCCATTGTTGATAGGGGTGATTTAATTAGAAAGATTAATTTTCCTAAATACATTATTATTGTTGCTGGCACCACATCTGCCCTCATAAACCTTTTACTTAACCTGCTGGTCGTCTTTTTCTTTATTTGGATAAATGGCGTAGAGCTAACCTGGAGTGCACTATTTCTACCTTTGGTTATTATAGAGCTATATATTTTTGCGCTGGCCTTGGCCTTCTTCCTTTCGGCATTTTATGTTAAATTTCGAGACATTAACTATTTATGGGAAGTCGGTATCCAAGGCGCATTTTATGCAACTCCTATTCTCTACCCACTTTCGTTAGTAATGCAGCAGAGTGAACTTGCTGCCAAACTATTAATGCTTAACCCAATGGCGCAAATGATTCAAGATGCACGCTACCTACTCATTACGCCCCAAACAGTTACAGTATATGAACTCTTTCAAAATTACTGGTATGCATACATACCATTTATAATTGTCGGACTTAGCGTAATTGCTGCAAGTATTTATTTTAAGAAAAGCTCAAAAAGTTTTGCGGAGAATGTGTAGATGAACAAACATACTGAAAACGCTGTTGTAGTTAGTAGTGTTTCAAAAAGTTTTAAAATACCGCTGGATAAATCTTCTGGCATTAAACAACACATCGTCAATTTCTTTAATAGAAAAAGAGGGTACAGAGAGTTCACAGCACTAAATGATGTTTCTTTTGAGATAAAAAAAGGCGAATTTTTTGGGATAGTTGGAAGAAACGGAAGTGGCAAAAGTACTCTACTTAAAATAATTGCACAAATATATGATACGGATTCAGGGGGGGTTGCAGTAAACGGCCCACTTGTACCATTCATTGAGCTTGGGGTTGGCTTCAATCCAGAACTCACTGGGCGTGAGAATGTTTTTCTAAATGGGGCACTGCTTGGCTTTAGTCGGCAACAGATGGAGTCCATGTATGAAGAAATCGTCGATTTTGCTGAGCTCCATGACTTTATGGAGGAAAAGTTAAAAAACTACTCTTCGGGTATGCAGGTCCGTTTAGCTTTTTCAATTGCAATTAGGGTTGACTCAGAAATATTAATCCTTGATGAGGTCCTAGCTGTAGGAGACGAAGCTTTTCAAAAGAAATGCATTGAGTATTTTGTTGCACTGAAAAAAGAAAAAAAGACTGTTGTGTTAGTAACTCATGACATGTCTAACGTTGAAAGGTTTTGTGATAGAGCTCTGGTAATAAACAAGGGTAACACCATGGGAGTCATGACTCCTTCAAAAGCCAAGAAAACCTACGAACAGCTAAACAGAAAAGAAAGTAGCTATAATAATCTTTTAAACCTTGATAAAAGGTGGGGATCGGGTAAGGTTGTTTTTGACAAGATAGAGCTGATATCAAAACAAAAAGGGGGACTTCATAAAACAGGGGACCCACTTAGCATCAAACTATCATTTAAATCGAAACTAACAAGGCAGCCTATTCTAGTAGGTCTTGCCATTGAAGATGAATTTGGCCTAAATCTATCCGGACCTAATAGCGCAGGGCTAGAGTTTACTAGTGATGACACAGTTTTTTTTAGAATAAAGAAAAATCCCCTCAACCCCGGAAAGTATTACATAAGACTTTCAATTTTTGATAAAAGTATGTTAGAAGAATATGATCACATTGAGAATGCCCTAACCCTTGAAGTAACAGACAGTTTCACAGAGCAATTTTACGGCAAAGTTGATCTTTTTGGTGACTGGGAGAAGCGCTAGCTATGAATTTACCTAAAGATTTATATTTTCTCCCTTTTGATCAATTTTCGCGTCAATTCATAGTAGCTAGTGTGGTTGAAAAGTGCTTAAAGGGCAAATCAAAGTCATCACTAAAAATTATTGACCTGGGGGGCCATAAGGGTAAAACAAGACTTTTTCACAAAGATGATGAAGTAACAATTCTAGATATTTTTGATAAAAAATACAAAGGATACGTAAAGGGTGATGCTACAAATACTCAGTTTAAAGAAGATGCTTTTGATATAGCCTGTAGTTTTGATGTATTTGAACACATCCCTCGAACTAAGCGCAAGCAGTTTATCGTTGAGGCATTGCGGATCAGTAGAAAAGGGGTTTTTATTGCAGCGCCTATTAATGACATGCAAAGTAGGGTCTCAGCAGCAGAAAATACATTAAATGAGTTCTATAAAGAACTGTATGGCTCTGACCATCAATGGCTGAAAGAACATATTGATTATAAGATTCCCGATAATGATGAAGTAAAAGGCTTAATAGACGAGGCAGGGGCATCATTCGTTAGCATTCCTAGTAATAGACTTGAGGATTGGATATTGATGCAAACTCTCATATTTATGACATCAAAACGCCCAGAACTCGGTGGACACATGCAAAAACTGAACCAATGGTTTAATAAAAATTCGCCCTTAGTAGATGCCAGAAGCGAGGCGTATTATAGGCAGGTATTTTTCATAAGTAAAGACAAGCAACTAATAAAACTAGTAGACCGCTATATAGCCAATGAAAAGAAGAAAATAAGCAGTAAAAGTAAACTTGTTTTTGATCAAAATATGTACCAGCAGGTATTAAAAGTTATCGTAGCTAACCAGTCGTATATAAGAAAGACCGAACAAGAAAATAAAAGGTTAAAGGAAGAACTACATCAAACCTATATCCACAACCGAAAACTAACAGACGAGATTACTGGAATATATCAATCGAAGTTCTGGAGAGTAACCAGACCACTAAGGGTAGTCAGTAAAATATATAAAAAGAGACCATAGGCTTGAAGCAGTATTTAATTAATGGGCAGCAGCTTGTAGCTCAAATCTTTCAAAGGCAAAGGGTATTATATGAAGAAAGTTAGAAAAATAGTAATAGCACATCCGAGGCTCCACAATATTGTAAAAAAAGTTAAAACAACAATTAATAGGAGATTCTCAACAAAAAATTATAACAACCCAACGTTCACTTATTCGGACTGGATAGACACTAAAGAGCATCTAGTATGGAGCAAGCTTAGCGCCAATGATGAAAGGCCACTTGTGAGTATTGTGGTCCCAGCCTTTAATACCCCAGAAAAATACTTAATTCCGTTAATAGAATCCGTAAAACAACAAACCTACCAGAATTGGGAGCTGTGTCTAGTCGATGGTTCAACTAACAAAAATACATCACTTACTATCAGGGAGCAGTCAAGAGGTGACGACCGTATTAATTATATAAGAGTTAATGAGAACCTAGGAATATCAGGGAATACAAACAAGGGTTTAGAGCAAGCAAAAGGAATGTTTGTAGGTCTGCTAGATCATGACGATATACTATCACCGCACGCTATCGAAGAGGTAGTAGTTGCATATAACTGTAATAAAAAAGCAGAGCTTATATATAGCGACGAAGATAAACTGTCTGATGATGGTAGGGTTCGTCAGACTCCCTTTTTTAAACCAGACTGGTCCCCAGAGCTGTTGCTGGGTGTTAACTATATAACACATTTTCTAGTAGTTAAAAAATCCTTAATAGAAAGAGTAGGTTTGCTTCGTTCAAAGTATGATGGAGCACAGGACTATGACTGGATTCTCAGATTGACAGAAAAGGCTGAAAAAATAGTACATATTCCGAAGGTGTTGTACCATTGGAGGCTGGCAGAAGGATCAACAGCAAGTTCTGTGGGTGAAAAAAATTACGCTGATATAGCAGGGCAAAATGCACTGAAAGATACTATAAAAAGAAGAAAACTAAACGCAAAAGTTATTGCCATACCTGAAAGACCAACTAACTCGCGATTACTATACATTCTTCCAAAGAAAAAGCCAAAAGTCTCTATAATAATACCCTTCAAGGATCGGGCGGATGTTTTAAAAAAATGTATCAACAGCATTAAAAATAGAACGACATATGATAACTACGAGGTAATACTACTATCTAATAATAGTGAAGATATCAACACCAAAGAGTATGTAAGAAGCCTAGAAGACAATGATAGGATTAAAGTTTATCAATGGAACAAACCTTTTAACTACTCTGCAATAAATAACTTTGGTGTCTCTAAATCCAGTGGAGAATATCTAATATTTCTGAATAATGACACGGAAATAGTAACAAGGTATTGGATAGAAGAACTTATAGGCGTGGCTAGTCAGCCTAGAATTGGTGCTGTTGGACCAGTGTTATATTATCCAAACAGAAAAAAGAATGGCATTCAACACGCGGGTGTTGTTTTGGGAATGGGGGGGATGGCCGGACATGTATTCCGACATCATCAAATTAGCAACTGGACTCCATTTGGTATGCCCGCTTGGCCACGAAACTATCTTGCGGTTACAGGAGCATGCTTAGTGGTGGGCAGGAATAAATTTAAACAAGTAGGGCAGTTTGATGAAACCTTTATTATTGCAGGTCAGGATGTTGCTCTCTGTCTTAGCCTTTTCGAGAAAGGATATAGGAATGTATACTGGCCTTTTGCAGAGATTACTCATCACGAGAGCCTGTCGGTTGAATCCTATAGCAAGTATAAAGGTGACTATGATATTTCACAAAAGTACTACCAGCCATATTTAAACTGGAATGATCCATATTATAATAAAAACCTTGATCTAATGGATGAACAAATTAAAATGCGGGAGAATTATGAGTAAACATTTTAAAAAAGCAAAAAACATCTATGTAAACCAAGGACCTAAAGTTTTTGCAGAAAAAGGATTACGTTTTGGAAAGACTAAGGTGCTTGAATTTACGCGCCCGGGCTACATAAGAAAAGGATACAAAGCTCTTTGGAAAGAGTATAGTTTTGTGTCAGATGATATCTTTCAAATCACTAATAGCCATATTGAGCAGAGCCGTGCAGCCAGTTCTGCCAAGTTGCCTTCAGTAATAGAAACAGCTAATTGGTTTGTGCCTAATTTTGATCATATAAAATTTGGCGGAGTTTATACGATCTTTCGTTTTATAGAAAAAATGTCTACAGAAGGGGTAAATAATAGGATTATTATTTATGATAACCCTTCATTCAATGTCGAAAAACTAAAGAAACAAATAGCGGAAAATTTTCCTCAACTCAAAAAATATGAAATTATTATTTTCGACCATTCTCGCCAACAGGCTGATGAACTACCTAACTCAGATATAGCCATTTGCTCTTTCTGGGTTTCAGCATATCTTTTATTAAAATTTAACAAAACAAAAAGAAAATACTATTTCATACAGGATTACGAGCCTCTATTCTATCCTGGTGGATCAACCTTTGCTCTTGCGGAATCAACATATAGATTTGGATTTAGGGGGATTGTGAATACTCCCGGGCTTTTAGCTGCTATTAACCAAAGACATGGTATGGAAGGAATTAGTTTTACGCCTGCCGTAGACAGGAGTATATTCTATCCAGATAAGTCAAAACAAAGATCGAAGAAGCTAAAAGTTTTCTTCTACGCTCGACCAAATAATCCAAGAAATGCCTTTAATCTAGGAGTCGATATTATTAAGCAGCTTGTTGATAAATACGGAGATTCGATAGAAATAATTACGGCTGGAGCAAAATGGGAAGAAGGTGTGTATGGTCTAAAAGGGAAGATTAAGAATCTCGGGCTCCTACAGTCTCTTCAAGAAGTTTCATCTGTATATAGACAATGTGACATAGGGTTTGTATATATGCTATCAAAGCATCCGTCATACCAACCCTTTGAATTTATGGCTTCTGGGATTGCAACTGTAACCAACAACAACGAAGATAACCTATGGTTCTTAAAACATGAAGACAATTGCTTAATAGCTGAACCGTCTGCTTCAGCCATGTCAGAACAAATAGGAAGATTAATAGAAGACAAAGCTTTAAGAGATAAGATTATTCATAATGCAGAGAAATCTTTAAATAATACATGGCAAGAACAGACGAGTATTATCTGGAATGATATTAAAAATACGTAGTTAGCTGACCAGGTTCTATACGGGGTTATGTATTTCAAAAAGATTAATAATTGCAGTATCCACGCTTGTTAGTGGGCTACTATTGCCGCCTAATTGGTTGAACTCTGCCATGCTAGATATGTAATTAAGGCCACCATTTGACGCATGATACATGCGACCAGTTGTGGAGTCTCTTAGGAATGCGGTAAAGGATACTTTGCTTGCTCTATTCACTAAAGCCTGTGATATATCAATAAAATTAGTTTGATCAAGCCCGTATTCGGTAGTTTTGTTTGCCGCTAGAACTAAGAGCTTATTGTTGTAAGGAATTACTGCGGATCCATCAGGTAGCTTGCCATATCTTAGTGTTCCACCAGCTTCATATTCGTCAATTGCAGCCTGAGGATATGTTTTCATATTGGAAGTATTGAGGCGGTAAGAATTTAATACCGACATAGATGAAACACGAGATAATCTTGATTGATTCATGACGTAGATGTCAGCATCACCTTGCACTTTTATTAATCTTCCATCAGCGAAGGCAAAAGGTCCTGACTCAATAGAATTTGCAAGTGTTGGGCTTAATCTTGTAGTGTTGCTACTCTTTCCACCAAGCTCTATATAGTCAGCCATGCTTGCAATATAGAGCTTGCGATTAGTGATTGGGTCTAGTTTAAAGTAGTTGATACCCACCTTTATAAAACTCCCTAGATTTTTTGTCGGTAGGCGGCTTAATAAATTATCTACTCCTGTGATATACGTGCTGTCAGGCCATAAGTCCTGCTGAGCAGGGCTTAGAGCTATCTTTTCGCCGCCTTCACTAATCACATACTTGGCACCGCTACTGCTAGAGGCCCATAGGCTAAGAGGGGTAGAAGATGGATCTGCAGTGGTATTGTAACTTGATTTAGGCGCTGAAATAGCAGTTACTCCACCTAGCCCCCAGGCATTATAAATAGACATACCTGTGACTTTATAGTATTGAGACCCATTAAAGTAGTAGATATCGGGTTTGGGAGAAAACTTAATAATTCCAGGAGTCTTGATTCGCAGTTCTCCCAGTGGATAGTTAGCGTTCATATTATTTATTGCAGTTGCGGCAGATGTGGAATAGCCAGATGCGGTAAAGCTAGCAGCGTTAGCAAAAGGATGTTTTGTGCCGCTAGACATTTCATAGTAAGCCCCATTGTTTCCAAATGTATTATTAATCGAAGACCCTGTTTTTAAATGAGAGTTAGAAAAGTCAGAGCCCAATGATTTAACATAATTTGTATTAAAGCACTCCAATTCCCAATTATCGCACACTGAAGGTGCGGTTATATGATGTTTATTTCCATTGTTTATAAGATAAACGTTGCCACCACTAATAATGATATTTGATAAGGTGCCACCGTCCTCTATAGCAGCTATATTACTATCTGAGGCACTAACAGTTCCATATTGAGAAAGGTTGTAATTACTCATTACAGATGGAGAGGGGATATAAAAGCGCTTATTATTTGCAATTAGATATATCTTTCCATTCGAGCTTTGTCGATACAGCTGCGCTCCAGCTGGTTGAGGAAAGTAGGTAGATCCAAACCAATCATTAAAAAAGAGGAAAAAGTTCCTATTTCCATAAGCACCACAGGGAGCTTCTCCATATCCAGCAGCAAGCGCAGCTGCGTTGGGCTGATATGGCGTATAGCTATAAAGAGATGCGGTTGCACGGTTTTGAATATTTACAATACTTGACCCACAAGATTGGTTCGGGTTGTAGTAAATCCGATGATTTCCAGTACTAAAAGGAACGAAAGTCAAGGAATCATTAAAGTATCCTCTAAAATGATACGTTCCGTAATCTATTTGTCGAGTAAATCCAAAGGCAGAGTTATCGCAAGGCGCACTATCAGGACAGCCGTATCCAAGGGCGGTGTTATATCGCCAAGCAGGACAGTCACTTCGAGTGATGAGTCCCTGCTCTTTTTGCAGTGTAGCAAGAATCACTTGAGGGTTTATTTTATAAATTTTTGCAGCAGCATTAATTAGTTGAGCGGCAGTCATAGGAGAGTGCCGTCCATAACTTTCAGAGCCACCATCAGCAACAACACCGTCTCCGTTATCGTCAACAAGGCTTTGATATTTTTTATTAGTATCTTTTAAACAAACAGAATTTTTTTGATTAAGAAACTGTTGAATTTGAGCAGTGTCCATGCTGTTGTAATTAGTAAATTTAGCATCACTAATAATGTTTCCGGCGTTGAAAGCTGGAGCTGCCTGTGTCGTGCTAGAATGAAGAATGAAAAATAATGACATTAAACCCAGTGAAACAAAGAACAAATATACTTTTTGCTCTTTAAGTCTTAAGCCTGATTTCAAAATTATATTAATGAACATTTATAGTTTTCCGATCAGAGTTAACAGCTTCTCCATTAAGCTCATGCACTACTATTATATCCCATTTTCCAGCGGAAGGGATTTCTGTCCTTGGGACACGAAAGCCGTTACATGCGTAGTATGATGGCCCAACAACAATGGACACCTCTTTTTGTATGGTGGGTTGGCCTACCTTGCTTATTTTCAAGATACATCTACCAGAAGATGATTGTGAAAAAATTGCAGATACCCTAATAAAGTCTCCAGTTTGCTCCGCACGAGTAATATTAGGTTTTTCTAAACTATTTTGTGCTGATCTGCTTGAAGCGCTAGGTTGAAGCACCTTTTCTTTCCCAGAGGAGTTGGTTGAATCTTCATAGTCATCAACCAATGGCTGCTCTTCATCTTCAACTTGGTTATCTTCAACCGTAGAAAGCTTCTTATTATTGTCTGCCGTCTTATTGACTGAATACGCTATATACCCGCCAACGCTACCTAACAGAAGCAGACAGGCTATAAGTAGTGCTAACTTCTTCTTAGAGAGCTTTTTTCTATTTTTTATTTTCATTTTAAATAATACCTGTATTTAAGTTACTACTTAACTTCTAATTATAATATATAGTAGTCAAAAAAAATAGAGGTAACACCGCAAAAGTGCATGATACAATAATGAAAGAATTATTCTCTTATGAAAAATATGTATAACAAGACCATTCAAGTACTTAGCTCTAAATATTTCTTTATATTTATCCTAGTTCTTTTCGCTGCTCAGGCACTGTGGATTGCATTTAGTTTTCGATATTCAATGATTTACGATGAATACTACCACTTTGGACTCATCGAATATTTTTCTCACCAGTGGCTTCCTTGGATTAGTAACCAATCCAAGGAGTTAGACATATACGGAGCGTTAGAGCGACAGCCTCATTTACTTTTCCACTATATTCTTAGCTTCCCATTCAAAATAGTTTCGCTATTTACTGAAAATCTAGCAGCACAAGTAATATTTATGAGGGTTTTAAACATAGCATTGTTCCTGACTGGTCTTGTTTTATTTAATAAGCTCTTTAAAAAAATGGACATAAAGCCAATTTTCAGAAACATTAGTTTGTTGCTATTTGTCCTATTGCCAGCAGTACCTTTTGTTGCTGCAACCGTGAATTACGATAATGCAATGTTCCCCTTAATCGCTCTATTTATGCTGGTGGGTATAAAAATCATAAAGAATAAATCCGTTGACTGGCGACAATATATTTGGTTGATATTAGTGGGGTTGGTTGGAGTTTTAGTTAAATCAGCTTTTATTCCTATATTTTTTGCTGGAGCAGCCTTTATTTTTATATGGACTTGGAGAAATAAGGGTAAAAAATTCTTTAATGAACTTATACGATCATTTAGAAAATCAAGTGTTGCTATGAAGATGATGGTATTACTACCAGTAATAATAGTAGGTGTTTTATTTACCGAAAGATTTGGGGTGAATGTTGTGCAATATCATAGTTTGTCACCGTCATGTACCAGACAAATCTCAGCAGAAAGATGTAAACAAAATTTTGTGGGTCTGAGAGAGCAAGAGTTGGAGGCTACAAAATCTCAACGAAATCCCGTGCAGGCCCCAGATTATGTAGTAAATTGGGCAAAAGAGATGGTTAGGACACTTTTTATCTCAGGCGCTAACCTAAATGTACAATACGGTACGACCACGAGCGCTCCACTACCGGTTGTTTATAATCTAATATTTTGGACTAGTATTATAGCTATTTTAGCGATGGCTTACTCATTTAATTTGATTAAGAGAGTGCCTGGTCTCTGGTTTATTGTTCCTGTAATCAGTTTGTACCTGGCAGCATTGTTTTATGTCAATGTAACTTCCTACTATACGTATTATGAACCGGTTGCGATTCAGGGGAGATACTTGCTACCAATACTTCCTATGGTTATGCTTTTTTCTCTTTTAAGTATTAATTACATACTCAAAGACAAAAGAAACTTAAAACTTCCTTTACTCATCATTTTCCTTCTATTTTATTTAAACGGAGCGGGCGTAATAACCCATATTGTTAGAAGTGATGAAAGCTGGAACTGGGAAAATACTAAGATTCGAAAGGTAAATAACTCAGCAAGAGATTTACTCAGGCCTTTTACTAAAGAATGGTGGTATGAAAGATAGTTTCAAAAAAAAGAAAATATGCCTTATAACATGCTATTGGGTGCCTGATTATGTGCGAGCAAGCACGTTAAGAGAAGCTACACAAAGAGCCTATCCAGATGATGAAGTTATTATAATAAAAAATCATTTTCAAGGTATTCTTAGATATCCTGAAGTTTTTTATAAAGTATTATTAACGAGAATAAAGAACAGGCCAGATGTTTACCTACTTACATTCAGGGGTTATGAGGTGTTGCTGCCAATCAGAATTTTAACAATTGGGAGACCCTTAATTTTCGATGAATTTATTAATGCTGAGGAGTGGCTACTTGAAAATAAAAGCAGCTACAAGAACACCATTTTGCATAAAATTATACATGTAACCTATAGGTTTCTAGTTAAATTACCAAACCTATTAATTACTGACACAGACTCACACGCTCAATATTCGTCAAAATTAAGCAGCATTCCAAGAGGTAAAATTGTAAGTATACCGGTTGGCGCTGATGAAGATATTTTTAAGCCAGGTGTAAAGAATAATAAAAAACAGGGAATAGAAGTTTTTTATTATGGTGGCTATATGTTGCCACTTCATGGCTTAGAATTCTTATTAGAAGCTGCCGTCAAACTAAAGGATGAGAATATTTACTTCACTATCATTGGGGGTGGGGTCGAGCAAGAAAGAAGTGCAAAGAGGTTGGTGGCAAAAGGCGCAAAGATTAACTATAAACAAAGAGTTCCTTATGAGCAGCTTGCACAATATACACAAGAAGCTGATGTTTGCTTGGGAGGACCTTTTGGCGGAACCCTACAATCGCAATTTGTTATCACGGGGAAAACCTATCAATTTATGGCGATGGCCAAACCTGTCATTATTGGAAAAAATATCGAGACAGATAACGTAGCATATTTTAAAGACAAGAAAAACTGCCTAGTTGTTGAGCAGGCCAGTGCGAGTTCAATCGAAAAAGCTTTATTGTGGTGTTTGGATAATAAAAGCCAACTTACCAAGATGGGGTCTGCTGCAAGAAAAACCTATCTTGAACATATGTCAGTTGACTGCGTGTCAAATAAGTTAAAAAAGGAAGTATACTCAAAGTTTATTTAGCACTCTTCCTGCAGACAACTAAATAGCCCTCGGATAAATCGTATTTATTAAAGGGCAGGGTAAAGAATACCAAGAAATTTATCAGCGGTTCGATATTGACCTTCGAGAGCCTACTCATGTCTAGCATGTTAATCCCACTTCTCTTTGTGTTTTCTTTTTTATTCTTTTTACTTTCTATTTTCTTACTAAAGACTTTTCTCAAATGCCAGTTTAGGTTTAAAAAAGGAAACCCGTAGTTATCAAAAGAAATAATTTCAAGCGAATTTCTTTCCAGCATGTCTATTAAATCTTTTTTCTCATAGCGACGATAGTGCCCGGCAAATTCGTCAAATTTATCCATATATTTCATTCTTGCAGGCACTGACAGAATAAAATAATCCCCATGGGAAAGTAATTCTTTTAAAAATTTCTCATCATCTTCTATATGTTCAAGCACTTCGCAGCAAATAATGGCATCATATTTTTTGAGCTGCTCAATTCCACCTAATTTAAAACTTATTGAATCATTTAATCCGTAACTATCTCTTAAGTGATTAGCAGTATTTAGTGCATCTTTTGAGAAATCTATACCTAAGCCAGAATAGCCTTTCTTCCCCAAAGTGCATGTAAGCTCTCCTGCGCCGCAGCCAATATCAGCAAAAGTCTCAATGTTGAGTTTTTTGATTCTGCGCAATATGTTATATTTTCTAAAAAGGTATCTTGGTGGTTTAAAAAATTTTTGAGTTGTATTTTGTGGCATTAAAGACTACTTTCTTTGATAATTTTATTTAGTATTTATTAAATAATTTAAGTACCAATCCTTTTATAACACCAGCCGAAAAGCTCAATATAGCTATGGGTATTAAAAAGACACAAGCAAGAAAATCTAAAAAATCTTCACTGAGGTAAATTGAAAATAGGAACAGTAGCACCAGAGAGACTACTAGCTCATGCAGTATGAAGCTCGGCATGGCAAAAATAAAGCCAACATTAAGGAATAACATAATAACGAGAAGGACTATATACGGAAAGAATCTGCTGCCTGGTTTTGCATAAAAATCAACAAACTTAGGTCCGCGATTATATAAATGAATAATATTGTCAGATATGCCTGTCCTATTTAGGTATTCAATCTTTGCTTCACTAGTTTTTAGAATTGATTCATTTTTGCTTAATTTAAGTACTAACAAAGAGTCATCATTTACGTGAATTCCTTTTGGCATGGAATCCATGGCTTGAAGAAAATAAGCTCTCAATACGAATAGGCTTCCGCCACCACCTTTATTCTTAAATTTTTTGTATGCTTCATAATCTAGGTCTATATCCTCAAAATCGTAATTGAAGTATGGGTAGTAAATTTTTTTTCTAACTAAACATAAAACTCTGCCCCATAGACTACGACTCTTGTTCATATATGGATTACCAATGATAATATTTCTCTTCTTTGCCAAAAAGCTTTTCAGATAATCCTCGTCTGGTCGACATCGCTTATCGATAAAAGTAAGAAATTTTCCATTGGCGGCATCAGCGCCGTCTCTACGGGTGATGGTGTGGCCCAGATTCTTTTTATGATTGATAGTCTCTATCTTAGAGTAGTCTTTTAAAAGGTGCTGGTGCTTACTAATTTGCTGTGAGGTTTTGTCAGAAGAGCCATCGTTCACGATTATAATTTCTATCGATGATTTCTCAATTCCAGCTTGTCGATTCAGGCAATTAAATAAATCTCCAATCTCTTCTTGAGCATCTAGCAGGGGAAGTATGATCGATAGCTGACAATCTTTCTTTTTTGGCATCCATATAATATTACCAATAATTACCTCCTAAAGAAATGAATTTGTTTGATTATCCTTAAATCAACTATAATTAGGTGTATATGCAGAAAAAAGGCACGGCCTTACTTACGGGTCTAATCTTAATTATCTTTCTATGGTATTTTGTGGCGCATATTGAAGATTTTAAATCTTTACTGTCAGTGGACCCTCTCTATCTTTTTTTTATTGCACTTGGGCACTGGACCATTCTTTTTATGAATGGTTTATTCCTAAAAACAGTTTTGAAAATCTTTGATAAAAAAATGACGATAGCTGAGAGTTTTCATTCATCTCTCATTACAGCCACCGGTAACCTTTTCTTGCCTGCGGGTGGTGGGTCTGGAGTCCAGGCAGTATTCTTAAAAAAGAGCCACGACCTTAGCTATAAGAACTTCTTAAGTGCTCTCTCGGGTAATTATGTGATTGTTTTTCTATTTAGCTCACTGATTGGCATTATCGCTCTTTTGTCTATCTATACGCCTCTGACGTTTGAATACGTAACGGTGTTTATAGTTTTTTGCTTAGTATTCACAGTAACCTTGTGTCTGACAATTTTTGGCTTGCCAAACCAAATGCTTAAATATGAATCAAATAATAAATCGTTGGTGGGTAAGTTCTTGATGAATGTTGTCAACGTTATGCAGGGTTGGAGTTTAATAACACGAAATAAAAAGATAATATTAATTCTGACGCTACTTACGGCGATTAACTTTCTAGCACTGCTATTGATAAGCCACTTCTCTTTATTGGGTGCTGGGGTGCAAGTGTCATTTTGGGGGCTGGTTCTTTATGCGGTGTTGGGTGGCATGAGCCTTTTAGCAAACTTAACTCCTGGGGCACTGGGCATAAAAGAAGCAATTTATATATTTTCATCAACTGTCATTGGTATCACTACCCCGCAAATAGTGGGGGCAGCTATTTTGGACAGAGGAGTAAGATATATTATTATCCTTTTTGGATGGGCTTGGGTAAAAACAATTAGATTATATAAAGATAGGTAGAATTTAAGCAATGAAACACTTAAATAGCAAAATTTTTCGCACAGTTTTGGCTTGGGTGGTTATTGGCTTAATTGCTTACTTTTTTGGCAAATCACTTACTGATAATTGGAGTCAGCTTCAGGGCATTCATCTCTCATTTAACATGTGGTCTGTTTTAAGTATCTTATTTTTTGCTTTGGCAGTGGTGTGGACTGGGGTTTTGTGGGGGAAGTTGCTTGGACAGCTCAGCCAAAAGCCAATTAGTAATGAGGAGGCCATCAGAGTCCATTCTCTGTCTTGGCTGTTAAAATATATTCCTGGCCAAGCTGGGTCGCTGCTTAATAAAATTTCATGGGCACAGAAAAGAGGATATAGCAAGAAGCTCGTTACGGTTACGTTTCTTTATGAACACGCTTTTTTGATTTTCGCTTCACTTCTTTTGTCGGTGCCGGTTATTTTAATATCTTTCTTTGATAAGGCTGCTACAAATTTAAGTATCTTTGCGCCGCTGTTGTTGGCACTTCCGCTACTTTTTTTGGTTAATCAGAAAGTTTTTTATACTCTGCTAAACTATCTTTTTAGATTCCTTAAGCGAAAACCAATTGATAAAGAATATATTTTAAAATCTAAGCAGCTTTTTTATTATGTACTGCAGTTTTTGGGTCCCCGTTTGCTAAATGGGATTGGATTTATATTTGTAGCAGCCTCAATTACTCCTGTTCCAGAGCAGGCGTATATGGGGTTAGCTGCAACCTATATTTTTGCGGGAGCTGTTGGTCTTTTGGCTATTTTTGTGCCAAGTGGCATTGGGGTAAGAGAAGCGGTTATCGTACTTTTTGCAAGCCAATATTTTTCTATAGAAGTTGCTATAGTGCTTTCTCTTGTGGCTAGGCTCTATGCGACACTTGGCGATGGTGTGGTTGCGCTTATTTATGGATATCTTTTAAGAAAAGAGAAGAGAAAGCAATGAAGAAAATAGCGGTAATTGGATCAACGCTTACTGGCAACAAAGGGGCGGCAGCTATGTTAGAAAGCTCTATTCAAACGCTTGGACTCGACAAAGAATTCTTTTTGTTTACCTATCAGCCAGTAAAAGAAGAGTTGAAGCATAATACATATAAAAACCTCACCATTCTTCGAGCAGATGCTTTATTTTTAGGTGTAGTCATTAATTTGCTCGCTCTTATTTATAAAATCCTCCCGCCTCTTAGGGGCCTCCTGAGGGGTCATTCAAAATCAATCAGGACACTAGCTGAAGCCGACGTATTACTCGATCAAGGCGGTATCACTTTTGTTGATGGAAGAGAGAAATTTTTACTTTATAACATAGCGAGTATCTTGCCAGCTTTAATGGTCGGAACACCAGTTATAAAATGTTCGCAGGCGCTTGGTCCATTTAACAATCCAATCAATAAGTTCTTCGCTAAAATATTCTTGCCGAAAATGAAAGCAATAGTTTCCCGAGGATCTATTACTCAGAAATATTTAGACCAGCTTGGATTAAAAAATACAATTGAAGGTGCAGACTATGCATTCTTGCTTGAGCTTACGAACGAAGAGAAGAAAAGCGCAAAAAAATATTACAAAGAAGATTTTTTTAATAACAATAAAGTTGTTGGCATTTCACCAAGTGTGGTAATGCAAAAGAAAGTTGAAAAGCAGGGTAAGGATTACAGCAAAATAATAACTAAGTTTATAGATAGTCTCATGAGTAATGGATACAGAGTTGTTCTTTTGCCGCATAGCGTGCGTTTAGGCACAGAAAAGACACATAATAATGACTTGCCGCTTTGTAGAGAAATATACAAAAACCTTAATAATTCTAAAGAGTGTTTGTTTATAAAAGATGAACTGAGCTCGCAGGAGCTTAGGGCGATTATCGGTAAGTGTGATCTATTTGTTGCGTCACGCTTTCATGCAATGATCTCGTCGCTTGCTATGAGCGTGCCAACACTTGTGATTGGCTGGAGTCATAAATACAAAGAAGTGCTTGAAATGTTTAATTTAGAAGAATGGGCTTTTGGGCAGGATAAACTCAGCCAAGACTATTTATCACAAAGATTTAAAGAGCTCGAAAAAGAACAAGAAGGTGTTAAGGGTAAAATAAAAAAACACCTACCCGAGGTTAAAAAGAGATCATATAAGCAAGTTGCAGCAATAGAGTCTATTCTTAAAAAATAGATTACTTTTTATACTGCATTTCTTTAATGCGCTCGAGCTGGTCTTCGAGTAATATACGGTTGGTCTTTTGCAAATCAGCAATAACAAGAAGCACGAAGCAGAGTAAAGACCCTATGATAAGCGAAGATCCAAGAATGAGTGATTGCAAATGACCAGCTCCGCTTCCGGCAATAAAGAAAAACGCGTAACGGATGAAGGGGATCAAACCTAGGGCAAGTAGAAGTATCCCAAGTGAGACAAAAATAATATGTGGTTTAAACATAATATAACTTCTTAAAATTGCTTGCCCTGATTTAAACATGTGTTGCCAAATATTCTTAAAGAGTCGTGATTCGCGAGTCTTTTCATTTGTTTTAATCGGTATACTTTCAATGCGAAGTCGCTTATTGCCGGCTTGGATGATAGTTTCCATGCAATAGCTAAACGGAGTAACGATGTTAAGTTTTATAAGAGAATCTCTTGAATATGCGCGAAAGCCGCTTGCTGCATCTGGTAGGTTTGTGCCAGCGGCAAGGTTTACAACGCTACTCCCAAGACGTTGCATGATTTTTTTAAAGCCAGAAAAATGAGCAATCTTGTCGGTTTGCCGATCGCCGATAACAATATCTGCTTCATTATTTAAAATTGGTTGAATTAAGTCAGCAATTCTCTCTTGCGGATACTGATTGTCGCCATCTGTATTAACTACAATATCTGCTCCATGGGAAAGGGCATAGTCTGTGCCGTCACGAAAGCTGCGCGCTAGACCCATATTTCGCTTGTGAGAAATAATATGTTTTACGCCAAGCTTTTTTGCCACCTCAACGGTTTTGTCAGTCGAGCCATCATCTATAATGAGCCACTCAACCTTATCAACGCCAGGAAGCTTGCTGGGCATCGTTTGAAAAACAAGCGGCAGTGTTTTTTCTTCATTTAAGCAAGGAATCTGAATGAATACCTTCATTACTTTACTCCAATACCAGTATATTTTACTCCTGCTTTTTTAAAATGTTCTTTATTATTTTTAAACATATTGCGTCCATCAATCAGAATGGATGGCAATAGGTCTGCGAACTCTGGAGCTAGAAGGTCTTTAAATTCTTCGTGCCCTGTGGCTATCAAAATAGCGTCGGCACCCTTGATTGCTGTTTTAAGTGAAGATGCAGTTGAATGCTTCTTAATATAGGGATCATATATCGTGATATCAGCACCGCACTTTTCTAGCAATTTTTTAATAGTATATGCAGGACTCTCGCGATCATCACCAACATTAGGCTTATAAGCAAGACCAAGCAGGGCTATTTTTGCACCTTTTATTGTCTTCTTTTTCTCGCTAAGAGCAGCAATGAGCAGATCGACGGTAAAGTGCGGCATTGATTCGTTTATTGAACGAGCCAGGCGAAGAAAGTCATGTTCGAAACCAAATCCATTAGCATATTCAATAAGATAATAAGGGTCAACTGGAATACAGTGGCCGCCAACTCCAGTTCCAGGGCGATGAGGCATAAAGGCAAAAGGTTTGGTCGCGGCGCCATCTATGACGTTTTCTACGTTGATGCCAAGTTTGTGAAAAGACATAGCCAGTTCGTTAACGAATGCTATGTTAATATCGCGAAAAGAGTTTTCAACAACTTTTACAGCCTCAGCTTCTTTAAGTGTTTGCATTGGTTTTATTTCGGCATCAACAATTCTTTTATACATATCAAGTGCAAGCTCCAGCTCTTTTTGAGAGTTTGCTCCAAGTACACGGTTAATATTACTAACGTTCCACTTTGGATCACCTGGGTTAATGCGTTCGGGGCAATGTGCAAGATAAATATCATTACCTACTACTTTGCCATTTTTTTGAATAATAGGAATAACAATATCATCACAAACACCCGGATTAACTGTAGATTCAATAACCAATAACCCACCCTTTTTTATGTGTGGAACGGCATCCTTAACAGCACCTTTGAGGGGCGTGAGATCTGGTGTTTTGTCGCTATTGACTGGAGTGGGGACACAGACAATAACCGCGTCACAAGAAGTAATTTGAGAAATATCACTCGTAAATTCTACATTAGATTGAATGAGATCTTCTTTACTTACATCATCAACGGTTGGGGTATTTTGCTTTAAAGAATTGATGATATCTTGATTGATATCAATGCCCCTTACTTTGAAACCTTTTTTATCGGCAAGCAGAGCCAAAGGTAGACCAACATATCCCAACCCAATAACAGCGATGGATTTTACAGATTGCATGTTATTCTATTATAGAAGATAACAGAATATAAAGGAAGGCAAATTCAAGGTGAAACTAGTAGTTATTTCTTTCTGTAAAAACGAAGCAGAAACCATTGGTGAGGTGATAAAAAGAATACCTAAAAAAATAGATAAAATAAAAACCATCGAAACAGTGATTATCGACGATGGCAGTGAAGACGATACTTCAGAAGTGGCTCAAAAAGCTGGCGCCGAAGTGGTCCGAGGGAGCGTAAGTAAAGGCGTCGCTTTTCGCTTTCGTGAAGCTGTTGATATTGCTTTAGAAAAAGGCGCAGATATTATGGTAAATATTGATGGAGATTTACAGTTTTCTCCAGAAGACATTCCTAAAATGGTGCAGCCAATTTTAAATAATGAAGCAGATTTTGTAGCAGCAGATCGTTTCACAGATCCAGAAACAGGTGAGACGAGGCGGCCAAAAAACATGCCACTCGGTAAATATATTGGTAACAAGCTTGGCGCACGTGTTACAAGTAAGCTAGCCAAAAGAAATTTTAAAGACGTAACTTGTGGTTTCAGGACATACAACAGAGAGGCTCTGTTCGCACTCAATACACACGGTAAACACACATATACCCAAGAGTCCTTCCAGGTGCTGTCAGTAAAAAATCTTCGCATTATAACCATGCCAGTAGTAGTAAAATATTTTCCCGGCAGGAAGTCTAGAGTTGTAACAAGTGTTTTTACATACACATTTGTGAGTGCCCTCAATATCCTAAGAGCTTATCGAGACTTTGCACCTCTAAGGTTCTTTTTTGTTGTTGGCCTGATCCCTTTTGTTGTTGGCATTATTTGTGTTGGATTTTTAGGAGTTCACTACTTAAACGCGGATCAGTTTAGTCCATATAAGTTTGTTGGCTTTACAGGGCTATATCTTATTTCTCTCAGCTTATTTATATGGGGATTAGGAATTGTTGCAGATATGCTCGTTCGTATTTTAGGCAACCAAGAAAAAACCCAAGAAGAGATCCGTAGATTACGATTTAAGAAATAAGCTATTTAATTAGTGAAGTTAAGTACTTCCCGTAGCCACTTTTCTTTAGTGGTTCAGCAATCGATAGTAGCTGCTCTTTGTTAATAAAGCCTTCGCGGTAGGCTATTTCTTCAGGACTGCCAATTTTTAGACCAGTTCTTTTTTCAATAACACGAACATATTCTGAGGCATCGTTCATAGAGCCGAAAGTTCCTGTGTCGAGCCAAGCTGTTCCTTGCCCAAGCAGAGAAACTTTTAATTTACTGTTTTTTAGATACGCATCAAGAACTGAGGTGATTTCAATTTCACCACGTGGACTTGGCTGAACGTTCTTTGCAATCTCAACGACGTCGTTATCAAAGAAATAGAGCCCAGCGTTTGCATAGTTGGATTTTGGTTTCTCTGGCTTCTCTTCGATTGAAAGTACATTCATATCTTTATCGAATTCATAGACGCCATAGCGCTCAGGGTCGTGTACTTGTGCGGCAAAGCCAACGGCACCATCAACAGCAGTATATTCTTTCAGCTGTTCGTCCATATTTGCACCGTAGAAGATATTGTCACCGAGAATCATGGCAACTTTGTCTGAGCCAATAAATTCGGCTCCAACAATAAAGGCATCCGCTAGCCCGCGAGGCTTTTCTTGAATAGCATACTGTAAAGAAATGCCCCAGTCAGATCCATCACCAAGGAGTCGCTTAAACTGCTCTTGATCGTGCGGTGTAGTGATAATAAGAATATCTTTTATGCCAGCCATCATCAGAGTACTTAATGGGTAGTAAACCATTGGTTTATCATAAATTGGCATCAACTGTTTTGAGATACCCTTAGTTATTGGGTATAGTCTTGTTCCCGATCCACCTGCTAAAATAATTCCCTTCATTTTTCTCCTCGCAAAAATTTATTTCAAGTATTCTTGTAAGGCTTCTCGCCAATCTCTTGGAATGAAACCTGTAGACTTTATTTTATCAAGATTAAGCGTACTTTTTAAGGGACGGGGAGCGATCCCTTCTTTGCCTTTAAAATATTCTTCTGTTGAGATTGATGTAACATCTTCTTTATTTTTTCCAGATATCCTAAATACTTCTTTTGCGACCTCAGACCAAGATACAGACTCACCTTCGTTAGTAAGATTATACGTACCAAAAGGAGAGTGACTTTCTAGTAAGTGCCTAATACCTTTTGCAAGATCTGCCGTGAAGGTAAGTCGACCAATCTGATCATCTACAACACTTGGTTTTACGCCTTTTTCTGCTAAGTTTTCTATGGTTCTTACAAAGTTGTTGCCTTCGCCTATAACCCAACTTGTACGAACAAGGTAGTGCCTAGGAGCTTGCGAAGCGGCAATATCCCCCGCGGCTTTTGTTTGCGCGTAAACACCCAGCGGAGTGAGAGGTTCGTCTTCAGTGTGATTATCTTTTGTGCCGTCAAAAACATATTCACTTGAGATGTGCACCAAGGTAATATTATTTTCTGTTGCTGTTCTTGCCAGCATTGCAACTGCTTGCGCATTAATCTTCCAAGCGGCTTCACGGCCCTCAGGAGTTTCTGCTTGATCAACTGCGGTGTAGGCTGCAGCATTGATGATAGTTTTATAGTTCTTCCAGTTCTTATTTTTGTATTCATCTGGATTGGTCATATCAAACTCGTCTCGATCAACAAATTCAGCATCAGGAAACTCATCTTTTAATGCTGTGCCGAGTTGGCCGTTTGAGCCAATTACTAGTATTTTGCGATCTTTCATTGGAGCAACATTTTGTAATCTAGGGTGGATCTTATCCTTCTCGGAGAGCTCCGCCTTTTCGAGAGAAATTGGCCATTTTATAGCAGCTGTTTCATCGGCAAGATTTAAGAAAGTATATTGTTCCTGCGCATTTTGACTCCAGTGATCATTTACTAGGTAAGTGTAGACGGTATTTTCTTCTAAAGCTTGAAAAGCATTCCCAACTCCACGTGGTACAAAGATGGCTTTTGATGGGTCTAATTCAATGGTAAACACCTTTCCAAAACTTTCTCCCTCACGAAGATCAACCCATGCGCCAAAGACCTTACCTGCACCAATAGAAATATATTTATCCCATGGTTCAGCATGGACACCTCGAGTAACACCCTTTTCAGCATTAAAACTAATATTGTTTTGCACTGGACCAAAATCTGGTAGACCAATTTTGGTCATTTTTTCCTTTTGCCAATTTTCTTTAAACCAACCGCGACTATCTCCAAATACAGGAAGGTCAAAAACAACTAAACCTGGTATAGGTGTTTCTGTAGCGTTTAATTCTTTACTAAACTCAATTTTACTCATAGTAATTATTGTCCTTGCTTTGCGTACGCTTCTTCAACCTTTGTTTTTTCAGCTTGCCACCATGCTTCATTCTTTGTATACCAATCAATTGTGGCCTTTAGGCCTTCACGGAGGTTGGTATATTTTGGCTTCCAGCCAAGTTCATTTTTTAGTTTTGAGGCGTCAATTGCATATCGCATGTCATGACCTGGACGATCGTTTACATGCTCGTATGCATTCTTGTCTTTATCCATGAGCTCTAAAATAGTTTCAATGATATATTTATTATTTTCTTCGCCATCTGCACCAATGAGGTATGTCTCGCCGCTTTTACCTTTTTCAATAATTGCATGTACGGCATCATTATGATCATCAACATGAATCCAGTCGCGTACCTGCTCTCCGGTGCCATACAGTTTTGGAGAAATACCACTTAAAATATTGGTAATTTGGCGAGGAATAAACTTCTCGATATGTTGGTAGGGTCCGTAATTATTTGAGCAATTTGAAATGGTTGCATGAATGCCGAATGAGCGAACCCACGCTTTTACTAACAAGTCTGAGCCCGCCTTGGTGGAAGAGTAGGGGCTACTAGCGTTATACGGAGTTTCGGGAGTGAATTTTGCTGGATCATCTAGCTCAAGGTCGCCGTATACTTCATCTGTTGAGATGTGATGAAGCTGTTTTTTATGCTTTCTTACTGCTTCAAGGATGGTTGCAGTGCCAATTAAGTTACTATGAATAAATGGCCATGGGTCACGCAGTGAATTATCGTTATGACTTTCAGCCGCAAAATGAACTACTATATCTGTTTCAGAAACAAGCTTATCCATAAGCTCACGATCACAAATATCACCAGTAACAAAGTTTATTTTTTCTAAAACACTTGTTAGATTATCTGGATTGCCAGCATACGTTAGCTTATCGATTACTGTTACTTTGTAATCAGGATAGTTTTTTAAGGTATAATGCACGAAGTTTGCTCCGATGAAACCCGCGCCACCTGTAATGAGTAAATTCTTCATACTCATTAGTATAGCTTTTTGCTAATATGCGTGTCTATTGTGAAATAAGGTAAGAAGAATTTATGTAAATATAACAACATATATTCCTATGAATTACAGTGCTATAATAAAATTAAAGTAGTAAGCTTGAAAGGAAATCATGATAACCGTTATCAACGCTGGTGGTTCTGGAACGCGCCTTTGGCCACTTTCAACTCCTGAGTATCCAAAACATCTTTTAAAGCTAACGGGTGAAAGAACGCTTTTGCAGACTGCGTATGATAGAGCAAAAGAACTCGGCGAGAAAATATATGTTGTCACTGAAGCCGGCCATGCACATCATGTGAAAGAGCAATTGCCAGAGCTTTCTGAAGATGCTTTTTTGATTGAACCTGGACGCCGAGGCACGGCGCATTGTATTCTGTTTGCCCTAGATTACATTGCTCGGAATCACGACAAGAATGAACCGATTGCTTTTATTCACTCAGACCACCACATCAGAGATATAGATGGCTTCAAAAGATCGTTCATGGTTGCTGCAAAAACATCACAAGAACAAAAAGAGATTACACTTATTGGTATTGAGCCAACATTTCCTGCCACTGGATTCGGCTATATTGAGAGAGACGGCGCCATTGATGAAGATAGTGGCGTGTATGAAGTGAAAAGTTTTAAAGAAAAGCCAAACTATGAAATAGCACAGCAATATGTTGAATCTGGAAAGTTTTTTTGGAATTGCGGATATTTTGTCGGCTCCGTCAACACATTTTTGCATGAAATTGACAGAAGCGCGCCCGATTTAAAACGAGATTATGATAGCCTTTCGCAAATTAACGACACAGAAAGTGAAAACTACAGGCAAACGTACCTTGAGCTTGATAATCAAGTGATTGATATAGCGCTCATTGAGAAAGCACAAAGACTAGCGGTGGTATCGGCTAGTTTTGATTGGGTAGACGTAGGCTCGTTTAAGGACCTTCATGATGTCGTGCATCAAAATGAATATGGAAATTATCATTATGGAAATAATATTTACGATATTGAAAACGAAAATACATACGTGCGCAATGAAGAAGATAAGCCAGTTGCGGTCATAGGGCTCGACAATATTGTGGTTGTAAATACGCCGCAGGGTATATTGGTTGCGCGAAAAGGCGCAAGTCAAAAAGTGGGTGGTGTAGCTAAAAAAATACAAAAAGGAAAATAGAGCGTGTGTGGCATAGTCGGCTATCTTGGTGACAAAAAAGCACAACCCATTCTTTTAAGTGGATTAAGGCGTTTGGAATATCGGGGCTATGACTCGGCTGGAATAGTTACATTAGGAAATGACAATGAAGCCACGCTTTTAAAAGAAAAAGGTAAGGTTGCCGGGCTAGATATTCTTGCACAAAAGAATCAAAAAACCGACAGCGTAGGCATAGGTCATACCCGTTGGGCAACTCACGGTGAGCCATCGGTAAAAAATGCTCATCCGCATAATGCTGGCAGTATCTACCTTGTTCACAACGGTATTATCGAGAACTATCAAGAAATAAAAGAAGCACTTGAAGCCGAGGGGCATTCATTTAAAAGTGAGACGGATAGTGAAGTATTAGCGGCACTTATTTCTTCATATTTTGATAGTAAAAAAACCGCTACGCTTAAAGATGCTGTGATTTCGGCGATTAGCTCAGTAGTAGGAACATACGGTATTATTGCAGTTTCTGCAGAGGACCCGGCAACACTAGTGGTGGCACGAAAAGGCAGCCCGCTTATTTTAGGTTTAAGTGACGATGAAACATATGTTTCAAGCGATGCAGCTACACTTGTTGGACAAATTGATAACGTTATTTACTTAAGTGATGGTGAGGTCGCTGAGTGCAAGGCTGGTAACGTTGAAATTTTTGATCTTAGCGCTTCTCCAATAAATAAAGAGGTTGAAAAGCTGGACTTAGACGTTCAGGCGATTCAGAAAAAAGGTTATGAACACTTTTTATTAAAAGAAATTATGGAACAACCAAAGACGCTGAGATCAACACTTGCGGGAAGGCTGATTCCAGCGGAAGGTAAGGCTAAGTTGGGCGGCCCGAATATGACAGATGAGCAGCTTCGAGAGGTTGAGCATATTGTGATTGTTGGCTGTGGCACCGCGTATTATGCGGGACTTTTAGCTTCGTATTACATTAGCCAGGTGGTGGACGACGTTAGTGTTGAGGTTGCAATTGCTTCAGAGCTTCGTTATAAAGCTTTTTCTATGCCAAAAAATACAGTAGCGTTAATTGTGTCGCAATCTGGCGAAACAGCAGACACACTTGCCTGTTTAAGAGAGCTAAAAAACCGCGGTATTCGAATACTTGGCATTGTGAATTCTGTTGGCTCAACCATTGCTCGAGAAGTTGATGGCGGCGTATATGTGCATGTTGGCCCAGAAATTTCAGTTGCTTCAACTAAAGCGTTCACCTCTCAGGTTTCTGCCATGCTGTTATTTGGGCTAACGACTGCTCAGGCAAAAGGCGCCAGCCAGCAAGTAATAAGCCAGTTTGTGAGTGAACTTGATGTACTGCCAAGTGAAATTGAAAAACTATTAAAAAAATATAAGGATGAAATTAAAAAAATAGCAAAGCGCTATAGCAAAAAAGATCACGCACTTTTTATGGGTAGGGATACTCTCTTTCCAATAGCTCTAGAAGGTGCCTTAAAGTTAAAAGAAATATCATACATTCAGGCGGAAGGGTATGCTGCGGGTGAATTAAAGCACGGGCCAATTGCTTTGATTGATGATCGATTTTTTGAAGTTTTCTTGCTTGCAGATAATTGGTTGTTTGAAAAAAGTAAAAGTAATTTGAGTGAAGTGCGGGCGCGCGGCGGTGATGTTTTGGCTATTACAAATAGTAAAGAAAAAATCGACGCTGATGTGGTCATTCGCGTTACAACAAAATTAGATGTTCTCTTACCGCTTTTGCTTAATGTTGTTTTACAGCTGCTTGCTTATTACATTGCTGTCGATCGAGGCAATGATGTTGACCAGCCCCGTAATTTAGCGAAAAGCGTTACGGTTGAATAGTTTGGTCGCTCACCACTTTTTTAATTTTATTTATAAATAAACTTTTATCAAAACGGCGTGATTTGCGGCGTAGTGTGCCAGCTAAGAACATAGTTTGTTCAGCCTTTTTAATTGCCTTAATAACTGCATTGACCGACTGTTCTTTAAAGAGAATGCCGCTCTCTCCGTCCTGTACGATATCAAGCGTACCGCTTTTTGCGTAGCCAATAACTGGTGCGCCAGCGGCAAGCGCCTCTACGGCGACAATGCCAAAATCTTCATCAGATGGAAATACAAATCCTTTTGCAGAGTTTAAGGCTTTCTCAACTTCAGCGTCAGAAGCATTGCCAAAACGCTCGTTGTAAAACTCAATTGTTGACCCGGCCTTTTTTATTAACGTTGCGTGCAAAGGGCCGTTGCCAAAAACTTTTAGTTTTACACCAAGTTTTGTACAGGCTTCAACAGCGAGGTCGAATCGTTTATTTGGCAGCTGGCGGCCAAGGGTAACATAGTAATCACCGCGCTCGCGTGTGGGCGAAAAACGATTAATATTAACCGGCGGGTGAATGACAGTAGAATTTTTACCATAATATTTTTTTATACGCTTTTGTGTTTCGCTTGAATTTGCAATAAAAACATCAACATTTTGCGCAGCCTCATAATCAAGCTTGCGTTGGCGAGGAATGAGCAGTGGCATAAGCGGGCGAACAAGAAAGTTTAACTTTCCATAACCTGGGTCTTTTCTATACAAATCGTAATGACTCCAATAATAGCGTGGCGGCGTGTGGCAGTAGTTGATGATAATTTGGCTTGGGCGAGATTTTTTTATTTGGTGCCCATGCAAATAACTGCTGGTAATAATGATGTCAAACTCAGAAAGATCGAGTTTGCGCATCGCTTTTACGGCGAGGGTTGGAAATAATTTATAATATCTTCGTAACTTTTTTGGGATTTTTTGAAGGCTGCTTGGCCGAACGCTAACCTCACGAAAAGCCGGAACTTTATCTTGGTTATAAATTGCAGTATAAACAGGTGCAGACGGAAATGCTTCGTGCATTGCCAATACAACATTCTCTGCGCCACCCATCATTGTTAAAAAATCACAGACAATTGCGATTTTTGGCTGCTTCATTTTGCGCCTTTTCGTTTTAAAACAACACTAACTGTTTTAAAAAGGATTTTAATATCTAGCCAAAAGCTCCAATTTTGAGCATAGTACATCTCAAGCTCAATACGCTTATCAAATGAAAGATCGTTACGCCCAGAAACTTGCCATAACCCAGTCACACCAGATTTGACACTGTGAAGAAGTGCGCCGCGATGTTTAACGAATTTCATTTCTTGCGGCAAAATTGGGCGCGGTCCAACGAGGCTTAGCTCGCCTTTAAAAACATTGAAAAATTGCGGTAATTCATCAAGCGAAGTATTTCTTAAAAACTTACCAAACCAAGTAATGCGCGGATCATTTTTTACTTTTCGGTTTACTTCATATTCTTTTGCTAAATCTTCTCTACCCATTGCGCGAAATTCGTCGGCCGCATCTTTAGAGCCAAACTCTGGGCGCATGCTGCGAAACTTATAAAGCATAATCTCTTCTGAATAACGAGAAAGGCGTTTACTTTTATAAAAAACAGGACCTGGATTAAAAATCTTTTGAAAAATAATAAGAAGCAACAAGAGTGGAGAAAGCACAATAATAAATAAAGTTGAGAGAAGGGTATCAAAAATACTTTTTGCAATTGCACCCCAGCCAACAAGTGGCGTCTGAGAAACGGTTATCATTGGATAACCTAAGAAAACATCTACAGTGTTTTTGCCAGAATAAAATTCAGCTTCACCTGGAATAAAACAATATTCAATATGATTGCTCTGCGCGGCAGCAAGAATGTTTTGGTTACGCTCAGAATTTTCAAAAAGATCCGTTTGGATGATAGTGTCAATTTGCAGCGTATCGATTTCATCAAGAGATTTCTCAATGAGTGAATAATGATTAACCCTAATATTTTTTGGAATGATTGTTTTTGGTCCGGCGGTGGCTACGATTTCATAGCCAGAATGCTTTGCGGTGTGAAGTTGCATAATAATGTCGCAAGTGGTTTTTGAATTGCCAATAACGAGTACCCTTCTGCCACCGTGGCCATGTTTTAACAACCAGCCATACGCTGTGTGAATAATTGTTCGCGACAAAACAAGAAAGATAAACGAGAAAACAAAAGCATAGACGGCAACAAGTCGAGCAGGGAAGATTGGTTCATTAATAACGTATGCGTAACCCAAGATAATAAGAATACCTATAACCGAACCAATAAAGAGCTTGCCAATTTCGCTAATACGCTTTGTGCGCACGGTGTTGCTATAAAGCCCGAGGCTTGCAAAAACAATAATCCATAAAGGAACCACCGTTAAAAAGGTAGTGAAATACTCAAGTGCGTAGACTTCGTCAAGTAGCGGACGATTATCAAATTGGACACGAATAACATATGCCAACATGAAGCCAAGTGTTAAAACGACGAAGTCAGCGAGAATGAGGAGGAAGCTATATTTTTTATTACTTCTTGCAAGCATTACTTAGACTCTTTCATATCTGTTACAGAATTTGATAGCATTGCTGCTATTGTACCACTAAGGGTACACTCTATTATAGGATATGAAGAAATATCATTGGCTTTTGAAATCATATAGCTGGACTTTGCTGATTATTTTTGGTCTTATTATTTTTCATGCACCGCTGAGTGTATATGGCGGAACGCTGTTTCCTCAGTTTGATCTTCTTATAAAGTCGTGGAAAGAGATTCTGCTAATCATTGCTCTGCCGGTTGGCGTGTTTTTGGCGATTAAAAGTGGATTAGCAAAAAAGATGCAAAAAGATTATCTGTTTTTGGTGATAGTTTTTTATGCTGTGCTTCATTTGTTGCTGCTTGTCTTTTTTGAAACTTCGCTTAATCAAATTCTGTCGGGGTTGGCAATTGATCTGCGCTATGTTCTTTTCTTCACACTCTTATACATTGCGATAAAACTTGCTCCTGAATATAGATCTAAAACTCTTTTTGTTGGGCTGGCTGGCGCTATTATTTCGGTCATCTTTTCTTTGTTCCAGATTTTTATTTTGCCAGCGGATATTCTTGCTCATATTGGATATGGAAAAAATACCATTGAGCCATATCTAACCATCGATAAAAATTCTGATTTCATTCGCATCAACGGAACACTCCGTGGCCCAAATCCACTCGGAGCTTTTATGTTAATCATCATTAGCCTTGTGGGCGCGTGGCTTGTCGCGCAGAAACAAACTTTAAAAGATAAACAATCAATAATGTGGATTGCTGTTTTGGGTTTTTCCAGCCTCGCTGTTTTGTGGGCGAGTTATTCGCGAAGTGCGCTTGTCGCTATGCTTGTCAGCCTGACTATAGTTATGATTTTAGCGTTTAGCAGAAAATTCAAACCATTTATTTGGGTGGGGCTTGTGGCAATATTCATTATTTCTGTAGGATTATTATTCGCCCAAAAAGATTCACATTTTGTGCAGCATGTTGTTTTGCACAATAATCCAGTTGGCGGCAGCGTTCGCGATTCAAACGAAGAGCACGCCAGCTCTTTGCAAACGGGAACAGAAAGAATGTTGGCACAACCACTCGGAGCTGGCATTGGCTCAACTGGCTCAGCATCTTTATTCGGCAGCGAGTCGTTGATTATTGAAAACCAATATCTCTTCATCGCACATGAATCTGGCTGGCCTGGATTGTTATTATTTATGCTTATATTCATTATGATTTTATGGCGATTATTTAGGCAAAGGTCTGACTGGCTATCACTTGGCTTGCTGGCAAGTGGTGTTGGTCTTGCTCTGATCGGTTTCTTATTACCAGTTTGGGCAGACGACACAGTAAGCCTTGTCTGGTGGGGGTTGGCGGGTGTAGCATTGGCTTCAGGAGGCAAGTATGCAGATCGAAAACAGACCAAGTAAAAAACAGCGCGAACTACTCAGTTTTATTGACGGTTTTATAAAAGGCCATGGCTATGGTCCAAGCTATCGTGAAGTAACGCGAGCTCTTGATTATAAGTCAGTTTCAACGGTTGCGACTCACATTGATGGATTGATTAAAAAAGGATATCTCATTAAGAAAGATAATTCTGCTCGCTCACTTGAAGTTGTTTCGAGTGAGGAAAGTTTTGCGCCAAAATCTGTTGCTTCAAAAACTGATGAAAAATGGCTGGTCGATAAAATAAATGAAAAATTCCAACAAGCTGAAAAAGATGGGTGTACGCAGAAAGAAAAGGATGATCTTTATGTGCTGGTTGGATCGCTGCATGTCTTGGGTTTTCAAGAAGCAGCCAACAGTTTCAAGCCTCGTTTAAAAACCCTGGGCGAACAGATTGACGAAGAGGGTAAGTAACTTTATAATAATTTGAGCGGATATTCCGGCGTAGCTCAGCGGTAGAGCATTCGGCTGTTAACCGAAGGGTCACTGGTTCGAATCCAGTCGCCGGAGCCAGAAATTTTGCAACAGAGGTAGACCTGGTTCCTAGACCAGGTCTTTCTTTTTTTGTAAAGCACCCCTGATCTGTTAAATAGTTCGAACCTAATCGCTCAATTTGCCAAATAACAAACAAATGTTGGAACCACAGAAAATGACTGATTTTAGGCCGTTAACACCTAAGAAATGGTTCCAAAACTGACCTGTTTTCCTATGAGGACTGAGCAGCCTGAAAATTGATATAGTTCCCATGACCTATCCAAGAGACACCAATATTTGACACAGCATGACACTTATGTTAATATCAGTGTAGTAATCAATCAAGGAGAAACAATAAGATGATAAGAATCGCACGAGCAAAGTAGTCGCACAAGCGTCTTTTTTCGTATGATTCTTTCCTATTAGTTTAACTTCCTGTAAAAAAGCCGAGCACTTGCGTGACTATTCACCTAAATGCTCGGCTTTTTGTTTGGAGAAAACTATGTTAAATCTGTATAAAATTACAAAATCATATAAAGATAACCTTGTTCTCAAGGATGTTACTTTATCGGCTAGTCCAGGTGAGGTAATTGCTCTCATTGGTGCAAACGGTGTCGGCAAGACAACTCTACTAAAAATACTACTCGGTGAGGTGGCTCCTGACGATGGGCAAATAACTAACCACCATGATGTTGTTGGCTATGTCCCTCAAGAGCTGGACAATCTTAATAAAACAATCGAAAAGAGCTTTGGCTCCATTGAGTCATGGCGAATTGACTATGCCCTTAATTTGGTTGATCTGGGTAATGTCCCTAAGGATCGTCCTCTCAGTAACCTTAGTGGTGGTCAGAAAACTCGTGTGGCTATTGCCCAGGTTCTTGCTCAAGACCCCGAACCCACAGTCCTATTATTAGATGAGCCTACAAATAACTTGGATGTAGAGGGTTTAGAATGGCTCGAGAGTTTCATAAAACGTTTCAAGGGTGCGGTTTTGTTTGTGAGTCATGACAGACAATTCATCAACACTGTCGCCACAAAGATTATCGAGCTTAAAGCCGGCGTGGCAAAGCAGTACGGCGGTAACTACGAGTTCTATAAACAGCAGAAAGATATCGAGTACCAGGCAGCACTTGAAAAATATGAGAAGCAGCAAGATGAGAAGAAGCGTCTAAAGAAAGCCATGGTTGCCCAGAAGGAGGCTACTAAACATGTCCACGAGCACATTAAGCGACCGGATAACGATAAGTATCAACGGGACTTCTTTAGAAATAGAGTTTCAGTAAAACTAGGTCAGAAAGCAAAAAATATTGAAACCAGGCTAGATAAACTTGAGGAGATCGAAAGACCTGATTTCGATAAGAACTACGAGTTTAGTTTAAAAGGAGCTCCCCACGCCAGTAAGTTACTGGTGCTGGTTAAAGAAATATCGAAGTCGTACGATAAGCGCGTCGTTTTATCAGATATAAACTTTGAGATTAGAGGCAACATACATATTCACGTAAAGGGCTTAAATGGCTCAGGTAAATCTACACTACTGCACATTCTCGCCAAACAGCTTGCGCCTAGTAATGGCACGGTCACTTATGGAGATAATGTTACTGCAGGCTATTTTTCTCAGGATACAGAAGGCTTGAATTACAAAATCTCAGCCTTGGATAATTTGAGTATAACTGAAGCAAAGCAAGAGGTAATTTACCGTCAGGCTCGTAGTCTTGGAATCACTGCCGAAGATCTATTGAAGATGCCAGGTGAACTATCTCGTGGCCAACAATCCAAGCTGGGCTTTGCTAAGTTGCTTTTAGCCAACCACGATCTAATTATTCTCGATGAGCCAACAAATCACCTTGATATCGCCACTAAAGAGCAGCTTGAAAAAGCTTTGCGAAACTACGAAGGAGCCGTGTTGGTTGCTTCGCACGATGTATACTTCTTGCAACAGCTGAAAATAAATCAAACTCTAGAACTTAAAAATGGAAGGATCATAGAATCATGAAGCACTACATAGTCAGTCTTGAAGAGGCAGAGCAGTTCTTAAATGGTCATTTCAGCTCAAAGATTGCTCAAATTGAGCTATTAAATGGGGGCGATTGGTCAGCGGCCTATGCATATGTATTTGAGGGTGAAGAGTATGTTATTAGATTTGCCGCAAATCGTGAAGACTTTGCTAAAGATCAAGGTATTAGTAAATATGCTTCAAAAAAGCTCCATGTTCCAGAAGTTACTGAAATAGGAGAAGCCTTAAATGGTTATTACGCTATCTCAAAGCGGCATCATGGTGTTTTTCTTGATGAACTCGACGGTGATCAGATGCGTAAAACACTGCCTAGTCTCTTGAAGACTCTTGATGAAATCAGAGAAGTTAACCTAACAGGCACTACTGGATATGGTTGGTGGGAGGCAAAGGGAGTGGGAAACTGTACAACCTGGCAAGATTTTCTCACAAGCGGATTTGATGATAAGCCAGAAGAGAGAACTCATGGCTGGCGTAAGAAATTGGAATCTTCGTCAACAGGTACGGAGCCGTTTGGTAGAATCCGCCTAGCACTCGAAGCTCTCGCAGTGGATATGCCCGACGAAAGATACCTCATACATAACGATCTTTTATACCGAAATGTGTTGGTTGAAGATAATAAAATCTCTGTGGTTATTGATTGGGGTAACTCAATGTATGGTGACTTTCTCTACGACATCGCCCTGCTTATTTACTATTGGTCGTGGTTCCCAGAGTGGAAAGATATCGACATTAAGCAAGTGATTCTTGATCATTATGCGAGTGCTGGCCTTGAGGTTCCAAATCTAGAAAAGCGTTTACTATGCTATCAAATTCATATTGGCCTGGACGGTATAAAGTACAGTGCATTTACTGGTAATCATGATCATCTAGAACAAAAGACTGAGCAGACTCTCAAACTCTTGGATTATCTTTGAAACGATAGCTGAGATTCCTCGATCTGCAGTTTGGTCTCAATTCCTGCCGCAAAGGCCGTCCTATCATTCTCTGTGCCTCTACTAAGTATGTAACGAGCATACTCAATGAGTGGCTCGTCCAACTTCTGCTGAATCTTGTAATGCCCCAGTAAAGTTTGGGTTGTGTGGTAATGTTTCTCGATCTTTGCCTGGAGCTTATCAGTTATTCGTATATCTTTGTAGTTTTGCTCGATAAACGCTTGAAGTAGCACGCAAAGGTTTTCTTCATTAATGTATTTCTCAGGGCAGTTCGGGTCTTTTCGTCTGGTGCAGTTGTAGTACACGAAGCGCTTGTAGTCGCCAGTCTTTTTGATAACCTTAACTTTCTCCTGGGCTGTAATATCTGCTCCGCATCTTCCGCAGGTGAGTAGTCCTCGGAAGGAGAAGACCTTTGAGCCCCAAACCCCTTTGTATACTCCTCTAGTTGCTTGAACCAGGTCGTATAGTTCCTTAGAGATCAATGGTTTATGCGCCCCCGTGTACCAAGTTCCATCAGGAGCTTCGGGGTATTGGAATTTACCGTAATAGAAAGGGGTACTGAGTATTACGAGAATCTGACTAACACTAACTGGCTTTCCTGAACGACCAGTAAACTCCTGTTCATCTAGCCAATTCTTCAGTCTTCGACCACTCCAGCCCTCATGCCCAGCTTTATGGAACATTTCAGTCACGATCTTCGCTCGATCTGGATCGGGGACAATGTCTTTTACTCCGCCGAAGGCTCTGTTTATATAGCCAAGTGGGGCAACGCCTGGTCGCCAGCCCATCTCACACTTCGTTCTAATGCCACGCTTCACATTGACGCTCTTATTATCGTTCTCGAGCTTTGCCTGAGAGCAGAGAATCATTAGCAGGAATTTCTCATTCGGGTTATTCGTGAATGTTTGTGAGTACGTCCGTATATGTAGCAGTTTGTGTTGATCCATGAGATCTACAACCGCTCCCAGGTCTCCTGCATTCCTGCTTAAGCGATCTGGAGCCCATGTTAAAATCGCATTGTACTCTTGATGCTCCAAGCCATCGAGCAGTTGGTTGTAGACTGGCCGCTTGCCTGAGTCTTTGGCGGAGTGACTTTCTTGTAATTCACAGACAACATTTAAGCCCTCATTTTCGGCGAGGGCTCTCATTTCTGCAAGTTGTGATTCAATACTCATTGCCTGACGCTCATCAGACTCGGAAGACTTTCGAGCGTACAGGCAGTATTTAAGTGGTTGAGTATTTTCGTCCAGCATGGCTGTACATCAAACAGTACCGCTGTCTGATCTGTAAGTCTAGCCTAATTATAGGTTTACTTTTACACCGTTGCTGAAGGCGCTATCGTGTAGCTCCGCACTCACTGGTGTCTGGTCTTTTGGTAGGTCGAAGACGATTACTCCGCTCACACTGTTGCCTGGATTGATATCGTTGTACCAGGTACTTGCTGTGTCGGTTGAGTTATACATAGTAGCCGTGTCATCAGCTGAGTATTCCTGACCAGATTCATTAAAGAGCTTTTGGTCTGATGAAAGTAAGCTCTGCTTCTCGTTACCGATATTCTTGATAGTAAGATCCATCAAGCAGTACTGACCCTGTGCGGTCTTAGTTAGGTACTGGTTTGTACCAACCGAAGCCTTGCCACAAGTAACGCTTTTAACGGTGAATTCAAACTTACCGTCTCGAGCTGGCTCACCAATTTTGGCAACCGTCTCTTTATCTTCGGTTTTTACGCTTGAGCCTGAGCCTGTACTCGCACTTTTGTTTGAGTCACTTCCGCCACCAGCTGCACTCACGATTACACCGAGGACGATGAATCCGAGGATCACTGTTAGTATTTTGTGTCTTTTGAACCAATTTCCTTCTTTTGGTTGTTTCATATAACCTCCTTGGTTATTAATTGATTGTTAATAATCCAGGAGACTATACAAAAATGGACAGCCACGCTGGACTGTCTAGATCCCAAGCTAGCCGTTAAGCCAACTCTTTTATGCGCAGCTGCCCATTCATATGGCTTAACACGCACAAAGGATCGTGCAACGAACTAACTTGGTATCTAGACATCTTGAATTATACCGTTATCAGATGATGAAGGCTATAGTGATCTGTTAACCCCAGGACCCTGATGTTGCCTCGTTAAAATCATCCAGCCGACGAGACCAATAGCTCCGTGAGCTACGTGATGAACTACTTCTTCTCCGATAGTCAGGGCCGAATATCGTTCTGGCATCGACAAAGCGTACGGTTCCTAAGTTTGAGTCTGTTCTCATGTGTTCAAGAACCGCCATGGTGAGCGCATCCATGAGGTCATCGTGCTTCTCAATCCCGTAACCGACTAGCTGTGTAATCAAGGTATCAGCACCTTCTTTAGGAAATAGGATTACTCCACGTTCAATTTTGTCTGAGATCATGCTAAGCCTCGAACGCTTATCAGACTTTGGGGTAACGCCCTCAACATCAAGCCCATCAGCCTTCAGGACTTGCACAGCAGCAGCTTGGTAGGCGGTTTGTTCAATGTAGAACTTCGGTGAGTGATTTGCAGTATTCAGTTCCTTGAGAGTGTTAACTGTAGCAGTAAACGATAGGCGCTCATTAATTGGGTGAGGTCGTATGTACATCCTCATCTTTTCGCCAGTACCTCGAATATCTAAAATCAGCATGGCTGTACAATCGGCTTTATCACTTTCGGAGATTGCAAGGTCAACACCAACTACTATTTGTGAACGTTCACCACGAAGGAGCGTCGGTAACTCATCGTAGTAGTGCAGCATATTTCTGGTTATGATCTGTGCATCATCGGGCACAAGATTGAGCATATATTCTCGTTCCCAAGCAATACGATTTGCTACTGATCTGCTGAGTGCTTCAATTGACTGTTCGTCAGGGAACTTAGCAGGCCAAAGTGATACACCATCCCTTACGAGCGGATATTCTAGGAAGATTCCATCCATGTCGCCATTTGTGATTCGCTCTTTCAGTCTCATCAGCAGTGAATCCTCGTGTAGTAGATTCCCGACGACAATACGCTTCGTGTTTGTGTCGCCAGCAGGGACAATCTCGCTGGTGTACCAATCAAAGGTTTTATTACGACCTTCTTTTGTTTTGACTGAGTTACTGTCTTCAACGTCATCGGCAATGATCAAATCTGGTCGGTATGCACCATGCCTCACGCCACGCACACTTTGCTCGGTTGAAATTGCGGTTATGCGTGCATTGAACTTTGGAATGAAGAGGGAAGTTGAACCCCACTCTTCGCGTTGCTCCACGAACGGACCCAAGTCATTCTTCAGTAGCTCGTTGCTCTCAAGCTCACGCTTTATATTGGTGAGGTGGACTCGGGCTTGATACTGCGTTTGGCTGGCAATCAATACAAACTTCTTTTGCTGAATTCCAAGGATTGCCCAAATAGGATATGACATTGTCATGATCGTGGACTTAGCTGAACCACGAAAAGCCATAATGACTGCCAGATCAATTTCGGTGTCCTCAGAGATCTTAAACAGGCTGTTATGTAAATCGGAACTGGCATGAGTCATATAGTTTGCAAAGTATGTCGCAAAGAACCAGGAGTGACTTTTGGTGGTAACTTTAGCTCGAAGTTCACGGTTGCTAAATAGTTGGGTTTGCAAATCAAGGTTACTCATCTTGTTCCTCCTTCGTGACGAGACCAGCCAGCTCCAGAGCACGACTAACTGTTTCGGCTTGCTCTGGAGTGAGCTCTTGCTGGGCGGCATTTATAGTTGCGTTTAGTTCTAGCTTGTTACGATAACTGACGTGATGATGCTTTAGCCAAAAAGTAATGGCCGACATGTTTCGGTCTTTAATTGCGTTAATCAACTGAGATTCAGCAAGGTCATTAATTCGCCCCACACTGAGTTCAATTGTTTCATCACAAGCTTCGGCGAAAGCCTCATCTTCTTTTCGCCACCGATAGTATGTCGAGCGAGGTAAGCCGATTTGCTTGCACGCTGCTTCAACGATTGGCGTTTTAGCCAGCTGGGCAAGTAGCTTCGTTTTATCTTGTTGCTGATTTCTGCTCATAGCTTCACTCGTTTCTCGCCAGTTAGTTTCTCCCAGCGTTTCAAAGCCACCTCAGCGTAAACTGGAGATTTCTCCATAATGAAGCAGCGTCGTTTTAGTTTGGTGGAAGCCATCAATGTAGACCCCGATCCGCAGAACGGTTCTACTACAAGATCGCCCCGTTTGGTCAGTACTTTGATGTAGGGGATAAGAATCGGCAAAGGTTTAGTGCCAAAAATCACACCCTGACCAGAGTGTTTTTCATCTTCAGCTGTATGTTCGATGAAATCTGTCGGGATGAACTTCTTGCCTTTTTCATGCGACTCCCACTGAGGTTTACCCGATATGGCATAAAGTGCTGTTTCGTATTCCTCCTGGAGGCCGTCTGGTTCTTCTTCCTGGTTCAAAGCAACAGTGCCGCTTGCTCCAACCATCGCGATGTCGTGCTTTGAGAAGAACTTGTATTTAGAAGCAAAGTTTTGGTGACGGTTCGGCAGATGCCAAACGATCATGTTTTTGACCTTCCAATACTTTTCCATTTCACCCCATATAACACGGAGATTCTTCCAATTTTCATACACAATGACAGAGAAGTCTGGTTTAGCATGCTTGGCTACGTTGGCCATCCAAAGCTCAGTAAAGTCATCGGGCAGTTCTTCGGTTTCGAGATAGCGGCGATTCTTCTTGGCTCCAAAGCCCGTTACCGGTTTACCCCCGCGTTTGGCGTGAAGGTAGTCTAGAATGTATGGCGGGTCAGTCATGCACATGTCGGCTTGCTCGCCGTTCATGAGCTTGTCGAAATCTTCAGCAATCGTGCTGTCGCCACACATCAGGCGGGACTCACCCAGTTGGTAAATGTCACCTTTCTGAACCGTGATTTTGGTAATGTCGAGCTTCTTAAGTTCTTTTTCTAAATCAAACGAATCTGGCTCATCCACATCGATGTCGAAAATCGAATCAAGTTCTTCGCTATCAAAACCAACATCAGCCAGCAGCGATTCGTCAAATTCTGCTAGCAGTTCATAGTCCCAGTCGCCCTGATTTTTATTGAGTCGCAGATTCAGCTCACGTTCTTTGGCCTCATCTGGAATATCCAGGTAAATTACTGGTACCTCTTTAAAGCCGAGGTCTTTCGCCACCTTCAGCCGAAAGTGCCCACCGATTACGATGTTCTTACGATCTTTCGATCCATTGACCAGCAGAGGGTCGACTAAACCGAAGCGTTTGATACTTTCGGTTAAACCCTCAACTGCCGATTGATCCCATTTTCTCGGGTTGTACGTACTGGCTTTGAGCGAACTCGCTTTAGCCATTACAATAGTTTGTTTGTTGTTCGAAGCTTCCATGGCTTCACCTCCTTGTAGTTAAAAACCACAAATTCTTGGTGAAGCTCCTTAGAATATAAAGAGCCGATCACAAAGAATTAACTACACGACGCATATAGCGTCTGTAATCAATTCCTCACGATCGGCCTGATGTTGTGCCACTGTCGAGTCTCAGCTAAAACGCTTTATTGACTCCTAAGCTTACAGTGACGGCCTTTTTCTGATCCCGATTTGGAACTGTGCGGTCAGATTATTAATTTGCAGAGCAGTTGCTCTAACGCAATAGTAGCGAAGCATAGGTCAAAAATCAAGCAGTCTCAGATGGATCCAATAAGCATAAGCATGTTAGACCACATTTAACGTGTTTGTGCTATAATAAGAAGAGACGCAGAAAATAAAACGTTTCGTTAATTTCAAGAGAGGGTGAGAGTAAAATGACACTTGAACAAGCAGCAGACCTAAGCACGGTTCTTCAGTTTGTCTTCTGGTTAGCGGTCACATTCGGTGGCGGCCTACTTGCCGTGCAATACATAACAAAAATGAGACCTGTGTGGAAGCGATTTGCACAAAATGTTGGTCGTGAGGTAGCAGTAATTTCAACCGAAAAGCAGTCGATGAAGCATGAAGCAGAGTTGCTCGACCGAGTCGGCTACTTCAAAATTAAACAGGTTGATGCCGATGCAAGAAATCTCAACCTCTTGCGCGGATCATTGCTACTGGTTGTTGGGTACTCACCAGATTCAAAAGTTTATAAAGAAACATTTGCTTACGCTAAATCAAACGACCTGCCGATTATCGTGTTTTCTGGCAAGCACAGACTTTCTAATGAAGATCGGGACAGCTTGAAGGAGTACAGCTTCAGTTCCTTATGCGAGACAGAACTCAGGTTAGTTTCCGATGTCTTTGCCGTTATAAGCACATTCCCGAAGGGGGCTAAGTCATGAGTACCCTTGCAAACTACTTTACTGACGCGCTGACCAATATAGAACCAGACGCAGATAAGGCAAATGCCGCAACTGCTCACGCTGAAGTTACTGATTTGCTAAAGGCTAGTAAAGACCTAGAAGGCCTGGGGCTTGATCCAATACTAATTGGTTCATATGCCCGTGAAGTATCTATAAAGCGTGTCAAAGACGTTGATGTTTTTGTAAGAATGGACGCCCCGGATGTCGATGCAACTCCTGAAGATGTACTCAACCTGTTTGAAGAGGTTTTGTCCAAAGACGAAAACTACGGTAGCGATCGAGTCGAGAAGCAGCACCGGTCTATAAAGATCGACTTCCCTGACTTTGACCTCACGGTTGATGTTGTGCCAGCCAGGCGAAAGGGCGAAAACTGGGAAGTACCAAGCGTGCCAGACGATGAAGAAAGCGAATGGATTGAAACGAACCCAGTTTTGCTGAATGAAAAAACCACTGAACTTAACCAGCTGAATACAATAAACGATAAAGGAATTTACGTTCCGGTGGTTAAGCTGATTCGGCAAACACGACGCACATGGCTTGGTGATCAGCCTGGTGGATTATTCTTCGAGCTGATGACCTATTGGGGCTTCACCAACAGCAAATGGTCCGCTACCTCGATTGCGGAGTATTACACCTTGGCTCTCGAATACATTGCTAGCAACCTTCCAGATATTGCGAAGTTTGGCCTTGATGACCCGACCATACCTGGCAAGTCCATATTAACGAAAGCCGACGACAATGACTTCACGGTGGCAAAAGTAGCAATGGACGAAGCTTCTAAGCTAGCTCGTGAGGCGCTAGAGGATGAGGACGATTGCAGTTCAGCACTAAAATGGCAAAAGCTTTTGGGTAAAACACCGGACGATAAATATGTTTTTCAAATGCCAAGCTACTGTAATGCTGACGGGACTAAGAAGAATGCAAGTAACATAACAAGCGGGGCACGCAATGTCCCAGCAGGAAATGACCGCTACGCCTGAACATGAGTATCAAGAGAAAATTGACGCTACTGTCGATGAATTTCGTGGGGCAATTGCTAAGCATGGTTTCGTAGACGACGGAGAAACTCTACAGGGTAAAGTTCAGTGGCGTTTTCAATCTAAAACCTATACTGCATTGGTTTCGCTAATCGTTCCCGAGGGATTCCCATTCAAGCCACCTAAAGTTAAGATTATTGAATCGGGTTCAGAAATCGGCCCTACTTTTCATATCGAACGTGACGGTATACTTTGTCTGTGGTCAAGTAATGCTGATTTAGCAGATTGGATTGACCCAAGTAAGATCATAGCTAAGATCAGTGGCTGGCTCGTAAAAACCGCTGAAGGGTGGCCTGGCGACCAAGACACTGATTTGGAAAGATATCTGGAGGGTGGCCCACTTTTTGTAGCTTATGATGCTAATCGGCTGGAAAACCAGAGCTTTATAAGAACAAGTGAGCAGAATGGAGTGGTAAAGCTCGGGGAGATCCTAGCTTGGAAGCCAAGCGCTGAACGAATTGGTAGAAAGGGAATACGCCGCAGAGAGAAGGATCTAGTTCATGTATTTAAATTGGGGCAGATTAGCCAGCCAATAAAGAATCTAGAGGACTTGGGTATGATGCTTGGTGCTGATTTCTCTAGAGTTCTGAAACTTGTGGGACTTGGCGTAATCAAGTACTTAGCGGTTGTTTATGAACGCAATGGACGTGAAGGTGTTCTTATCCTTGAGTTTAAAGGTCAAGGCTATGGGGTGCCAAAGCTTGTCGCTCACGAGAGTGCTGACACCAGCCTACAAACAAGGACACTAAGAGCAGGGTCTAATGCAGCTAGATACAAGAACAAAAAAGTTGCTATAGTTGGAAACGGTGCGATTGGTTCGTACGTTGCTGATCTTCTTTTTCGGTCGGGTGTCGGTAGATTAACTCTCATAGATCCAGAAAAACTACGCCCCGGAAATATCATTCGACACGTGGCCAGTAATCAGTATATGGGCTGGCCTAAGCCCATGGCTGTGAAAGCAGCACTTGCAGAGCGGGGTCTAAGCATCTCTGATATTCATGTTTCGGACGATAGAATTACTACTGCACAGCAGGCTATCAAGCTGTTTGCCGAACATGATTTGGTTATTGATGCCACCGCTGATCTACGTGCTACAAGCGTACTGCAGCGCACAGCAAATGAGCTCGACCGACCGCTGGTAGAGGTGTGGCTGCAGCGTAATGGGGATATAGCTAGAGTTGACCGATTTCCACTTTGGGATGACGAAGACCATCTGCCTGTCATACCTCCAGGAGAGGGAGAAGATGCCTACGAGTATGGCTGTGGTAGCCCAGTGTCAAAAACACCACCAAATGCAGTAGTAAGGGCGGCTAGTTTGGCTTGCGAAGTAGCCCTAGATCAGCTTAATTTGGGTCAAAAATTACCCGCTACCATGATTGAAGTAATGGAGTCTCAGCCAGACGAGCCTTACAATAAGATAGGAATTATAACTTCAAATGATGATTAACTTCTTTAAAGCAACCTGCGAGATATCCATAGAACCGAAAGTTTTCGCTAAGCTGCGGGACCTCGCACAAAAATCACACCCAACGGAAACCGGCGGGATACTGATCGGCTGGTGGATTAAAGATAATATCCATATCGAAGATGTTATTGAAGTTGTATATGCTAGGGCCACTGGCAACAGTTGGGTAAGAGAGCAAGCACAGGCGCAAGCGGCTCTAGATAAAAAACTTGAAACTAGTACAGACAGAAAAGCTGGCTATGTAGGCGACTGGCATAGCCATCCAGCACCCATCGGCGCCAGTGCGCAAGACATTAAGTCACTAAAAAGATCCTCTAGGCAGTATGACAATTCTTTAGCAACAATAGTTTGCCTGTCGGACGGATCTTTTGACATCCATTCTGCGAGAAGAGGCAGACTTAATAAAACAGAAGTGAAAGACCAATAAAGGTATGTATACATATCTCAAAAATCGTGACTCTTACGAATATCGCTACGACAATGCCAGTGTTTCCAAGTGACGATCGGCTGAACGTACATCGTTAAGGATTAACGTTAACTATTCTTAGTGTTTGTCCGGATTACTATTAATATCTTCTGTGCGGTAACCCCACTGCCCGTACAAAGTCTTGAGCGCGTTAATACTATTTGGTTCAGTTTCAATCAAGAATTTGCTCCACTTTTTAACTTCTTCTCGCTCGGTTCTGCCTTCAGCCAAGTTTGCAATATCTATTGAGTACTGGCTATTAGCAATGAGAAGATTTAAGTACTCTTTATCAAATTGCGACCCCTTCTTATCTCGTAATCTAGCCAAGTTCTTGGAGGAGTAAGAGCTATCCTCAGAGTTAGCGGTTTTTTCTTGCTCTACCGTTTCTTCAGAGGGCTTTTTATTTCCTATCAGATTTGGTGCTATTAACCCCACGGCTAGACCCAGGACTAAACACGTTATTCCCACTATTATTGTTTTCATAAAACCCCTCTCTTTATTCTATAGAATCTCTGTCGGAACTATTGCTAGTGCTTTTCGTGTCCATCATGCTTGACACAGTCTTCTAGCTCAACTTCGATAGTAGCATGTTGAATCCGACACTGTTCATAAAGCCGCTTCTTTACTGATTCAACAATCTTCCGAGAATTCTTCAGCTCTGCTTCCTGAACGATAACGTGACAACTCAGTGAATTATAACCAGAGCGAATTGACCATATATGGAGATCATCCACTTTTAATACGCCTTTAGTTTTTGATATAGCATCCTGTACTGCATTAAGGTCTACATCCTCAGGCACCCCTTCCAGCAAAATGCCCAGTGACTCTCGAATAATCTTAATAGTGGCTCGAAGGAGCATCAGCGAAATTGTAATACCGACCAGTGCGTCGAGCCATGTCCAGCCTGTGAGCATAATAGCCAAGCCCGCCACTAGTGCTCCCACAGAGGACAGGGTGTCATACAGCATATTAGTGTAAGCACTGCGAGCATTGAGGTCATGCTTTTGACGCGACAATTGCCAGGCAATAAGGCCGTTGATTACAATTCCAACGGATGCTACCAATGCCACTACGCTGCCAGCAATCTCTATTGGGTCGCTGAGTCTGGAAAGTGACTCGTAGCCAATAAACAAGGCAACGGCAACTAGTATACCTGCGTTTAGCAGTGCGGCAATAATAGTGGCGCGACCGTAGCCGTAAGTTCGGCTGGCGGTTGCATCACGCCTACTAATCTTCTCGGCGATCATAGAGATGAGGAGCGTCAGGCTGTCGGTTAAGTTGTGCGTAGCGTCTGCTACAAGTGCTAAGCTACCGGTAAGTATACCCGCCGTAAACTCAACAACCGTGAAGCCAGTGTTGAGGATCAGGCCAAGCTTAAAAGTACTGCCGCTTGTTTCGTGAGTATGTTCTGCGCTCATAGTTTTATCATTCTCTGTTTCATAGTATACGCTTTTTTAACTAAGCGAGTTAGGTAAGTCATCAGTTTTCTGTTTTGCCAACAATACGATACTATGAAGCGCATGAAAGATAGCAAAAATCCTGCAGTGATTTCGTGGGGTCCATTTCTAACATTTGTTGTTGCTATAGGGGTATTCTTCGGAGGACAGTTATTGGGTGCTGCCATCGTTTCGACTGTCCTCGGTGTCTTTGGTTGGAGTAGTCAACAAATAGCTGACTTTTACACAAGCTCGACTATCGGGCAATTTGTCGTAATGATAGCAGTTGATGCCGTAATGTTTCTGCTTCTGTACTGGTTTATTCGTTCTCGGAAATCTTCGCTCGGAGCCACAGGCTTAACTCGCCCCCACCTTCGTGACGGACTGTATGTGCTAGTTGGTGCTGTCATGTACTTTTCTGCATCCCTACTTTTAACTTCGGTAATAGCGAAACTTATACCCGCTCTAAATCTAGAGCAACAGCAACAAATCGGCTTCGAGCAAGCAAGTGGTATACCGCAGCTAGCACTGGTGTTCGTCGCACTCGTCATTCTTCCGCCGCTCATAGAGGAGATGCTATTTCGTGGCTTTTTGTTCAGTGGGCTTAGAACGAAACTCCCGCTTATCATTGCTGCAGTAGTTACCAGCGTTATTTTTGCTGCGCCGCATCTGCAGATCGGTAGCGGCAACCCGCTGCTATGGGTGGCATTTATAGACACCTTCATTCTATCTATGGTGCTGGTTTTCGTTCGAGTAAAGAGCGGAACCCTATGGAGCTCAATTGGTCTACATGCCGTAAAGAATAGCGTGGCCTTCGTCTTATTATTTGCGCTTAAAATGGGCTAGTCTCGGAGCTCTAGATTGCAATTTTGTAGCTTTTAAAACGTAAGCTATAATGGTACAGCATATGTATAGACGTAAGCTACTTCAATCAGTTGCAGGTAAAACACTCTATTTTGCAGTGTTATCCCTCTTGCTCATTGTGGTTCATATGTTTACCTCTATATCATCTCCTTTGCATGCAGCTGACTCAGGTCAGAGAATTTCTGACAGGTCATGTGTTCAACAGTGTAGCCCAAATACAACCGAACCCCGTTTGGCACCAATCTCAGAGCGAGATGAAGATGATTCGCCGACCCCATTTCAGTCGTTATTGGCAGCAGCAGGGGTAGTGATAGCAGCCTCGTACATGCTACCGACTTTGCTTAAACACGTTCGCCGTAAGTTAAAAGTACCCATATACAAACAGGTCGCCAGCTTTAGAATTTAGAATCTTGCAGTCTGCTCACTGCCCGAGTAGGCCTTTTTAGTAATTCACTAAATTTAAGCAAGGTTACAATGAAACATAAAGATAGAATAACGGTAGTTATAACCATTGGGGTACTGGTCGGCTCGTCTGCAGTGGGTTCGAATATTGCTCGTGCTCAATCGATTGATGCTCAAATTAAAGCACTTGAAAATCAACGGGCTCAAGACCAGGGAGCTGCCAACCAGCTCGGAAGCCAAGCAAAAGATATTCAAGGTCAGATTACCGACTTACAAAACCAAATCGCAGCCATCCAGGCAAACATCGATGCGAATACTGCACGCCAAGCTGAGCTTAATAAGCAGATCTCTGATGCACAGGACAAGCTTACTGAGCAAAAAGGGTTGCTTTCAAGTAACATACGCTCCATGTATATCGAAGGGGACATCTCCCCTTTAGAGATGATTGCCTCAAGCAAAAACTTAAGCGATTTTGTTGATAAGCAGGAGTACCGAGACCGTATTAAAGAGAGCATCGGTACAACTATGGAGGAAATCCAGCGGCTTAAGCAGCAGTTGGATGATCAGAACAAGGAAGTCACCCGCATTATTGCTGAACAATCTTCCCTTAAGGGTACGCTTGCTCAGAAAGAAGCTGAAGCTTCAGAAAAACTTGCCCAAACCAATCAGCAAAAGTCGGGTTTTGATGCAGCAGTCAAGAATCAGACGAGCGAAATTGCCCGTCTACGTGCCCAGCAACTTGCAGCGAACAGAGGCTCAAGTGGCGGCGGAGGTGGCCAGATCATATCTTCAGGTAGAAGTGGCGGTGGCTACCCAGATAAGTGGGCGTTTGCGCCGATGGACTCGCTCGTTGACAGTTGGGGACTCTACAACAGAGAATGTGTCAGCTACACTGCCTGGAAAGTCTATCAGGCAGGTAAACGAATGCCGTACTTTGGCGGTAGAGGCAATGCGAAAGAGTGGCCGTCAACGGCACAGAGTTTTGGAATCTCGACCGGATCTACACCACGCGCCCAATCAGTAGCCATATCCTATGGTGGCCCTTACGGCCACTCAATGTGGGTTGAGGAAGTTCTTGATGGTGGAAAGATCAAGGTTAGCGAATACAACTTTAAGATTGACGGTCAGTATACGGAGCGGATTATAAGCTCCGCTGGCCTGACCTACATCTACTTTTAATATAAAACCGAGGTACTAAGGAATACAGATTGTGAAAAAAGAGATCGAACCACAGAGCCAAAAGCTGAACAAGAAACCTTCGAAAAAAGCCATGCCATCTAAATTAAAACTCGGCTTGATCATTGCTGGCACGATAGCATTACTCGCAGCTGTATTTTACGGTTTGTATATCGGACTTTTGTATGCGGCTTCACCCGTCGTCGTGCGTAATCCAAAGCTGGAACACTATCACTTCAGGATGCAGATAGTGGTCAATGGCAAGAAAGAAAACTTTGCCGAAGATAAGTACCAGAAAGGGTATGTCAAAGATCAGTGTAATGCCGCGCTTCCTGAACAGCCGATACATTTCCATGATCAGAAAGACCAGTTCACTCATATTCATTGGGAGGGTATGACGGGTGGAATGGTCATGAAGTACTATGGCTGGAACTTCATCGGTGGCTTCAGTAATGTACTCGGATATAAGCTTGATAACCTCCGTGATATTCAAAAAGTCACAACACACGGTAACTATCTACCAAAGATTTCTAAAAATGCTAAGATACACGTGTTTACGGGCGACGAGAAGAGTTACCAAGAGAGAAAATTTGAAGACTGGAAGTCACAAGATCTTGAGAAGTTCTTTGAAAAAACGAGTAATGCCCCCGCGCATGAGATAAACAAGCAGACTAGTTTGCTAGATAAAATTTTCCCAACTGCAAATGCCCACGGCGATGCTGATGACGGAAAGGATGGTGAGCCTGGCGAAACTCAAGAACAGAAGCTAACTCGCATCAACAATATGCTTGGAAATGTTGTGCTATTCGTGCAAGATAAAGAGCCCACAGATCAGCAAGTAAGAGAGCGATTCAATAACCTCGAACCACTAACGGACAGTACATGCGGCGGCTAATAACAAATATAAGGCTGTTGCTAAACCCAATAATTGCAGTATTTGTAATACTGTTTTGCTGGGTAGCACTGCAAACACTTTATGTAAGCAATTTGCTGAGTCTTGGTAGCATAACTTGTTCAAGTTCTTGTTCCAATCACTCTCAGATGGTGCCAATTATAAATCAGAATCTTAGCTCTGAGGAGAGAGATAAAGAACCTACCCAACCCCCTCGTTTTGCACCAAGCCTTACAGCAATAAGCATTGGTCTATATGGGGTAAGCTTTGCACTCGGATCTATCATTTTGGCTAGAAATCTTGATTACCTACGGTTCAAAACGCTCAGATTTTGAGAAACCCTGGGATCGGTTTTGTAAAAATAACGAGGTGGACAAGGAGTTCTATGGATAGTAAGAGATTTTGGACAATACTAGTAGTAGTCGTAGTTGGATTAGCGGGTGCATTTATATACACCGGTAAAAGTAAGGAATCAGTAGATAGTAGTGCAAAAGCCTCTAGTAATTATTACGGCAAGCTAGATAGCCCCGTAACAATCACTGAGTTTGTCGACTTCCAGTGTGAAGCATGCTATTCGTACTATCCATCAGTAAAGCAGGCAAAAGAACAATTTAAAGATAAGGTTAAGTTCCAGGTCAGGTACTTCCCAATCAGTTCAAGTCACCAATTCTCAATTGCTGCAGCACGTTCAGCTGAGGCGGCGGCTCGTCAAGGTAAGTTCTGGGAGATGCACGATCGACTATTTGAAGGCCAAAAGATGTGGGAGCAAACTCCAAATGCTCAAACCACATTCGATCAGTACGCTCAGGAAATTGGGCTTGATATGGCTAAGTTTAAGGCTGACCGAGAAAGCACTGACGTGATGTCAGTTATTAATAAAGATCTTGATGATGTGAAGAAAATTGGTGGCACCGGTACCCCGACTTTTGCTATTAATGGCAAGAAAGTAGAGAACCCAGGAACTGGGGAGGCACTCACGAAGATGATAGAAGATGCAATTGCCGCAAACGAAAAGAAGCAATAACTAAGGAGGTATATAGAAAATGAAATGTCCGATAGACGAAACCGAACTTGTGATGAGTGAGCGAAGCAACGTTGAGATAGACTATTGTCCAAAGTGTCGAGGCGTATGGCTTGATCGGGGTGAACTTGATAAGATTGTGGCTCGTGTTGAGAAAGAGCTACCTAACCTAACGGGTGGATACAAATCACAAGAGCGGTCGCAGAATTACCACTCCGACTATCAAAAAGGTGGTCACCAGAAACGACGTAAATCGTGGATGAGCGAGCTATTTGATTAGCTCACGAGAACTATATGAATGAAGTAAATACTTTTCTAGATTCGTTACAGCAAGGCCTCAACTCGGTTACCATTATTTGGCAAAAAGCATCTGATCTGTTTGCCTCGATCGCTGGCGGTAATCAGACGGTCGGCGGAGTCGTCCTCATGGTCGTATTGCTCGGTGTGATTGGGGTGGCAACTTATGCTGCCACAAATTTACTGGGCAACTAATATCAGATAAAAGTTAGGAGTTTATATCCGTAACAAACGCGTTACACAATTACTAAATAAACAGGTAGTAAAGCCTGATGACAAACCGCTACCATCACGTCGCAAGCTTTCACGAATACTAAAGATATCTATTCTTGTTGCAGCTGCAGTCCTTGCAACAGGGTCGCAAGTTTTTAAGAGCGTCTCTGGGAAATCTAGCTACACGGCACCTCAGGCTCGTATTGAAAATCCCCTAGAACCCGAAAGTGCAAAGCCAGTTGACGAAATTGTATCGGCTGAAGTTGCTGCAGCAGTTGCCGCTGAAGCGGACCTCCTTGTTTCCCCCAACGCAGCGAACCGAGCCGACACACTGAACTCACAGCTTGAAAGTTCGATTAAAGCCGACAGTAACAACTCTTTAGCCGTTGAAAAACCACAGCTAATTGCACCTGAACAGAATTCAATAAAAGATATCCAGACGATAGAGACAAAAGAAGGCGATAGTATACAAAACCTATCCAAGAAGTACGGTATTAGTGAAGACACGATCCGCTGGGCAAACAATTTAAGTTCTGATGCCTTAAAGCCAGGAACTAAGTTGGTTATCATTCCTGTGACAGGTATTCTTTATACAGTAAAAGCAGGCGATACAGCCGAAAGTCTGGCTAGTACATATCAGTCAACAGCAGAGCAAGTTACTGCATTCAATGATTTAGAGCTAACAGGCTTAAAGCCTGGTGCACAAATTGTTATACCAAACGGGACTAAGCCCTCCATGCGGCCTAGCAGATCTATAGCTAGTGGTCCACGATCCTCATCATTTTCATGGGGAGGTAGTAGTGTTGTCTACGCGGGTAATCGATATGCGTTTGGCTACTGTACATATTATGCATTTAATAAGCGAGCTGAGATTGGCCGTCCAATCGGAAGTAACTGGGGTAATGCGACATCGTGGGCAAGTTTGGCACAAGCCTCAGGTTTTAAAGTCGATAAGACACCCGAGGCTGGTGCCATCATCCAAAATAGTGGTGGATGGAACGGGTACGGTCACGTTGGATTCGTCGAGCGAGTAAACCCAGACGGTAGTCTATTCGTCAGTGACATGAACTACGTAGGGTGGAACAAAATATCTACACGCACCGTTAGCGCCAGCCAGGTCGGACTGTATAACTATATCCATTAAATACGATCCTGCTACATATTTTTATGCGGGTTGTTTTCGTTATCCTCTAATTGATAGCCCCACTGAGCAGCCCACATAGTCATATCACCAACCTCTTTTGTTTGTGCATCAATTATTCTTTGCGCAAAATCCTTCAATTCTTGATGCTTAGCATTTGACCGAGCTAGCATAGCCATTTCAATTGCACCGTTGTGGTGGATACTCATATCGGTAATAAACTGTTTGTCCAGCTCATCTCCCGACTTGCCCTTAAGTGTTTCAGACATCATTGTAATTTTCTTCTGGTCAGGCTCTGTAAATGCGTAGCCCCATTGCTTGGCCCACGAGCGCATTTGGGCGATCTCTTTATTTTGATCGCTAATAATTGCACGGCTCAGAGTGCGTAATTCCTCATGCTTTGCGTCGTCTTTAGTGTACTGAGCCATATCTACCGCACCAGCGTGATGTTCAACCATGAGAGATAAGAACTTTTCATCGAAGGCATCGCCTTGCAAGCCTTCTAGCTCTTTGTTCATGCTATTCATACTATGGTCCATACCTGCCATAGGGTCAGTGGGTGTTGAAGCTGCCTGGCTCGCATTTGAGTCCTCTTTGTTATTCATCATAACGTAAGCACCTGCTCCCGCTAGACCAACTACTGCTACTGCTGATAAAACTACCGCTATTAATTTATTTCGTGTCATAAAAAACCTTTCTACATACTTAAAAACTACGCTTAAATAAAGTGAAAGGTCTAAATTCTAAAACAAGCCACTTGTTTGTATATGGGTATCTTCAACTTGCGTTTAACAAGACGCACTGTATGTGGTGCAAGGTATAAGATGCCACTAGCTAGAGCTACTACTGCTAGTAGTGACTCAAAAGGTTTCAGGGGATCAGCTTCTTCATGCTTCTTATTCTGTAGTTTGTTGTCTGAGTTTACTACCGTACATTGCTGAATACAGGTACCAGTACTACTATTCGTTTGCTGAGAGCTGATGCTTTGTCTACCGTGGTGTGTTAGCATCGTAACACTTGTCATGATAGCTGAATGGAATAAGTTAAAAAACAGGAAGATACTTCCAGTAAGAAGTGAGATCAGGACTAGTTTTTTTTGCTGAATCATATTAGAATGTTTCTTCATACCCATTACCACTATACGTTAAGCTTTATTCCTCGTAAAATCTGAGCGTTAATTGCTACAACAATAGTAGAGATCGACATTAGGACTGCACCAAGGGCGGGAGAAAGAACAAACCCAACAGAGTAAGTTACGCCAGCAGCGAGTGGTATGGCGAGTGCGTTGTAGCCCGTTGCCCAGACAAGATTTTGCTGCATTTTTCGGTAGGTTTTTTGCGAGAGCGTGATGATTTTGACGACGCCACGAGGATCACTGCTTGCTAAGACAATCCCGGCGGACTCTATAGCAACATCTGTACCAGCACCAATTGCAATACCGACATCAGCACGGGTGAGCGCAGGTGCATCGTTTACTCCGTCGCCAACCATTGCCACCTTACTACCATCTTTCTGAAGCTCACGCACCGTTTGTTCTTTATTCTCAGGAAGCACCTCTGCAAAGTATTCTTTGATATCTAGCTCACGTGCTACCCAGGCGGCAACTTCTTTTGAATCGCCAGTAAGCATAGCGACCCGTTTACCAGATTTCTTAAGGGCACTTATGGCTGTTTTAGACTCTTCGCGGATTACATCTGCAAGCGCAACTGCACCAATAGCGTCTCTTCCACTGATAAGATAGACAACCGTTTTACCGTCATGAGCCGCAACAGAAGCTGACTGTTTGATTTCGTCAGGCACCACTATCTTATTCGTTTCAACATATTTGAAGCTGGCCACCGTGAATGTATCATTGCCGTGTAGCTTACCGCTCACACCCATACCTGGAATCGCCATAAAGTCTTCAAGATGATCAAGATGCACGTGATCAGCCTTAGCCTTCGCCACGATGCCCTTTCCTATAATATGTTCGCTATCTTGTTCTAAGCTGGCAGCAAGATGCAGCACGTCTTCTTCTGAGTACCCTTTTGAAGTAAATATATCTGTGACCCCATGTTCGCCTTTGGTGAGCGTACCAGTTTTATCAAATAGCACAACATCAATATTACGGGCTTCTTCAAGTGCCATACGCTCTCTGATAAGTAATCCGTTCTTAGCAGCCAGTGTAGTGGATATTGCAGTTACGAGTGGAATAGCCAGACCGAGTGCGTGGGGACAGGCGATAACCAGTACTGTTACCACGCGCTCTAGTATAAATGCTGCACTTTGATTACTTAGTAACGACCAACAAAGAGCTGTAAGTAGTGCAGCACCAAGAGCTATGAATGTCAGATAGTACGCTGCCCGGTCAGCTAAAATCTGGGTCGCAGATTTACTATTCTGTGCATCCTCGACTAATTTCATAATGCCACCGAGAGCAGTATCGGATCCTACTTTTGTGACCTCAATCGTAAGTGAACCATTCTCATTTATCGTTCCACCAAATACTTCTGAACCCTTGGTCTTCTTAACCATCTCAGACTCACCAGTCAGCATTGCTTCATTAACTTTTGATTCTCCCTTAATAACTGTGCCATCAATTGGAATTTGTGATCCTGGCCTAACGAGAACTTTATCGCTAATCTGTAGTTCGCTTACAGGTATTGTTTCTGTACCAGATGAAGTTACTTTTTCAGCTGTGTCAGGAAGTAATTTCGCTAGTTCATGTAAAGCGTTTTGAGCATTAGATACTGAGGCCATTTCAAGCCAGTGGCCGAGTAGCATAATTGTGACAAGAGTGGCCAGCTCCCACCAAAAATCCATGCCGTTAACGAGTTTCAGTGTCACGGCTAAGCTATAACCAAAGGCAACCGTTATAGCCATAGAAATAAGTGTCATCATACCGGGTTGGCGAGCGGCTAGTTCACCCCTCGCGCTTCTAAGAAAGACTAACCCACCATAAAGAAAAATAATCGTACCAAGTACTGCTGGAATATACTCACTGCCAGTAAACATTAGGTCTATACCGAGCCACTGCTGAATTGTATGTGAGAAGAGGAGGGTAGGAATACTTAATAGTAAACTGAGCCAGAACTTTTGCTTGAACATGTTAGGCGAGTGGCCAGCGTGTTTATCGTGGTCATGAGCTGAACCTTTCTTCTTTGTTTTTTCCAGTGCCATATGACATTTCGGACACATGCCTGGTTTGTCTGAAGTGACTTCTGGGTGCATTGGGCAGGCGTAAGGGGCGGACGCGTCATCATCGCTGTGTTTGTATGGCGAGACTTGATTAATATACTTCTCAGGATCTTTGTTGAATATCTCTACGCAGTGATTGCAGCACACGTAATATTTCTTACCTTCGTATTCCAGCATGAGGCCTTTTTCTTCAGCCTCTTTTTTGTTAACCTTAACACCCATCACTGGACAGGTTGCAATTTCAGTAGGTGACCCTATTGCATCGTCATGATGATGGTTATGTCCATGTGCCATTATTTCCCCCTCACGTTACTCAATTCATAAAGATCAAGCAGTTCTTTCAAAGCTTTTTCCTTGGTTTTTACATCTCCTGAGGCAAGATCGTGGGCGACGTGAGTTTGGAGGTGATTTTCTAATATCAACTTATTAAGTGAGCGGAGTGAGCGTTGTACGGCGAGACTTTGGGTGAGAATGTCAACGCAGTAGTCTTCATTTTCAATCATCTTTTGCAGACCGGTGAGTTGGCCGGCAATTATTTTTATACGGTGTTGGGATCGGGATTTGATGTCTTTAATCATAGAGCGAGTATATACCCCCCAAGGGTATTAAGTCAACACTAATTGAGACATGCTCATAACAGGCCACTTTGTGTCTCATTTGTCTCGTTTATACCTATTAAATAGTTCGTGACCTGTATGCGGAGCCAAGATTGATTTTTTGTTGCCGAAAGCAACCCATCAAAAAGCTTCAACAGATGTAGTTGAAGTTTTTTTCGTTCAAAGTCGAGTTAGCAAGTAGCATACGCAAAATCTTGTTCTTTTGCTCTGGTTGCGAATTTTCAAACATTTATTTAGCTTTGGAATTTAGCTGTAACAGATACAAAGATGCTACAGCTAAACCCTTACTGCTGTCAGTGCATTCAACTGGTTTTCATTCAAGTTAGGTCTTTTCTCTGCTATGCTTTTTAGTATATTTTGACAAATCTTGAAAAAAACCTTCTTGATGTAACCCCCCCTATTCTTATGTGATAAAATAAAAGATAGCATAAGTGTGATGTGTAAAAAACATGGTTAAGAAAAAGAAAATTATAGAAAATATCATTAAGAGATGGTTGGTAGTTGGTCGTCGACTTGGTTCTTTTATGCTTAAAGTTGGCCTCAAGGCGCTATTTTTACTGGAGTTGGGGTTCTTATTTTTACATCGACACACAACGGAGAAAATTCACCATAAATTGAAAGCTAAATGGCCTAGGTATAGCCACTTATTTGAAGGCAGGCAGCGCAAGCGGACTAAGATTACTGCTCTGGCATCAATCGGTATTTTTGCCCTAGTTTTTGGCTTGATTCAGTTCGGGAATGTGCTGGCTCTGTCTGATTTAATTAGTGATTGGGATTTTAGTAATCCGAGCGACTACACCAAATCAAGCGAGATTGACCTCGATGGCTCAACAGCCAGCTTGAAAGTCCAAGAGTATAGCTCAGATGCTAATACGATGGGACTTTATCATTTTAATGAAAGCAGTGGCTCAACAGCTGCAGATAATTCAAGCCACAACAACGATGCCACTTTGAAGAATAGTTCATTTGGACCGGGCAATTTGAACAATGCCCTGAACCTTAATGGGACAACTAGCTCTGGGACAGTGCCAAACTCAGCTTCACTGGAGATAACAAAAGACAATACAGTTGAGGGCTGGACAAAATTTAACGATAATTTTTCGGCTGGCAGCAATGATCGTCGACAGGCAGTGGTTGACAAGGGGGATTATCAGCTTTATTTTGACAATGAAACTGGCAAGGCAGTTTATGAGTTGGCGAATAAAGATGCCAACACTTGGACGCAAGAAGGCGGCAACAGCTTAAATGGCAGCTGGGACCAAACTGGCAAGAACTCGGTTCTGTCTCAGGTAAAGATTGGTTCAAATGTATATGTTGGCATCGGTTCTTATGCTGGTGATGCTGAGGTCTGGAGGTGGGACGGTAGTAGCTGGACGCAAATTGGTGGCGGCAACCCAGCGATAAATGGCAGCTGGGCGGCGAATGCCTATGCAGGCGTCTACTCAATGGAGACTGACGGCACCAATCTTTATGTTGGGCTAGGGGTTTCCGTTACTCAAGGAGAGGTCTGGAAGTGGGACGGTAGTAGCTGGACGCAAATTGGTGGGGATGGGCTGAATAACAGCTGGTCGCCCAGTATTGGATATGCCGTTTACTCACTTGAATATATTGGAGGAAAACTTTATGCCGGGCTTGGGGGCAGTACTGCTGAGGTATGGGAATATAGCGGCTCGTCTTGGACAAGGATTGGTGCTAGAAATTTTAATGGCGCTTGGGCGGTTAACGCTACTCAGGTTTTATCTATGACCAATGATGGCAGTAATCTTTACGTTGGCCTAAGTGGTGCAGCGGGCGTTGGCGAAGTTTGGCGGTGGAGCGGTTCAGCTTGGACGAAGCTTGGCGGCGGGACCGGTCTTAATGGCAGCTGGGGTAACACGATTGAATCGGTTCGGTCGTTGAAACATTTCGGGGGTAATCTTTACGCTGGAACAGGAGATACGGCCGGTGATGGCGATGTTTGGAAGTTTTCTGGCGGCAGCTGGTCGCAAATTGGTGGAGATGGACTGAACAATGGTTGGCCAGGTGGGGCGATTGAATATGTTGTATCAATGGCAAGCGATGGCACCAATCTTTATGCTGGCCTCGGTGGGAGCGACGGCGATGGCCAGGTTTGGAAGTTTGATGGCTCAAATTGGTCGAAGATTGGCGGCAATGGCGTCAATAGTGGCTGGACAACTGCTCAGGGTGATATGTCAAGAACATTAATGTTTGCTGACGGTAAGCTCTATTCTGGACTGGTTGATATATCTGCCGATGGACTATATTTTGAGTGGGATGGCTCTTCTTGGGAGAGGCTTGGCGGCGCAGGCGTTAATCAAAGTTGGGTTGGATATGGCATCATGACGATCAACGTCATGCAAGCTCAGGGCGGTTATCTTTATGCTGGAGCAGCATCTGGGGCAGATGGTGGAGCATTGGTCTATCAGTTCGACGGCAGTCGCTGGAGGGTGGTTGGCGGCGCAGGCGTTAATGGTAGCTGGCCAATCTCTGATTATCGCCAGATTATGAGCATGGCGAGCTATAAGGGCAAGCTATATGTTGGCACTGGCAATATTGCTTCTGGAGCAAGAGCCGATGGAGATATTTGGGAGTGGGATGGTTCGACTTGGACGAAAGTTGCAGGTGACGGTGCTAGAGATAGTTGGAATGTGCCGCCCGTCAGCCATTTTGGAGAAGTTGATTCCATGGCATCTTATGACGGCTATCTTTATGCTGGCCTAGGCGCTGCAGCTACTGATGGCCAGGTCTGGCGTTATGACGGCTCAACTTGGGAAAAAATTGCTAGTGGGGGGATAAACGGTAGTTGGACAAATTATGCAGAAAACGTTCATTCAATGGCAGTTTATGGCAACAACCTATATGTTGGGATAGGGCGTAGTACTGGTGATGCAGAAGTTTGGAAATGGGATGGAAGTTCGTGGAGCCGAGTTGGCGGCAAGGGGCTGAATAATAGTTGGGATGGGGGTCCTATTACGACGGAGTCTGTTGAGAGCTTAATGCCATATAACGGTAAACTTTATGCTGGGCTTGGCAACACTGTTGGTGACGGAACACTGTGGGAGTTTGACGGTACGGACTGGACAAAGGTTGCCGGTGACGGAGTTAACGGTAGTTGGGTGAGTGGGCAATATGAAAAAGTTAAGTCGATTGTTGTTTATAATGGTAATTTATATGTTGGACTGGGTAGCACGACTGGTGATGGTGAGGTTTGGCAGCTCAGCGCATCTGGCTGGACGAAGATTGGTGGTAATGGCACTAATAATAGCTGGCCGTATACGGTCGATGAGATTAGTTCATTTAGCCCGTACAAAGGTAAGCTTTATGCTGGCACGGGCATAGGTGCTGGAGTTGATGCAATGGTTTATTCTTGGGGGGATAACCTATATCTTGAGTCGGATAAAGCTTCTTTTGATACGGACTGGCATCATTTGGCAGCAACATATGACGGTTCAACGGCCAAACTTTATGTTGATGGAGTAGTTGATAAGTCAAAAAACAAAACTTTGACCATGCCAACCTCAGGACGAGACCTTATTATTGGCCAAACTTATGGTGGCCGAGAATCAGGAAAACCAGTTGGTGCTTTTGATGGCCAAATTGATGAGTTGAGAATCAGTAATACTGCTCGAAGCACGTTTAACTCAAAGTCATATCCAACCTCTCGTCAAACCGTTCAGCCAAATGATGCGGTGAGAAAGAGTGGTGTTTGGCATTGGGACTCATTTATTGCCGACGAGTCAGGTGGTGGAGAGGTTAAATATCGCTTATCGGATAATGATGGCACGGATTGGAAATATTGGGATGGCAGCGCCTGGGTGGCATCGGCTGATCTTGGACAGGCTAGTTCAGAGAGTGATGTCGATGGTCACATTAATGATTTTCCAGTAAATTCAAGAGGAATACTTTGGCAGGCGATTCTTAAAGGGGACGGTAGTCAGAAAGTTACTCTTGATAAGGTGACGATTGAAGCAACCTCGGATAATATTGCTCCATCATCTAGTTCGGTCTCTGTGACTGCTAAAAAATCCCATGGTGGATCAACCTTAGCTGAGAATAATTGGACTAACGGATTATCACCAGAATTTTCCTGGAGCGCAGGGTCTGATGGCGAATCAGGCATTAAGGGCTACTGCTTGTATCTTGGGGATGACCAATCAGCCAATCCATCTTCAGCCAAGGGTATACTAGGCACAAATGGAGTTGACCCTGGTGATAATTGTCAATTTTTGACAACCTCAACTTCGCTTGATACAGCTACTGCCGGATATTTGGCTTCAGCTCTGAACAGTAGCAACGATAAGTATTATCTGATTATCAAGACAGTGGATAAGGCGGGCAATATATCATCTGATGCGGCTTCATTTAGCTTTAAGTTTGACAATACCCCGCCAACTAACCCAAGCTTCATCAGCGCTCCTTCAGGGTTTGTGAGTGATAAAGCGGTAACACTTACTTGGCCAATAACTGGCGGAGCAGCTCCAGATGATGCAAACTCTGGGTTGGCAGGACTTCAATATCGCATTGGTAGTGGCGGTATTTGGTATGGCAGCAACCATACTGGCAATGGCGACCAAGATGATCTGCTGGTAAACAGCGGTAGCTATACAATGCAAAATACGCCTGATTTCGCCAACCTAAACGATGGTGTGAATACAGTTTATTTCCGAGCGTTTGATAATGCGGGTAATATTTCACAGGGCTATGCAACTGCAGCTATTAAACTGAACACCTCTGGAGCGCCGAGTGAGCCCCTTAATCTTTCGGCTAGTCCACCGTCCAGCTCATCTAACGCATTCGGCTTCTCGTGGGATCAACCAGCAACTTTTGTGGGTGATGCTGATAACCTTGTGTATTGCTATACCATTAATGTAGTTCCCGATAATACAAACTGCGCATTTACTGCCAGAGGCGTAACTGGGTTAGCGAGTGGGCCATATGCTACCAAGCCAGGAGAAAATAGGATTTATGTTGTAGCCAAGGATGAATCAAGCAATATCAACTATAGCAGCTATGCTTCGACCACTTTTGATGCAAATACGACAGCTCCGGGTATGCCTCTTGCCACGGATATTGCCGATGTTTCAATTAAGGCAACGAATAAGTGGCGCTTGGCTTTGACTTGGGAGGATCCAACCAATGTTGGCTCTGGAGTTGCCAAATATAATATCTTTCGCTCAACTGATGGCACTAACTATTCACAAGTGGGTTCTAGCTCAAGCACGACATATATCGATGCTGGCTTGCAACAAGACATCTATTATTACAAAGTGAAAGCCTGTGACAATACTAATAATTGTGGTGCATTCGGAACAGTAGTGAGCGCCAAGCCAACTGGAAAGTTCACTGAACCGGCAAATATCACATCCCCACCAACAGTCAGTGGGATTACGACCAAAAGAGCAACTATTTCTTGGGGAACCGATCGGGACAGTGACTCCAAGATAGCCATCGGAACAGCCAGTGGTCAATATGGGTCGTCTGAGATATACAGTTCTGCTCAAGCAAAAGATCACACCATCAAACTGAATAACTTGGCGGCTGGAACAACTTATTATTTCATTGCAAAATGGACTGATGAAGATGGCAATACTGGTAGGAGCCAGGAATATACCTTCAAAACTGCTTCACCGCCAATCCTAAAAGAAATTCAGGCTAAAAATGTTAGCCTTAGCGGTGCAACTATTGAGTTTACCTCTAAGAATGCCAATAAAGTAAACGTCTATTATGGCCCATCAGAATCTTTTGGTGGCGTGAAACCGGTCAACACATCACTGAAAGAATCAACATATACAGTGAATCTTGACAACCTTAGCGATGGTTCAAAGCAGTTCTTTAAGCTAGTCTCTTATGATAGCGAAGGCACGGCTTATAACAGCAGTGTTCAGTCGTTTACGACACCAGCTCGTCCACGCATCACTAATTTACGATTCCAGCCAATTTCAGGAAAGCCAACCAGCACTCAGCGCGTAACTTGGAACACTAATGTTCCAACAACAACAGGAGTGACATATGGCAAGCTTGGATCCTCTGGCGCAGAGGCTCGACAAAATGGTATGACGACTAATCACTCAATCACAATCAGTGATCTTGAAGATGACAGCGACTATTTCTTGGTTGCACAGTCGCGCGATGCCAGTGGTAACTTGGCAACTTCAGACCGTCAAGCATTCCGCACGGCGCTGGATACTAGACCACCAAAAGTTAGCAACATTACAGTTGAGCCAAGCATTCGTGGTACTGGTACAGCTGCTCGAGGTCAAGTTGTGGTTTCTTGGCGTACAGATGAGCCAGCCACCAGCCAGGTGGCCTATGGAGAGGGCGCTGGTCTGACCAGCTTTAGCACTAAGTCGGCCGAAGACACCGCCTTGGCGTTTGAGCATATTGTGATTGTTAGTGACCTACCAACGTCAAGAGTGTATAGCGTTCAGCCAGTGTCTTATGATAAAGCCCGAAATGAAGGAAGGGGTAAGGTGCAGCCATCAATCATTGGCCGAGCCTCCGACGATGTCTTAACGATAATTCTCAACAGTCTGAAAGTGATATTCGGGTTTTAGCAATGCCAGCAAAGCCACTAATTGTCGCTGATAAAGTTTGCCAAGACTTTTCAACTGGGGAGCAAACTGTTCACCCGCTTCATGACGTTAGCTTTTCTGTGGCAGAGAACAGTTTCAATATTATCTATGGTGCATCGGGAAGTGGTAAATCAACCTTATTAAATGTTTTGTCTGGCCTGCAAGCACCAACTAAGGGAACAGTGACAATTGAAGGTCAGAACATGTATAAGTTGAGTCGTGATGCACGAGCTAATTTTCGGGCTAAGCGACTTGGGTTTATCTATCAGACTAACTATTGGATTAAGAGTTTGAATGTACTTGATAATGTCGCCATGTCGCTATATTTTTCTGGGATGAGTCGACGAAAAGCTGCAAAATTTGCTCTGAAAGCTCTTTCGATGGTAAACATGGAAGATTATGCTAAAAAATATCCGATACTTCTGTCTGGAGGTGAGCAACAGCGAATCGCAACAGCTAGAGCTTTAGCTACAAACCCATCTTTTATTATTGCTGATGAACCAACTGGAAATCTTGATAGCAAAAATGGTGATATGATTATGGACTTATTGCGAAATTGCAGGACTGATCTTGGTAAAACTATTATCCTGGTGACACACAACATGGAATATTTGCCAATGGCTGATAAGTTAGTGCACATCGAAGATGGACGGGCGGAAGAATTACATAGTGGGTCAATTCAGAAAACTACAGACGTACTGTTTACTGATATTAAAAAGCGAATTAAGCGCTATTCAGGAATAAAGCGTCGTGGCAAATAGATATCCATCAGTTCAATCAAAAGTTTTGATTTTTATTGCTCTTCGCAACCTTGTTAGCAAAAAAATGCGCACATTCTTGACTGTTTTTGGAATTGTGATTGGTGTTGGCGCTATCTTTTTTCTAGTATCTCTTGGGGTTGGCTTACAGCAGCTAGTGACCAACCAAGTGATTGGCAACCAATCCATTAAATCGGTTGACATCTCGACCTCGAACTCTAAAGTTGCACCGCTGGATCAAGAAACCTATCAAAAGATAAAAAATCTACCGAACGTCTCACGCATTGGCACGCTATATTCTTATGCTGGCAAGATAGCATCTCGTGGTGGGGCGGTTGACTCGATTGTTTATGGCGTTGATAACGGATATTTGAAGATGTCAAAACTAAGTTTGGACGCTGGTCGTTTTATTAAAACTAGCGATGAAAGCGCTATCATGATTAACAAAGCGACTATGCGTGCCATTGGAGTGAAGGAGGGTGACGAAGCTATCGGAAAGATTATTAAGCTACAAATTCAGGAATTAGGAAAAAAGGATAAGACTTTTACACGAGATTTTAAGGTAGTAGGAGTGAGTAGCGACGAAGATGGTAATGAGGCGTATATACCGGGCGATATCATGGCGGCTACTGGTGCAAAATCATATACTCAAATTAAGCTAGAAACAGATGATGTTGAGGATATCAAGGGTCTACGCTCGCAAATTCAGACTTTGGGGTTGCAGACAGTTTCACCAATTGATACGGTCGATCAAATTGATGAAGTTTTTAAGTTTTTTAATGTAATATTGGCTGGATTTGGTGCAGTTGGCATGGTTGTGGCAGTGCTTGGCATGTTTAACACACTCACCATTTCACTACTTGAGCGAACCAAAGAAATTGGACTGATGGTGGCACTTGGTGGTCGTGACAAAGATATGCGCAAATTGTTTGTCTATGAAGCGGTGCTACTCTCCCTTATGGGGGCTATTATTGGCGTTATTGGCTCGGTGGCATTAGGGCAAATTGTGAACTTGGCAATGAACATCTTTGCACAACAGCGTGGTGTAACAGAGGGTTTTCAGATGTTCGCTACGCCTTGGTGGCTTGTTCTTGGGTCATTGATATTTATGGTTTTGATCGGACTGCTGGTGGTATTTATTCCGGCTCGTCGGGCTTCTCGCATCGATCCAATTGACGCTCTGCGTCGCGAATAGTTTTATCTGATTAGGTTATCAACAAAAGAGGCGTAGTGCCGATTGTGGGTGCTAATTTGCCAGTTACCAGTTGGCACATTATTGCCACGAATAAAGATATAGCTGCGGGTGGTACCTTTGAAGTTCCGTTTTGGTGAAAAGTTATAGATATTGCTATTATTTTCAACTGTGGCAGAACAGTCATCGGCTTGAAAAGTATGGCAGCCAACTAAGATTGATTCATCACTGGCAACATTGTCCGAACTTGAGCGCCAGATGTGTCCAACTGAAGGCTGGCGTGGCCCAAGTTCTTCGCTGCTGAGTAGTGAGTCTTCAACTTTGGCTTGCGCCATCAGGGTGGCTCGGTGAGCATTGAGTCGGCCCCAGCCATATTGGTTGTTGAAAATTTGCCCATTCATGCTCGGAACATTCTCAGCGCTTTCGGTTAAGATGTATTCTATTTCTGATGGAGCTAAGTCTGGTTTTTGGCTTTTGAGAAGTGCTGCTACGCCAGCGACAAGCGGTGAGGCAAATGAAGTTCCACTAGCTGAAGTATAGGCTGAGGTTTGGTTGTTGGGAGTAAAGGTTGGTAGGGGAGAGATACTACTACCTGGTGCGACCACATCAAGCTCGTCGCCATAACTAGAATATGAAGCTCGGTTATCTGCTGAGTTGGTGGCGCCAACTGCTAAGGCCTCCGGATAAAGTGCTGGATAGGTCATGCGGCCAGGTGCTGGCAGTGGATTGCAGAAATCTTCATCATTGAGCACACAGTTGCCACTAGCCACAACTACAAGAACATCCTTACTTTTGGCATAACGAAGAGCACTCAACAGGGGTCCTACCGTATCAAAGGGTTTGTGTATTGTGGTATGAAAGGTTTAGAGCAAAAGCTTGTGGTGCAAAAAGTGGGCAAGAGATTGCATCTTTACACAGAAAGTTGGAATGAAGAAGTTGAAACCAACCTTGTTTTTATTGGTGTTGATATAGATGAAAGTGAGCTAAAAGAACAGCTCAATGCATGTATAGACAAAACCCCAGACAATATTGCGCCTGGGGAAATGCTTGATGTTAGAGATTATATAAAAGACTAGTTTGTTTTAGGAGCTTGCCCAACTGCATTGGTGTTGAAGTCGACATAAGGGACGTACACTTGCCATGCTGCCTGCTCTTCGTCGGTTAGTTTTTCAGCTTTTTGCACCCATTCTTTAATGGTTGATTTTTCTAATGTTACATTTTGACCAACTTCTAGTACGGGTGAGCCAGCCTGCTGTGTAAGGTTAGTTTCAACAAAAATAATCTCAGCTGGTGTGAGTTTTATCTTTTCTTGAATGCCATATATTTGTACTGCCTTTCGTACAATCTGTGAGTATGTATCACCTTCTTGCGCGGTAAAGCTATATGAGGTTGCTTTCTCTTTCTTTTTGCTTGCTGCTGATGTTTCTGGCGCCGGAGCAACAATTGCTAGTGCTAAAGCAAATAGTGGCAAAAGCACGCTAAGCGTTAATAATTTTTTCATTTTAACCCTCTCTTCTCCCACCGCTTTTATTTAGTTCTATGTATAATAATAACATGGCACATCATAATCATACACATCATGAATCAACAGAGCTGTCGCCAGCTTTGGATCCACGAAATCACTCTATAAAAGATTATTTTCCGCTCATAGTTGTTGTTGGCTTTATTCTTTTAAGCTCTGCTATTTATGTGATGCTTGTTGGTAATACGCTCCTTGCATGGTTTAACGCAATTATGGGATTCTTCTTTCTTTATTTTGCTTTGTTTAAGCTTATTGATTTACCGGGCTTCGCTGAAGGTTACCATGAGTATGATCTTATCGCGAAAAAGGTAAAGATATGGGGTTGGCTATATCCGTTTATTGAAGTTGGGCTTGCGACACTTTATTTACTAGCAGTTACGAACCCGTGGCTCTATATTGCAACCATAGTAATTACTGCTGTCAATGTTTTAGGTGTTTCAATCAAGCTGGCAAAAAAAGAAAAATTCATGTGTGCATGTCTTGGAACTGTTTTAAAAGTTCCACTGACGACCATTACCCTGATTGAGTACGGACTTATGGGTGTAATGGCAGTTGTAATGCTGTTTTTGTGAAGTTAGCTACTTCCCAATTCCTATCCAGCGGGCAAGGAAGAAGCCGCCGATTGATACGACAGTGCTGAGCGCAATTCCCCATATAATATCAACAACACCCACAATAGTTGGCCAATGCTTTAGAGTTGCTTGATTGGTTAGATCATAAGTAGCATAGCAAGCAAGTCCAAAAATCGCTCCTAAAATAATAGCTTTCATTAGTGAATTTTGCTCTGCCGCTGGAATAATAACCAAGGCTAGTAAGCCAAAGATGTATATTGCATAAAAAACACTAGCAGCGAAAAGGTTCGGATTGGATGCAAGTAGCGGTCCAAGCTGTTTCTTATAAAACAAGTTTGTCATGGTACTAAGCCACATGAAATCTATCACTAGAAAAATAGCAAATGTTCCTAAGTATAATTTTATCAATTCAATCATAGTAATCATCCTTTCTTTGGCAACCAAGGAATAAACATGCTTGTTTGCTTCTTATACTTCTCATACTCTTTGTTTTCAATATATTTCTTCTCTAGCATCGGAATTCCTGAGATTTTTAAAATAAGAAAAGTAATTGTAACAGGGCCAATAATTGTCCAGTAAAAACTTGCTAAGCCGTAACCGATAAGCCAAACTCCCCACCATTGCGTAACCTCACCAAAATAGTTTGGGTGGCGAGTATAACGCCATAGCCCATAGCGCATGATCTCGCCACTATTAGTAGGTTTTTTGATGAATTTTTTTAATTGAAAATCTCCGACTGCTTCAAATATAAAACCAATGCACCATACAGCTGACCCAACCAGCGCCATAAAAGTAATTGAATTATTAGGGTGCTGTGCAAGTCCAATTAACGGTGTAGAAATTAAAAACAAAAACATTCCTTGTAGTAAAAAAATCTGAAAATACCCTCTTAGTAAGCTCAATTTGCCCCATTTTTTTCTCATTTCTATATAGCGATAGTCTTCAGTTTTTTTTCTATTTCGCATATAGATATGTAGGCTAAGTCTCAGCCCCCAAATACTAACAAGTAAAGAGGCGAGCAGCAGGAGTTGATTTTTAGTATCGAGTGAGAACAGGCTCCATGCAAGAACGGTAAAGCCCAAACCCCATGCAGTATCTGCGATATCGCTCCGTTTTTTTAAAGTAGAAACAATGAACCAAAGTGTCATGTATCCGAATATAATCAACAGCGAAATTAACACGATTTCCATAACTATAGAATATCATTTTCTCAATCAGTGTGCAGCTTATTTCTCTGCAGCTTCTACAGCTTCGCGAATTGTTTTAAAGAAGTGTGTTTTTTGGCCAATACCAGATTTATTTAACTGATCTTTTACTGGTCCTATGGTTCTTGCTATATAGATTTTTGCCCCTTTGTCAGATAATTTTACGAAGAGTCGCTTAAGGGTGTTCATCGCTGTGATATCAATGTTTGTGATACCGCTTGCGTCTATGACAACTACTTTTACTTTGGGTTTCGTTGACTGCACCATAGTAAGAATAGTTTGCTTAAAAAGGTTGGCGTTACCAAAAAAGAGCGGAGCGCTAAAACGATAAATCAGCACACCATCAATTGGCTTAGCGTTTTTATGCCTAGAAATATCAAAGTGTCCTTTTCGCCCCTCAATTTTTCCAAGTATGGCGTGGTGGGGTGTGCTTGCACGACGAATAAAATCAGCAAAAGAAAGGATAATGGCCATAACAACGCCAAACAAAACACTAATGAATAGCACGCCAAGCGCGGCAACAAGCCAGATAGTAAATTCTGCTTTAGAATGTTTTTTGAGTGTGCGCGAAGTTCGAATATCTATAAGGTGAATAAGTGCACAAATCACAATCGCTGCCAGCGATGGAATAGGCAGATAGTGAAGCACGCCACTAAAAAAGAGCAAAATAAGCCCAACAATAATTGCAGCGATTATCCCAACAAGTTGAGTTTTTCCGCCATATTGCTCGCTCATTGCAGTGCGAGAAACACTTGAGCTTGTGGGCGTGGTGCCAGAAAGTGACGCAAAGATATTTGAGAAACCAAAAGCAAAAAGTTCTTGGTTATCACGAATTTTGTAGCGGTTTTTATTTGCAAAACTGCGTACAGAAAGTAGCGAGTCAGCCGCAATAATAATCGCAATTGCAAAACCAATGCTCGCAATTTGTACAATGTCGGGGAGGAATAGGTTTGGAATTTCTAACTTCGGTAACCCACTCGGCACATCCCCAATAATGGCAACACCGTGTTGGTCGAGCTGAAAATAGTAGGTAATAAATGTAGCAACAACTAGCACGACTAAAGAGAGCGGCAAGCGCGGCGCAAATCTTTTTCCAACAAGCACGATGGCAATAATTGAAAAACCAATAATAAGAGATAGCGGATTAATGAGCGCTGCGTCATGAACAATGATAAGGATATTTTTTAAAAAGTTTGTGCCAGCAGATTCGAGCCCGGCAAGCTTTGGTAATTGACCAATAATAATCGCGACAGCCATGCCGGAAATAAATCCATTCATAACTGGCTCTGATAAATAATTGGCAAATTTACCAAATTTAAAAAATGCAAAAAGGAACAAAAAGAGCGCAACAAAAAGTGATAAAACAGGTGCAATTACAAGTGGATTTTCGCCAGTTGTTAATATCAAAATGCCAATTGCCGAGCCGGTTACTGCACTGGTTGCTGCGTCTATTCCAAAAATTAATTGTTTTGAAGAGCTAAAAAGTGCATAGGCGATGACCGGGAAGATTGATGAGTAAAGACCATAAATTGGCGGCAAGCCTGCAACTTCAGCATATCCCATGGCGATTGGGATAGTGACGGTGGCCACCATAATGCCGGCCAGCACGTCTTTAGCCAGCCATGCGGATTTATAATGACGCAAGGTTGTAAGGATATATTTAAACATTCTTTCTATTAGTGTAGCACTGATAGAAAGCTTGAGCCTAGCGAGCATAGACTCTGCTATACTTAATATAATGAATAAAAAGAAGCAGCCTGCACTTATTGTTAAGGGCTTAGAAAAAAAGTATGCATCTGGCACAGAGGCACTAAAAGGTATTGATTTAAATATCGAAGAGGGTGATTTTCTAGGACTACTTGGTCCTAATGGTGCTGGCAAATCAACACTAATTCACTGCATTATGGGTTTGGCTGTTCCAACAAAAGGTACGGCATCTGTTTTTGGCAACGATATTATTGATGATTATCAGGATGCTCGGCAACTATGTGGTCTTGCTCCACAAGACGTAAATCTTGATTGGTTTTTAAACGTTGAGGAGACGCTTGATTTTCATGGCGGATATTATGGAATGAAAAAAGCTGAGCGAAAGGCAAGAATTGACCAATTGCTTGAAGATTTTTCGCTAACAGAAAAGCGTAAAGCAAAAGTGATGATGCTCTCAGGTGGCATGAAGCGACGGGTGGTTATTGCCCGTGCTTTAATGCATCAGCCAAAGTTTCTTATTCTTGATGAGCCAACTGCCGGTGTCGACGTTGAGCTGCGGCTTGAGCTTTGGAAATATATTAAGAAAATTAATAAAGCTGGCACAACAGTGCTTCTAACAACTCATTATATTGAAGAAGCAGAAGAACTGTGCGACAAAATTGCTCTTATTAATCAAGGTAAAATTATTAAAGAAGGCACATCAAATGAGCTAAAAAAGAAATTTAAAAAGAAGAGCCTAGAAGATGTCTATCTTTCAATAGTAGGACGAGAAGAGCTCGCAAGAGGCGCTCAGCTATGAATAATTTCATTGGGTTTTATAGCGTTTTGCGCCGAGAAGTGCATCGTTTTTGGTCAATAAAACGACAAACCATTTTTGGACCGTTACTTGAAACATACCTATATATCAGTATTTTTGGCGCAGCACTTGGCAGTCGCATCCAAGAGCTTGACGGTCATTCTTATGTTGTTTTCATTATTCCCGGACTTTTATTAATGGCAATGACAATTAATGCATTTGCCAATAACGCTTCTTCATTAGCACAGCAAAAACTAATGCGTGCAATTGACGACCAACTTGCCTCGCCTGTTTCTCATGGTTCGCTGCTTGCTGCTTTTACGCTCGGTGGGTTTATTCGTGCCGGAATTATTACCGGCATTACATTTTTAACAGCACTTATTTTAATAGATATGCCAGTTGCTCACCCATTCTTACTTATTCTTAGCTTAACGCTTTGTGGCCTTTTCTTTGCTTCACTTGGCGTGCTTATTGGCTTGCGTGCAGAAAATTTTGACAACATCAGTTTTTACCAAACTTTCATTATTCAGCCACTTATTTTCTTGGGTGGAGTATTTTATTCTATTAGTTTACTGCCAGAACCTTTCAAAACCTTAACGCAATTCGATCCGCTATTTTATATGATTAATACAGTTCGCTATAGCATGCTTGGTGAAGCTGACGTTAATCCATTCTTGGCGCTTGCAGTCATCTTTATTTCGCTTGTCATTCTGGTTGCTGTTAATTTTCATTTATTCAAAAAAGGCTATCGGCTCAGAAGCTAATTTTGCTATAGTAAGACACACATGAATAGCCATCTTGAAATTTTGCTCACTCGCTACAAACCTAGCGAGGAAGCTGCCGAAATAGTTTCTAAAGTCAAAACACTTTTTTTGGTGGGGATTTCTGGCGCAGGGAAAGATACTATGCAAAGGATTCTTCTTGAATCAGAAAAATATCATCAGATTGTTTCGCATACTACTCGAAAACCGCGCAAAAACCACGGCATTCTAGAAGTAGATGGAACGGAATATCACTTTATCTCGCTTGAAAAGGCGGCTGCAATGTTAGAAAATCACGAATTTGTTGAAGCAAAATATTATAGCGGCAATCTCTACGGAACAAGTGTCGAAGAGTTTAAAAAGGCGCAAGGCAAAAACAAAATTGCTATTTGTGATATTGAAATTCAAGGAGTCGTTGAATATAAATCGATAGCGCCGGATGCGGTTCATCCGGTCTTTTTGTTGCCGCCCAGTTACGAAGTATGGCAGCAGCGGTGGCAAAAGCGCTGGGGCAAAGACGGTGATAATGAATCTAAAAAATTGCGCATGCGAACTGCCATTGCAGAAATAGAACATGTTCTTGCAACGGGCTATTACTCTATTGTGGTGAACGACGACATTAACGAGACGGCTGCGTTGATTGACACAATTGCTAGAACTGGTATTCAGAGCGATGAATCATATGAAGTTGGTCGGAGCGCTGCCAAAGAAATTCTTGAAGCAATGAAAATGCAGATTAGCACTCTTTGATTATGAGTGCTAAAAATGATAGTATTTAAGATATAGTTATGACAGAAAGACAAGCACACATCTTAGCTTCGATTATTGAGCAGTATGCAGAAATCGCTGCTCCTGTTGGCTCGGTTACATTAGCAAAATTATTTGGCGTTTCAAGCGCAACAATTCGGTCTGAAATGGTACGCCTTGAAGAGATGGGCCTAATTATGCAACCGCACACAAGCGCAGGTCGCATCCCAACCGACAAAGGCTATCGTCACTATGTAAACACCTTAACGGAAGCTGGGAATAATCAGCCGAAACTAGACCGTGGAGTAAAAGCAATTGAAGCTCGTGTTAACACAAATACAACCAGCGCAGACCGAGCAATCCGGAGCGCAGTAGACAGCTTGGTTGAGTTAACGCACAATCTTGGCATTGCTACAATTGGCGGTCAAATGTATATGAGCGGTATGAGTAATCTTTTTTCTCAGCCAGAGTTTAGCCAGGGAGCATCAGTGCAGTCGATCGCGCAACTACTTGATAACTTAGAGCCGTGGCTTCGCGAAGCTGCACCAAATGAACCGCTTAATGTATTCATTGGAAACGAAAATCCAATTGGGAAGACGAGTGGTGCAACACTTATTATTAGTCGCTTCAGATCTCCTTATTCTGATCGAAGCTATATTGGCGTACTTGGCCCAACTCGTCAAAGTTATGGAAAAGTTATGAATCTTGTTCGTCACGCCGGATCAATGTTAGAGGAGGTATTATAAATAAATGGCAAAACCAAAAAAACAGTTAGAACTTGAAGCGAAGATAGTTGATCTTACTGCCGATATGCAGCGTACTCGTGCAGATTTTGAAAATTATAGAAAAAGAACCGAGATCGAAAAGCAGCAAGCTCGAGAATCTGGCAAGAATAGTGCGGTCATAAAATTACTTCCTGTGATTGATAATATTGAACGTGCTATTGCCTATGTTCCTAAAGAGCTTGAAGAAAATGCTTGGGCGCAAGGTGTTGTTGGTTTGGTTAAAAATCTTGAAAAATCACTCGGAGGCTTAAATGTAAAACGAATTGACGCAAAACCAGGAACGGCGTTTAATCCAGATCTCCATGAAGCAATTCAAATGGAAGACGGCGATGGCGACAAAGAAGTAATTGCAGAAGAATTGCAAGCCGGCTACACGTTAGATGGTCAGGTAATTCGCCACAGCATGGTAAAAGTAAAAAAGCTCTAGCTTTTTTAAAAAATACGCTATACTAAAAACAGATAACAAGAAACAAAAATATGAGAAAAATCGAAGAAGTTATTCAAGGTGCAATTGACGTTTCTGAAGAAGCGCGTCGAACATATAGCCATGATGCGAGTATTTTTGAAGTAAAGCCAAAAGCGGTCATCCAACCTCAGGGTGTTGAAGATATAAAGCAGCTTGTTAAGCTAGTTTCTGAGCAAAAGCAGCACGGGGAAAATGTTTCTATTACGCCAAGAAATGGCGGAACATGTATGTCTGGCGGCTCATTAACCCAAGGCTATGTGGTTGATGTCAGTCGGCTTAATAAAATAGGCAAGATTAATAAAGAGAAAAAAACACTCACGGTGCAAGGTGGGGTTATGCATATTGAAGTTGAAAAAGCGACACATCCGCACCGGCTGCTATTTGCGCCGTATACATCGTCGCATGATATTTGTGGTATTGGCGGCATGATTGGTAACAACGCATCCGGAGAAAAGTCTGTAAAATATGGTGCAACCAGCAAAAACATAGATACGCTTAAAGTTGTGCTTTCAGATGGCAACGAATATCAATTTGGACCTTTAGCGCCAGATCAGCTAGAGCAAAAGAAAGCCCAACAAGATTTTGAAGGCGAAATCTATCGCAAAATAACAGGCTTAATTGAAAAGAACCAATCTGTTATCAATGCACATCATCCGCTAACTAAAAAAAATGCAGCTGGCTATGCTTTGTGGGAACTATGGAATGAAGGTCATTCAATTTTTAACCTTGCTCGGTTATTTATTGGGGCCCAAGGAACGCTTGGCTTTGTAACAGAAGCAGAACTGAATTTAATAGATATCGCGCCTGCATCGCGGATGATCGTAACGCCAATCAAAGATTTAAAAGATTTAACTCAAGTCGTTACAACGGCAATGAGCCATAATCCGGTTACATGCGAAACTTTTGATTACCACACATACAATCTGGCAAAACAGTTATATCCAGAAGATGCTGCTCGCGCTAAAGCTGCCGATGGCGAGCATATGGTTATCATGACGCTTTTTGAAGGCAATACCCAAGAAGAGGCTGACGCTTTGGCAAAAACTGCCCAAAACGCGCTTGAGGCAAAAAAATATAAAACGTCCTGGATTGAAGATGATGAAACTGTCGAGAGCTATCTTTTAATTCGCCGAAAGAGCTTTAAAATGCTACTTGAAAACCCTACTCCAGACTATCGCGCCATGGCCTTTTTAGAAGACACCATTGTGCCACTCGATAGATACGGTGATTTTCTAACTCGCCTAGAGGCAATCTTAGATGAATATGACATGACGTATACCTATGCCGGGCACATTGGCGACGGCAGCATTCGCTTAATTCCGCTAGTCAATATGGAGGCTAAAGGTGCCGCCGAAAGAGTAATGGAGCTAGAAACAAAAGTGAACGATCTGGTTATATCATTTGGCGGCTCAATTAGTGTTGATCATAACGACGGCATTATTCGCACACCATATCTTGAAAAGCAATTTGGCTCTGAAATGGTTGATTTGTTTAAAGAAGTAAAACAGATTTTTGACCCGCTTACCATCTTTAACCCTGGTAAAAAAGTTGGCGGCACAATGCAATACGCTTTAGAGCATGTTGTACGTCAAAACCAATAAATCTATCGCTTTTTTTGCCCGAGTAATCTAAAAGTTGCAATAACCATCGGCATGCCAAGTGCAAAAAGTGCAACAAGCCCCATGGCTTGGTGAAGGCTGGTTGCGCCTGGCGTGAAGCCGTTAACAATAATCGCCACAGCGTTTGCAAGCATCGCAACAATTACCTCTGCTAAAAATAGCTTCTTAGGGCTTTTTATGAAGTCAGATTTTTTGGTAAAAGTGTTGAGGTATAAAGAAATAAGGATAAAGAATGTGAATGTAGTGATGAACCAGCCAGTAAAGTTTTCAATTGGCACGCCAAAATAGGCTCCACCATTTTCCCATGTATAAAGGTGTTTTATGTAAGAAACAACAGGGTCAAACGCCATATCCCACACCGTCATAAAAGAGGCAGCCAGCATAGGAACCCCAAGGAGCATCCATCCTTGCAGCTTTTCATATTGACCGAAGATAATACGGGCGATTATGTAGCAGATGTAGCCCATAGAAACATAGCTAAATGTAACAAGCGGGGGCACGCCGGCAACTAAAAATCCGTTAACGCCATTGTTGTTATAGAAATAAGAACCAAACAGTTGCCCTGTGTGAACGCCTATAAATTCTGCAAAATAAGAAACAACCATAATAATACTGAAGATAACAAGGGTGTTCTTTTTGCCAAACATTATAAAGCTATGCAGCAGGGCGAAAGTAATTGGCAGCAGAAATATAATGAGCGCAGCTGCAGGGTTGGCAACAATATAGATATTAGTAATGGCAATAATTGCTAAAATGAGCCACCGCACCCAGGCGGTTTTTTGATAATTAGCGATTTTTTTCTTCATAAGACTTATGCTTATTATACTCGCTTAGGATGTAAAAGTAAGAGTTTTAAATATAATGATTAGCACTCTTGACATGAGAGTGCTAATTTATGTACACTAGAGATAGGTTTAGCACTTTACTGCGAGGAGTGCTAAAATATAACCAGATTTTAAACATTTTATTTTAAAAAGAAAAGGAGAAAAATAATGGGGAAAATTATCGGAATTGACCTTGGAACAACTAACAGTGCTATGGCCTATATGGTTGCTGGTAAGCCTGAGGTTATTGCAAACTCTGAAGGAAACCGCACAACGCCAAGCGTGGTTGCAATTAACAAAAATGGCGAACGACTTGTTGGTCAAGTTGCACAACGTCAGCGTGTAACAAACGCAAAGAATACAATTTATGGCGTGAAGCGACTTATTGGCCGAAAATATTCTGACAAAGAAGTGCAAAAAGATCATGATATTATGCCGTATGAGATTGTAAAAGCTGGCACTGGCGTGAAGGTAAAAATGGGTGATAAAGACTACAGCCCAGAGGAAGTTTCTGCAATGATTCTTTCAAAACTGAAGGCCGATGCTGAAAAGCATTTAGGTGAAAAGGTAACTGAAGCAGTTATTACCGTTCCTGCATATTTTGACGATTCTCAGCGCCAGGCAACCAAAGATGCTGGCAAGATTGCTGGGCTTGAAGTAAAGCGTATTATTAACGAGCCAACAGCAGCAGCACTTGCCTATGGCTTAGATAAAAAGAAGGAAGAAAAGATTGCTGTTTTTGACCTTGGTGGTGGTACGTTTGATGTTTCAATATTGGAACTTGGCGATGGCGTATTTGAAGTGAAATCAACCAATGGGGATACGCACCTTGGTGGTGAAGATTTTGATAACACAATCGTGAACCACTTCTTAGACGAGTTTAAAAAAGAACATGGCATTGATCTTAAAAAAGATAATGCGGCAATGCAACGCTTAAAAGACGAAGCAGAAAAAGCAAAGAAAGAACTTTCAACTACAACTGAAACAGAAGTCAATCTTCCGTTCTTAACAGCAGATGCTGATGGTCCAAAACATTTTGAATATAAACTTACTCGCGCAAAATTAGAAGAACTTGTTTCTGGTCTTATTGATAAGACAGCTATTCCGTGCGAAAAAGCTCTTAAAGACGCAAAGCTAAAAGCAAGTGATATTGATGAAATTGTGCTTGTTGGTGGTATGACACGAATGCCTGCAGTGGTTGAAAAAGTAAAGAAAATTTTTGGCAAAGATCCACTTCAGGGTGTGAATCCAGATGAAGTAGTAGCAGTTGGTGCTGCAATTCAGGGTGGTGTTTTGCAAGGCGATGTGAAAGATGTGCTTCTTCTTGACGTTACTCCCCTTTCACTTGGTATTGAAACAATGGGAAGTGTAACAACGAAACTCATTGAACGTAACACAACAGTGCCAACTTCAAAGAGCGAAACGTTTTCAACTGCAGCCGATAACCAGCCGCAAGTTGAAATTCACGTGCTTCAAGGTGAACGCGAAATGGCGGCAGACAACAAGTCGCTAGGTCGGTTTGTGCTTGATGGCATTGCGCCAGCGCCACGCGGTGTGCCGCAAATTGAAGTTACCTTTAATATTGACGCAAACGGCATTCTTAATGTTACTGCAAAAGATAAGGGAACTGGTAAAGAGCAGAGTATTACTATTTCAGACAGCGGAAACCTTTCTAAGGATGATATTGAAAAGGCACAAAAAGATGCTGAAGCTCATGCCGATGAAGATAAGAAAAAGCGTGAAGCAATTGAAGCTCGTAACACATTAGAAAATGCAATTTATCAGGCAGAAAAAATGCCAACCGAGTTTAAAGATAAAATTTCTGATGAAGACAAGAAAACAATTGAAGAAGCTGCTGAAACGGCAAAGAAAGTGAAAGACGACGAAAAGGCAGAGAAAGAAGCGCTTGAAGCTGCAGCAAAAGAGCTTAACGATAAGATTATGCCAATTGGCGCGAAGCTTTATGAAGCAGCGGCAAAAGAAGAGAAACCAAGCGAAGATGGTGAGAAAAAAGATGACGAACCCGTAGAAGGTGAAGTTGTTGGCGAAGAAAAGAAATAACAAAAATTTATGTAAAAAGTAGCAGGCTGTTAGTTTGCTACTTTTTTGTTATGATATAACTAATGGCAGAGCCACATATACAAAAACACGCACATCGCAAAAAACGCAAAAAAGCTTCTTCGCAAAATATCGATAAGCTAATGATGCTTGTTGCGTTTGTCTATCCTCTTACGGGCTTAGGGCAGGCAATCGAAATTTTCAACAGACAAGATGCAACGGGAGTTTCTTTAATAGCCTGGGGTGGCTTTATCTTTTTTGGTTTTGTCTATTTCTTTTACGCGCTGGCCCACAAACTTGTTCCGCTAATGATTGCTCAGATACTTTGGCTCGTCATCGAGATTGCTGTCATTATTGGCATTGTTTTATACGGATAAGAAGAGTTAGCACTCTAGATTTTTGAGTGCTAATTTTGTATCATATATAAAGATGTCAAAAAGAGATTACTATGAAGTTTTAGGAATAAAAAAAGACGCTTCTGCAGATGAAATTAAGAAGGCGTTTCGCAAGCTTGCGGTAAAATATCACCCAGATAAAGACAGCGGAGACGAAGCCAAGTTTAAAGAAGCAAACGAAGCGTACGAAGTGCTGAAAGACCCGAGTAAGCGGCAGCGCTACGATCAATTTGGGCATGCCGGAATTGGCGGTAATGGTGGTCCAGCTGGTGGTGGAAATCCATTTGAAGGATTCGAAAGTTTTGGCGGGCAAAATGTTCATTTCGATTTTGGCGGCGCAGATTTAGGCGATTTATTTAATAGCTTTTTTACCGGCGCAGGCGGATTCAATCGTGGGCCACGGCGTGGTCGTGATGTTGAAACATCAATCGCTATTAGTTTTGAAGACGCAGTTTTTGGAACTGAAAAAGAACTTCAGCTGAATATTAGCAATACAAAAGAAGCAATTAAAGTAAAAATTCCTGCCGGTATTGATGATGGCGCGACCATTCGGCTAAGTGGAAGGGGCGAAGCGCTATCTGGCGGTACAAGTGGCGATCTTTATATTCGAGTTCGCGTGCAGCCACATAAAAAATTCACACGAGAAGGCGAACTTATTTTAAGTGAAGAAAAAATTAGCATGATTGATGCGGCGCTTGGAACAGAGATTGATGTAGAGACAATTGACGGCAAAGTAAAAATGAAAGTTCCAGCTGGCACACAAAGTGGAACAGACTTTAAACTTTCTGGGCACGGTGCGCCAAGACTAAGAAGCAGCCGGCGCGGTCCGCACATTGTGCAAATAGTAGTTGAAACACCAACTAAACTTACCAAGAAGCAAAAAGAATTGCTTGAAGAGTTTAAGAAAAACAAAAAACGCGGCTTGTTTAGTTAAAACGAGCTGAGGATAGTACTATAGTTGCATGAAGCGAAACAAATCCGCGTATATCTTAGTGATTATTGGGTTGTTAGTTTTAACGTTTGCTTTTGCAAGTGTTTTTATGTCTTGGTTTCAAAAATACACCCGCATAATTTTAGGTGATTCTGTTATTTCGGCAAGAGTGATGAAAACTGATGCAGAGCGTAGTAAAGGTTTGAGCGGCGTAACAAAATTGGATAATGGTGAAGGCGCGCTGCTTGTATATAAAAATGACGATTTGCACGGCATCTGGATGAAAGATATGAAAATTAATATTGATATTATTTGGCTAAATAAAGACAAAAAGGTAGTGCATATTGTTAAGAATGCGACACCAGAAAGCTTTCCAAAGTCGTTCAAACCCAGCAAACTTGCGAGATATGTTTTAGAAGTTCCAGCCCACTACACAACAAGAGAAAAAATAAAAATTGGAACCCCGGCTAACTTTACTGTTAATGCTTTTTAAATGGTAAGATAGCTATATGAACGCCATTCTTTTTTTCTTGATTATTTTTGCAGCGCTATTTATTTTATGCTTTTTTATGCGCCGCCGCTTTGGAGTGTTGGGATTGGCACTTGCTGCGGGTGTAATTATTAGTCAGAGTTGGGCAGAGAAATTAACGCCACTGATTCAGCAGCAAGGTATCGATTCAATGGCGCCACCACTTTTGGTAATTGTACAAGCCGCGCTTGTTGTTGCACCGGCAATCTTACTGTTATTTAGCGGCCCAACATATCACAAAAAAATAGCTAGAATTGTTGGGTCATTGCTATTTTCTTTACTTGCCTCAACATTTCTGCTCAGTATTTTGGGTGGCTTTATGCAGTTTGACGAAGTTAGCTTGCCTATTTATGAAGCGTTTACCGAGTTCCAGCAGGTTATAATTGTGACCTGTCTTGTTGTTGCTATCATTGATGTTTTGATGACACAGACTCCACACAAAAAACGTGGGCGAAAAGCTAACCATTGACAGGGGTGCGTTAAAAATGTTACTGTTTTCTGAGCGAACAGCAGCTATGGGACCATAGCTCAGCTGGTTAGAGCACCTGCCTTTTAAGCAGGGTGTCCTGGGTTCGAGTCCCAGTGGTCCCTCCATTTTAAGTGTAAAAGCCCCCTAAAAAGGGGCTTTTTAAATATAGCTATTGAATAGAGGTAGAAATTGACAGTACTCTTTATATCATGGTAGGCTTCCTGTAAAGGATAAAATAAAAACATGAAACACAACATACGTAAACTACTCTTAAATCCAAAAGGCGTATGGTGTGGTTTGGCGATTTTTTCAGGGGTTGTTGCATACGGCTTAATTCATAGTGCAGAAACAAGTGCTGCACAAAACTTACCACAAAATAAGGCCGAATGTATTGCCAAGCAATCTAAAATAACAGATGCAAATAAACTTCGTAAATGGGGTAATCGCAGTGTTGAAAGACGCGTTACCCATATTAATAAAAACTTTAACAACCAAAGAATAAATAACTGGAATAAAAAGCTCAACGATTTTACCGAATCTGGAAATAGGGTCTTGGTGAAATATAAAGCAAACAATAGAGTAGAAAAACCAAAGTATCATATCGAAAAAATTAGGCTTGAGCGCAATAATATTTTAGGACAATTACAAGATAAAAAAAATGTATTGCAAAATGCTAATGCAACCACGCGACAACTGGCAGTAAATAACTGTGAAATTATTTGGGATTTACGAGCAATGAGCTATGTTGGGCGAAAATGGCGGGCTCAATTTTATAACGATGCCTTAAGTGCACGAATTGCAGTCGCTAAAGCATATTGGGTTGCAGCCAACAAACCGGCTGGTTTAAATCCTGCTCAGTTTGAACAAGCAGTCGCAAATATACAGGGCAAAATAGATAAACTTGTTATTCCGCGCAAAGGAATGGTAAGCGTTGCTGCATTTAACCCTGGCGATAGAGAGCCTTCAAAATTCTTTAAAGAAGCTATTTATGGTCCGCAAAATGCAGTACGAAATAAAATTGTTAATAACAAAGATAAACTGAGAAAAGCAGCCAACAGAGTTGCTCAACAAAAGGTCAAGCCAGAGAAAAATAAATATGGATACGTAAAGTTGCCAAGCTCACCAAATAATGAAAACTATTATTTTTACGGCGCAAAAGGTGTAAGAGCTGGTGATAATGGCAGTACACCATCTTATCAGCGCTATGGCAAGCCAGTGGTTATAAAAACCTTCCAACAAGTTGCAGAAAGATTTCACAAAAGATTTCCTGAGGCAAAATTAGTTGCGGGTGATTTAAATGCGGCTAGTCTTGCAGAACATTCGACTCATAAAAACGGTTTAGACATGGATGTTTATGCGCAGAATCATCTTGCAGCAGACATGCGAAAACCATATCGAAATGCAAAAAGTGTGCAGCGCAGCACTGCGCTTGGCATAATGCTTCTAGAAACCAGAAATGTTGAGAGGATTCTTTATAACGACGCAAAAGTAATTAGAAGTGTTAACGCCTATGCAAGAAAGCACAATCTTCCTGGCCGTATGGAATCAAATAATTCCACACATGAATTTCATTTCCATGTTGATTATCGAGGAAAGCCAGGTCCTTATGACAATTGCGCACAGGCTAAGTATGCTAACAGCAAAAGATGTTTTCCAGACGGATAGATCCAGTAGTAGCTAATACTCTTAGCAATTGAAATTGAATATAAATATATGCCATACTCTTGCCAATGAATATTAAAAATTGGCGATATAAGAAGCTGCACTCAGCATTTTTGATTGCATGGGTGTCGGCTGGCATTCTGTTTGGTGTTTGGTTTTCTTTATTTCTTCCTGTTTTTAACATAGGAATTGTTTTTATTTCGCTATGCTTATTGGTAATTATTTTTACTAAACAAAAAGCGTATATGTTTGTATTAGCGCTTGTTGCTGGGCTGATTTTTGGTTTGTGGCGTGGTGGCGCAGAGATATTGCAGCTGAGCACAGTTCAACAATTTTACAATCAAAAAGTTGTATTGACTGGCAAAATTATTGAAGATGTTTCTGTTGGTAAGAAAAAAGAAAAACAACTTCGTTTAAAAGAAGTGACGATAAATAGCAAGAAAGCCTACGGTCAGTTTTGGGTTACAACGCAATCGGGCGTTGATATAAAACGTAGTGATAAAGTAACGGTTGAGGGAAAACTAAAGGAAGGTTTTGGTAGCTTTAATGGCTCAGTTTCATTTGCAAAAATTATAAAAGTCGAGCGCATTAAAGGCGAAGATACAGCGCGCGATGTACGAGATTGGTTTGCGGCAAATGTGCGAGAAGTAGTAAAAGAACCTCAAGCAAGCTTGGGTATTGGATTTTTAACAGGGCAGCGTAGCACGCTGCCAGATAGTCTTGATGAGCAACTGCGCATTGTTGGCTTAACGCATATTGTGGTTGCGAGTGGTTACAACCTTACTATTTTGGTGCGTTTTGCTCGGCGGCTATTTGTTAGATATTCAAAATACTGGGCAACTGTTTCGGCAAGCGTAATGATCTGTGGGTTTGTTTTAGTGACTGGTTTTAGCCCCAGCATGTCGCGTGCGGCGCTAGTAACGGGGCTTAGTTTAGCAGCTTGGTATTACGGTCGAAAAATTCATCCACTCGTTTTACTTTTATTTGCAGCGGCTATTACGGTTTTAATTAATCCAAGTTTTTTATGGGGAGATATTGGTTGGGCGCTTTCGTTTACAGCTTTTGCTGGCGTAATGTTATTGGCCCCGCTACTCCTTCATTATTTTTGGGGATCACAAAAACCAAGAGGTTTAAGCCAGATTTTGGTAGAAACAACTTCTGCGCAAATCGCAACGCTACCAATTATTGCCCTGATGTTTGGAAAGTATTCGCTACTTGCGTTGCCAGCGAATCTTTTAGTTTTACCATTTGTTCCACTGGCGATGGTGCTAACGTTTGTTGCCGGTATCTTCTGGGTATTTATGCCGACCTTACACGTAACGGCTATTCCTGCTGAAATACTACTAAGTTACATGATATACGTCGTTAATTGGCTGGCCAGCTTGCCCGGTGCGCAGGGTGAAATTAACTTTACAGCGATAACTTTTATAGTCAGTTATATAGCAATTATTTTGCTCGGTCTTTTTTTATGGCGCAAAACAAAGCACAATTTTAGAGAAGATAACATTGTTGAATAAGGTATACTATTTATGAAGTTCTTATAAAAATACGGAGAAGGCAAATATGTCAGGACACAGTAAATGGGCAACAATTAAACGACAAAAAGGTGCGAACGATGCAAAACGGGGTGCAGTTTTTACAAAAATTGGAAATCAAATTGCAATTGCAGCTCGTTCTGGCACTGATCCAGACATGAACCCAGCACTTGCAATGATAATTGAGCGTGCAAGAGCTGCGAACATGCCAAATGCTAATATTCAGCGCTCTATAGACCGCGTAAAAGACAAAAATGCAGCGGCAGTTGAAGAGGTAACATATGAAGCATATGGTCCTGGCGGTATTGGCTTAATTGTTGAGTGTGCAACAGATAATCGCAATCGCACGTATCCAGAAGTTCGTACTGCACTTACAAAAAATGGCGGCACCATGGCAGAACAAGGCAGTGTTGCATTTCAGTTTACACGAAAGGGTGTTATTCATGTTGAAGAAACTGGCGAAGATGCGCTACTTACTATTTTAGATTCTGGCGCAGAAGATGCGGTAGAAGAAGAGGGTGAGATTATTGTATATACCGACCAAAAAGAACTTATGAAAGTTAAGAAAGCAATCAGTGATGCCGGCTTAAAAATAAAGGATGCAGAACTTGCTTATGTGCCAAATAATACAGTTGAAATAACTGACGATGTTATTGCTAAAAAAGTGATGAAAGTTATGAATGCAGTCGATGATCTTGATGATGTGGTAAATGTTCATAGCAACTTTGATATTAAAGAGTAATAGAATAATGATAAAAACAGCTATTTTTACTATCCTTTCTTTGCTTTTTATTTTTTTACCCGCTGCTGGGGCTGCAGAGGTAATCGATGCGCCACCGCCTACGACGACGCAATCTTCTCCGCTTATTATCACAGCGTATCAGTCTTCTCACTCAGTTCACTTTGTGCAGATATACAACAATTCTGATACGCCTTTCTTACTTGATAATTGGATGGTTGAAGCTTTGCTTCATGATGGTAGCCAAGAGGTAGAGCAATCACTTGCTTCGCTATCTGGGTGGATTGCGCCAAGAGATTATATATTAATTAGCGACGGATCTATTAATGGATCGGACATAGTTTTTACTAATCCCCTTCCAACTTCTGGCCAGAGTGTCTTAAAGATTATATTGAAGCACAATCAGTATGCTTTGCAGGAGGCTATTCCAGTTACGCATCTACAAAATGAGTTTATGCAGCGCAATAAAACGACGTCGGGTGCTTTTTCAACAGCGAGTCAGCCTTTTTCTAAGGCTGTATTTAACGACTCCTCTCAGCTTTATGGTCACGGATACTATGAACTACCAAACGAGACATCGCTACAGATTGTTGAAATTTTACCGAATTCACGTGACTGTTCGCCGGCTGAAGCAGATACCGCTTGCGGCGACTATATAAAAGTATATAATCCTACAAATCAGACCATTGTGCTTGATGATTTTAGCCTAAGAGCTGGCTATAAGGGTCAATCTAGCTCAGTTTCAAATAGCTTTTCTATGACTGGCGATCTTGCTCCGGGTGAATACGAAACGATTAATCTTCGAAATGATAACGCGCTAATAAGTCTCACGAATACAGGCGGCTTTGCATGGATAGAAGACGTATATGGTTTGAAAAGCTATGATAATACAATAGTCGAATATCCAGACGCAAGTTCAACAACAAAAAAAGGTGCAAGCTGGGCGTATAATAGCACGGAGAATATTTGGAAGTGGGGTGTGCCGTCGCCAGGTGGAGCGAATACTTTTCCAGAAGAAATAGAAGTTGGCGGCAGTGGATCAGGCGGCTCTGGCTCTTTAAAGCCTTGCCGTGCTGACCAATTCAGGAATCCAGAGACAAACAGGTGTAAGCTTATTTCTTCGACATCATCGGTGCTTAAACCCTGCAGAGATGACCAATATCGTAATCCGGAAACAAATCGCTGTAAGTCAATCGCTTCTGCAAGTAGCACATTAAAGCCGTGTGCCGCAGATCAATATAGAAACCCAGAAACGAATAGATGCAAGAAAATAAGTAGCTCAACATCATCGCTTAAGCCGTGTAAACCTAATCAAGAACGTAACCTAGGAACGAATAGGTGCAGAAAGGTCGTAAAAAATACGGCTGTGGCTGGTGCAGTTGATGAAATACCTCAAGACAGCGCTTCATCAAAGAATCTTGCGCCGTGGCTTATTGGACTTGCCGGGGGGGGTGTGGTGCTATACGGTGTATATGAGTGGCGCACAGAAATCATGGAAGCAACGATGCGCCTGCGTGATGCATTTGGCAAAGGAGGCTCGCCAGGTGAGTAAGCGAATCATTGGCATTGATCCAGGAACAGGAATTCTAGGATTTGGTGTTATTGATGTTGAGCGTGGCAAAACAAAACTGGTTGACGCCGGTGTGGTGCGTACAAAACCAAAGCAACCACTTGAAGACTCTTTGCTAGAAATTTACGATTCTTTAAAAGAAATTATTGAAATAAATAGGCCGCAAGAAATGGTGATTGAGCAGCTCTTTTTTGCAAGAAATGTTACCACAGCAATTAGTGTTTCACACGCACGTGGCGTAGCAATGCTTGTGGGAAAACAAGCTGGTTTAAAAATTGTTGAATATACGCCAATGCAAATTAAACAGTCTTTAACTGGCTATGGCAGAGCAACAAAGCAGCAAGTGCAGGAAATGGTGAAGATATCTTTAGGCTTAAAAGAAGTACCAAAACCAGATGATTGCGCTGATGCACTGGCTGCGGCTATTATGCATGCCCGCTAATTAATGGTGTAAACCTTGGCATAATTCATTTCATATGAAGGCTGCAGCGGTGTAGAGAGACAAGAGTTGCTGCTCCACCAAGCTAAACCTTCATTGTCTGCCGGCTGTGGGTTTTCAAGCTTTGCGAAGAATGCATATTTATTACTTGCTCCGTTGCACCGATAATGCATATAACTTCCAGTGCCCGTTAGGGTTTGTGGGTCTCCCACTCCATTGCCTAAGTACCCTTCGGAGACAAGTCTATTGACAATTGAAGTTGGGTAACTTGCATCTTGATTGTTAACCCATCCAGTTCCAGTATTGTTATAGCCAGCGTTAATTTCTATAGGGAGCTTGCCTTGATTGACATACATAAAGTTCATAGCTTTGATAAGCTGATCGATATCTGTACGTCTTTTTGCGTCTCGGGCATTCTGTTGAATTGAAGTGTAAGCTGAAATAACCAAAGCAGCTAAAATAGCAATAACGATAATAACAATAAGTAGTTCAATAATAGTGAAGCCTGAATTATATTTTTTTGCTCTCATAATTACTCTTATGCTTATTAGCAAGTATAGCAGACGGATAGGAAAAAGTGAAGCCTGAATTATATTTTTTTGCTCTCATAATTACTCTTATGCTTATTAGCAAGTATAGCAGACGGATAGGAAAATAGGTTTTCTTAAAAACTATCGCTATAATATCTATATATGATTGCAACATTACGCGGCCAAGTGACAAAAAAAACAACCAACATTGTTATTGAATGTGCTGGTGTTGGCTATGGAGTAACGGTTTCGCTTTCGGATATTGAAGTTATTTCAAATGATAGTGAAACGAAACTTTATATTTATGAGCATATTAAAGAAGACGCCCATGATCTTTACGGATTTTTGCACGAAACTTCAAAACAACTTTTTGAACAGTTGTTGAGCGTGAAGAACATAGGGCCAAAGGCAGCTATGGCAATTTTAGACATTGGTACAAATGAAGCTGTGCGAAATGCAATTGCTGGCGGAGACGTAAAATATTTGCAACTTGCAAAAGGAGTTGGCAAGCGCGCTGCCGAGCAGGTTGTGGTTGAACTTCGAGATAAAGTGGGCGCTACAGTTGGCGATGGTGCTGAAAATCTTGTGCATCGATCTGGCGTCAATGCTAATGATGAAGCGTTACAGGCGCTTGTTTCCCTAGGATATACAGAATCTGATGCACATAATGCGCTGAGTTCAATAGATCGAAAATTAAGTATTGAAGAGCGGATCAAAAAAGCACTGAAAAAAGGTGAATAATAAAGATGGCAATTGAAAGAATTATAGACACAAGCAAAAGCAACGATGATCAGATTGAAGAGCAATTTGAAAATACACTGCGACCTAAAGACTTTAAAAATTATATTGGCCAGGAGCGCTTAAAAAAGAACCTGAAGCTTGCTATTGATGCAGCGAAAAAGCGTGGCGAGCCGGTTGATCATGTGCTGCTTTATGGCCCGCCAGGGCTTGGCAAAACCACGATGGCAACGGTGATTGCAAATGAGATGGGTGCGCAAATTCGTGTTACAAGCGGCCCCGCAGTTGGACGAGCAGCTGATCTTGCGAGTATTCTAACAAACTTGCAAGATGGAGACATCTTGTTTATTGATGAAATTCATCGTTTGAGTCGAAGTGTCGAAGAAGTGCTTTATTCTGCAATGGAAGATTTTAAGCTGGATATTATTTTAGGTAAAGGCCCGAGTGCAAAAAGTTTGCGGCTAGACTTGCCGAAATTTACGATTATTGGAGCCACAACTCGAACTGGAGCTTTGGCGGCACCGCTTCGTGACCGCTTTGGTATTATGCATCGCCTTGAGTTTTATAACGAAGATGAAATTAAGCAAATTATTCATCGCTCGGCCGATATTTTAAAAGTTAAAGTAGATGAAGATGCGGCGGCAATGGTGGCAACGCGCGCGCGCTTAACGCCACGAATTGCCAATCGACTATTAAAACGAGTGCGAGATTATGCTGATATTAATGGTGACGGTATTATTGATACAAATATTGCGCATGGTGCACTTGATCTTTTAGAGATCGATACTGCAGGGCTTGATCCTGCTGACCGGCGCTTGATTGAATCAATTATTGAAAACCATAGCGGTGGACCTGTTGGCGTTGAAACACTTGCAGCAATGACAGGCGATGAACGCTCTACAATTGAAGACTTTTTTGAGCCATATCTTTTGCAGATTGGCTTTTTAGAAAGAACGCCACGTGGGAGGAAAGTAACACATAAGGCATATAAGCATATAGGAAAAAACCCGCCAAAGAAAGATGACAAGGAGCAGCAAAGCTTGCTGCAGTAAGAGTATATGGATAACACTCAAAATGCAGCTGATACATTAAAAAAGAAGCATGATGAGTCGATGCGAGAATATCCATTTTTAGATTTGGCGGATAAAGAGTATGTGTTAAGGGTGATCCAAAGAAGCCCTGGAAAGAAGATTATAACGATAGTAATAACAGGGCTTATTGTTTTGCTGGCAATTATTTTTTTAATAAGCTACCCTCTATTTTTAGCACGTGATTTTACTGACCCAGACTATTTAGGAGTATTCTTTTTTTGCATTGGTATTATTGCTCTTGCAGTTTTGGTTTGTTTTGTTTCAATTACGAATAATAAAAGAAATAGGCTTTTTCTAACGAATGAAAGTATTATTCAAGAAATTCAGCTTAATCCGATGTCGCATGAAGTTAACACGATAAATTTAGTTAATATTGAGGGCGCTAGCTACCTCCAAGAAGGATTGCTTGCGAATTTATTTAATTTTGGGTCGATTGAAATTTTAACAGATAATAGCGATCCATATCGATTTAATTTTGCCGATAATCCAAAGCATGAAGCTGCGATTTTGAATCAAGCAATTGAAGCTTTTAAAGCTGGGTCAGCTGCTGAAGGCTAGTTTGATACGTCAGTTTTTACGTAGTCAGCTTCTTTTTGCAGAACCGAACGAAGCGAATAGCCTTCGCATTTTCCCTCTACACAACCACTTGGATTATAACGATAATCAGATTCACGATTATTAATTTCTTTTCCGTTAGGGTCTTTGAATGACTCTGGGCTAACGTAAGGCAAAGTTTTTGCATCTACTGCTTCTGGGTAATAACCTTTTTTCTCGTAAAAGACTTTTTCTAGCCCATAATACATTGCATTGATGTCAGTCTTTCGTTGATTGTCTCTTTCAGAGGCATGAATATCTTGAATTTGGAAAAATGCAGCAATACCCAAAACAAGTATGAGCAAAATAAAAACAATAAGTTCGATGAGAGTGAAGCCGCGTTGTGTTTGCATGTAAGTATTGTAACAAATCGCGTATAATAAAGATAAGGTAACTAGTAAGAGAGGGAAGAAATGGCAGATAAAAAGACGAAGTCTACAGCAGCAAAAGCAGATGAAGGTAAGCTAAAAGCACTTGGCTTGGCGGTTGATCAAATTACAAAACAATTTGGCGACGGTTCAATTATGAAGCTCGGTGAAAACCATAAAGCAGATGTTGAACTAATACCATCGGGCACGTTAGGGCTTGATTTAGCACTTGGCGGTGGTTATCCAAAAGGGCGTATTATTGAAATTTATGGTCCTGAAAGTTCAGGAAAAACTACGTTAACACTTCATGCAATTGCAGAAGTTCAGAAAAAAGGCGGCACCGCGGCATTTATAGATGCAGAGCATGCACTTGACCCAGCGTATGCCAAGAAGCTTGGCGTTGATACAGAGAACTTGCTTGTGAGCCAACCGGATAACGGCGAGCAAGCACTCGAGATTGCGGAAACGCTTGTTCGCTCTAACGCTGTTGATCTTGTAGTGATCGACTCTGTTGCGGCGCTCGTTCCACAGGCAGAAATTGAAGGTGATATGGGCGATTCTCATATGGGTCTTCAGGCGCGATTAATGAGTCAGGCGCTTCGAAAGCTAACTGGTATTATTAATAAATCAAAAGCAACGGTGATTTTTATCAACCAAATTCGTATGAAGATTGGTGTGATGTTTGGCAACCCAGAAACAACTGCTGGCGGCAACGCATTAAAGTTTTATTCTTCAGTTCGCCTTGATATTCGCCGCATTGGGCAGCTTAAAGTTGGTGATGAAGTAAAGGGTAATAGGACGAAAGTTAAAGTAGTAAAGAACAAAATTGCGCCACCGTTTAGAATCGCAGAATTCGACATTATGTATAACGAAGGAATCTCAAAAATTGGTGACACAATTGATCTAGCTGAGAAATACGGAATTGTTGATAAATCTGGAGCATTCTATAAATATAACGGTGAAACCATTGGTCAAGGCCGCGATAAGACAAAATTCTATTTTAAAGAGAATCCTAAGGTTTTAGCAGAAGTTGATAAAAAGATTCGAGAAAAAGTAGCTGAACAAGAAGGATAATCTAAATTAATCTGGTGGGCGAAAGGAAAGATGCAGTATGGCCAGTCGACAGGAAGTCATAGCAGGATTAATGCAATCAGAAGAAAAATTTACCACGGATATTGATAGATACAAAATTATTCTAGATGGCTTTGCTCCAGTACTTAGAAGGATTGTTGTCGTTCGGCCCCCAGCAGAATCACCCGCGCCAGACTATATTGTGAAAGACTGGGTAGGGACGGAGATACCTGTACGCACGGATAGGGAATCTTCACCACATGGTAGTAATTGGGTACTCGCTCGAGAAGCAATATATGGACTTAAGGCAAAAGGTAGCGAAGATGCAGCACAATGGTGGGAAGATTTCTATAGCGTTGAAGCAGCTTTAGATCTCTCTAATATTAAAGCCGATGAAAATCCGTCTTATTTAGCTAATGTTGATTTCTTAGGATTCGATGACGAGTGGGTTGAACCAGCATCCGAAGGGAAGTAGCTAGTTAATTGCTAGTATGAAAATCACCGCAATCACTGCTCAGCAAAAAGATAAAAACCGGGTTAATATTATGGTTGATGGAGCGTATCGCTTTTCGCTTGATATTTTTCAGGTTGGGGAGCTTGGAATAAAGGCAGGCAAAGAATATTCTGAAGAAGAACTAGTTGGGCTAGAGCAAGAAAGCCAGTTGGGAAAGCTCTATGCTCGTACGCTTGAATATTGCTTGTCGCGACCGCATAGTGCAAAAGAAGTAAAAGATTATTTATATAAAAAAACGCAAAATACCCGCAAAAAAGATGGTAGTGTAAAAAAAGGTATTTTGACAGAAGTGACGCACAGAGTATATGAAAGGTTGCTTGAAAAGGGCTATATTGACGATAAAAAGTTTGCAAAGTTTTGGGTAGAGAACAGAAATCTAAGCAAAGGCGCTAGCAAAAGGAAAATAATTAGTGAATTAAGAGCTAAGGGCGTGGAGCAAAATACCATTGAACAAGCGCTTGCAGGTTCAATGCGAAATGACCAAGATGAATTAGAAAAAATAATTGCTAAAAAAAGAAAACGCTATGATGACGAGCAAAAATTTATTGCTTATTTAGCAAGGCAAGGCTTTTCTTACGACGATATTAAAAAAGCGTTAGCGTAGCTCTTTATTTTCTGCTTGCGGATTTCTGAATGGGTTAATAAAATCTGCATTTGAGGTAATGGGTATTTGAGATTTCTCGGCTTCGCGCACATTGGCTTCTTTAACAATAATTTCATCGTCATTAATTTCAACAATTTGCGTGCGGTTAATAAGCACCTCAGCAACATGAAAGCTTTTCAAAATAGGTTGCTTTACGTGAAGTTGGTGAATCATAAATGAACGAGGATCAATGCCGTAATCAACTACTTTGCCAAGCTTGCGCTTTTTTTCATCAATAACTTGCATGCCAATCAATCCAAAGTGTAGTTTTGTAATTTCCTTGATTCGCAAAAGATCACCTTCTGGCAATATTTCATCTATTGAATCTACGATTAATCCTATTTGGCTGACCTCTCTAACATCTTGTGCCTTGAGTATTAAGGCGTCTTCTTTTTTTATTTTACTTTCAACGTAATAGCCGATAATTTGTAAAGACGCAGGGTCGATAATCGCCTGTTTAGTGTGCGCAATTTCTGCTCCTGTTTGCAAGCTCATCACTGGCTTTTCGAGTAGTCGCTGAGAAAGCATTAGCATAACCTTAGTATACCAGTTAAATTTATATTATTCTGCGAAAGGATTAATACGTCCGCTTGTTGGGAGCTCCGGCTTTAATGCATCACGTCTATACTGCAGCTGCTCAACCTTTTTGATTGTTTCTTGATCGAAAGTTGTTTGCGTGTCTCTCTTTTCAATCTCTTGTCGGTATGTGGTGTCCTCTGGAATACTAAGAATTCTTTGCGTATTATAAACAACAAACATCAATAGCAAAAGGGAGCCGACGATAAAAATAATAGCGTGGTGATTAACAACTGGTCTGAAGACTGCCAGGGTTTTTCTTTTGATTGCTGCTGTATTAATCTTGTCCATAATCTCTACCTTGTGTATACCGTTATGTTGATTGTAGGGTTTGTAATTAGACTAGGATTATCAGCAGGGGTCAGTGTGACGCCAGTTATCTGCATTTTAGTAACGTTTTGCTCGATATATTTTAAGAATATAAGAAAGTTTGTTAGGGGGATCGGGCTGTCGAGTTGGATCGAAGCATTAACTGTTTTAAGACCTGGCGCAGCTGCTGGAGTTTGAGTGGTAGTTTGGGGTGTTGTTGCTTGGTTAGTGTTTGATCCTGAGGTTGTTGAATTGTCGCTACCTGTTGTTGTCCCACCGCTTTCGCTATTAGATCCACCCTCGCTAAAGTCAAAGCCTAAAATGGTAACCCCAGCTGCCTTAGCGTAAGTATTTATATCATTAACAATTTGGTCCTGGTAGCGATATTGGCGACTATCGGCAACGATAGATGCAGCACGCGTAGCAACATCTTTATTTTTTTGTAATTCTGCTGCTAGATCTTGAAGGTGGTCGATGTTTTCTGTGCCAACTTCCGAGTCAATTGCCGCGTGGCTTGCCTCTTTAGATTTTTGTTCTAATGTACCAAAGAGGGAATATACCACAAAAGCAGAACCTCCAATAAGTGGGATGATACCAATTATAAGGATGTATTTTAGTGTTACTGCGTTAAGTTTTTGGTTTTTCATTGGGCTGCTCCTGAGCTATTTGCAAGAATATTTCTTGGGTGGAATTTTGCACTAATATTTACATCAGTTGGATAAGCGCCTTCGCCTTCTTGCCCCTTGCTGGTGATATTAGTAATGCTAACATCACTAAAAAGATCTGAGTTTTCTAGTGCTGTTTTGAGCTGTATGCCTTGATCGTAACTTTTTGTCTTAAAAGAAAGTTCCATTTTTTTGCTAATTGTATCTGGGGTCAAAGAAAGGCTATTGAGTACGGTGCCTGCGGGTATGATACTTGCAATATCGGTGATCATTTTGCTATACACTACCTCGGTTGCAAGAATTTGCTTTGCCACCTTTAAGTTATTGGCAAATTCTTCTGACTGCTGTCTAATTTTGGTGTAATCAGCTGTGTCGTTTTCTGCCTGAGAAAGCTCAACTCTTGAGCTATTTTTATTTTGATCGGCAATATAAAAACCGCCAGCTAAGATCCCGCCCGCTCCTGCAATAATGATGACAACAAGAAAATAATAACGCAAAAGAATGGTGTTAACGCGTGCTGCGCGCAGCTGCTTTTTATCTTCCGGGCTTAACAAATTGATCATGACCAAATATCCTTTGGTTTAATTGAGGCAAGCCCGCCAGCGGTGATATATCTGGGTTTAAATTGTTTTGAAGGTTGGGTGAGTTTGCCAAAATCTAATACTTGCCACGGACTTGCGAGTCGTGCCGGCATAACAAGTGCATTGGTGAAATAGTCGCCAAGGCCAGGAATTCCTGAGCCACCACCAACAACAAGTACTTGCTCAAGCTTATTGGTAGCGCCAAGTCGCTCATTATAATAGCGCATAACTTTCTTTGTTTCGGCAATAATTCTTTTTAGATTTGGCTCAAGAGCGGCAGATATTTTTGCTTGGCGTGGTCCTGCGCCGAGCCCGTGCAAAACCTTTAGCTGATGCGCGTTTTCTAGTGGAACATGCATTTTTTTCGCAATATCCAAGGTGAAAGTATTACCGCCAATAACAATACTTCCCGTTACTCGAATAGAGCCATCTAAAATAGCAATATCGGTTGTTGTAGGGCCAATATCAACGATTACCGTTGGCAAGTGACCGTCTTCAGTTAGGGTTAATAGGCGGGCAACTGCATTAATACCAGGTTCAACCATAATAACCTCTAGCTCTGCTTGTTTTGCTGCGTCAACACAAGCGTCGACAATCGTCTTTGGTACCGCACACATTAAAACAACTAAATTATCTTTGTTATACTCAATAACTTGATGATCAGTATAAAGCTGACCAAGAGGAACAGGAATGTATTGCTCGGCTTCAAGGCTTATTGCCTCTTCGAGGTTTGCCTCGGCTTCAAGCGGTAAGGTGAAGGTGCGAGCGTAGGTGCGGGACGTTGGGACACTCAAAACAACGTTATTGCTTGGCATTTTGCCAATAATTTTTTTTGTAAATAACGATTTAATGTTTTTGCTTAAGTAATCATCTTTGCCGTCGAGGCTTTTTTGCATTCTAACAGGGTCAAGATCAACTGAACCATAGCCAGTAACCAGCGGTTTTTTCTCGCTTACAGCCATAACTTTTAAACCAGTTTGACTAATATCTAGGCCGATAATTGGCTTGTCTCGATAGAATAATTTGCTCATAGTTGCCCACTGTTCATTATTGCCTAACAGTATAGCATAAGAGGAATACCGATTGGAATTCCTTCTCTTTACTTTCGATTATTGTTGAATATTCTGAGAAATGCTAGTAATTGGTCCCATCACACTTGCGGCTACTAAGCCAACCATTGCGCCAAGCACAATAATCATGAGGGGTTCAATGATAGAGCTGAGGCTGTTGACGGCAACATCAACCTCTTCTTCGTAAAAATCAGCCACCTTAACAAGCACAGTATCTGTTTTACCGGTCTCTTCACCAACGGCTAACATTTGCCCAACGATATCTGGAAAAAGATCACTTTTTGAAATAACTTCAGAAAGCTGTTTACCATTTTTTACTTCTTCAGCGGCGTGATTTAGGAAGTCTTCATATACGGTATTACCAATTGCTTTGCCAGTTACCTTAAGGGCGGCGAGCACAGTTACGCCAGCGCCCATAAGAGAAGAGAAAGTTCGAGCAAAGCGTGCAACAGCAACTTTTCGAATGATGCCCTTAACAATAGGTACTTTTAGAATAAGTTTATGAAAATTCTTTTTACCACCTTTAGTTCTTAAATAGCGGCTTGTACCAAAGAAAATTCCAAAACCAACTGCGAGAACAATATACCAATAACTTACCGTAAAATCACTAATACCAAGCATTACTTGAGTCAGGGCGGGAAGCTCTGCATCTTCACCGCCAATATCTTTAATAATTTTGCCGATATTCGGAATGACAAATATCATCAAACCAAAGAATGCGATAGTCGTAACACTTAAGAGCACTGCCGGATAGATCATGGCGCCCTTTACTTTTTTACGAATGGTCGCACTCTTTTCTTGTTGCATGGCAAGGCGCTTTAAAACGTCTTCTAAAATTCCGGCCGCTTCACCAGCACGAACCATATTAACGTAAACGTCGTTAAACACAGCAGGGTGTTTCTCTAGCGCGTCAGCAAGAGATGCGCCACCCTGAACATCTGTCGCAACTTGTTCAAGCGTTGATTTAAGTAAAGGATTGTCTGCATGTTGATACAGCGCATTTAAAGCACGCAGCAAAGGGACTCCAGCTCCGACCATAGTGCTTAGCTGGCGCGTAAAGATAACAAGAACATCTGGTTTTACTTTATTTCTTAAAAACTTACTAGAAAAACCATCTAAACTATTTGCGCCTTCACGCTTTTCTTTTACGCTAATTGGCTTTAGGTTTTCATGAGTTAGTGCAGAGATAGCAGCACTTCTATCGGTTGCTTCAACTGTGCCAGAAACGGTACTGCCTTTATTGTTTGTTGCTTTGTAAGTAAACTGTGCCATTTTATTATTCTCGGGTTACTCTTAAAATTTCTTCAATGCTTGTTTGTCCCCGCAAGGCTTTTACAAGTCCGTCGAGCTGCATAGAATCCATACCTTCTTTGATTGCCTGTTCTTGAATAGAATTGCTTGTTGCATTGCCAACAATAAGCTGTTGAATTGCAACTGAATTCGGCAAAATTTCATAAATACCAACACGACCTTTATAGCCTGTGTTGCGGCACGCATCGCACCCTTTTTCGCTTGCTCGCCACAATGTTTTAAATGTTGTTTCATTCGATCCAAGTTCTTTAACATCGTCGCCAACACCTTCATTTAAGGCAGCAGATTCAAGATCATGAATGTGAGCATACATTTTTGTATCGTTTAGTTCAAAAGAGTCGGCAATTTTTTGTAACTCTTCGGCTGAAGGAGCAAACGAAACGCGGCACTTAGGGCACAAACGACGCACAAGTCGCTGGCCAATAATTGCCCGAACCGTACTAGCAATTAAAAATGGTTCAATGCCCATATCGAGCAAACGCGGCAAGCTTGTTGCGGCGTTGTTAGTATGAAGCGTGCTAAATACTAAATGACCAGTAAGCGCGGCCTGCACGCTAAGATCGGCTGTCTCAACATCACGAATTTCCCCAACCATTATAATGTTAGGATCTTGACGCAAAAGTGCGCGCAGCCCAGTGGCAAATGTCATACCTGCTTTTGGGTTTACTTGAGTTTGATTGACGCCAGGAATTTTATATTCAACCGGATCTTCTACGGTTGAAATGTTAACAGTTGGGTTATTTAAGATCGTCAGCAAGCTAAATAAGCTGGTTGACTTACCAGATCCAGTAGGGCCGGTGATAAGGATCATACCATGAGGCTCGGTTATAACTTCTTGCGTTTCTTTAAGCGTCCGTCCCCAATACCCAAGTTCTTGCAAGGTTAAAGCTTTGTCGCCTTCGTCAAGAATACGCATTACCACCTTTTCGCCATCAGCAACAGGAAGGGTAGAAACACGAAGTGCATATGTGTGCCCGGCAATATTAATTTTAAATCGACCATCTTGTGGTGCTCGACGTTCGTCAATTTTTAGATTGGCAAGAATTTTTATACGACTAATAAGAGCGGCTAAAACATTTTTTGGCAGACGGTTTGCTTCTTGCAAAACACCGTCTATTCGATAACGTACCTGAATGTATTCTTCGCGTGGTTCAATATGCACATCAGATGCATGAGCGCGAACGGCATATTCTAAAAGCAGGTTAACCGTTTGTGCAATTGGCGAATCTTCTGCGATGTCAGACTCTGAAACTTGCTGGGCATTTTCGGCGTTTTCATCTTTCTCAACATCAATAACTTCGTGCAGCTCTTTTGTTGAATCGCTCCGATAATTATCAAGTGCTCTTAAAATACTTTCTTTTGTTGCAATATAAATTTTCGTGCTTGCGCCAAGTTGTTTTTGGATAAAATCAACTGCCTGAACATCATCAGGATCTTCCATTGCAAGCGAAAGTTCGTTACCTTCTTTTTTAAACACAACGGTGTTATATTGACGGGCGATTCTTTCAGGGATAAGTTCTAAAACATCGCTCGGAATACTTTCTGGATTTAACTCAACAAAAGTAAAACCAGCATATTGAGCATATAGTTTAGTTAGCTCTTTTTCGCTCATGAGCTCGTGACGAATAACAAGGTCTTGTAATGGGCGTCGCGTTGTTCGCTGCTCTTCTTTTAAGATCTCTAACTGATCGTCGGCAAGGCTGCCGCTCTTTTTTAATAAATCTTCAATTGTTGCATCGGATATTCTCATATGCCCACTTCTTATACTATAAGCAATTTCAGTCGTTAGTGCTAATGTTTTTCATAGTCTATTTTACTCTAATAGCTCAGAACGCGATATACTGTTTTAGATGATGCAAGAAAAAGTCATACATTCTGAGGCGGCAATGAAAGAATTCGGTGAAGAGATCGCTAAAAAACTAGAGGGCGGCGAATGCTTAGAATTTATTGGTGATGTTGGCGCTGGCAAGACGACACTCATTAAAGGCATCGCAAAAGGGTTAGGCAGTAAAGACGAAGTACAGAGCCCAAGCTTTACAATTAACAGAGTGTATAAAGCTAAAGATAAAATTGACATTTATCATTACGATTTTTACAGATTGCACGACGCCGGAATTATTCAGCATGAATTAGAAGAATCGGTGCATGATCCAAACAAAATTACCTTAATTGAATGGGGTGAAAGCATTCGCGAGATTTTGCCAAAAGAGCACATTACAATTCACATTGAGCCGACTTCAGAGGAAGGCCGTAAAGTGACTATGGGTAAAGCAAAATGATTTTAGCACTCAACACAAGTACGCCAACGTGCGAAATGCTGCTTTTTAACGATGATAAAAAAATAGCTGAAAAAACATGGGAAGCTGGTCGGCAGCTAGCCATAAAGTTACCAGGTGAATTAGAAGATTTTTTAAGAGAAAATAAACTTTCTTGGAACGACCTTAAGGGTATAGTTGTATTTCAAGGTCCAGGAAGTTTTACTGGTTTGAGAATTGGTATAACTGCGGTAAATACTATTGCCTACACGCAAAATATTCTAATCGTTGGCGCAAGGGGGGGTGATTGGTTAAAATCTGGTATTTCAGATATAAAGTCGGGCAAAAATGAAAAAATAATACTTCCACATTATGGAAGTCCAGCACATATTACGCAGCCCCGAAAGTAGCATAAGTCGAGTTGCTCTTGTTGTTTTTGAAGGCTATAATTAAAGCAGTCAGTTTATTGCAGACTTACTAAATGAATAATTTATGATATTCGGACGTCTTTGATTAATTTTGCGCCAAGACGAACACTTGGCGAAGACAATTCCGAGAAAGGAAAAACTATGGTAGAAGGAGTTATTGCCGCGCTTGTTGGTGCGGTTCTTGGCGTTGGCGGTGCAACTGTTGTTTCGCAGCGCAAAAATGCAAGCGAAGCTAAAGAGGCAGAAAAAGCGCTTAAAGAGGCAACCAATAAGGCAAGCAAAATTGTGCTTGACGCTAAAGATGAATCTTTAAAAATTGTTGAAGAAGCGAAAAAAGATGAACAAAATCGTCGCAAAGAAATCAAAAAAACAGAAGAGCGAATTGCTGAGCGTGAAGTAAACTTAGATAAAAAACTAGAAGAGCTAGATAGGCGAGGCGAAAAGTTGCGAAAGCGTGAAGATGAAGTAGAGTCGCTGAAAACTGAAATTAAAGATATTCGAACAAAGCAGCAAGAAAAGCTTGAAAAGGTTGCAAAGCTTTCTAAAAAAGATGCTGCTGAAAAACTCATGAAAATGACAGAGCGTGACATTAAGCAAGATTTGCTTGGCTTGGTCAGCAAGCTTCAAGCAGACACGCAAGCAGATGCAGAAGAAAAGGCACAGACAATTCTTCTGAGCGCAATGGAGCGTATGAGCTCTGAGGTTACTGCTGAACGAACGGTAACCGCGCTTAAACTTCCAGATGATGAAATGAAAGGTCGAATCATCGGTAAAGAAGGCCGTAATATTCAGGCAATTCAACGGGCAACAGGTGTTGACGTTATGGTAGACGATACGCCAGGAATGGTGGTTCTTTCAAGCTTTGATCCTGTCCGCCGTCAGGTTGCACGGCTTACGCTTGAGATGCTTATGAAAGATGGGCGAATTCATCCTGCGCGCATTGAAGAAGTGGTTGCAAAAGCGCAAAAGCAGATTGACAAAGAAATTGATCGAGCTGGTGAAGATGCAGCGCGTGAAGTTGGCGTGGTGGGTATTCCAAAAGAAATGCTACGCCTTGTTGGCGAGCTTAAATTCCGTACCAGCTATGGGCAAAATGTACTGAAGCACAGCACAGAGATGACGCACCTTGCCGGGCTAATCGCAGAAGAAGTTGGAGCTGATGTCCGAACGGTAAAAACAGCTGCCTTGCTTCACGATTCTGGCAAAGCCGTCACGCATCGTATGGAAGGTAAGCACCATCATATTGCCGCAGAGCTTGCCAGAAAATATGGCATGAGTGAAGAAGTTGCACATGCAATTGAAGCCCACCACGATGATATTGAAGCAACGACGCCAGAAGCACTAGTTATTCGAGTTGTAGATGCAATGTCAGCAGCTCGTCCAGGCGCTCGAAACATAAGTGCTGAAAACTTTATAGAACGAATGAAAGATCTTGAAAATATTGCCACCGGTTTTGACGGAATTGATAAAGCCTATGCCATCAGTGCTGGGCGCGAAGTGCGCGTTATTGTTAAGCCGCAGAGTATTGATGATCTTTCTGCCATTAAGCTTTCTCGAGATATCGCAAACAAGATTGAAAGCACCATGCAATATCCAGGTACAATTAAAGTGAACGTGATTCGCGAAACTCGTGCAATCGAGTTTGCAAAATAAAGTAAGCATAGGCTAGAATAGATTTATCTAAATTATGAAAAATTTATTACTCAAGAAAATCCGACTCAGCTACTATTTCTTTATTTTGTTTGGCCTATTCTTCATAACTTTCCTCTACTTACCAACATATGAATTCAGCGGCTCTGCCTTGGCGCTTTTCTCAGTAAACTCTTTCCTATACGGTTTCTATATTTCGCCAGTATTAAGTGGTCAAAAGGCTCGCATTGATGAGCTTCACAAGATAATTCGTAGCGAATCTAACGCGCTCTTTTCTCTTGAAATCAATCTGAAAAAATTACCAAAAAAGACAAGAAACGAAGTTCAGGATTTAATAGAGAAGTATATTACGGCTAAAAAGAGCAATCGCAACCATGATTATGGAGAAAAAGAATACGAAAAGCTAATTGGTTTTTGCCTTGATTATAAAGGCGATCATCAAGATGAAGTTGAAAAAGTGCTAAGTGCAGTTGTTGCAAATCAACAAAACCGAACGAATTTCATGATGCAGATGTCTAATAAGGTCTATAGCAATGAATGGATGATAATGACAATCCTTTTCTCTATTACGCTTTCAATCATTATGCTTATGGACGTACAGCATATTGTCATTCTTAATATTGTTAAGGCGCTATTATGCACAGGCCTCTCAATGCTCATGATCATTTTAGTTAAGCTAAATACTTTAACTCACAAAAAAGCAAAAGAAATCTGGAAACCATTTAACACATTGCTCGATACTCGATTCTATCGAATTGATGCTTAGATAAAAACCTTACATATTCTTCTTTTTATCTGTTATAATAGCTCAGTCGATATTGTCTATCGGGGTGTGGCGCAGTTGGTAGCGCGCACGGTTTGGGACCGTGAGGTCGCTGGTTCGAATCCAGTCACCCCGACCATATAAAAATAGCTTTCAAAAAAGAAAGCTATTTTTAGTTTTGTAGACTATTTTTTGGAATTGCGAAGAGCAAGCATAATGACTATCGCTACAATATATGCTGCAGCCAAATAAATAAGAAAACTAGTTTGCTCTGGCTGCCACCAAATAACCCAAGCTACTGCTCCTAAGAAGCTCGTAAGGAGCGCACTTAAAGCATATAAAGAACTAAGGTTTTTACTTTTTGACTTCTTTTCTCTTTCGCCAAATAGATTACCGGCAATATAGAACCCAAAGCCATAGATTATGCTCAGTAGCATAGGCGTAAAGTCGGCTGTTTCAAAGATTGCCCAGTTTAAGCTTGCATAAAAAGCTGCAGACCAAATGAGCCCAAACACGGTGAACCATTTTAAATTTTTTGTCATAATATCCTTTCAAAGCGTAAGCATTATTTTATAGATAAATAATAGCACTATTGCTAAAAAGGCAATTATTATCTCAGGGAAGTTATTTATTCTATTCAGAAGGCTCAAATGATTGTAGCGCTGTTATTACATTTTGTCTTGCAGCTGGAGTTATGAGAGCTTCAAGTTTAGCCTTGATTGGAGAGTCATTGTAGCAAGGCTGATTGCCGATCAAGTAGATAAAATAGGAGTCGCCAATTTTCTTGACGTTGTTTTTCTCGCCTTCTTGAGTAGACCATTGCTGAGCAAGTTGCTCAGCTGTTTGACCTCCGAGAACTGGATCAGATGGCGCAGCTTTTATAACTGTCCCAAGCCCTCCTAGCAGGCACTGAGGGGTTGAGTTAGTGCTAGCTTCTGCATTAGCTATCTCAACATTTGAGAAACTAACTTTATTATTCCCTGAGTAAACAGGAATTAAATCCTTCGTCTGATCGTTCAGCGCATACTTTACACCAAGCTCTGGAACTTCACGGAATGAATTGTCGGCGATCACTTCATCAGTCTCTTTATTGTCTGTCGCCTTTAGTGAATCAATTTGTTTAAGATAATTTGCATTTCGTCCTTCAAGCTCTTTGATCGTTTTTTGCTTATTTGCCAGCTCTTCATCACTATTCATCTTTGTTTTGTAATATAGCAGCCCAAATGCTGTTGTTCCTGAAACAAGAACGGTAAAAGCTGTAAGAAGGAGAATAAGCTTTTTCTTACTCTTTTTCTCGTGAGTTTCTGTTGGATATTCCGGAGGCATGTTAAATAAATCCCTTATGCTTAAATATTCGCTCTTAGTATAGATGAGAGTAAGATAAAAAAGCAAGAAAACTCTTGTGCTTGCTTAGCTAAACATGTTGGGAGTATATTTGAAATAATATCTAAGCAGACCGAGGAGACAAGAGATGGAGATATGGAAGCGCCACAACCAAGAATTAGAGCGAGATATTGCTGAGTGCCAAAAGTTAGCAGAAACATTTTTTGAAGGTGAAATGGCCGGTACATATAAACGAGAAGTATATGCTCCGTTAGATTTTGCAAAAATAGAAACAGCCCAACCCGCCATTCCTTGTTTTTTAAGAATTGCAACAAGTGTTGAAAATAATTCTCAAGCTGGGTCTATCGAAATGGTTGAATATTTTTCAAACGGAGAATCTGCAGTTCGATCAGCATATGCAGCAAATGATAAAGGAGACTTTCACTCGCAAACGTCTCAGTTTGCTTTGCCAGTTTCTCCGAAGCTTGCGTGGCCTACTGTTTTCTTTGCTCCACAAATAATGAGTTGCCTAGAAGGGCTAAAGAATCCAAATAGCGATCCTGAGATTGAACCCAGCGAACTTCTAGACGAATTGATCGATATTCCTGATAGTGAAAACCATATTGTGCAAAAAAATATTGAAGACATTGAAGCCGATGGTTTTTCTTTATCCATGAGCTACACAAAACACGCAATGCCAGCCGAGCTTGCGACAGTTATTCGCAAAGGAGAGCCATTTTGTGAGCGATATAGTTTTAAAATTGTGCGCAATGGAAAGATAAATAATGACATCTACTTTTCTTTTGGAGCAGACGGAAGATTAAAAGAGTTTAAAGATACAAAAAACCGAAATCCTAATAAAACAGTTGCTGATTTAGCCGCATTTAGCCGCATGGTGCTAAACTAGAAGTATGAAACAGCCACCATATTTTGCGCCAGATTTTTCGCTTGTTGGCTCGGATGATAAGCGACATACATTAAAAGACTACGCTGGAAAGTGGCTTGTGCTTTACTTTTACCCCAAAGACGACACACCTGGCTGCACGGTTGAGGCGTGCAGTTTGCGAGATGCTAGAGACGATTTAGCAGAATTAGGTGCAGAGATTGTGGGAGTCTCTATGGACGAGCCAAATAGCCACGAAAAGTTTAAAGCAAAACACTCGCTTAATTTCACGCTTTTAAGTGACCCAGACCGAACAGTTATTGAAGCTTACGGTGCATGGGGTAAAAAGATGTTTGGCAAAGAAGGAATTTTAAGAAAAACATTCATTATTAATCCAGACGGAAAAGTAGTAAAAGTTTTCGGGAGAGTAACGCCAATGGGCCATGGCAGCAAAGTGATGGAAACATTGAAAGAGTTACAAGTCTCTAAATAGCTCTTCTAAAGAAATGTTGAGAGTTTTTGCTAGCTTATGAAGAGTAGTAATGGTTGGCTGTCGGCGCCCTTGCTCGATAAAACCCATATGACTGCGGTCAATTCCAGCTCGTTCAGCCAGCTTTTCTTGGCTGAGGCCACGCACCTTTCGTAGCTTTTTAATTCGTTCGCCAATTACTGCATAAATATTGTCTGTCATTACTCTTAGACTATTGCTTACATAAATCAGCAACCACTGACATTTGTAATCAAATAAATGGTTTGTTAAAATGCTGACATAAGTAATAGTTTAAGGAGTGTAATAATGGCTCATAAAGAAAAATCAGGTTTAGCGACTGCGGGAATGGTATTAGGCATTATTGGAATTTGTTTATCACTTATTCCAATTATCAATAACATCGCCTTTATATTGGCGCTACTTGGCTTAGTATTCGGCATAATTGGAATTGTGCAAACAAAGAGTGGTAAAAAATCAGGTAAGGGCAAAGCGGTTGCAGCGGTGATTTTAGCAATTGCAACGATTGGTTTAGTTCTTATTTCTCAAAAAATATTTAGCGACACACTTGATAACGTAACTAAAAACGCGTCAACGACAGGCGCATCAGATGAACCAAAGTCTGAAGCCTCGCAAACAGCAACAAAAATAGAGGTTAAAACTCTAGGCGATGCTTTTGAGGCTAATCAGGTGGCTGCAGAAAAGGAATGGGGCGGTAAGCTCGTGGAATTTTCAGCTGTAATTACGAATATCAATGACGGAAGGCTTAGCTTTTCTGAGGGCATAACTTCTGAAGAGTTTTCAATGACACAAATATCATGCAATCTTAAAGACCAAAACCAAGCGTTGAACGTGCAAAATGATCAAACGGTTACCGTACAGGGTGTAATTGGAGAGCAGTCTCTTGGAGTAATTGATTTAAGTGACTGTAAGGTTCTTTAAGCGAAAGAAACTTTAGCTATTTGATGAAAGGCCCTCACTTCCCTGGGGGTCTTTTATCTTGGGCGCTTTGTTGCAATGTTGCGAGCTTGATTAGCAAAAGAATCGTCTATATGTTTTTTGAGTGTGAATTCGCCAAACTTTTTTATAACAGCTTGCTCGATTAAAAAGTCGGCTAGCTGAGGATTCTTAGGGAGTAGCGAACCATGGAGATAGCTGCCAATCACGTTTTTATATCGAGCGCCTTCGGTTTTATCCTCGCCATTGTTGCCTTCACCTTTTGTGACGCTGCCAAAAGGTTTTTGCCCTTTATCTAGGTAGGTTCTGCCGGAGTGGTTTTCATAGCCAACTACTTGCCCAAATTCTGTTTCAAGATTTATGTTGCCAATCATGCGGTTTTCGCCTGCAATTGTTTCGGCTTTAAATAAACTAATTCCTTCAATCATATCGTCTTCGTTGGTTTTGAAATAGCGACCAAAAAGCTGATAAAGTCCGCAAATAAGTAACATCGGTGCGTTGCTGTCTGCAAGTTTGTGAATGTCACTTCCAATTTTTAGTAAATCTTCTTGCACTTTGGTTTGCCCAGAATCTTGCCCACCGCCGCCAATAATAATATCTGCATTTTTAGGAAAAGCTTTTCCCGGTTCGTGATGAAGAATGTTTACGTCGTAACCTTGCCATTCAAGTCGTTTTTTTAGCGTTAAAACATTTCCCCAGTCGCCATAAATATTCATTTCTTGCGGATACAATTGAACGATAGTTAACGTTTTTTTGCTCATTTTTCAGACTCCATTTTTAGCGTTTTACCAAGCTCTTTTCTAATTGCGAGCATGGCGGTGTAGGTGCAAAAGATACGTTTTGGTTTGCTTTTATTTTCTCTGTTAAATTGCCGCAAGGCAGCTTTTAAGTCGGTGCAAACATTTTCAACTTTTACGTCGTCATATTGCAGCCTTAGCGCCATATCATATGCTCGAACACCGCTGACGCTTGCAGCGCCATCTTTTTGCAGGCTAGAAAAATCAACATCCCACAGCCAAGACATATCCCGCCCGTCGGCATAATTATCATTAATAGCAATCATAGTTGCGTACCCTTTCGGGCTAAAAGATTTTAAACTAAGACGAAAGCCAGCTGGGTTTTTTACCAAAACAAGCTCAAGAGGCTGCCCGTCAACTTCAATGATTTCTCCGCGCCCAAAGGCCGGCGTAACATTTTTTAGTGCCTTAAAAAGCTCAGCTTCTTTTAAATTTTTGCCAGCAACTACTTTTACTAATGCTAAAGCAGCAGCAGCATTAAAAACGTTATATATACCATCAAGCTTTAATGAAGTTTTCTTTTCTTTGCCGTTGAAGGTGAAGGTGGCCGAGCTATTTTTAAAAGATTCTAGCACTGTATCATTGGCAGATTTTTGCGAAGAAGTTGAAGTTTTCTTTTTTGCATGCAGCTCGTCGTCATTAGGAAAGTGGTTTTTTGCATCTGAACTTAAGCCAAAGTAATGGGTGGTTTGCTTGTCTAGTTTTTTTGCAATTGCAGCAACACGTGGATCTTCGCGATTGAGCACGACGGCTTCGGTTGTGTTTTTTGCGACTGTTTCAAGCATGCGAGCGGTGGTGTCGATTTCGCCAAACCGATCAAGCTGATCACGCATAACGTTAAGCAACAGACTGAAGTTTGGATTTACGTCATTCACAAAATGAACAGCGTGCGCCTCGTCGAGTTCTAAAACGGCAATATCTGCATGTAACTTGCCATTGTTATCTACCGCTCCGAGTAGAGAGCTAACAATGCCACGCGTGAAGTTGCTGCCTGTTGGGTTGCTAAAAACCTTCAAACCTTGTGACTGTAAAAGCTCCACCACCATTTTTGTGGTGGTTGTTTTGCCGTTTGTGCCAGATATAACAACAACACCATGAGGAAGTTGCCGTAATGTTCTTTTTAAGAAGTTAGGGTCGATGCGTTCGACCACAAGCCCGGGTAGTGTTGAGCCACCACCGCGCAGGTGCATGGCTTTTCTAATACTTTTTCCAAGAGTGATAACAGGAAACATTATCAATTATTATACCGCATATCTAAAGAGAAAAAATGATACAATAAGCCTATGCTTATAATAAGTCTTATTTCGTGGTGGTATGGTGCGGGGTGGCGCCGACAAGCAAGCCTTTCTGGCGAGCGCTTGGCGAGCATGATGGACTATTTTTCGATCGATCTTTTAATAAAAACGCTTTTTTCTCCGTTTCGTCAGATATCTGCTAGCTCTCATGTTGATGGTTCAATTGGCGCAAAGTTTCAAGCGTGGCTTGATAAGCTTATCTCGCGTTTTATTGGCGCAATGATTCGAATAGTAATTATTCTTACGGGTGTTATCGTGCTTTTAGCAACGAGTATTTATGGAATTCTTTCGCTTATTATTTGGCCGCTTGTTCCGTTTTTGCCAATTCTTGGTTTAGTATTTTCACTTTCTGGGTGGGTGCCATGGACACAGTAGTTTTTAATTATTCTAGTTCGCGGGCGGCAAAGGCACGTCTTGCAAAGCTTTTCACGAAGCCGCTTCAAACGGCTTTGCTTGCTGCTATAGTGCTTCTAATTGCTGCAGGAATAGCACTGCTTTTTATGGGAATTACTTTTGGCTGGTTTATAGCTTCACTTGCTTCTGCGCCAGCGATGCTTTTTAAATGGTGGAGCGGAGAGCTTAAAAAACTAGCACCAGACGCTGCAAACAAAAGTATTGATGGATTACTTGATGGCGAAATTCTTGCACGACTTTCTGCTTCGCCGACTCTTTTAAGTACCGCGCAGGCAGCCATGCAATCAACTGGTGGGCAATTTCTTGCGGTGCGTTTTGGTATTGGTGCATCATTTTTACAAACAGCAATAACTGAAAATAAGTCTTTGGCCGATGCATGGCAATTTGCTCTAGAAATACAACAGCAAATTAACGCCGATAGAGTATCTGCACCGATTTTGCTGGTGGCGATTGCAAAAACAAACCCAGATCTTGCAACACTTTTAGCGCCATTAAAAATTGATGAAAAAGACTTAATTAAGGGAGTAGAGTGGTTCCACCAAATTCAAAATATTATTGCCGAGCAAGAAAAACCAAAACGCACTGGTGGCATTGCTCGAGACTTTTCTTTTGGCTGGATCCCGCTTCTAAAGCACTTTGGCGTAAACGAAAGCGCTCGTATTGCACATGGGGGGCTTTTTCATACTGATATAACATCACAAGATAAAATTTTAGACCAAATGATCAATACTTTTAGTAGCGGAGGGCGGCAGAACATTACGCTTGTTGGGTCAGCAGGCGTTGGCAAAACAATGCTGGTACGCCGTTTTGCCGAAAAGCTACTTGATGCTTCGTCTCGTGTTTCAAATAACTTAAAGTTTCGTCAAGTAATTATGCTTGACGCTTCGTCACTTATTTCTGCAGCACCAGGCAGAGGCGAGATTGAACAGCTGATGAATCAAGTATTAAACGAGGCGTATAGAGCAAAAAATATTATTGTTTGCTTAGATGACGCGCAGCTCTTTTTTGAGGAAGGTGTTGGTTCGGTTAATTTAACAAACCTTCTTTTGCCAGTGCTTGAAGGTGGCGGACTGAGAATGATTTTAACTATGGACGAACAGCGCTGGCTTGAAATATCGCAAAGAAACCCTTCTTTAGTGAGTGCGCTCAATCGTTTGATGGTTACCGAAGCTTCAGAAGAAGATACATTTAAGGTTATGCAAAATCAACTCATTATGACGGAGTTTAAAAATAAAGTGACATATACATATCAGTCTTTGCGAGAAGCATACAGACTAAGCGCAAGGTATGTTCATGATTTAACAATGCCTGGTCGTGCACTTAAACTTCTTGAATCCTCGGCTAATTATTCTGAAAGCGGGCTTGTAACAGCGAAATCTGTGCAACAAGCGATTGAGCAAACGATGAACGTAAAAGTTGGCGTTGCAGATGAAGGGCAAGAAAAAGAAAAGCTACTTAACATGGAGGACAAAATCCATGAGCGTATGATTAATCAAAAGCGGGCGGTTAAAGTGGTGAGTGATGCTTTGCGCCGGGCACGCGCTGGCGTTCGTAACGAAAACCGACCAATAGGCACGTTCCTATTTCTTGGCCCAACTGGAGTTGGAAAAACGGAACTTTCTAAAGCTTTGGGCGAAGTATATTTTGGTGGTGAAGATCGGCTGGTGCGAGTTGACTTAAACGAATATGTAAAAAGCGATGACGTGCAGCGACTAATTGCCGATGGGGCAGATAACCCAAATAGCCTAACTGCTCAGGTAATGAAGCAGCCGTTTAGTGTTGTGCTGCTTGACGAGATTGAAAAAGCGCACGACAATGTTTTGAATACGTTGCTGCAGCTGCTAGACGAAGGTGTATTGCGCGATGTCAACAACAAAGAGGTGAGCTTTAGGGACGCGATTATTATTGCAACAAGCAACGCGGGCGCGGATAAAATTAGAAAATATATAGACGAAGGCAAAAAGCTCGAAGAATTTGAAGAAGAGTTTACGAACGAGCTTATTGATACACAGCAATTTAAGCCAGAATTTTTAAACCGCTTTGATGAAATTGTCGTCTTTAGACCTCTGACAAAGCAAGAGTTACACCAGGTGATTGACCTTATTCTAAAAGGCGTGAATAAGAATCTTGAATCGCAAAAAGTGAGTGTGGAGGTGAGCGATGAGGCTAAAACGGTGTTGGTGAATGAAGGCTACGATCCTCGTTTGGGCGCACGACCTTTGCGCCGTGTTGTGCAGCGAACAGTTGAAAATATTGTGGCAAAAAGAATGCTTGGCGGAGATGTTGCCCCTGGCAGCGTTATTACCATAAACCAAGAAGATATTGAAAACACCAAAGAAAGTTCAGATGAAGAAGATAGCTGAGAAGTATTTAGCCCAATTTGTTTACGGAGCGATTGATGGTTCAGTAACAACATTTGCTGTAGTGGCGGGGGCAGCCGGAGCTCGTCTTGCGAGTGTTGTTGTGATTATATTGGGAGTAGCCAATCTGGTTGCAGACGGCTTCTCAATGGGAGCCAGTGCCTATTTATCAGCAAAGTCGCAAAGAGACCTAGATAAGAAAGATAAAAAACTTCATAGGCATGGGCGAACACCACTCAAGACAGGGCTCACCACATTCATTGCGTTCATAATAGTAGGTACTATTCCGCTCATTATTTACATACTCGATGCTATTTTATCTTTACAACTTTCAATAGATATAATGTTTACCGTAGCCTCTGTTCTTACTGTTTTTGCCCTTCTCTTTATAGGTGTTTTGAAAGGGAAGGTCACACAAACCAATACTTTAAAAGCTGCGCTTGAAACGCTGATTTTAGGGGGAGTTGCAGCAGTGCTTGCCTATGGCTTGGGTGGATTCTTGGCATCTCTTTTCGGCATAGACTCGCTCTCGTGATATAATTTTACGGATGCGGGCGTCGTATAGTGGCTAATATACCTGCCTTCCAAGCAAGTGACGAGAGTTCGATTCTCTCCGCCCGCACCAGGTATCATATGCCCCGGTAGCTCAGCTGGAAGAGCAAGAGACTTCTAAGCTCAAGGTCGGGGGTTCGAGTCCCTCCCGGGGTACCACATAAAAGGGTGAGCAAATGAACAGTTTTTATAATGATGACCAGCAACGAGGCAGACTTCGTAGTCGTAGACTGGAAAAGCTGCCTCGAGATTCTTTTAAACAGCGGCAGGCGATTGAAAAAAATCGTCAGCAAATTCGTGCCTATAAAGAATCAAAAGTTGTGCTAAACGAAGAGGAGCGCAAAGCGGCACTCCAAGAAATGCGACAAGAAAATAGTCCAAGCAAAGATTTTATTGCAATGCTGCAGCCTGAAAGAGAAGAGCCAAGTTACCATCGCCCGCTACCATCTGCCGAACAAAGATCAGCGCCTCCACCGCCAAATCGATTTATAAACCCAACTGACATTAAATCTTTTAGGTGATTTTATATGAGTATTTATGATTATGTCAGTGGTGCAAAAGAGGGCAAAAGGCCTTATCATAGCCATGAATTTGCAGATAAAAAACGCCAAGAGCATATTGGCTCCACGGCCGTTTCTCCGTTTAAAAAACGAAAAGAACTTGAGAAAAAGCGTAAGGCCATCGGTGCGTATAAAATTTCAAAAGTTGCCTACGATATGGACGCAAAGCGTGCGCTGATAAGGGAACAAAAGAGGCAAAAAGATTTACACAAAGTGTGGCTTATTAGGCAGTCACTTAGCAATTTCCCTAGGGCTCTTCCTGCTGTTGAAATGCGTACAATTCCCACAATTCAGCAGTATCGATATAAGCCAACACATCGCAAGAAGAAGAGATTCAGCAAGGTTTATATGGCTCAACCAGAATCTACTGCTTCTAAAAACTCTGAAAACATCGCAGAAACCCCTTAATTAACGCTTCTTTTTTTGTTACAATAGCTCAAGGTAAATGCGAGAAATCTATGGCGGATGTAGCTCAGTTGGTTAGAGCGCCGGGTTGTGGTTCCGGAGGTCGTGGGTTCAATTCCCATCATTCGCCCCATTAAAAATAATATGAAATATCATTATCAAGAGGGTATCAGCGATAGAAAAGAGGGCGGCAAACTCAAGCTTGTCCTTCTTAGCATTGTTGCGCTAGCGGCTATTGGCTACACTGGTTTTATTTCTCTTACGCCAGCACTTAATGGGTGGCCGTTAACACCAATTGATGAAACAGCCGACGCTTTAGAATCAAGCAATCCGGGCGAAAAAGGTAATCAGCTATACATTCCGCGACTTAATGTATCTTCGCCTATTGACAATCTTTCACTAGAGGGTAATCCTTCAAAAGAAGATGATAAAGTAACGATTCAAGGCAAGAGCTTTCAGCTTGGCTTAACACCGCAGCAAACTCGCGAAAGTTCGCCGTTTTATTATCTAGATAAACTGCAAAGTGGCGATGAAATATTCTTAGACTACAACAACACACGCTATGCCTACAGAGTAAGTTCAAAAGATGACAGCAATCTCACATTAAAATCTTCAAGTGGTGCAACCATTAAGGCAGAAGCAGTCGGAACCGTTGCTCGCGAAAACGGCAAACTTGAAGTTGAAGGTTCAGCGTTTTAAATTTCTCTAAATGATTCTATATCGGCACCAAGTGCGTTAAGCCGGTTGGCGAGGTCTTCATATCCACGATTTATCGAATAGACATCGCGCAGTGTTGATGTGCCATCGGCAGCAAGCATGGCAAGAAGAACAATTACGGAAGGGCGCAAAGCCTGCGGAGCAATAATGCTGGCTGGCTTCCATTTTGTTGGGCCATTTATATACACACGGTGCATGTCAATAAGCGTGATATTAGCATCTAGCTTTGACAGCTCGGTAAAATAAATCGCTCTATTCTCATATGACCAATCATGCACAAGTGTTTGCCCTTTTGCCATAGTTGTAATAAGCCCAAGCAAAGGCAAATTATCCATATTTACTCCTGGAAAAGGCAGTGCATGGAGTTTATCTTTTGGCGCAGTTAAAGCAGAGTTTTTGGTGGTAATATCAACCAAGCGAGTATAGCCGTTATTAGCTTTATATTCTTCTGACTTCGAATATTCAAAGCCCATATTTTCTAAAACTTGCAGCTCAACTTCTAAAAATTCAATCGGGGCACGTTTGATAGTAATTTCAGACTTTGTCACAACTGCAGCAGCGATAAAGCTCATTGCTTCAATCGGATCTTCGCTCGGATATACTTCAACATCTTTATTAATTGCTTTCAGGCCAGTTATCTTAAGTGTTGTTGTGCCAATACCTTCAATTTTTACGCCAAGTTTTTGTAGGAATAAACATAAATCTTGCACCATATAATTTGGGCTAGCATTGCGAATAGTTGTTGTTGATTCGCATTTCGCTGCTGCCATCAGAAGATTTTCTGTAACAGTATCGCCACGTTCGGTAAGGATAATTGGCTTGTTTGGGCAAGTTTTTTCCACATTTGCTTCATAGAAGCCACTATTTGCTGCAACAACATCAAGGCCAAAATATTTTAAGCCAGCAAGGTGTGGCTCAACTGTTCTTTTACCAAGGTTACAGCCGCCAGCATAAGGCAGCTTGAACGATTTTGCAGTATGAAGCAGCGGACCAAGAAACATAATAATTGTTCGAGTTTTTCGGGCAGCTTCTTCATCTATATTTTCTAATTTTAGCTTGGCAGCCGGTTTTATCTCTAGGTCTTTGTCGTCGTTAAGCCAACGAGTTTTTACACCAATGCTGCTAAGAACCTCAATAATTCGGTTAACTTCTTCAATTTTTGGAACATATTTTATTGTTGTCGTGCCGCGGTTTAGTAGTGCAGCACACAAGATGCCAACAGCTGCATTTTTACTTGCTTTTACTGCAATTGAGCCAGAAAGTTTTTTTCCGCCCCTTATCCTAAAGTTAAGAGTTCCAGCATGACTTAACGAAACAATTTCACTCGAAAGAACATCGCCAATACGAGCGAGCATTTCTAGGCTAACGTTTTGCCCGCCACGTTCAATACGATTAATAGCACTCTGGCTTGTTCCAAGCGCGTCTGCGAGGTCTTGCTGTGTCATGCCACGCTGCAAGCGTGTATCTTGAATAAGCTCGCCAATTCGTTCTTTATACGTATTCATAAAAATAATGATATATCACATACGATATATGCACAAGTAACTTTTATACGCTAAAATAAAAGGAACGAAACGGAGGTTCTGGTGAAAGATAAAGAGATTGAACGGCTGATTGCTGCCGAGAAAAAACGACAAACTGAAGGGCTAGAGCTTATACCGTCTGAAAATTATGTGTCTGAAGATGTGTTAACGGCACTAGGGAGTGTGTTTACCAATAAATACTCAGAAGGCTATCCAGGAAGACGCTATTATGGTGGTCAACAAAACACCGACCAAGTTGAGCAGCTCGCCATCGATCGTGCTAAAAAGCTCTTTAGAGCAGACCATGCAAATGTGCAGCCGCACTCTGGCGCGCAGGCAAACGAAGCGGTCTATCATGCATGGCTTGAGCCAGGAGATACTGTTTTAGCGATGGACTTAAGTCATGGCGGGCATTTAACCCATGGTCACCCAATTACGGTGCTTGCAAAGCAATATAACTTTATCCGCTATGGCATGAAAGATGTTGAGACTGGCGAGATTGATTATGACCAGCTACGAAAGTTAGCCTTAAAGCATAAGCCAAAGATAATCTTGGCTGGCTTCTCTGCATATCCGCGTGAACTAGATTATGAAAAATTTGCAGCTATTGGTAAAGAAGTGAATGCTGTTCTTATGGCAGACATGGCGCACATTGCTGGTTTGATTGCTGGCGGTGTAGCGAAGAACCCACTTGATTATGGTTTTCATGTTATGACCACCACAACACATAAAACGCTTCGTGGACCACGCGGGGGAATGATTTTAAGTATGGGCAAGGTTGGCAACCCGCTTAAAAAGCCAGAAAAGATAATAGAGAACTTGCCAACTATTATTGACAGAACTGTCTTTCCGGGTGTACAGGGTGGGCCGCATATGCACGCTGTGGCGGCAAAAGCTGTGTGCTTTTATGAAGCCTTGCAGCCAGAATTTAAAGATTATGCCAATCAGGTAGTAAAAAATGCCAAAGTATTGGCAAAGGAGCTAAAAAAGCGTGGTTTTAAGCTAATAACAAATGGAACAGACAATCACTTAATCTTAATTGACGTAAAATCAAGTTTTGGAATCGATGGTAAAGAAGCTGAAGAAGCCCTGGATAAAGTTGGCATAACCGTAAATAAAAATGCTATCCCGGATGATCAACTGCCGCCATTCCGCCCCAGCGGTATTCGCCTTGGCACGCCAGCCATCACCACGAAAGGCATGAAAGAGAGCGATATGCCAGAGCTGGCAGAGAAGATTGCTCGTGAGCTAAAAAGCCTAGAAGGCTAAGCGGGGGATATAAAAAAGACGGAGTAGAAGCGCTTTCTATCCCGTCTTTTTCGTTATATTGCTAGATTTAATATTTATATCATATTTCTAGCGACTTTGAAGCCAAACCCGTTAGCCTAGCAGGTTCCAATAGTACCTAGGTTTTCTGTTTGAATACCTGCAGGAGAGGCTATTTTATACCAAGCGACGATGGCACCTGTTTTTGTGCCACTAGTAGGACAAAGCTTAACTTGTACTTTTCCTGCATCACTAGAAGTAGGTGCAGTTGCGCCACCACTGCCCGTAAGATTAAGGGTGCTAGTATCCAGCTTTACGTTGTTATCTGAAAGATTTAGATCAGCTAGTGTTTGTGGCCAAGCTTCCTTCTGAGTGTTAAAGGCCATAATTGCTGTTTTTGCGCTTTTTGCATTTGCCTGGGCTTGGCTATCTCTAGCCTGAGTTTGTATCCCTGTATACGCACTAATCACTAATGCAGCTAGAATAGCAATCACAATGATTACAATTAAAAGCTCAACAATGGTGAAACCTTGTTCACGTGCTTTCTTTAAGCTTATATTTTGATATTTTTGAAGACTCATTTTAGTTTATGCCCCCTAATTAATTTTTAGTTATATCGAAATGATAGCTTACTTTTTCAAAAAGCGCAAGCGTTTTACTTATTGAGAAGATCAAACCGCACCTCTCCCTTATACCTTACATCCTTTCCACCGATAGTTTTTTTAACAATCAACTCAACTTTAACAGCAGTAGCGTTATCTAGAGTCGTTTGGTAGCGAGTACCTACGATTTCAGTGTTTCCGTTATAGTAAGTAGGCCAAAATTTAACGACGTCGTGAGCTATTATTGCGTCTTGTGCACAAGGGGCTGTATTTCCAGCTTCGCAGCTTCTAGGTACAATACTAGTACCACATATACTCGGAGAAGTAGTTGTTAATATACGACGTTTTAAAGTTGTTTTGGTAGAGTTCTCTTTTTTTGCAAAGTAGATAGTGTTAGTAGGGCGAATCGGACTATTATTCACTCTATTTGCGCTGTTGCAGGACGCTGGGCTATCAGGGAACGCTGGCCCATTGGTAGTCTGATCGTAAGTTTTCCCAATTAATTGCATACCATTAAATGGGTAGGAGTCTCCTTGAGGGTCAGAAGCATTTCCATAATTACTAGCCTTGCCACTATCTGATAATTCGTTAGTAGCTAAAAATTTTTCTGAACTCGATAAATTATTTTGTATTTCGCTTAATGCACTCTGCACTTCTGCAGAAGCGGCATTTTCGGCATTTGTAATGGCGTTTTCTGCAATGAGGTTGATAAGAAGTGCAACTGTTCCCATAACAGCTAAAATGATGATTGGGGTAATCACCAGCAGCTCTATTAGTGTAAAACCCTTTTGTAGTCTTTTTTTAATTAACATAGGTAGCCTGTGTTACCTTTTTTTCGTCTGGACCATAAGTGACCGTCGATTCTATTTTTGCTAAATCATCATTTGTACAGCCTTTTGGAAAGGTAACTGTTACCTTCTGCATGACATCACCAGGTAGACCCTCATAATTCCCTGAGTTGTTCAAGAGCGTGTGAGTAGTGGGGCTAGATGTATTAGAGCAAGTTCTTCCAGTGCTAGATACGGAGGGGTATTTAGTGAGATTAGAGGATGCTAAGTCACTTGCGATGGCGGCGTTTTTTGCGTTTACGTTTCCTTCATCGATTACAGTGAAGAGCTGATAAAAGGCAAGCACAAGCGCAGAAGCAACAAAAAGAGTAACAAGAAGCTCTATGGCGCTAAAGCCGGCCGAAAGAGAGGTAAGTTTTTTCGTCATCGGTTTATACTCTCTTTCTTTACGATAGTACCATCACTTTTCATGTAGTAAATGTTGAATTTAACGCAAGGAGATTCTGCGCGTGGCTGAATTGGATGAATTGCTCCGTTTCCCCAACTACAGATAGAATTATCGGCTTTTAAGGGCTGGTAAACGTACGTATTAGCACTGACACTCGGAGGATCTCCATTGCTAGAGGCACTTGTAAGATTATAAGGAAGACTTGTTGATGAGCTGCCGGGGGTTTTCAGGGATGATAGTTCTAACTCCTCGAGAATTGCAACAACTTGAGGGTGCGAAGGGTTACTAATCATATTAGATACCCACACTGTGCCCGGATAACCCATAGGCTGTTTTAATGAGGCATCAGATGAGCTTTGAATTCCATTATTATATATATTTTCAAGTGTGCGTGCGATTGCGTCCACGTCATCAGCTCGCTCTTTGTCATTTGCACGTTCTTGACTTGTTCTTAAGCTAATCACCACCACAGTTGTTAAAATGGCCATTATAGAGATGGTTATGATGAGCTCAATAATAGTAAATCCAGCGTTTTTATATCGTTTCATTACTAAAAAGCATAAACATTTTTAGCCAAAAATACAACGCTGAGTGGCGGTGCTATAGCTCAATAGGCTCTTGCTGGAGTTCGATCCGGAATTCATCACGTACCGCTGTGATTATTTCTGAGCGAAATTCTTTCAAATCTTCGTAATTAGCGTTATTGTCATTCACTACCACCAAAGAGTTGTTTTTATATGTCTTAAGGTTGTGGGCCGTATAATCCTTCATATCTACTTGCTCTATGAGCCAGCCCGCGGGAACTTTAAATTTATTATTTCCCATATCATATGCTGGCATATCGCTATGATTTTCTTGCGCTTCGTCAAGCACCCATTTTTCTATTATTGGATTTTTAAAAAATGAACCAGCATTTGGATGAATTTTAGGATTAGGTAAGCGATTGGCGCGAATTGCAATAACTGCGTCTCGGATAGTTTTTGGGTCATAATAGGTAACGTTGTTTTCGGTTAAGTATTTTTCTAAACTAGTATAAAACGGAGGCTGCATGGGGGTCTTGGTTAGTTCTAGCGTAATAGAGATGATGATGTATCGCCCTTTTTCGCTAGATTTAAAAATACTATTTCGATAAGAAAACCCACATTCAGCATTTTTTAGTGCAACAAACTGTTCATTCCTAGTGTCATATGCCTCAAGCTCAACTAGTGTATCGGCTACTTCTTGGCCATAAGCGCCAATATTTTGCACTGGAGCGGCGCCAGCTGTGCCAGGAATATTAGAAAGCGCCTCGATACCGCTAAGCCCTTGCCCTACAGATTGTTCAACAACAGAATCCCACTCCTCGCCAGCACTTGCCTTAATAACTGAACCGTTAATTTCGATACCAGACATGCGGTTGCGAATAACAACACCTCGAAAGCCTTCGTCTTTAGCGATAATATTGCTGCCATCGCCGATGACTGTAAATGGCACATTCTTTGCTTTCACCGCCCGAACTGCCTTTACCAGATCTTCTTTATTAGCAACAGAAACAAGAAAGTCAGCTTTACCACCAATTTTTATAGTAGTCAGCTCCTTTAAGAGGGCGTCTTTTCTAATATTCATTTAAAGTAAACTTATTTATGCTTAAAGAATTTAGCAAAAAAGCCTTTTTTCTCTGGCTTTGCGCTGGTGTTTTCAGGAAAAGCAGGTGGCGCTGGGGCTGGTGCTGCATCGACAGCCTGAGAAGAGAGGTTGTCTGGCGCTTCAGTGCTTGGTGGTGTTGAGGCTGGAGCATCTGCTGGTGCTGGCGCCGGAGTTTCAAGTGGAGTAGTTTCTGGAAGCTTATCTATTTCTGATTCTAGCGAACTTGCCGCAGGAGTTTCTTGCTGCGGTGCATTGTTGATAGTATCAAGAGTTGGACGATTATTTGCTGGAATATCTGCCTCGCTTACTGGTGGTGGGCTGGCGAGATTTGGACTTGTGCTCGCACTTTCTTCAGCTGGCGTTGTCTCTGTGGACGCTGGCACATCTTGTGCGGGTGAAGTAGAAGTATCTGCAGGAGAGCTTTCTTGTTGCGGCGCAACTGTTGGCGGCACTGTATCATCAACAACTGGAGCATTATTTACATCTGGTATCTGGTTAGTTGGTTGCGTTTGATCTGGCGTGTCATTTGTGTTTGGTGGCATATAAAATTCCTTGTTTACTTAGGCATAAGTATAATGGCTAACCCTGTAAAAAGGCAAGTTATCTGATATAATAGCCACGATGTGCACCCGTAGCTCAGCGGATTAGAGCACTGGTCTTCGGAACCAGGTGTCGTAGGTTCGAATCCTACCGGGTGTACCATTTATTTACATTTACCTCTGTTTTTGATATAAATAGTACAGTTTATGGGCCATTAGCTCAGCTGGTTAGAGCACCTGCCTCTTAAGCAGGGTGTCCTGGGTTCGAGCCCCAGATGGCCCTCCATTTCAACAAAGGTTAAAGAACCTCTGCGCGAGGTTCTTTTGTTATCATGGGGATTGTTATGGAGTTAATTTTTAAAACAAAGAAGCAAGAGCTAGGCGGCATTTACTCGTTTATTTTTACGCCTGTAAAAGAAATAAAATGGATTGCTGGGCAGACAATTGGACTAGAACTAGAGACGGAATTTCTGACGGAGGAGCGGCATTTTACTATCTCTTCATCGCCATACGAAAAAGATATTGTGATTACAACACAGGTGAGCAGCAGTGATTTTAAACAAGCGCTTGATATGTTGGAGTCGGGCGATAAGGTGAGGGCTTTTGCTATTGCTGGTGGCGATTTTGTGTGGGAAGATAAGCCATCTGTTTTTATTGCTGGTGGCATGGGAATAACACCGTATTTTTCTATATTAAAACAGCTTGCGCATGAAAGAAGAGATGTTAAACGCATACAATTGTTTTATAGTGCGAAGAAAGAAAAGCTGCTTTTCAAAAAAGAACTGCAGCAGCTTGCGGAAAAGATCAAAAACGTAAACATTAACTTTTTTATTGATGAGCGAATTTCTATGGGCAGAATTGAAAAACAAATTAATAATCTTGAAAATAAAAAAATCTATATTGCTGGTCCGTCGAAGATGGTAGATGATTTTAGCGATGAGTTAGTAAAAAAATTTCATATTAAAGAGGAAGATTTTAAAAGAGATTGGTTTACGGGGCTATAAAAATAGCACCAGAACTGGTGCTATTTTGTTGCAAAGACTCTTCTATTAAATCTTGAACAAAAGATCTTTTTCGGTTGGCTTTTTATATTTTGCGTCACCGAATGCAATAACTGCATGGCTGATGAGCGGGAGGAAGAACAAGAAGATATACCAACCAGCTCCACGCTTACCAAATGCACGGCCAACGCCAACTGCAAGAATAACGCTGAGCGCAATAGATACGATTGGTGACAGCAGGTTAAGTACTGGAATGAAGCCCACGGCTAGTGCAATTAGAACAAGCCATCCTGGGTAGCCAGAGATTTCAAGAAGCTTCCATGTGTTATAAATTGGCACCCAACCAGCCCAGCCTGGCTCGTTTGCCTTTTGGAACATCTTCATAAATATGATGCTTGAAAACACATATAAAGCTATTCCAAGAAAGATGAAAAATAAAAATGCTGATGCTATGAAAGCTGCAATTCCTGCATCTCCGGTGCTAGTTGTTGTTTGATAATCATATGTTGTTACTGTTTGTGCTAGTGTTGTGAGTGCACTCATAATTACCTATTTCCTCCCTTAATAATTACTTACCCTTATTGTTAGCAGATTTTGTGCGATTTGAATAGTATTTTTTACAATTTAACTACTCAGCTATCAGATTATGCTATGCTAGTCGATATGAAAATTCTTAGTGGTTTAGAGCTGGTTGGGTTTATTAAAGAACGACAGGCGAAGCAGGTTCGCGGGCTTCGTCAGGCTCAAAATATTTTTCCAAAACTAGCGATTATTCAAACTAAAGACGACGCAGTGATTGATACGTATGTTCGATTAAAAAAAGCATATGGTCAGGATATTCTTGTGGATGTTGAACTGTATAAGGTGTCGCAATCGCAAGCAAAAGATACTATACAAAAGTTAAATCAAGACGATAGCGTGCACGGTATTATTGTTCAACTGCCGCTTGAAGATACTTCTGAAACGAATGAGTTACTAAATCTTGTTGAGCCTAAAAAGGACGTTGATGGGCTTGGAGTGGAGGCTATTCTTGACGCCGCAACCCCAGTTGCAATTAACTGGCTTATTGCTGGCTATAATATTGAATTAAAAAATAAACAAATTGTAATTGTGGGTAATGGCAGGCTTGTTGGCCAGCCATTAGCGGTAATGTGGAAAAATTCTGGCTATGCTGTAACGGTTGTCGATTCATCAACTGAAGATATAAAGTCAGAAATTCAAAAAGCTGATATTGTTGTTACCGCGGCTGGTTCTCCTGGAGTTGTGACGAGTGATATGCTGCGGCCAGATACAGTAGTGATTGATGCGGGCGTTGCTTCAGAAGAAAATAAGACAGTTGGAGATCTAGCACTCGATGTTTATGGAAGGCAAGACTTAGCGTTAACACCTAAAAAAGGCGGTGTTGGACCGTTAACGGTTTCGGCACTTTTTGATAATGTTATTCGAGCTGCAAGAGATCTAACTAACCATACGAATTAGCTCAATAATAAGCCACGATATAAATATTATTACTAAAACAGTAATGGTAGAGTATTTAATAATTTTCTTTTTCTCAAACCACCATTGTCCAAGGCTCCCTCTATCTACCGCTGTATAACGACGAACGATAGGCTCGCTAGGAGCAGCAGCATCTTGCCCAGAGTATACTTTATTCCGCTTCTTTTTCTTCTTTGCCATACAGTAATTATAACAAATATATTTGACATACATGTATGATTTGTATAACATTTAATAAGAAGCATTATAAAAATAAAATAGAATAGGAGAAGCTCAATGAAAGAAGGTGTAACGCTTTATGGTACTGCTACGGTGGGGACAAAGGGGCAGATTGTTATTCCCGCAGAAGCTAGGAAGAGTATGAACATGCAACCTGGTGACAAGGTGATGATTATTGGCCACCCAAGAAAAAAGGCGATTTTAGGTGTTTGTACAGAAGAAAGCTTGCAAGACCTTATTAATCATTTGGATAAAAAGTTGGATACATTGCGAACAGCAGTTGATACTAGCTCCAAAGAGAGCAAAAAATAATGCTGCATAATATACCGTTGCGACAAAAAGTAATAGTTATGCTTGCAGTGCTTTCAGGTTTGTTCTTGGTGGCACTCGACCAAACCATTATTGCCACTGCACTTGGCAAAATTGTTGAAGAATTTAATAGTTTCAGCAGTTTAAGCTGGGTGGTTACAGCGTATCTTTTAACATCGACCATTACGGTGCCAATTGCTGGAAAACTTTCAGATATTTTTGGCAGAAGGACGGTGCTTTTAGTTGGTGTTGGCCTTTTTGTGCTCTCATCATTTTTAAGCGGAAGTTCGCAGAATATTGAACAGCTTATTGCCTACCGTGCACTGCAAGGTGTTGGTGGCGGTATTATTATGAGTAACGCCTTTTCTATCATTGGCGATTTGTTTGCCCCACGTGAACGCGGAAGATGGATGGGGCTTTTTGGTGGTGTTTTTGGTATTGCATCAGTTATTGGCCCGTTGTTAGGAGGTTTTTTAACCGAAGGTCATCAATTTTTTTCACTGACGACCGATTGGCGTTGGACGTTCTGGATTAACGTTCCAATTGGTATTATCTCGTTTATTATTATCGCAATCTATAGCCCGAGCATTAAACAAAAAATTAAGCCAAAGATTGACTATGTTGGCGCACTTTTACTATCGGTTGCGCTCTCTATTATTGTGCTTGCTGCCGACAATACAGATAAGATTTTTGCAGATTTCTTAGATTCTAGCGGCATGAGTTTGTTTGCGCTTCGCGCCATTATGCTTAGCGTTGCGGCAATATTAGTCGGTGCATTTGTGTGGGTGGAAAAGAAGGCCAGCGAACCAATAATGGAGTTAAAACATTTTGAGAATCGCAACTTTGTTCTTATGATGACCATCGCGGCTCTTGTGGGTGCTGCAATGCTTGGCTCAATCCTTTATCTCACACAGTTTAATCAACAGGTGTTTGGCGCAGATCCAACAGAGTCTGGTTTAATGTTGCTCCCTCTTATGGCTGGCTTAGTGATCTGTAGCACCATTACTGGACAGGTAGTTTCAAAAACTGGAAAATATAAGGCACTGCTTGTGGGAGGCTTTGCTGTGTCTACTATTGCTACGTTTGCGTTGAGCTTTTTAGCGCCAGACAGTCTTTATTGGCATGAAGCAGTTATGATGTTCTTCGTTGGCGTTGGTTTTGGTGTTGCTATGCCTGTTATGAACTTAGCGGTGCAGAACGAGTTTTCACAAAAAGAACTCGGCGCTGTTACGGCTTCATCGCAGCTATTTAGAAATTTGGGCTCAACCATTGGCACGGCAGTTTTCGGAGGAATTTTAACAGCAGGAATTGCAACAAGTCTTGGGAATATTCAAAAAATTCCATATATTGAAATGCTATCGCAGCAACCGCAGGCTTCAGACATGCTTAAAAAGGTTGATGCAGATACAGCGCTTAATTTAAATACCGTTGAACAGAAGGAAAAGGTGAACAAGGAAATAAATAAAGCGCTTCCAGAGATTGCAAACCAACAGGTCGCAGCGATGCAGCTGCCAAAACCTGCGCAAGAACAGGCAAAGGTTAAAATCTCAAAAGAAATAAAACAAGATTTTAAAAAGAAGCAGAGTAGCTTTAACGATAAGGTTGTCAACGCATTTAGCGACAGTCTCCGCAACATCTTTTATGGCGCAACGACTCTCATGTTGATTGGCTTTATTGTTTCATTCTTTGTAAAAGAAAAGACTTTGAAATCGGGCAAGCCAAACGAAACCCCTATTATCGAATAAAGCGCGTATATGGTGTTAATAAAACACTACTCTACTACATAGATAGTGTGTATAGTAGATAATATTAACAAACAGACTTTGCTTTATAACGGAATCACGTGTAATTCGTGAGCTGTGCCGCAACGGTGAAAGCCCGATACGTTTTTAGCAAAGAAAGTTCCCGAGCAGGAAGTGTTTTAATAGAGGTGGTGACTATAAATCCTCTTGTCTTTGGGGCTAAAAGATGAGGGGATTTTTTAGTGGCAACACTAACAAAAGAAAAAATAAATTATCGCACAGAGAGGCTTGAAAATAAGGAAGCCTTAACTGGTATATATGAAGATGAATGCACCTGGCTTGCTGAAACGCTTAATGGCTCAATGAGAACATCGTTTGATTTTAAGTTAATTAATGGAGGGCTTTATTCCCAAGAAAAAGATGAGAACGACATATTGCGACAAAGAAATCTCCGCAAAATGTATGAAGAAGGTGCCGATTATGCTAAAAAGCGTGCAATCGAAGATCCGCGCGTTGTATTTGAAATAGAACGAGAAAAACAGCACCTTATTGAGCTCGAAATTATGGAGCAGATGGCGGCAGGACAAGCACCCAATACGATGGTGGTGATTTCGCCATTTCCAGAGTCTTTGGCTGATGAACCAGAAGAAGATATTCAGGGTTATAAACCAAAATTGCGTCGTAGTATGCTGAGAGTTATTACTGCAGACGAAAGAGGAATCATAACAGTAAAAACACAGTCACTAGATAATACAAATAAGCAGGCGCTATTTGCGCTATATAAAGAAATGGATTGGTCGATTAATGAGGCAATTGATAGTGAGCAAATGCTTGCAGAAAGAATACACACCGAGCTTTCAAAAGAAGAGCAAAGTGCCCTTACGGATAGATTAATGAATGCATATGATAGTGAAATGTCACGACAAAAAGGTGGCGTATGGCGTGCTGGCAGAAGGCAGCAAGAAAACCGTGGTGATACATGGCAATTTGTTATAGAACAGGACGATATTTTAAAGCAGCACCTTGAAGATATTGCCCCGCTCGTTCAAAGAATTCGCGAAGCTTCAAATAAAAAATATGAAAAAGAACTAGAGAGTCTTCGATATATTGCCGCTGCAACAATGCGAGATCGCTATGAAGGGAAGCAAAAACATGCGGAAGATGTAGCGAGCGAAATGTATGCTTCGGCAAGTGCGGCAGCAGAGAAAGGTGAAGAGTTTGGCGGCTGCGGCTTAACTGCTGTAATGCGAAATGAAGATATGATGCAAAAGATGGGTTACCGTGCAGAAGACGCATTAAAGTGCGTAACGTGTCCATTTTGCAGCGCGGTAGTTAATGCGCAACGCACAAGCAGCGGTATTAAGTGCTCGTCTTGCAAAAAAGAAAGACGGCATGATGGCAGGATTGTAGATCATAGCCATGACTTACAGCCAGCTTTTGCAGCTATAAATCAAAAAACAATTTGGGATTATTTACAGCAATCTAAAGCCAAGCAGCATAATTATATTATTGAGGAAGAACTGGGAGTTGGTGGCTCATACATAACAATTAAAGACAGAAAAGGAAACATAATTGCAGACGGCAAAGCGGCTGAAAAACTAAAACGTTCTCTTTAACCAAGCATAAGCACTCTGATATACTGCTTATGAATGATTAGTTATTATTACAAAAATATTCATACTGAGGAGCTTGCCGTGCTCGATAAGCACAGAGCAGGTGATTGGGTGTGCGTCGAAGAGCCAACAACTGAAGAAGTTGATGATTTGGTAGAAAAATTCTCGCTTAATGCTGGCCACATGAGCGATGCGCTTGATGCCGATGAAATGCCGCGGCTAGAATATGAAGGCGATACAATCTATATTTTTGTGCGCTATGCGTACGTAAATAATGAACTAGAGCTAACCACAGCACCACTTCTTTTTGTCATGACGCCAAAATCACTCATTACTGTTTCTTTACATAGCTTGCCGCGTTTGCAGCAATTTACCAGTGGTAAGGTGCAGTTTTCAACCACGCAGCGCACAAAGTTACTTTTGCAAATCCTTAATCAAATTATAGATCAATATGATGTGTATATTAACAACACAGGGCGTCGCATTAAAGAAATTCGTACTCGCCTAAAAACACATGATGTTGATAACAAAGACTTTGTAGATTTTGTAACTATTGAAGATGAGTTCAACGAATTCTTATCCGGCTTGCAGCCAACCTCTGCAATTTTAAATCGTCTTATGATTGGCAAGCACATTCCGCTCTATCAACAAGATCACGATATAGTTGAAGATTTATTGCTAAGCAACGAGCAATCAATCGAAGCCTGCAAAAATCATATTAAAAGTATTGTCAACATTCGCGAGGCTTATGCCACCATTGCAAGTAATAACCTGAACCGTTCTATGAAAATTCTGACTGCCGCAACAGTAATGATTGCATTGCCAAATGTTATTTTTGGCATGTATGGCATGAATCTCGATCTGCCATTTCAAAATCATCCGCTAGGCTATTTCTTTGTGGTTGGATTTACAATTGTGTTTATTGCGCTAGTTTATTTTATTGGCAAGAAGAGAATATTCTAAAAATAGAAAAATACCGCGCAGCTTTCTCTCATTTGCCAAATCCCCTCGGAGGGGTTAATATATAAGATACTTATGCTTAAACAAAAACATCAAGTATTAAACCATCTAAAGAAATCCCACCAACAAGGTTTCACCATCGTCGAACTGCTGATTGTCATCATTGTCATTGCTATCTTAGCCGCCCTAGTCATTGCTGCCTATAACGGTATCCAGCAAATGGCAAGGGACAACGAGCGACAAACCGACATGCGCACACTGGCGCAAGAATGGACTATGTATAACCAGAAGAATAATGGCGCGTTACCCAACTGTAACGGGTTTAATGCTTCTGACGGTGCCTCTGCCTTTGTAGCTTCGATTATGAAGATTGACACCAAACTTCTCCAATCTCCAGGTCAAACTTCTATGACGTTTGTTGATGGAAACGCGACTGACACTACGAAGTATGGCTGCCAACAAGCAGTATTGAGTCAGAGTCCAATAACTATCAGCTGGCGCGAAGAAGCCGATAATGGAGCTACGCTTAAAACTAGAACGATAAGTTGGTAATACAACAAGGATTCTATACTCTATGGGTTCGACCCCGAAGAGGGCGAAATTATTGCTTAATTGCTTAGGTGCATAAACCCAAAATTAAGAATTAGGATTGACACAGTTTGCCTGGCTTGCTAAGATGATCGATGTGTCTCGCGCCAAAACTAATAATATAGGTCGATGCGAGACTGTTCTTAAGTCAAGGAGTGACTATGCCGATTACTGTTCGTAAGGTGCCAAGTCGTGCCAAGCGAGTCGAGGTGGATGTAGTTCCAGCCGAGTGGCAAATGTATATTGCACACTAAGAAAAAAGAGGTTTCTGTTTTAAAACAAAGAACCTCTTTTTTAATTGAGAAATTTTATTGATTATTTTCTTTTATTGCGTTTGCGATTGTCTTTTCAAGCGCTTCTTTACTAGAGAATTGATCTTGAGAAAGTTTTTTGCCGTTCAAAACAAGTGTTGGCGTCGACTCTACGCCTGCTTTTTTGCCTAGCGCTTGGTCGCGCTTAATTTTTTGAGAAACTACTTTACTTTCAACATCTTCGCGGAATTTATCCATATCTAACTCTAGTTGTTTTGCATAATCTTCAAAAACTTTTGTTCGGTCTTCTAGCTTTGCATTGCTCCAAGCATCTTGGTTTTCAAATAATAAATCATGCATCTCCCAAAATTTATCTTGCATGCCTGCAGCTTCAGCAGCAGAGGCCGCTGCAAGTGCATTGGGGTGAATGCTGCTAAGTGGGAAGTTACGGAAGATAAACGCAATGTTTTCTTTATTTTCTTCAACAACTGGTTTTAGATTTGGGTGTAACCCGCCACAACCAGGACATTGAAAATCGCCATATTCAATTAAAGTAACTTTGCTATCTTTGTTGCCATAAATGTGGTCAGCAATTTCAGATTCAGACTTTTTAGTAACTGCTTTGTTTTCATTTACATTACTTACATCAATATTGTCACTTTGTTTTGTGAGCACAAGTGCTCCTAAAATAACAATAAAAATTGCTCCAAAAATTGCCCAGCGTAGTGGTGTCATATTGCTAAACTCCTTATGTAATTACTTTTTATATCATAACACAAATCTAGCCTTTTTCAGGTACAATAGAGAGTGAGTTATGGATATATTTTTCATCATTCTTGCCACACTATTCTTTGCCATGCTTTTAGTGGTGACGGCAGTTTTGCCTAAGCGCAGCCACTTAAGCCACTATGAATTAAAACGACGAGCAAAAAACGGCGATGGCGAGGCTATAAAGAAACTAAGAAGAGAGAAGGTGCTTGATGCAGTTGAGGCTTTGCAGAATGTAAAAATCTCTGCGCTGCTTGTGCTGCTTACTATTTTTTTAGTTACTATTTTTGGTTGGTTTTTAGGAATTGTTATTGCGTTAATAGTCGCATTAACCTACGAAGTGCTTGCTTCATTTGAGTTTGTGCACAAACCGGCGCAAAAGCTATATGAAAAGCATGAAGCAACTATTCTAGGCTTTATAGAAAAACATGAAAAGTTTTTTCGTATTTTTGGTACCAAACATCATGAATCAATCACAAGCGTGCACTCAAAAGACGAGCTAGAGCATGTGATTAGAGGAGCGCATTTCTTAGATGAAAGTGAAAAACAATCGTTGGTTTCGAACATTCATTTTTCAGCAAAAAAGGCAAAAGATATTATGTCGGTAAAAGAAAAGATTGCCTCTATTGGCAAAAATGAAATGCTTGGTCCACTTGTTTTAGATCAATTACACAAAACTGGCCACAGTTCTTTTCCGGTGTTTGACGGTAGCCCAGATAAAATTGTTGGGATTTTAAACATCAAAGATATTGTGTCGCTAAAAGATAAACAATCACACATGGTAAAAACCGTTATGAATACGCACGTTCACAAAATATTTGAAGAACAATTTGTTGAAGATGTTTTAGCAGATTTCTTGCACCACCGTTCGCATCTGTTTATAGTAGTAGATGAAAATGAAAAAACAGCGGGAGTAGTAAGTTTGCAAGATGTTGTAAAGACTATACTTGGTCGCGCTGTAAAAAATGAATCCGATAACACCAAAGAGAAAGAGGAAAAATGAGTCGCACATTAGTTCGTGACATTGCGCAGAAGTCAGATGAAAAAGTAAGCGTGCAAGGTTGGCTGCACAAAAAACGTTTACTTGGTGGGCTGAATTTTATCGTCGTTCGTGATCGTAGTGGCATTGCTCAGGCGCTTGTTGAAGATAAGGCAGAAGTTGAAAAACTACGCTCACTTCAAATTGGCACAGTGTTAACACTGGAAGGCAAAGTGGTTGCAGATGATCGTGCACCAGGTGGTGCAGAGCTGCACAATGTTTCGCTGACGGTTCAAACGCCAGTTTTAGATGAGCCGCCAATTGAAATAGATAAGCCAATTTCACACAAGCCAGAGCATCTAGACACACTTTTTGAAAACCGAGTTTTAAGTCTTCGCAATATTCAAGAGCAAAAAGTATTTAAGATTCGCGCAAGCATGCTGCGTTATATTCGCGAATATTTAACAAAGCATGAATTTGTTGAAATCCAAACACCAAAGCTTTTGGCTGAAGCAACTGAAGGTGGCGCAGAAGTGTTCAAACTAGAATATTTTGGAAAGGAAGCAACCTTGGCGCAAAGTCCGCAATTTTATAAACAAATGATGGTTGGTGTGTTCGAGCGCGTGTTTGAAATTGGCTCAACGTACCGTGCAGAACCCAGTGCTACAACACGCCACATGAGCGAAATTATGATGCTCGATATTGAAATGGGCTTTGTAAAAGATCACCAAGAAGTGCTAGATATGGTGGCCAATGTAACAAAAGACGTTTTAAAGCGAACATATGAAGACCACAAGGCAGACTTAAAAAGCTTAAACGCACCAGAACTAAAACTAAGTGAAACGACACCAACATTCAGTGTGGCGGAAATTCACGAGATGTATACAAAGGCAAATAAAACCGATACAACTGGCGAAGACGATTTAACGCCAGACGAAGAGCGTTGGATTTGTGACTATGCCAGGAAGCAGCTTGGCAGTGATTTAGTATATGCAGTGAAGTTTCCGGCAAGCCTTATGAAGTTTTATCACATGCGCGATCCGCAGGATGAGAATTTTGTACTTTGGGGCGATCTTTTGTTTCGCGGGGTCGAGATTGCAACAGTGCCACTGCGCGAGCATCGTTATGAAAAACTTGTTGAGCAAATGGAAGCTGCCGGTCTTGATGTGAATGATCCCGGATATAAATATTACTTACAGGCATTTAAATATGGTCTTCCGCAACATGGTGGCTGCGGCTTGGGCATAGATCGTTTAGTTCAAAAAACTGTTGGACTTAACAACGTCAAAGAGGCAACGCTCTTCCCTCGCGATATACATCGCCTCACTCCGTAAAATCATTTCAATAGAGTACTTAAGTTTGCATATAATTATAAATATGCTATAATAAATAATTATGAAAAATAATAAGTCAACTTTTCGAATTTCTATGGCAAGCAATTACCTTGCCTTTGCTGTGTATGGTCATGATCGAAATCGAGACTTATCGAATATTCTTTAAAACAAAATTTATTTTTAATGCTAGATAAGTCTCCGATAACACGGAGACTTTTGATTTTATAACTAAAACAATAGATACCAATCGGAGATTTCTCTGGCTCTGGAAATAGAGCTTGTTCGTTCACATATCCTAACAAAGGAGTAAAACGATGAAGCGCACGCTACGCAGTTTGCGACTTTTGAGGGCCGAAGCAGCTGTAACGGCAATGCTAATCTGTATGCCAATTATTACTGATTTCTATACAGATATTGGTATGAGTTTGGCACAGATCGGCTTGAGCCAGGCTGTCTTTACGGTGGTGATGCTTTTTTTAAACATTCCCACTGGATGGTTTGCAGATCGCTTTAGCCCTCGGCTCAGTAACGCTGCTGGAGATAGCATTGCAGCAGTTGGGTTCATTGGTTATGCTTTTGCTCAAAATTTTACACATGTAATTTTGGCTGAAGTTATTGTTGGTCTTGGCATAGCAATTAGCCGTGGGGCAGATGCTCCGCTGCGCGTTGCCTATTGCCAAGTGCTCGGCCGCTCGCTTAACCACGAGAATAGTCGCGCCGAGAGTTGGGCGCTTCTTGCGAGTGCAGCTGCTGTGCTTGTGGGCGGCATTGTAGGCGCATATGATTTGCGTTTAGCGATGGGTCTGACAGCTCTTCCGTATGCTATTGGAGCGATTTTATCTCTGATGGTTATTGATGCGGGAAAGCGACTAGATCACAGCCAAAAACCATTTCAGCAAATGTGGAGAGTTATTTGTAGCACGGTATTTCACAATGCAAGGCTACGATGGCTGATCATTGCTTACGCGGTTGGCTCAAAAATAACACACCCGGTAATTTGGGTGCTAACTCCACTACTGATTCAGGCTGGTGTGCCACTTGAACTAGTGGGTTTTGGCTGGGCGCTGAATATCTTCGCTGCTTATATCGGCAGTCTTTTGGCTCGTCGATATGGAGAATGTTGCAAAGAGTGGCAGCGTTTCACGGTACCAATGGCAGCCTCGCTCATCGTAATGACAATTTTGAGTGTTAATGTATCGCTAGAGACCATATGGCTGTATGCTGTGTTTGGTCTTGTTCGTGGCTGGATGATACCAGTGATGAAGACTGTAGTCCAGCATGAATCACCTCAGCAATCACTGGCAACAGTGATGTCTATCACCGATAACGCGGGGCACTTGTTGTATGCACCGCTCGTTGCTGGTGTGACACTAGTGGGGTCGGTGCAGGATGCTCGACCAGTTATGATGGCAATGGTAGTTATTTTTACGCCGCTTGTTATCGTAACAGCCCAAAGACTCCGATATTATGAAAGGAAGTGAACGAAAACCCGAGGCTATTTTTTGGTCTCGGGTTTTTCATTTTAACTATTTAGTGCAAAATAAAAAGTATGTCGACGCAAGAATTTCAAGAACTAGTGTGGCAATTTTACCGTGACAATAAACGTAATATGCCATGGCGAGAAAATATAAATCCGTATTATGTTTTAGTTTCTGAAATTATGTTGCAGCAAACGCAAGTTGATCGCGTTAAGCCAAAGTTCGAAGCGTTTATGGCGCAGTTTCCTAACCTGCAAGCTTTATCTAACGCTAAACTTTCTGATGTTTTGAAGCTTTGGAGCGGGCTGGGCTACAATCGCCGTGCTAAATTTTTATGGCAGGCGGCACAAAAGATTGAAAAAGATTTTAATGGCAAAATGCCAGCAACCATTGAAGATCTAACATTGCTTCCCGGAGTCGGAAAAAACACAGCTGGCGCAATTTTAGCGTATGCGTTCAGCCAGCCAGTTGTATTTATCGAAACAAATATTCGCACTGTTTATTTTCATCATTTTTTTGCCGATAGTGTTGAAACGGTGAGTGACGCTGAGCTTAGTGAGTTGGTTGAAATAACTTTAGATAAAGAGAGACCTCGCGAATGGTACTATGCGCTTATGGATTATGGAACGTTCTTAAAAAAGCAACATGGCGGCAGATTATCTCAAAGCAAGCACTATAAAAAGCAGCCGCCACTTAAAGGTTCACTCCGCGAAATGAGAGGGAAGATTCTAAAAATTTTGATGGATGGTAGCTTGAGCGAAAACGAGCTGCGCCAAAAGGTGCTAGCAGATGAAAGATTCATACCAGCATTAAAAAGTTTAGAGCAAGAAGGCTTGATTACGATTGAAGGCAGCAAAGTTTCTTTAGTAGATTAAAAATTTTACATCATATTTTTATTGACCTTTCAAGAAAAGCGGAGTATAACAATAAGTAAGACTAAGTTTTCTGACGGGGTGTCAGAAAAGCCGATTGAGTTATTGATCGGTTGCTTGTACGTTCAACAAAGGAGAAGGGCTTTTGTCCGACTCAATTGAAGTAAATCAGGCAGTAGAAGCGGCGGTTTTCTTGGTGCTGAAGAAGGCTGCCGACCGCTCTCGCAGTAAAGAGTGGTGTGACATCTTTGGGCTGAATGGCGAAAAGGGTCGCCTTGTCAGCAAGATTGTCAAGATGACAAACAAGGATGTTCCTCTCTGCAAAAGAGAGCACAAGCGAGCAACGCTCGCCGTGCTCGATGGCCTCGAGAGCATCGGACGTCTCAAGCGTTCAAAGAGTGGGCGCTGGATCTTCAAAACGGAGATTCTACAGAAGGCGCACATGCTCGAAGCCAGAAAGGGCAGGAAGATGAAGTTGCGTGGGACTAATAATCCCTACATCAACTCGCCTGCTCGCAAGCAGCAGCCGATCCCTGCGGCTGCCTGACACAAGTTTTCCCGATGGGTTTGCTTCCGTTCGCTAAGATAGCGAGCGGAGCGGCCCTCGGGCTATTTTTCTTTTTACAATCTGTTTTTAATCTGTTACAATACTTATCGTTCTATCAATTCCATGGCCCCATCGTCTAGTGGTTAGGACACCAGGTTTTCATCCTGGCAACCGGAGTTCGATTCTCCGTGGGGTCACCAGATTTTTAACCAAGACCTCCTTGTTGGAGGTTTTTTGTTATACTGAGGTTCTATGAATGATATTACGTCATCACAAAATAAGTTATTTAAACAACTCAACAAACTTTCTTCTAGCCAGAAAGAGCGCAGCAAGACCGGCTTAACATTACTTGAGGGTATTCATTTAACCGAAAGTTATTTGCAGTATGTTGGCTTGCCTAAACAATGTGTTTTTACTGAAGATACTTTGCTCGATGGCGAAGCGAGAGAAATTATAGAGAAATGCCAAAATGGCAATGCTGAATGCGTGCAAATAAGCAAGGCACTTTTTAAAGAAATAAGTGTAGTTGAAAATGGCATAGGATTACTTTTCGTTATTGATGCTAAAAGCCAACAAGCTGAGCCGCTAGAAGAGAGCGCCGTTTTACTTGAAGACGTACAAGATCCTGGCAATGTAGGGACTATTTTGCGTACTGCAGCAGCAGCTGGAATTAGAAAGATCTATTGTTCTAGTGGCACGGCATCAGCGTGGTCGCCGAAAGTCTTACGCTCGGGAATGGGAGCGCAGTTTGTTTTAGATATTTATGAAAATGTTGATTTGAAACAACTTATAAAAGAATCAAAAATACAGGTTCTTGCAACAACGCTTTCTGCCGAGACAACGATTTATAAAACGGATCTAACTCAAAAAACAGCATGGATTATTGGCAATGAAGGCGGCGGTGTTTCAGATAAGCTTTTAGCGCTGAACGTGCAAAAAGTTACAATTCCGCAATCTGGTAGTGTAGAATCTCTTAACGCTTCGGCTGCTGCGGCAATTTGCCTTTTTGAACAAGCGCGCCAGCAAAGTAGTTTGACAGAGTAGTAGCCAACTTCTCATAATAGGACGGTGAACAAAATGATAATGAAATTTTTCTTAACACTCTCTGCATTTCTGATTGCTACTTTTTTGCCGATTACTTCTGTGGGCGCAGCTCCTGTTCCATTAACTGACGCCAAAATCGAAAATATTCGTCAAAACTGTCTTTCGGCTCAAGTGGTACTGCAGCGTATTCAGCGCAGCGATGCGGCAACGCGCGTAAATAGAGGGCAAGTGTATGAGGTGATTCTGACTAGATTGATGTCGCCATTTAATGGAAGGCTTGCGTTTAATCGGCTCGATGAAGCATCAACTTTTACGGCTACAACAAAAAAGTATGAGCAAGCTGTCGATACTTTTAAAGAAGATTACGCAGCATATGAGGATTCGCTCTCTAATGTGTTAAAAATGAAGTGTCAGAATCAGCCAGTGACATTTTACGATACGCTCACCGCGACAAGAGAGGCAAGAGCGCTTGTCGCAAAAGATATTGATGAGATTTCTAAAATTTTACAAGAGTATAACAGCTTGGTGAATGTGCTACAAAAGTCGCTACCTCAAAATGGCAATGCCGTAACAGGAGATCGCTAAATGACTTTTAACTTTAAGCATTTACTAAAAGAATATCGCCTCGCAGCTTCAATCATCGGTGCTATTTTACTTGTTCTTTTAATGACAGCGTTAAGCGTTACGCTATACATTCGTGATGGAACATCGAGACTTGATCTTAGCCGTCCAGGCTATGAAGGAGTGCGCGGGCAGGTAGAAAAAACAGATTCTTTTCCAGCTTTTAGTTCAACCGGACCGGTAGATTCTGCATCTATAAAGAAATTTCAAAAACTATATAAAAAACAAACCGATAAGCTTAATCACTTCAGCTCATTTAAAGAAAAAACACTTGAAGACGATCAACTGTTAGCCTCACCTCGACCGCAATAAAAACTAAGAACCTGGATTAAACTGCGACAGTTCAATATGTTGTTTTTGAAACTCTTTTAGTAAGCGTTTTTTCATTTCGCTGGTTACAGCCCACTGTTCTGAAGGCTGTGTTTTGCCGCCAATATTTACCTCTAGAGCAATATCATTAAAAGACCCAAGACTAAGAAAATGTGGAGCCTCCATGATTTTCTTGCTCCACTTTTCGCTATTTGCTAATTTGTCGCCAACTTGGTTAATAACGCCCATAAGATGATCAATATCTGTATCTGGTTGCACTGAAACAGTAAAGCGTACGTTGCTGAAGTCCATTGTTTTATTAATGACATGAGAGATATTACCATTTGGTACGTAATGTACGTTGCCACTAGCGTCGCGCACAACTGTTGAGCGAATGCCAATTCTTTCAACGGTGCCCGAGGCTGGCGTAGAAATGCCAGTGCCTTCTAGCTCGACAACATCGCCAACACGGTACTGATTTTCTGTGATAATAAACATACCACCTAAAAAATCTCTTACGATTGTTTGTGCGCCAAACCCGACAGCTACACCAATAATTCCGGCACTTGCAATAAGCGGCGTTAGGTCGATATGCGGAAAGAAGAGCTTAAACAGCGCAACTAGAGCCGTGCTAATAACAATAATGCGCCAAAGCACATCAAGAATAGAAATAAGCGTGTCTTGCCGTTTTTTAACATCACGTGAAGGCTTAGATTTCTTGCCAATAACATGGTGCCCTTTTACGGCGCGGCGAATAATACGCTTAATAAGAAGATGGCCGATGATATGCGCCGCCCAAGCAATAGCAACAATAGCAATAGCCGTTAAGCTAGTTTCCAAGATCCAACTAGCGGTTGCTTTATCGAGTGTCATAGTACTGCCAGTATATCAGTAAGCATAAGATTTATTAACTATTTGCTAACTTTTCTCGGACCCAAGCATCTATTGTGCCTGCGCCCATACAAAGAACCAGTGTTCCGGCTTTTCTTTCGGCTTGAATATGCTGCCACAAATCATCGTCTAAATCTTTAAAAGAGACGGCTTCATAGTTGGTTAGGTTTTGCGCCAACTCTTGGGGCGTAAGTACTTTTAGATCAGGATCTTCTCTTGAAAGATACGTTGGAAGCCAATAGATCATCTCAGCATCTTGCATGCAGTCTGTGTATTGATCTTTAATTTCATGCTGGCGAATATTTTGGTGTGGTTGATATACAAGCGCAACATGGTCGTTAAGTTCGCGCGCCATTTGTAGCGTTGCGGCAATTTCTACAGGATGATGCCCGTAATCGCTGTAGAGATTATCGGCTAGTTTTTCAAATCGACGACCTGTTCCAGGGAAAGAGCTGAGGTGAGAGGCAGTTTCTTTTAGTGGATGATCAACAATTTTTTGCATAACCGCAAGCGCAAGGGCGCCATTTTGACGATTATGCTTGCCGGCAAGTGGTACGGTTTCTTCTAGCGATGGGTTAGGGCAAAAGATATTTTGGTTATTAATCTCAAGATATTTTTTATCTTTTTCCCAGCAGACTGTCCTTTCGCTCTGATTTATAAAATGGGCAAATGCAGTTTTATAGCTTTCGAGTGTGGGGTAGGTGTCGGGATGATCATAATCTAAAGAAGTAATAAGTGAAATATGTGGGTGAAAACGTAAAAAGTTTTTATCATATTCGTCGCATTCATAAACGAAATACTCGCTTTTCTTATCGTACGCTCCGCTTGGTCCAAAACTAATCGTACTACCAATTGAATAACTAACAGGAATATTTAATTGCTGAAAGAGCCAGACAAGCATTGCGGTTGTTGTTGTTTTGCCATGTGTTCCGGCAACTGCAATTAATTTTAATTTCTTTTCTTGAATAATATGCGCCAGCAAATCATCACGCTTGCTTAGGCGAATGTTATTTTCTTTTGCGAACGCTAATTCAGGGTGATCGTTTGGCAGGGCAGAACTATATACAAACCAATCAATCGGAGATTTTTTATGAACAGCTTCAATATTTTCTTTTTCTTGTCCAATATGAATATCTATTTGGTTTTTTAATGCAGCTGTCATCGGGCTTTCTTCTTTGTCAGAACCCGAAATTTCATATCCAGCGTCGAGTGCAATTTTAGCAAGCGGTCCAAGCCCAACGCCGCCAATGCCAGAAAAATAAATATGCATGAGTCTATTGTAACAGTTATCAACTTGCTATCGCTCGATTACTTTGTTGTAATAGAAGTAAGCATAAAAAATAAAGATAAAAAGAAGAAAAAATGCACTCACTTTTCCATCGTTTCTTAAGGCGAACTCATTTCTGGCGCAGCATTGGCTTTGTTGAACTATCGGAGCTCTACGCAGCGCGTGTTTTACGTACGCTCGCTATGGGTATGATTGGTGGATTTGTTGCTATTTTTCTTTACCAAGAAGGCTACAGCCTACTTTTTATTGGTGTTTACTTCATGCTTTATTTTTTGGTTCGTGCGCTTGCATCAATTCCATCGGCTTTTTTTGTAGCTCGGTTTGGTCCAAAGCACGGCACAATGGTGAGTAATATCCTTTTCATACCTTCCATGATATCTTTAACCACTACACCAATTTTTGGACTTTGGTCTCTTGGTATTTTTCTTGTTTTAAACAGCTTCTCAAGAACGTTATATGAAATTTGCCACCTTGTGAACTTCTCAAAAGTAAAACATATTGAACACGCTGGGAAAGAGATTGGCATTATGCAGATTGTTGATCGTATGACGACTGCCCTGAGCCCGCTGCTGGGTGGTTTGATTGCGTTTGCCTTTGGTCCGCAAGTAATGATTATCATCGCTGCTGTTATTCTCTCGCTTGCTGCTGGTCCACTTTTTTATACTTCCGAACCTGTTAAAACGCATCAAAAAATTTTTCTTCGCGGATTGAGCATTAAAAAAATCTGGCGCAACATAATCGCTTCGATAGCCGTTGGGGTCGATTCAAATATTTCAGGTTTTCAGTGGTATCTTTTTATCTTTGTTGTCATCATTGGGGCTTCTGGCGGAAATGAAGCCTATGCGCAAATTGGCGCTTTAGGCTCAGTAGCTCTTTTGTCTGGTTTAGCAACAGCACACATTTTTGGTCGAGTAATCGACAAGCGAAGAGGCGGCGATCTTCTAAGATATTCAGTGATAGGAACAGCAATTTTACATTTCATTCGTCCGTTTATTCAATCTCCAGCCGGTGTTGCTGTGATGAACATTACCAACGAAGTATCAACAACTGGCTATACAATGCCATATCTCAAAGGGTTGTTTGCAGCAGCAGATGACTTGCCGGGCTATAGAATTGTCTATGTGTCGATTATTGCGGCCGCTGTTTGTATAGGCGACACAATCGCAGTGACTACTTTTACTGCCCTTGTTTTTCTAATGGGAGATATTGAAGGCTTTAAATCTACTTATCTTGTGCTGGCGCCAGTTACGCTCCTCATCGCATTCCACGGTTTTGCAATTTATAAAAAGCGTAGCTTTTTGGCGAATCTGGTCAGGGCATGATAATTCTTATATAATTATTGTTAAGTTATGAAAAATAGAAAAAAGAAATAAAAAATATGGGTGACGATAGCAAAATACGATACAAATTAAGGGCTTTACGCCGGGCAAAAACATGGCAGCTTATTGTTATATTAGTTCCTTTATTATTTGTCGCGGCCACTTTTTTAAGGCTTAACAACCTTGGTATGGTTGAAAGGCGAGATGCTGTTATAGAAGCTGATAAAAAAGGCGATACAAAAGCCCTTGAGAAAAAGCTACTTGATTTACAGCACTATGTGAGCTCGCACATGAACACAAACCTTGATAAAGGCATATATCTAGAAAATACGTACAAAAAAGACCGTGCAGCAGCCATAGAGGCGGCAACAAACGCGACAAATGCTTCAAACCCCAATAGTGCTGTTTATCAACAGGCGAGTATTGAATGTCGGTCGCGATTTCAAGGCGGTGTTGCCTCTTTTCGCAATGATTATGTGCAATGTGTAATTGAAAGGGTGCGCACCCTTGGAGCAGGGCAAGCGGCATCAACAGATCTAAAACTGCCGGCAGTAGATAGTTATCATCATAACTTTTCTTCACCTCTGTTTTCTTTCGATCTTGCGGGCATAAGTGTTCTTCTCTGTCTTGTTTTAATAGTGATTATTATCTTCAGACTATTGGCTATTTTGTTCCTACAAGCGGTGCTTAAATTCAGGCAAAAACGTCGTTAAACTGTTGACATCTGTTTTTAGAGGGCGTATGGTTGAAATCGTAGGCAATAGTTAAAAGAGGAGGAGAATTTATTATGGCAGCTTACAGTCACACAAACTCAAAAGGGGTAACATATTACTTGCACAAAAAAGATGTCACACTACGTGGCGGAAAAAGCCAAACAATTTACTTTTTCGCAAAAGTAGAAAAGAACGACAAAGGTGAACCAACAGATCTACCTTCAGGATACGAAGTAACTGAAAATCCACGCAACGGTTTTCTAACTATTCGTAAAAAGCGCTAAAAACTTGCAAGCGCGAGCATCTAGGTGATACAGTAGTATCAAACAAACAGGTGCCAAAAATACCCGGTAATAGCAATTCTGCTAAAGCCGGGTTTTTTGATAGTGAAAAATAAGATAGAATAAAGGTAGTGAAAAAGAATAAATCTATTGTTGTGGTCGATAAACTTGCAAAAGTGTATGAGGGTAAAAAAGTCGTTAAAGACATTTCTTTTGAAGTAAAAGAAGGTGAAATTTTTGGTATTCTAGGGCCAAATGGCGCAGGTAAGACAACAACCTTAGAGATGATTGAGACTCTTCGAACAATTGATGGTGGTTCAGCAGCTGTCGACGGCATTGATGTGGCATCAAAACCTCAGACCATCAGGGGCCTGATTGGTGTTCAGCCGCAATCTCCCTCTTTTGAAGAAAAAACAAAACTCACTGAGCTTATTGAATTTTTCTCGGCCACCTATGGCGAACGAGTAAATCCAAAGCAATTTTTAAAAGATGTTCAACTTGAAGACAAGGCAAATAGTTATGTCGAAAATCTTTCAGGCGGGCAAAAGCAGCGTTTTTCAATCGCAGCAGCACTCGTTCACGGTCCAAGAGTCTTCTTTCTTGACGAGCCAACAACGGGACTTGATCCGCAGGCTCGTCGCAATTTATGGGATCTTGTAAAAAAGGTGCGCGACAGAGGCGTAACGGTTATCTTAACCACTCATTATATGGAAGAGGCGCAGCTTTTATGCGATCGCGTGGCGATTATGGATAATGGCAAAATCATTGCTCTTGATACGCCCAAAAATCTCATAAAAGCACTACTTAAAAAAGGCTTTAAAAAACCGCAGCATGTTGAGCAGGCAGACCTTGAAGACGTCTTCATTGATCTTACAGGAAAGGATTTAAGGGAATAGCTATGCAGTGGTTTAAAAAAGCATTTTTGCCCGTTTTCGTTTTTGCAAAAATAGATGTCAAAAGACTTTTCAGAGATAAAGTTGCTATTTTCTTTACCTTCTTTTTTCCACTCATCTTCTTATTTGTTTTTGGTGGTATTTTCGGGAGAGATTCAGATGTTTCGTTTAATGTAGCGCTTATAAATAATTCTCAAAACCAATTTGCTAAAGAATTTGTTAAAGAGTCAAAAAAGAATGATGTATTAAAAATAGATAAAGAGATAAAAACGCTCAAGGCGGCCAAAGAAAAGATGAACCAAGGCGAGCTAGATGCCACAATTATTCTTCCAGAAAACTTTGGTGAAGTTGGCAACGAGAAATATCCAACTGGGCAAGCCAAAATTTTATATGACGAGAATAATGCCCAAGCAGGGCAAACCCTTGGTTCGATCATGGAAAGCACCTTTAAAGAGATAAACGCTGGCATCGTGCCAACCGTAACGCCCTTTACAGTAAAAGTGCAATCAACAGCCACGAAAGGGCTAACGGCATTCGACTTTATTTTCTCAGGACTACTTGGCTTTACTATTCTCTCGCTTGGTATTTTTGGACCAACAGAAGTCTTTCCAAAGCTCAAGCAAAAGGGCGTGCTTCGTCGCTATCACACAACAACGCTAAAAGTTTGGCAATATTTCTTCGGCAATGTTATTTCCAATGTTATTGTTGGGTTACTCGCGGTTATTACAATGTTTATTGTTGCACTCACTATTTTCAATCTGAATATGAGAGGCGACTATTTCAGCCTGGCGCTACTCATCATTCTTGGCACAGCAGTGCTATTTGGCATCGGTCTTGCGGTTGGTGGTTGGGCAAAAAATCCAAATCAAGCTGCGCCACTTGCTCAGATTATTACCTTTCCAATGATGTTTCTCTCAGGTGTCTTCTTCCCGCGCTTTCTAATGCCAGAATGGTTGCAGGGTATTTCTGGGTACCTTCCGCTAACACCTCTTGTTGATGGCGCTCGACTCATCATTACGGAAGGGCAAACGCTTCTGCAGATCATGCCGCAAATTGGCTTATTAGTAGCATGGGGAGTTGTTGTCTATGCTATCGCATTCAAAGTGTTCCGCTGGGAATAAGCATAGCCATATATTGATTTTTGTTACATAATATGATATTATGTAACTATGACGAGATTAGAAACACCTCTATCTCCACACTCTCAGGAAGCTGAAGATCAGTTTCCGTGCTTGCCTGACCCCGAAACCGACCTAGGGCATTTAGTGCAGAAATTACTGGATGGCACCCCTAGCCCCAGCCCAGAAGATATAGATAAAGCCATTTTTGAAGCTGAGCGTATCCTTTTTGATGAAAAGATGAACGTGAACGCTGAACTAGATGAGGTAAAAAAAGGACTTGTAGAAATAGTGAACACGCTTCACAAAATTAGACGTGACCAGAGTTTTGTAAAAATTATGAACAACACCAAAAATGAACGCCGGCAAGAAATTATAGAAAAAGATTTTGAGAATGATGAAAAAAGGGCTATGCGTGCAGCAGAAGACATTGAAAAAACCGGCGGCGTATTAGATACTTTGAACAAGCAATCAAGGAATAATTTCCAGAGAATCTTTTTTGGCGGGAAGACGCTTGAAGAAGTAGAGAAAGCCTGCGAAGAACAGGGTAATGATAAAGGCTCATGGTATTGGCGCCCGATAGTCCAGCAGTTATATAAAGAGTTCCAAGAATTTGAAGAGAAACATAAGGGTAAAAAGATTTCTGACGAAGGGTATGAAGATTGGGCAATTCGTCTTATGCAAGAGTGCGAACGCTTAAGGCGAGAAGGTTTTTATTTAGAAGATGAGTAAAGAGCGCAAGTTCACTCTCTATGAGGGTGGTGGCGTAGGTTCATTTGGCGGACCAAAACCAGATCTCAAGCTGGTTGAAGATTTTAGTAAAGACCATGAGCTAGAAGTACCTGATTTTTTGCTTGAAAATTCTTCTAGCAGAAAGGCGATACTTCTAGAAAAGCTAGCGAAGTATAACACTCACTTACTAGTCTCGCAGAATAGATTGCTAGAGTCTAGCAACTCAAATGCCATAAGGCTCTACTGTTTAATATTAGTTATCCAGGAGCTTACTGCGCCTTCGCATCTAGACGCTAAGATGCCAAATGGAGATATTGAATATTACGTTGATAATTTTATTGCCACTGGCTATAGCAAAAAAGAGGCGCGAGCTCGTGGTGTAACTACTTGCGGGGCGGTGGATATGGCTTTAGATATCTTAGAAAATCAAGAAGATTTGGAAACTGGAGAGGCGGAAAGAGCATTTTTCGACCAATACACATCGCCAACATGGAATGATAACAGTGCAGAGGGTAAGCTGGCTGCGCAAGAAGACCTAGCACGTTTAATAGAGGGTCTGCTGCATGAAGCCACTGGCGAAGATATGTCGCGCGAAGAAGTTATTGAATATTTTTATAGATTGAAAGAAATTATTGCGCTAACCCTTGGGCTCTATGAAGATGAAGAAGTGCCCAGTGAATTAGAATTTCTAAAAAACTGGAGAATGATAATTAAAAAATAAAATGGTGGGGCTGGCTGGGTTCGAACCAGCGACCAATCGGTTATGAGCCGACTGCTCTAACCACTGAGCTACAGCCCCGCACTTAAAGTAGTATAACAGATGACGCTACTGGCAGAATAGTGTATAAAAAGTTACAATGATTTTGGTATGAAAATCAAAGAATTAAAACAAACATTTAAGCAATATTACAATTTAAATAATGTTGTGGTGGTTGCAGCGCTGCTCATTGCCTTAAGTTGGATGTGGGGCACCATGGAAGCTTTGCAAAAAAACTTTACGTTGCAACAAGAGGTTGATCAGCACAAGCAAGAGGTTGATTTATTACGCCTTGAAACACAGAATCTTGAATACGAAAAGCGCTATTTTGCGAGCGATGAATTTATTGAGCTTGCTGCGCGTGAAAGATTGGGGTTAGCATCGCCAGGAGAAAAGATGATTTTACTGCCAGAAAACACAGTAACTGATGAGCTAACAAAGCAAAATGAGCCGCGTATTCAAAAGCAAACGAACTTTCAGCAGTGGATGAATTTTTTGTTTGGATCGCGCGAGTCATAGCTTGCGATAACACTGGTAAAGTGATACCATAAATAACGTTGCCGCGGGCGAAAGCAGTCTGGTCAGCTCCCGTTCGCATCAGTAGCTCATAGCCCTTGGTTATGAAGTGAGGCAAAAAAGACCAGGTCATGATAAAACCCAATATCGCGGGGTGGAGCAGTCTGGTCAGCTCGTGTGGCTCATAACCACAAGGTCGCAGGTTCAAATCCTGCCCCCGCAACCAAGAGATTATTAAAGAGCCTCAATTGAGGCTCTTTTTAATTATTTAATTTTCGCACAGGCAACGCGAACGGCTTCACTCCAGGATGGGAAAGCGTGAATAGTTGAGGCAACATCTTGCGCATGAAGATCATTTTGAATAGCAAGAGTGAGCTCATGAATAATTTCACCAGCGTGTGGTGCCACGACAGTTGCGCCAATGAGAATACCTTTTTTATCTGTAATTACTTTTACAAATCCATCACGAACATTTGCGATGTTTGACCGCCCAATTATATTAAGTGGTGCGATAGCTTTTTTATATGTTAAGTCGCGTTTAATGCAATCATCTTCTCCCAAGCCAACTGAAGCAACTTCTGGCGCAACATAGGTGATTCGAGGTACTGCTTTATAGCTTGGCTCGAGTTTATGTTTATTAAAAATATTATGCGCTGCAATACGGCTTTCAAGCAATGCTGCATGGGTAAGCATGTGCTCACCGAGCACATCGCCCGCTGCAAAAATATTTTTAGAGCTCGTTTGAAGATATTCGTTTGTCTCAACACCTTTTGGTGTGTATTCAACGCCAGCATTTTCAAGCCCAAGATCAACGGTTGGGACTTTGCCCGCCGCAATTAAAATCTCATCTACTTTAACAGAATGTTCTGTGCTGCCGCGCACGTAAGTGACGCGTTTTACGATACCTTCTTTTGCCACTTTCATAACTCGGGTTTGGGTGAGTGGCGTAACGCCTTTTTGCTCGTGAAGCGTGCGTTCGATTAGTTCGCCAACCTCTTCGTCTTCTTTTGGTAAAAAGCGTGGCGCGATTTCTGAAACGTATACTTTTGAACCAAACGAGCTAAAGAGCTGCGCAAACTCAAGACCGACGCTTCCGCCACCAATAATAAAGAGTGAGCGGGGAGGGCGGAGAATATTGAGCGCAGTGCGAGGAGTAAGGTATTTGGCTTTTTCGATGCCGTGGATTTGAGGTAAAGCCCAGTGCGAGCCAGTTGCTATGAGGATATGGTCGCCAGTAATGTGCCGGCGATTTACACTTACTTCGTGTGGGCTAATCATATGTGCAAGCCCGTGGAATACGGCAATGCCTTCGTTTTTATAGTATCGTTCGTTGCCACCTGCGCCGGTACGTTTTACTACTGTTTCTTTCCAGGCTTTAACGGAAGGGTAATTGTAGCCAACAGCTCCAGAGCGAATACCGAATGTTTGACCATGCTTTGCTTCGTCATATACTTTTGCTGCGTGTAAAAGTGCTTTTATCGGCACATCGCCAAAGTTTGCAGACGTTCCGCCAAATGTATCGGCTTCAATTAAGGCAACGCGTTTGCCTTCGCGCGCGGCAATTGTTGCCGCTGCACTTCCGCCAGCTCCACTACCGATAACTACAAGATCAAATTCATAATTATTTTTGTTTTTTGCCATATTTCTCCTTATATCATCACCTTTTCGTGTTCATATACATAGGCTGCTTCAGGGTGATATTTTTCTAAATAAAATCCGGCGAGTCGTCGGATATCGTCGCTCGTTACTTCTTTTTTGGTAATAATCCAATCAAGCACAGACTTACACACTCGTTCTGCTGTTAGGTGCGCTTCACCTTCAAATGCACGAACAGAAAAGCAAGCCTCTAGAATGCTTTTATGCAACTTCACAGGGTTAAACGGTTCGCTGTGCTGTGTTTTACGTTGCTTTGTTACATACGTATCATTCATAATGCTCCTCCGTGTAATACTGAATTTTCAACTACTTGGATAACGAATGAATAGCCTCCTAAAATTACGAGACCACTGCCGGCAACATATTGTAAAAACTTTTTATTATCTTCACGCCAGCGCTGAATGGGGGTTATTTTTCTATCTTTTGTTGCAAGGTATGACACAAAAGTGAGGGGAATAATGGTAAGTGAAAGATAAAGCACAAAACCACTTATTTGTAGTAGCGGTGTTCCTTCTGCAAGAAGCAAGGCAACGACTGCGAGTGGGGCGATTAAAAAGGGAAGTTCAGAGATGACGGCACCGCCACCAAGCACAAAGGCTTCCGCGCTATGCTTTGTTTTTTTTGTTCTTTCGCTTAAATATTCAGCCATAGAACGGGGGATCCAAAGCTGAGTTCCTTTGCCTTTTCTAAAATAAAAGAGCATTACTAAAATGCCAATGATTACATTTAAAATTGCAACAATACTCCATGCAAGATCGTGCGAATCTGCAGGTATAAAAGTTGCAGCATAGCCGAGCGAGGCAAGCGCAAGGGTGGTGATGAAAATAGTGCCAAGAATATACGCAACGTTTAAAGTAATGAGCCGAGCTTTTGATCTTCTTTCACCCAAGCTGTGCCCAGAAAGCAGCGTTAAAAGACTCGTGCCCAGCTGAAAGCTGGCATGAAGTATTGCCGCAAAACACAGGATTGCTATAGAGGTAAGAGTGAGCATTTTGATTTTTTTATTTTAGAATTTCTCCTACCCTAATATATATCACATTTCACTACTGTTGGTCAAAGTGGTTATGGCTTATTTTAATCAAATTGCATTTCTGATTTTACAGAAGGAAGTAACATATCTTTAATCGTTTTTGCGCTAACGGCATACCCGATACCTTCTTCTCTCGGTAATTCGCCGCTTATGTCGGATTGTGAAATAGCAGTAGTAACGCCAATTGCACCACAGCGATTAATAAGTGGTCCGCCAGAATTACCCGGATTGATCGCTGTGTCCGTTTGGATGAAGTCCATGCCTTGGGGAATATCTTCGCTATCTCGACTTGTTATTTGGCGAGAAACTATACCTTTGCTTACACTTGTATATCCGCTATCGAAGGTATTACCAGGGAATCCAAGCGCGTATGTATCTTCGCCAACTTCATAATCACTACTTAATGATAAATAATCTGGAGTTGGATGGGGCAACCTGAGTATCGCTAAATCAATATCTTGTTGGTTCTTAACGATCTGAAGTGGCACTTTTGTTAAGTCGCTATTTTCAGAAGGATAGTGCCAAGTGTAAATTTCTTTTGCCCCATCAATAACATGAGAGTTCGTTAATATATAGCCGTTGTTTGATATTGCAAATCCGGAACCACTTCCAAGGTCAGTATTGATTGAGTAAACAGCGGATTGCGCTATTTCTAACTGACTTTTAAGTGAGCTACAAGAGGGGCTATTTGACCTGTCTGTAATTGATATAGAAATTATGCATAGCATGGCTATTAACATAAATCCAAAAGCTAGGGCTAGTTGAAAAAGTTTTATGAATAAAGATGTTACTTTCAATGATTGTAAAAATATCCAAACCAGAGCAATTATTAGAAGAGCTATAAGGAGCGGTTGCATAGAGGAGTTAACCAACTCGTTATTAATGGCTGTGCTAATCAGACCTGATGCCCAGAGGGTACTAATTCCAAATACTAATGCCGCACCCCATGATATGATTAGGATAAAGAGAGTCCGCCAATTTCCTGTAGGCTTCTTTCCTACCTTCTTTTCTTTGGGCATAGTTTAAATATAGCATACTAGATATTTAATATTGACAAAATATAAGTAGTATGCTATATTTAAATCATTACCAAACAAAATAAAAAATAAAGCAAAAAAAGGAAAAAACAAAAATGCCATCACCAGAGTTTATTCAACCAGTTACCAAAGCTGACATATTGGGGCTTGCAACCTGGAGTCGCGAACGCAGCAGCGAAGAATTACAAGATCTTATTAGCCGCCGAAGCGACATGCACGAAGATCTTGATGAATTTGAAGCAGAGCTCTAGAAAAGCAAAGCTATATCTGTTACAATCGTCGCTGCACCTATATGGCAGCGTAGCTCAGTTGGTTAGAGCGTAGGACTCATAAGCCTAAGGTCACAGGTTCGATCCCTGTCGCTGCTACCAGGCATAAAATATCCCGATGATATAAAGTCGGGTTTTTGTTTTAAAGCAACGGCTGAATATAATAAGAAATAATGCATAAAAAATACGTATTTGGCTACGGCTCTTTGGTGAGTAAGAAGAGCATTGAACATACAATTGGGCGAGATCCTGGCGAGTTAATCTCGGCTGAACTGAAAGGTTGGGTGAGGAATTGGAGCGTTGTGCTTGATAACTCAACTACGATTCGTCGATTTGAGTTGTTGCCAGACCATGAAATCCCCCACTACGTCGCTGCATTAAATGTGAGAAGACCACGCGATAATGAACTTGCTACTAATCCGAATGGCGTCCTTTTTGAAGTTTCAGATGAGGACATTGCGCGTATGGATGAAAGAGAAGATCACTATGTTCGACAAGATGTGACCTCTGATATTCTTGGAGAAGTAGAAGTTGGCTCATGTATATATACATATGTTGGCAAGGACGAATTTTGCGTTAAAGAAAATGATAACAGATATATTATATTGCCAGGTTCATATTTAAAATTGGTTGAGAGTAATTTTGATGAAGAAAATCTTAAAAAGTTTAGAGAAACAACTTTACCGGCGGAATATCCAATTCCAGAGACGGTACACAGTTCGGGCATTTAAAATTGACTAATAAAAATATTTATGCTAATATTAACGTATTGATCTATGAATTCCGGGTTTGTGACTAGTTTTTTACTCGATATTCATTAAGCAATCGAGAAAACTACTATAAACACGAAAGGAATTCTTTTTTTATGTCTCGAAATTATCATTCTGCGCCTCGGCGCAATAATTCACGTCGCTCTTTTGGCGGCAGAAACCAACGTCGGAAAGGACCGAACAAGCAGTTCATCCATCCGAGTAAATTTATTCAAGCGGCAAAGCCTGTTGAAGAGGTGAAATATGAGCCTCAACATACGTTTAATGACTTTGCGTTAAACGATCTGTTAAAAACTAATTTAAAAGCAAAAGGCTTTATTACTCCGTCGGCTATTCAAGACCAATCAATTCCATATGGCATTGAGGGTCGTGATGTGATTGGCATCGCTAACACCGGAACAGGGAAGACTGCGGCTTTTGCTCTTCCTGTTATTAACAAGTTAATGAATGATAGAAGCGCAAAGGCAATTATTTTAGCGCCAACTCGCGAATTAGCACAGCAAATTGAAGCAGATTGCCGCTCGTTTGCTAAAGGTAGCGGACTGCGCGGTGCACTTCTTATTGGCGGCTCATCAATGGGCAAACAATTTAAAGAACTTCGTTCAGACCCGAATATTATTATTGGAACACCAGGGCGCGTGAAAGATCATTACGAACGTGGCACGCTGCCTCTATGTGATTGCAATATTGTAGTACTAGACGAAGTTGATCGTATGGTAGACATGGGCTTTATTAAAGATATTCGCTATCTTTTGGGTGAAGCAAGCCCAAAGCGCCAGTCATTCTTTTATTCTGCTACGCTTGATAAAAATATTAACCAACTAATTCAAAGCTTCTTAACTGACCCAGTGACTGTATCTGTAAAAACGGGCGAGACGGGCGAGAATATCGAGCAGAATATTATTCGCTATTCTGTAAAAACTGAAAAAATGGATAAGCTACACGACGTTCTTATTAGTGAAAAAGTTGAGAAAACAATCATTTTTGATGAGACGCAGCGAAGTGTTGAACGACTTAATAAAGAGCTTCGTGAAAGAGGATTTAGCACGGACGCAATTCATGGTGGTAAAACTCAGGGCGCTCGCCAGCGAGCTTTGCGAGAGTTTAAAAATAGTAAAATTAATGTGCTTGTTGCAACTGACGTTGCAGCGCGGGGCATTGATGTTTCAGACGTAACGCACGTGATTAACTACTCGACTCCAAATGCATATGAAGATTACATTCACCGTATTGGTCGTGCTGGCCGAGCTGGAAAAATTGGCTACGCGCTAACATTTGTCAGCGGCACTCCCCAGCGATAAAATCCGAAGCAGCGTATAATAATAGTATGAATAAAATTCATACTATTATTTATATCCCAGGACTTGGCGATCATAAACTAGGTCGCCAAGCATCAACAGTAAGATGGTGGCGGATATTTGGAGTGCAGTCTCTTATCTATACGATGAACTGGCTCGAGAACGATACGTTTGATGATCGAATGGAGGGACTACTAAAAAAGATAGACGAACTAATTCAGGAGGGGCATACCGTTTCTATTGTTGGTGTAAGCGCAGGGGCGAGTGTAGCGTTGAGTGTGTTCTCAAAAAGAAAGAATGTTATGCATAGGGCAGTCTGTCTTTGTGGTAAAATTGGCAATCTAGACAGAATAAACCCACGTTACTTTAAGCGCCATCCAAACTTTCACTCTTCAGTAAAAGAACTTCAAAAGAACCTTCCTTCGCTGACTGATGAAGATAAAAAGAGAATACTTTCAGTTCGCCCGCTGTATGACGAGTTAGTGTATGTGAAAGACTCTATACTGCCTGGGTCAAATCAAAAGATTCTTCCTACTGTGGGGCATGTGGTAAGCATTGCCTATGGCATATCAATTGGTAGCTTTGGGATCATTCGTTTTATAAAACAACCCATCAAAACATGATCCATTTTATCGTGCTACTCTATGTATAACTATGGAATTGATTAATATCAAAACTGGGAAATACATCGTTGCTGTCTCTGGCGGTGTTGATTCTGTTGTGCTTTTGGATCTTTTGTCTCGGCAGAAAAATCTTGAACTTGTTGTTGCACATTTTGATCATGGTATTCGTAAAGAATCTAAGAAAGACGCGCAATTTGTGGAGGAGCTTGCGGCTAAATACAATTTACCTTTTATTTCTAAAGAAGAAAAGTTGGGTGAAGCGGCAAGTGAAGAAGCAGCGAGAAGTGCGCGCTATACATTTTTAGAAGCAGCAAGAACAAAGCAAAAAGCAGTAGCGATTATAACGGCACATCATGCAGATGATGTTTTAGAAACGATGATTATTAATATTCTTCGTGGTACTGGTTGGCGTGGTATTAGCGCACTGCGCAGCGAAAAAACTATCATTCGTCCCCTGCTCCATCTACAAAAAGATGAATTATATAACTATGCAAAGCAACGCAGCCTTTTGTGGTGCGAAGATGAAACAAATACAGATGAAAAATATTTAAGAAACTATGTGCGGCTAAATATTACTTCGAAATTATCTTTAAGTGAAAAGCAGCGATTTTTAAAGCTGCATGACGGACAGGTTGACTTGCAGAAAGAAATGAACGAAGAAGCAAAAAAACTATTAGAAGTTTCAGAAGTAAAACGAAGTGAATATAGCCGCTATTTTTTTATTAGCATAGATGAAGCGACTGCTATAGAGCTTTTAAAATATCTTACCCGTGCAACGTATCCGCAGCTTAAAGCCGGACTACTTGCAATTAAAACAGCTAAAGCTAATACGATCTATCAAATTGGCGGTGGTGTAGAGCTGGCGTTTACAAAAAAGACTTTTATTGTCGTACACCCTGATAACGTGGTAAGCTAGAAGGGTTAATTTCCCCTAATAAAACACACTGAAAGGATGCCGAAAAAGCGAAGAATATCTATGAAGAAGATTCCAAAAAAAATGAAGAAAAAATTGCCAAACAAAAAGGGTCCAAATAACTTTTTAAGAACCACTATATTTTGGGCAGTTTTGGTGCTGTTTATATTAACGGCGATTGCAATTATTTCTCCGCAGAAAAAGCTTGACGACGTTGCGTTTTCAGATGTTATTAAGAGGGCAAATAACGGAGAGATTTCAAAACTTGAACTGCAAGGTGAAAATATCAAGATTACTCCTAAAGGCAAAAACGAGCCAACGCAGCAGTCTTATAAAGAAGCCGGCAGCAGTATTTATGAACAGGGCTTACGACAAGACACGAAGGCAGAAGTTGTGGTTGAAAAGCCATCAACGACAGGAAGTACTATTTGGAATGTACTAAGTTTACTTCTTCCGATTCTTCTTATTGGCGGACTTTTCTTCTTCTTAATGCGCCAAGCTCAAGGTCAGAGCAATCAGGCACTAGGGTTTGGGCGAAGTAAAGCAAAGCTTTATGGTACTGATAAAGAAAAGGTGTTGTTTGATGACATTGCAGGCAATAACGAAGCAAAAGAAGATCTCTACGAAGTAGTAGATTTCTTGAAAAACCCAAAGAAGTTTAAGCAAGTTGGTGCAAAAATTCCCAAAGGTGTTTTATTGGTTGGTCCTCCGGGAACAGGTAAAACAATGCTGGCACGCGCCGTTGCGGGTGAGGCAAATGCGCCGTTCTTTAGTATCTCTGGTTCTGAGTTTGTTGAAATGTTTGTTGGTGTTGGCGCGAGCCGTGTGCGTGATCTTTTCACAAAAGCTAAGAAGAATGCCCCGTGCATTATCTTTATTGATGAGATTGATGCAGTTGGGCGAAAGCGTGGCAGTGGCATGGGCGGCGGTCATGACGAGCGTGAACAAACGCTCAACCAAATTCTTGTGGAAATGGATGGGTTCGAGACAGATACGAATGTGATTGTTTTGGCGGCTACCAACCGTGCAGATGTGCTTGATCCAGCGCTTCTTCGACCTGGTCGCTTTGATCGTCGAGTTGGTATTACACTTCCAGAACGAAAAGATCGTGAGTCAATTCTTAAGGTGCATTTTAAAAATAAACCAGTTGACGACACCGTTGATATTGATGCGCTTGCTGCGAAAACAGCTGGTAGCAGCGGTGCGGATCTTGCAAACATTGCAAACGAATCTGCGATTATTGCTGCACGCCATAACCGAAAAACTATTAACAATAGCGACTTAACTGAAGCGTTTGAAAAAGTAGCAATTGGCCCAGAGCGAAAGACTCGAATTATTAACGATAAAGATAAAGAAATGACGGCATATCACGAAGCTGGGCACGCAGTAGTTGGACACGTGTTGCCAGATAGCGATCCTGTACATAAAGTAACAATTATTCCGCGTGGTGGCACCGGTGGCGTAACATGGTTTTTGCCACCAGAAGATAAATACTACACCTCAATTGTTGAATTTAAAGATGTGCTTGCGAGAGCAATGGGTGGTCGAATTGCGGAAAAAATTCAATACGGCGCAGACCATGTAACAACTGGTGCAAATAGTGATCTTCGAAAAGCAACAGAAATTGCTCGCGATATGGTTATTGAGCAAGGCATGGGTAAAGAACTAAGAGACCAAGTCTTTCATGAAGATAACGGCGGAATGATGTTTGATCGAATGGTGCACGAGCGGCCATATTCTGAAGATACAGCCAAGCAGATCGATAAAGAAGTTTCTAACTTAATGAAAGAAGCGTCCTATCGAGCTGAGGTAATCTTAAAAGCCAATATGCCAGCTTTAAAAAAGCTTTCTGAAGAACTGATTAAAAAAGAAACAATCGACGAGCCTGAAGTAAATAAAATTCTAAAAGATGCCAAGCTGCCAAAAACAGCGGAGCTCTATTAGAAATTAAATAGGAGATATATGGGGCGAGTTCGAACTGCTGTTGCAAAAGCCAATCAACGCATATCATTGCAACTTGCTGCAGCGCTTCTTGCAAGCTCCACGCTTATCGCTAGCCTTCTTGGGCTCTTTCGCGACCGTCTTTTAAATAGTTATTACCTTGACACATATCCAGTAGGAATTGATGCCTATACAGTTGCATTTACCATCCCCGACTTCATGTTCTTTATTCTTGTTTCGGGGGCATTGAGTGTTACTTTTATTCCTGTTTTCAATGAACGATTAGCAAACTATAACAAAAAATCGGCGTGGGAACTAAGTACCAGCATGGTGAACTTTATGGCGCTTGTTACTTTTATCGCCAGTATTTTTATCATTATTTTTGCTGAACCGCTTGTGCAATATATTGTGGCTCCGGGGCTTGATGAATCTGGGCGAGGTTTAGCGGTGAGTATGATGCGCGTGATTGCCATTAATCCTTTCCTATTTGCCATTGCAACGGTGATTGCCAGCATGCAGCAGGCAGTTGGACGTTTTACCTTTTACGCCCTTGCCCCTGCGATTTATAACATCGGTATTATCATTGGTATTACGGTATTTACTAATGGTATCACCATTTTTGGTGTGCAGATTTTTGAAGGCGGCATTATGGGTGTAGCGCTCGGTGTTGTGCTCGGTTCAATTATGCAATTGGTTGTGAGTAGTATTGGGCTATTTGGGCTTGGATTTGATTATCGAATGAAGATTTTTTGGAAGAATAAAGGTTTTCGTCAGGTGCTTAGGCTTCTGCCAGCTCGTTCGTTTGACCAAGGTATTGATTACGTAAGCAGTATTGTTGATACAAACCTGGCGTCTCGTATGGCGGCCGGAACGGTTCGTATTTATCAGCAGGCAACAACGCTGTATATGGTACCAATTAATCTTATCGGTGTGGCAATTTCTACTGCTGCATTTCCACAGATGACAGAACGACTTAGCCAGGGGCGACCAGACCTATTTAAAAAAGAACTGCAAACGGTGCTTCGCGTCATTATTTGGATTGCTCTGCCAGTGGCCGTCATCACCTACTTCACTCGTGGCTATCTTGTCCACTTTATTAAAAACGGAGGTGATCCACTGATGGCTGGCTTACTGGGTATTTTATCTGTTGCTATTCTTTTCCGCTCAATTTATCACATTGCTGCTAGAAGTTTTTATGCGCAAAAAGATACCAAAACACCGCTTTATATTTCGATTGCCAGTATTATTCTTTGCGTAACACTGGCAGTTTGGTTTACGATGGGACTCAATATGGGTGCTTATGGGCTCGCGTGGGCGCAGGTTATTTGGGCGGTATTTGAAGTAATTATTTTATTCATCATTATGTCGTCACGTATTCCAAAGTTATTTGATGTTTATTTTGTGCATGCCGTGGCACGCATGGCATCGGCGACTGGCTTTATGGCGGTCGTTACCTATATCAGCGTGATTATCTTCTCATTTAATGCAACTGACCAAAGCTTCTTTGCTGGCTTTTATAAGTTTGCTACCATTGTTGCTATTAGCGGTGCAAGTTATGTGCTTTTCAGTAAGCTCCTGCGCCTAAAAGAGGTTGACCCAATTATTCAACGTTTTGCTCACTTCTTCTTTAAAAAATACGATGCAAAGGGAAATTAAACGATGAGTAATATTAGAAATTTTTGCATTATTGCTCATATTGACCACGGTAAAAGTACGCTAGCGGATAGACTAATGGAAATAACCGAAACAGTTGAAAAACGCGATATGAAGTCGCAGCTGCTTGATAGTATGGATCTTGAGCGCGAAAAAGGCATTACCATTAAGTTGCAGCCAGTGAGGATGAATTATAAAAATACGCAACTTAATTTAATTGACACCCCTGGGCACGTTGATTTTAGCTATGAAGTCTCTCGTAGTTTGCAGGCGTGTGAAGGCGCTCTGTTGGTGGTTGACGCTTCGCAGGGTATTCAGGCGCAAACACTAGCAAATGTCTACCTTGCGATGGAGGCAAATTTAACGATCATTCCGGTGCTTAATAAAATTGATCTTCCGGCGGCTGACCCAGAAAGAGTTGCGAAAGAAGTAATGGATCTTTTGGGCTGCGAAAGAGACGAAATTCTAGAAGTAAGCGCTAAAACAGGTAAAGGTGTTAGCGAAGTACTTGATGCGATTTTAACGCGTGTTCCAGCGCCAAAAATAGCAGAAAATACTGAAACCAGAGCGCTTATTTTTGATTCCGTTTATGATGATTACAGAGGCGTGATTCTTTATGTGCGTGTTTTTGATGGCAAAATTCCAAAAGCAGCAGAAATTAACATGATGGCGGCAAAATCTGAGGGCCTAGCGCTTGAAGTAGGCGCTTTAAAGCCAAAAATGACCCCTGGGAGTGAACTAAAATCAGGTGAAATTGGCTATATTGTTACGAATCTTCGCTCGGTTTCTGAAGCGAGAGTTGGTGATACGGTAACGCTGACTAAAAAACCGGCTTCTCAGGCGCTTTCGGGCTACAAAGAAGTAAAACCGTTTGTGTATGCTGGCGTATTTCCGAGTCTTGCCGAAGATTACCCTGTTTTAAAAGACGCACTAGAAAAGCTGACTTTAAACGATGCAGCCTTGCAATACACGCCTGAAAACAGTCAAGTTTTAGGGCATGGTTTTAGAATTGGCTTTCTAGGGTTACTGCACATGGATATTGTGAAAGAGCGTATGGAGCGTTCGCATAATATCGAGCTAATCATCACGAATCCCTCAACAGATTATGAAGTAACACTAATCAGTGGTGAAGAAACAACTATTAAGTCAGCTTCAGAATTGCCAGAGGTAAGCAAAATTGCCGAGATCAGAGAACCATGGATAAAAGGCGAAATTGTGACGCCAAAAGAGTATGTTGGCGGCGTTTTGAAGTTAATTATTGAAGGGCGAGGATATCAGAAGAATATTAGTTATACCGAAAGCGATCTAGCTATGATTACCTTCGAAGCGCCACTAGCAAATATGCTGACAGACTTTTACGATAATCTCAAAAGCGTAACTAGCGGCTATGGCAGTTTTAACTATGAACTGGCAAATTATAGAGCAGATGATCTGGTACGGCTCGATTTTCTTATTGCTAGTGAAAAGGCAGATGCTTTAAGCGTCATTGTACACAAAACAGAGGCAGAACGCCTTGGCAGAACCATGACAGAGCGCTTAAAAGAAGTTATTCCAAAACAGCTTTTTGTGGTGAGCCTGCAAGCAGCAATTGGTGGGCGAATTATTGCGCGTGAAAACGTGCCAGCACTGAAAAAGAACGTTACGGGTCACCTGTATGGTGGTGATGTTTCTCGAAAAAAGAAGCTTTGGGCCAAGCAAAAAGAAGGCAAAAAACGGCTAAAGAAATTTGGTAAGGTTGAAGTGCCACCAGAGGCTTTTGTGGTGCTTTTAAAGCAAAAATAAGCGCAAACAGTATAAAAAGCTTGTGTTTAGTAATGTTTATGGTAAAAAGTATTGACATTTTTAATTTCTTATGATAATATGTTTACTAGAATCGAATGGTATGAGGTGGAACTTTACCAGGAGAGAGGTACATTGACAATTTGGCTTAGCGAAAAGAGGTAATACTCTTTTCATCGGTTAGTTTGTATGTATCTTATAAACCTGCAAACTAGATAGTCATGGGTCTTTAAGGCATGTTGAGCATTTGGCTCCATGAATGACCCATAATTAACCGACTACTTATATTTTTTTAGATTTTCTTGAAAAGGCACACACCCGTTTTAAGAGTAAAATAATTTTTTACTTTTGAATCGGGTGTGTGGCCACACACCCGAGCTTTATCAATCGGGCGTGTAGCCCACGATATTACCAGGAGGTGATATATATGGCCGCTGTAAAGAAAATCATCATCGCCATCGTGGCCATCGTGGCCGCGCTCGCGATGTTCAATGCCTTTTTGGCTGCGCCAGCGCAGGCAGGAAGTCAGGTCACCATCAATCCGAATGACCCCAATGCAACCTCAATCACCCTACGAGATGCCGCCAAGGTGGATATCTCCAAGGTGAAGGTCAACGCCGACTATGTCGGACAGTGGGTCATGGTCAGCAAGGCGTCTGTAAATCACAAGCGCTGTGTCTGGACCAAGCCCGGCCAGCGCTGGACAAACAGCGCAACTGGCGTAGGGTTTTATCCCGAGAAGACTCGAGCGAAACTCTGCAAGTCAAGCCAATCTTCAACTGGATGGGTTAAGGTTGCCGGGGGTCGCACGGGAAGTCCGTGCTACAACCCCGCAATTCCTCCAAAGAAGAAGCAGCCAAAGCTGAAGTGGAAGAAAGTTCTTGATGTAAAGAGCCTCCAAGACTTCAGCTTTGTGGTCAAGGCAAAAGCATTTGCTTCGATCAACCTTCAAGCAATGATCAATTGCCCTAGCGGTAGCTTTGCCATTGGCCTACGGGCGACGGCAGGTAGCAGGGCGTGGGGTCATTACAAGGTCTCGATTGATTCGGATGTGCTGCTGAGAAGCGGGGGCAAGGTGAACGGTCGTGTTCGGACCGTTATCAGGCACTCGCTAGCACTGCAGATGGCTGCTCGTGCTGCTGCAAAAGCAAGCGGACAGGTGACCTACAAGTGCGGTGGAGGTGTTACACCACCCCCGCAATGTCCTCCGGGCACAATCGGCACATGGCCGAACTGCGTACCTCCCCCAAGCAACAAGTCAATCATCATTCTCTCGATGACGGACCTCAACGACATCCCAACCGGGAGGTCGTCAGGGCCGTATTACGTAGAGACTTCCGCTAGCGATGCTGGCGGTTCTCTGACGGTTGACCCGGGGATCGGCTCTCTAACGAATTGCAGCGGTGGCTCTCGCCAAGGGAGCATGACCGTAGCTGTTCCACAGGGGGTCACGAGGTTCTGCTTCGTGATATGGGCTCCGGACGATCCGGCGAGGCCAACATCGATGACCGTGACAGCGACTGCTGTTCTGGGCTCGCTGGTTGATCGAAAGGTCGACAACCTGTTGGTCACGTATCCAGTTCGGCCATAGCCGCGCTGGAATTTAAGTAGTTGGTTGGGCGGCATATCCATTTGCGAGCGAAGGTTCGCTGTGGCTCTGTGTCGCCCTGCCGACCGCTTTTCTCTTTATAGTTTGAGCTTTTGCTCCTAGATTGATTGAGAAGCGGTCGTGCTTACACCTTAAAGACATAATGACTATCTAGTTTGCTAAGTTCTTAATAAAAGGAGATTTAATGATGAAACGTTTTCTATCAATAACTTCTGCGGCATTAGGTGTTTTTACGCTTGCCGTAGGGGTGCTAGCTTTAATTGCTAGCCCAGTGTTTGCTGCAAGTCCTGGTCAATTGGCTGGCGGCGACAACTATCAAGTAAAAAATTTGACCCAAGGTGGTGCTTATGCTGATAGCGTAAATGCAACCTGTAATGATGAAGTACAGTTTAGTATGCAACTAAGCAACACTCAATTTGGTGCTCTGAATGATGTGACGCTTAAGGCTACGCTACCAAGTAGCGGTGGCACAAGCACTGCAACAGCAACAACTCACTTAGGTGGTGAAAGTGGTACATCTGATACCGCTAGCGTTACTCTTGGTGCAAACCAAACCATTAATTATGAAGCTGGTTCAACCGTGCTTTATGACGGTGGTGGTAACGTTATTCGAACACTTGGCGATGGTGTAGTTGGTGGTGGTGTTAACATCGGAACTATTGAAGGTTCAACAACTAAGTTTGTTAACTTCAAAGCGAAAGTTAATTGTAAGACTCCACCAGAAGAGTGTCCTGAGGGTACCACTGGTACACCTCCCAACTGTGTGACTCCTCCAACACCTGAAAATCCAAAAACTCCAGAAGCTCCTGCACCTGCAGGCCAGGCTCCAGCAACAATTGCTGCGACTGGTCCTGAAGCTATGGTTAGCGGTGTAGCCGGTGCGAGTGCTTTAGGATATGGTGTTCGACGTTGGTTGATGAGTAAAGCGGCTCTAAAAAACGCTTTAAAACTAAACCAGTAAGCTAAGCCAAAACTTAAAGCCTGACCGCTCACTTTGCCTGAAGTAGAGTAGTCGTTCAGGAAGAAGTACCCCCTACTTGTAGGGGGTACTTTGCTTTTGTAAATAAAACACCAGTATATATGTGGTGAAAATGCTATGCTTATAAGTAATATATGAGCCACCCTTTATTTAAACGTGCCAAAATTTTAGCGACTATTGGTCCAGCAACAAATAGTTACGACGCAATTAAGCGCCTGATGCTTAGCGGCGTGAATGGCTTTCGGCTTAATTTTAGCCATGGGAATTATGAAGAGAGAACAGAACAAATCGCCTGGATTCGCAAAGCCTCACAGGAAGTGGGCAAGCCAGTAGCAATTTTGCAAGATTTGCAGGGGCCAAAAATTCGTTTAGGGAATTTGCACGAACATGTGCAAGTGCAAACTGGCGATGAGCTAACGCTTGCCTATGGCGCAGAGCATAATGGGCTGATTATTCCTGTGCAATATAACTTGGCGAAAAAAGTAAAACCAGGCGAACGACTCTATATTTTTGATGGTAAAATTCGTACGACTGTTTTAAGTATTGACCATGAAGCTATAAAAGTAAGAGTTGAAAATAACGGTGTTTTGATGAGCCGAAAAGGCATTAATTTGCCAGACACTGACTTTTCAGGCGACATTTTAACAGAGAAAGACTTGAGAGATATTGAATATGGCGCACGGCAAGATATTGATTTTGTGGCGTTAAGTTTTGTGCAAACAGCAGATGATATTAAGCACTTGAAGCGACTATTAAAACAGCATAATTCGCAGGCAAGAATTGTGGCAAAGATTGAAACAAAAGCAGCAATTGAAAAGAAAAACCTTGAAGCGATTGTGGAATGCGTTGACGGCGGAGTGATGATTGCTCGCGGAGACTTGGCAGTTGAAGCTGGTGCGGAAGTGGTGCCAATTGTGCAAAGGCAAATTTTAGGCTTATGTCAAAAATATGGAAAATTAAGCATAGTAGCAACTCAGATGATGGCAAGCATGGTAGACGCGCCAGAGCCAACGCGTGCCGAAGTGAGTGATGTTGCCAACGCCGTTATTTTAGGCGCAGATTGCGTGATGTTAAGCGACGAAACGGCAAATGGAAAATATCCTATTGAGGCAGTTGCGGCAATGAAAAAGGTCATTTTGCACACACAAGAGCACGAACCGCCGCAAACGGTTGCAGTGCAAGAGGGTTTTGACGATAAGCAAAATGCAATTAGCGCAGCAGCAGTGCAGATTGCAAAAGATATTAACGCTGATGCAATTGTAGCGGAAACAAAATCTGGCACGACGGCAGCCAACATTGCAGCATGTCGCCCAGCAATTCCGATCATTAGTGTTACGAGTAGTGCGCGCGTAGCGCAACAAATGACGCTACTTTATGCAAACAAGAGTTTTCTTCGGCCAGATGGCGAAAAGGCTGGGTCGCAATTAGTCGTGGATTTGAAAAAAGATCATTATTTTGGCACACATGAGCCAGTAAAAATAGTAGTTGTAAGCGGTCGTCACCCAGGAAAAATTGGCGGCACAGATACAATTCGGGTAAGAGTGTTTTAAGTAGTATATAATTAAGAGTAAATAACCTTAGTTAAAGCGTGGGCCTAAGTGAGCTTTTATAAAAAAACAATTAAAGACATTCCGATAGAACATAGACGCATATTACTGCGAGCGGATTATAATGTGCCGCTCAATGAAAGTGGCGAAATTGACAACGACTTTCGTTTAACACAAAGCTTGCCAACATTACGCTATTTACTGCGACACGACTGCGCAGTTGTTATTTGCAGTCATTTGGGGCGACCAAAAGGTGAAGTGAATGAGAAATATAGTCTTGAAAAAGTTGCCGAGCGTTTGAGCAAGCTTTTAAAGCAAGAAGTTTTATTCGTGCCTGAATGCGTTGGAGATAGAGTTCATCAAGTGACGAAACGGCTTAGAAAAGGGCAAGTGCTACTTTTAGAAAATTTGCGGTTTCACCCCGAAGAGGAAGCGAATAGTGAAGGTTTTGCAAAACGATTGGCAAGTGATAGCAATGCGCGTTATTTTGTGCAAGATGGATTTGGGGTTGTGCACCGGGCACATGCTAGCACAGAAGCCGTGACGCACTATCTTCCTAGTGTAGCTGGCTTGTTAATTAAGAAAGAGTATGAACATATTTTAGGGGCAATGAATCATCCAAAGCAGCCACTTGTTGCGGTGCTTGGTGGTGTAAAAATTAGCGATAAAATTGGTGTTATTGAGCAGTTTATTCATATTGCAGACACGATTATTATTGGTGGCGCAATGGCAAATACATTTTTAAAGTATCGAGGATATAACGTAGGCAAAAGTGTTGTTGAGGATGGACTAGATGGCACATTGCGGCGAATTTATGATGCAGCGGTTGCGAAAGTTGGTGTTAAAAAATTAGAAGAATTTATACAACTGCCAGCTGATGTTGCTGTAGCGCAAGAAATTGCCGCAAATGCCACGCGACAGACGAAAAAAGTAGAGGATGTCTCGCCGAATGATTTTATTCTTGATTTTGGCGAGCATTCTATAAATAGAACAGTTAATGTGATAGAAAAATCTGCAACAGTTGTGTGGAATGGGACGTTAGGTTATGCAGAGTTTTCACAATTTGCGCATGGTTCGGCAAGAGTTGCTATGGCGCTTGCTCAGAATTCTAACATCACCTCAGTTATTGGCGGTGGTGATACGGCAGATTTTGTGCTTAATTGGGATAGCCAAAACGGCAGAAGCTTTACGCACGTTTCAACCGGAGGTGGCGCAAGCTTAGAATTAATGGCGGGTAAGAAGCTTCCAGGAGTTGAGGCGCTTTTAAATGCGTAGTACACTAAATACAACAAATAACATAAGCAGAACGGAAAACGCGTAGGTGATGAGCAAAATTCTGATAGTGGGCAATTGGAAAATGCATCTTAATGTGCACCAAGCTAGCCTATATGTACACAAGCTGAGCGATCAAATTACTGTGCGTAACGACGTAGAAGTTGTGTTGTGTCCAACTAATTTAGCGCTGCAACCGCTGAGTTTGCAGATTAATCATCGGCAGTTTAAACTAGCTGCGCAAAATGTATATTGGCGAGATGAGGGCGCATTTACTGGTGAGGTATCTGCAGCGATGCTTCGTGGCTTAGTAAAGTATGCTCTTGTTGGACATTCTGAACGTCGACATATTTTTCATGAATCTGCAAAAGATATTCGTACAAAAGTTCAGTCAATTTTGCGAAACGACATTATGCCAATTTTATGCGTAGGAGAAACAGCCACAGACAGAACTCTTGGCGAAGCCGTGCATGTGATACAAGATCAAGTAGTGAGCGGACTCGCAAATGTAACATCGCAAGAGCTTGAAAATGTGGTTATTGCTTATGAGCCTGTGTGGGCAATTGGCACAGGGAAAAACGCAAAACCGGAAGATGCTGAGGCGGCAGCTGTGACCATTCGACGAGAAATCAAAGCATTGTATGGCGAAAAAGCAGCTGAGAAGGTGCGAGTGCTCTATGGCGGCAGTGTGAACGAAGAAAATGCAAAGCAATATCTTAAAGTAAATGGAATTGACGGACTGCTAATTGGCGGCGCAAGCTTGAAAGAAAAAACGTTTACAAAAATTATTGAAGATGCGCATAATGCAAAAGAGAAAAATAAACAAACAGGAAGAAAATCATGAGTAGAGAATTTAATTTTGATGAACTAGATAAGGCAGTTAACTCGCTTATCGGCGATCCAGCTAAGCAACCAGCCCAACCAGCAGCAAGTACTACACCCGCAGCCACGTCTCAACCTCAAGCAGCTCAGCCGGCTCCTCCTCAGACATCACTACCACCGGCTTCAGTGCCGCCAAGGGCTAATAGCACTCCAGTGCCATCAAGGAATATTCCAACAGCAGAAAGATCAGCTCCTACTGCTTCATCACAGCCAACTCCAGCGCCAGTAGCTCCAACTTCTGTGCCAACACCAGCTAAGCCGGCAGTCGAAAAACCTGGCGCACCTGGTCGTTTTATGGACGTCGTACATCCAGCATCAGACATGGCAGTTTCGGCAAAAGAGGAGATGAAAAAAGGTATAGGCGCAGAGGGAAAGACTGTCGAACCATTAAGCAGCAATATTACTCCAGACCCGCTGCCTGAAAAGTCAGCAGCTAATACTCCAAATAGTGCACAGCTGAGCGTGAAAGCGCCAGTGACTCCAGACGCCATGATAACAACACCAGATACAGAGGAAAAAGCCTGGGAAGATCCACTAGAAGAAGCAACAAAGAATGAGAAAGAGCGAGAAATCAAACAGGGTGCGCAAGAGCGGCTTGGTTTAACGCCAAAAGCAAACGAGCAAGATCAAGAAAAGTCGGAAGAAAAGAAGCCACTCTTTTTGCCTGATGCAAAAGTAGAAAAACGACCGCTAGGCGCATTTGCAGAAGACAACAAAGCTGAAGAAAAAGAAACTAAAGAAGATGATAAAGATAAAAAAGAGACACCTGCTAAGTTAACTATAGATGGTGTGGGCGATGTTGATTCTGAAGAAAAGAAAGCAGAAGAGGAATCGAGCGATTTATTATTGCCAGAGCTAGGTAAAGAAATCGTTGCGGTTGAAGCAAGCGATACGATTGCTGGAGATGAAGATTCAGCCAAGAAAGATGAAGAGAAAGAAAAGTCAAAAGAACAAGACAAGAAAAAAGAAGATGATAAAGATAAAAAGGCGCCAGCTAAGCCAGACACTTTTTCAATTCCTAAGCAATATAAAGAAAAGCAAGCTAGTGCTGATCATAAGCCAAAATCAATTTATGATACAGAAGAATATCATCGATCGCTTGCAACCGCAGCGGCAAAAAAGAAGAAAAATAACAAATGGTGGGTGTGGGTACTTGTTATCCTTGGGTTACTTATTCTTGGTGTTGGTCTAGGCGCTGGCGCTTATTTCTTGGTTGGAATTTAAAACCACAACAGTTTTGCTTTCATATTTTTAGTATAATTTTTAGTAATGAATAGATTATTAGAAGGCCTTAACAAGGCACAGACGGAGGCTGTGCAACACACCGACGGACCGTTGTTAATTTTGGCAGGCGCTGGATCGGGCAAAACTAAAGCATTAACCCACAGAATTGCATATCTTACTTCAGAAAATGATATATTGCCACAGCAAATTTTGGCAGTAACGTTTACCAATAAAGCTGCAAAAGAAATGCGCGAAAGGCTTGGTCAACTGACTGGCCAAGACGGAAGTAATCGTTTTTTTATGCCCTGGATGGGTACGTTTCATTCGATCTGCGTGCGGCTTTTGCGACAAGACGGTGAAAACGCAGGCATTCCTAAGAATTTTATTATTTTTGACGAAGTAGATCGACTTGGTGTTATTAAGCAAGCAATGAAGCAGCTCAACATCAGCGAAAAGCAGTTTAACCCACGAAGTATGAGCGCGATAATTGGCGGCGCAAAAAATGATCTTGTGTCATCATCAGAATTTGCTTCAAGAGCAAAGCTCCCAGCTGAAAAAGTAGCAGCAGATATCTTTCCTCGTTATGAACGAATAAAAAAAGCAGCCGGTGCGCTTGATTTTGATGATTTAATTGTTGAAACAGTGCGCCTGCTAAGTGAAGTTCCGGCGATTCGTCAAAAGTGGCAAACGCAGTTTCAATATATTTTAATAGACGAATATCAAGACACGAATGCAGCGCAATATAAGCTTGTGAAGTTGCTTGTTAATGAAAAGAAGAATATTTGCGTAGTGGGCGATGATTGGCAGTCAATTTACAGTTGGCGAGGAGCAGATTTTACGAATATTTTAAACTTTGAACGTGATTTCCCTGGCACTAAAGTTGTAAAGCTTGAGCAAAACTATCGTTCAACAAAATATATTCTTGATGCAGCAAATAAGGTAATCAGCAAAAATATTCAACGATCAGATAAAAAAATTTGGACGGCAATTGATGGTGGTACGCCCGTACAAGTGAGCCATGTTTCTAGCGAAATGCACGAAGCAGAAACTGTAATAACCAGAATTTCAAGTGCGGTTAGTATGAAAGCAAGAAGATATAGAGATCACGCGATTCTCTATCGCACCAACGCGCAGAGCCGTGCACTAGAAGAAACGTTCATTCGCTATGGTATTCCGTATCGCATTGTTGGCGGTATGCGTTTTTATGATCGTAAAGAAATTAAAGATATTATTGCGTATCTTCGCTTGATTTATCAATCGGCAGACAGAGCAAGTTTTTTAAGGATTGTTAATGTTCCGACTCGTGGTCTTGGTGCAACTTCAGTTGAAAAATTTTTATTGTGGCAAGAAACAACCGGGAAAGATATTGTTTCAAGTTTGAGTATGGCTGAAGAGTGCACCGGTTTAACCCCACGGGCAAAACAGGCTTTCTTTGCTCTTGGCGAAGCTTTGCAAAAGTTGCAACCAGAAATAGAAAGTACGCCGCTTCCTGAATTTATTGAGCTTGTGATAAAAAGATTTGATTATCTTGATTTTCTTGATGATGGCTCGCCGCAGGCAGAAGATCGCCAAGAGAACGTGAAAGAACTTATAAGCGTTGCCAAAGAGTATGCCGATCTTGGGCTACAGGGCTTTTTAGAAGAAGTAGCGCTTATTTCTGATTTGGATAAATTAAGCGAAACCGCTGATGCCGTTACCTTGATGACACTACATGCTGCAAAAGGTTTAGAGTTCCCAGTGGTGTTTATGGTTGGTATGGAAGAAAGTATTTTCCCGATGAGCAAGGCGCTTTACGACACCAATGAAATGGAAGAAGAACGGCGACTCTGCTATGTTGGGATGACACGTGCAAGAGAAGAGCTACATCTTGTAAGCGCAAACTCTCGGCTTATTTATGGCTCAAGGCAATACAATTCTCCCTCTCGTTTTCTTAGTGATCTTGATGATAAAGCTGCTGTGGCGCCAGCTATTTCTCAGAGTATGGCAGATTTAAACGAACCACGTTTTGTGCCAGATGAAGTTGAGATTGAGGTTGGAGACAGCGTAAAGCATAAAATTTTTGGAACAGGAAGAGTTGTTTCACTTGAAGGAACAACAGTTGGTGTTGCTTTTTCTTCTGGAAAAGTCAAAAAACTAAACGTTGCGTTTGCGCCGCTAGAGAAAATATAATAAGAAAATTATGAGAAACCTCTATATCTTTTTAGGTCGCTTTATTGCTACTATTGGCTACCCTGTATTTTTAGCTTATTTTCGTCTTTACCCTACTCGGAGAGTCAGGGTGTTGGTACTTGATGAAAAAAACAGAGTAGTTTTGCTGCGAGGTTGGCTGGGATTTCAAAAATGGACGCTACCAGGTGGTGGATGCAAATCAGGCGAGTCTGATCAAGAAGCAGCCGCAAGAGAACTGCGTGAAGAAACGGGTATAAAAGTTGCGCCAGGTGATTTAAAACCTCTCGAAGAGTGCAAAGATCCTGACCTTGGGCATCCAGCACCACTATTGTTAGTAAAAATAGCAAACTGCTCGCTTCATCCTCCGAAAGGGCGTGCTGCACTTGAAATTATTGAGCGCGATTGGTGGAGCCAAGATGATTTGCCAGAACGTCGTTCACCTCTGGTAGATAGAGCACTGACGCACTTGCGCTTAGGGGTGAAATAAAGTATACTTATTTTTATGCAGTATGCGGTGGGTAACCTGCAAACTGATATTAGAATTCATGGAAAGATTTATTGCAAAATATAGCGCTCATCCCCGAGTGTTAAGTATTTTGGGCGGAATAGTAGTTATGGCCGCTATTTTAACAAGCTCTTTTTTTGTTGCAGGTGCTAATGATGGTAGAGTTCTAACTATTTACGACCACGGCGAAGAACAAACTATTGTTACAAAAGAGAAAACAATTGGCAAAGCACTAGAGCAAGCAGATGTGCAGCTCGATAAACTTGATAACGTTGAGCCAGCTAGAGACACAGAATTAATTGCCGACAACTATAAGGTGAATGTTTATCGCGCAAGACCAGTCATGATTATTGACGGCTCTAAGCGTACTCGCGTCATGACATCTCATCAGAGTCCACAACAGATTGCTAAACAGGCTAACATAACCCTGTACGACGAAGATAAAGCCGAGTTGAAGCGAGTGGACGATATGCTTTCAGATGGCGGAGCCGGACTAAAGATGGAGATAAAACGTGCAACGCCATTCACTCTTGTTTTTTATGGTAAACAATCAATTGCTCGCACTCATGCAAAAACAGTAGCTGGCATTTTGAAAGAGAAGAATATTAAGCTTGGCAAGAAAGATGGTATGTCACTTCCTGCGAATACTCCGGTAAAACAAGGAATGAAGCTTGAAATTTGGCGCAATGGCAAACAAACTGTTACGCAAGAAGAAGAAATTGCTTTTCCTATTGAGCAAGTTCAAGATATGGACAGAGAAGTTGGCTACAAAGAAGTAAAGACTCCTGGCGAAGCTGGCAAGAAGACCGTGACGTATGAAGTTGAAATGCGCAATGGTAAAGAAATATCACGCAAAGAAATTAAAAGTATCGTAACGAAACAGCCAAAGAAACAGATAGTGATTGTGGGTGGAAAAGCAAGCTTCAACGGTGGATTTGCTGAAGCGTTAGCGCAGCTACGGTCGTGCGAAGGCAGCTACACATCAAACACAGGAAATGGCTATTATGGAGCATATCAATTTGACATAGGCACTTGGGGCGGATATGGCGGCTACCCTCATGCTGCAGCTGCGCCACCATCGGTGCAGGACCAAAAAGCATGGGAGACATATCAACGTCGCGGTTGGCAGCCGTGGCCAAGCTGTGGCGCAAGTCTCCCTGACATTTTCCGTTAAGTTCGGAGTCTTGATGTCTAGCATAAAACCGAACAAAAATTTAGGGCAGCATTGGCTCAAAGATGAGCAAGTGCTAAACCATATAACAGATTGCGCAGACGTTTCTCATAAAGACACTGTGCTTGAAATTGGTCCTGGCCTTGGAACGCTAACGAGTGCTTTAGCTCAAAAAGCAGACAAGGTAATTGCGGTTGAATTTGACCAAATACTTGCAGGTAAATTGCAGAAAAGTTTTATTAATTCAAAAAAAGTAGCGATTGTTCAATCAGACATTTTAGACTTCGATCTTTCGAAACTTCCAAAAGGCTATAAAGTTGTGGCGAACGTACCGTACTACATTACGGCAAAAATAGTTCACCTTTTAACCACGGCTGTTAATCCTCCTGGCAAGATAGCTTTGCTTGTGCAAAAAGAAGTCGCCGAGCGTTTAGCGGCCAAGCCAGGTAACCTAAGTATTTTAGGCGTTAGCGCACAGTATTATGCCGAGGTAAGTTTGGGCGATGTTGTGCCGGCAGAATTCTTTACACCGCCGCCAAAAGTTGATTCGCAGGTGGTGATTTTAAAGACGAGAGAGCAAGTATTATTTAAAGATATTGATGAGAAGACTTTTTTTAGAGTTGTTAAGGCTGGGTTTTCAGCAAAACGAAAAAAGCTAAGATCAAGCTTAAGCGCAGGATTGAATATTAGTAAAGAGGATGCTGAAAAGCTATTGGGGCAGGCAGATATAAACCCAGATCTCCGCGCCGAAGCACTAAGCCTTGAACAATGGGCAGAGATTAGTCGTATAATAAAAGCATGATAAAAGTTGATCAGCCAACTATATTTAAAGGAAAAATTATTGCCGCTGTTTCTTCAAAAAAAGATGGTGCAATGAAAGTTTCTGGTGCGCCAAAAGAAAGACACCAGCAAATTCACCAAAATAGAGAACATTTTTTAAAGCAAAATAACATTACTCCAGACCAAACGGCGCTTGTGAGAATGACGTACGACTCAGATAGTTTTGCTCGATACGATGTGATCGATAAGGTTGTATCTGAAAATGGCAATATTGATAATCATCATCCACATGATGGACTTGTAACTTGCCAAAAAAATATTGCGCTCTTTTTGCCCATTGCAGATTGCATAGGCACTATTTTATATGACCCCAAAAAACAAGTTTTAATGGTCTCTCATTTAGGAAGACATAACTTAGAGCAATTTGGCGCCAAACAAAGTGTTGAATATATGGTGCAAAAATTTGATGTAAACCCAAAAGATATTTTAGTATGGATGAGTCCTGCCGCTGGGAAAGAAAACTATCCGCTATATGCTTTTGACCATAAGAGTTTGCATGAAGTTTCGCTAGAGCAGTTTCAAGAAGCCGGCATTTTAAAAGAAAACATTGAAAGCTCTCGAATAGATACGACAAAAAGTGATGACTATCACTCGTTTAGCCAGTTTTTAAAAGGCAATAAGAACGAAGAAGAGTTTGGTCGTTTTGCAGTTGTGGCAATGATGCCTGCTTAAACTGTTTTAATCTGATACACTAAAAGGAAGACTATGGGTAAAAAATTATATATTACGACCGCTATTCCGTATGTAAACGCAAAGCCGCATATTGGCAATGCACTTGATTATTTAATTGCTGATATTTGGGCTCGTTATCAACGGCAAAATGGCAATGAAGTTCGCTTTCAAACTGGCACAGACGAGCATGGTAACAAGATCGCCCTAAAGGCTGAAGAAGTGAAGAAAACGCCGCAAGCATATGTTGATGAAATGTATGGTAACTTTCAATCACTTATTAAATTACTAAATATTGATGCAACAGACTTTATTCGTACCAGTGATCCAAACCATATGAAGCGCGTGCAAATGATTTGGGAAAAACTAAAGCCATATATTTATAAAGGCAAGTACGAAGGTTGGTATTGTACTGGCTGCGAAGCATTTGTAACTGATAAAGAAGCAGGCGAAAATAATGGCATCTGCCCAGACCACAACAAGCCATACGAGCGCCTAAGCGAAGAAAACTATTACTTTAAAATGAGCGCTTTTGGCGATAAAATCCGCGAACAGCTCGATAGCGGAAAATTTCAGATATATCCTGAATTTCGCAAGAAAGAATTTTTAAACTTACTTGATAGCGGATTACGAGACGTTAGCATTTCGCGACCAAAAAAACATTTAAGTTGGGGCGTTTCTGTTCCTGGGGATGAAAGCCAGGTTATGTATGTATGGGTTGATGCCTTGCCAAATTATATTACCGTGCTTGGCTATCCAGACACCGAACTTTGGAAAGATTTCTGGCCGGCTGATGTGCAAGTAATCGGTAAAGATATTTTGCGATTTCATGCGGCAATTTGGCCAGCAATTTTGTTAGCACTCGAACTTCCTTTACCGAAAAAATTACTTGTTCACGGGCATATCGATAGCGGAGGCGTAAAGATGAGTAAGTCAGTTGGCAATGTTGTTGGTCCTGAAGAAATTGTGAATGAATATGGCATCGATGCGTTTCGCTACTTTTTCTCTCGGCATATTCCAACACTTGATGATGGTGATTTTACCTGGGAAAAATTTGAAAATGCGTATAACAACGAGCTCGGGAATGAACTCGGAAATCTTGTGCAGCGAGTTGCGAGCATGGTTACTCGCTATCAAGATGGCGTGATTGGCGACTTACCGCAGCCAGAACACGATACGCAAATTTATCATGAGCATATGAATGCGCTGCATTTTAATAAAGCATTCGATGAAGTTTGGACGACAGTGAGATCTTTAAATAGCTATATCGAGCGTGTAAAGCCATGGGAAGTTGCGGCGCAGCGCGGTAAAGATGCCGATGCAGAAGAGCACTTAAGTGAGATACTAGCGTATGCTGCTGGTAACTTGCTGCAAATTGCAGATCTCATTACGCCATTTTTGCCGCACACAGCGCAAACAATTAAAGATACATTCGAAACAGGCGTTGTAAAAACACCAAGCAGTGTTTTGTTCCCTAAAATCCATAACCACACTGAAGCCCCAGCTAGGAAGTAAGATGCGTTTTACTGATACGCATTGTCATATCCATCAAGACGATTATCCGCTTGATGTGCAAGAAGTTTTAAATCGTGCTGAAGAGAAAGGTGTAAAACGATTTATCTGTGTTGGTGTCGATGAAAAAAGCTCAAAAGAAGCAATCAATTTTGCGGCTAATCATAAAAACGCCTGGGCGAGCGTAGGCGTTCATCCACACGAAGCTCAATATGGCATCGGGGGCATTAAAGAGCTGATAGAGCAGCCAAAAGTTATTGCTATTGGCGAGTGCGGGCTAGATTATTTTTATACGCATAGTTCCAAAAGTGACCAAATAAAAGTGCTCGAACAGCAAATTGATTTAGCGATTTCGCATAATCTTCCACTTATTTTTCATGTCAGAGAAGCCTTCGATGATTTTTGGCCAGTATTAAATAATTTTAAAAACGCCAGGGGTGTTCTCCATAGCTTTACTGGAAAAATGAAAGATATGGAAGAAGGCGTAAAAAGAGATTTATTTTTTGGCATAAACGGCATTAGCACTTTTACAAAAGATAAAGCGCAGCAAGAAATGTTTGCCGCTATGCCGCTTGAAAAAATTATATTGGAAACTGATGCACCGTTTTTAACGCCAGCACCGCATCGTGGCAAAAAAAACGAACCAGCCTTTACGCTGCTTGTTGCGCAGCATCTTGCAAAATCTCGTGACATCACCTTGGAAGAACTTTCTGAAATAACAGAAAAGAACACCAGTGCACTTTTTAGCATGTGAAAAAACAGATTGAAAATGGTATAATATAATTTCCTGTTATGGATAGAGACACGATATATTTTGATTATGCCGCAGCCACCCCGCTTGATAAGCGGGTGTTTGCTGCTATGCAGTCATATTTTAAAGAAAAGTTTTTTAATCCGTCGAGTCCGTATCTGCCTGCAAAAGAAGTAAGAGATGATTTAGAACAGGCAAGAGCGGCGATAGCAAGACATATTGGCGCTAAGCCTGGCGAAATTATTTTAACCGCTGGAGCAACAGAGTCGATCAATATGGCATTTCACGGTGTGCTACAAAAAGAAGATCATGTCGTAAGCTCGCAAATTGAGCATCCTGCTGTGCTTGAAACAGCAAAGCAATATTCTTATACGCTTGTTCAGCCAGATGAAAAAGGCATCATTACTGCTCATTCAGTGCAAGACGCAATAACACCAAAAACCAAGCTTGTGAGTATTGTGCTAGCTGATAGTGAGCTTGGTAATGTGCAGCAACTAAAAGAAATTGCACAAGTGATTAAAACAGAACGAGGAGATCGCCTAGCTAAAAATAATCAAACGCCACTTTATTTTCATACCGATGCATCACAGGGCGCTGGATTTTTAAATATCAACGTTGCTCGACTAGGTGTTGATTTACTCACGCTTAATGCTGCAAAAATATATGGCCCAAAACAAGCCGGTCTTTTGTGGGCAGCAAGTAACATTGCGCTACAACCTTTTATTTTTGGTGGTGGTCAAGAACGAAACCTTCGCTCTGGAACAGAAAATGTTGCAGCCGCTGTTGGTTTTGCTACGGCACTTGAAATAGCGGCAAGCAAAAGAAAAAGTGAGTTTGAAAGAATCGAAACATTGCGTAACCTTTTGCAGAAAAAGCTTGAGGAAGCTTTTAGCGATATTGTTATTTCTGGTCATAAAAAGCGTCGTTTACCAAATTTTTTGCACGTTGCATGGTCTGGTGTTGATGCAGAAAGAGTTCTCTTTTTGCTTGAAGCAGAGAACGTGCTTGTTGCAACCGGTTCAGCCTGTGCTGCAAATAGCGGAACGCGCTCGCATATTTTAGAAGCTATTGGAATGGATGCAAAAACGGCAGATGGAAGCTTGCGGTTAACGCTTGGAAAAGAGACAACCGAAGACCAAATTCTAAAAGGCGCCGAGGTAATAATCGCAGCAGTGAAAAAGGAGCAGCGCTAATGTGGTGGAAGTGGACTGGCGCTATTGTACTTGTTTTTGTTATGACAATTGGTTTTATAGTGCCAGCATATCTTGGCCCGAATGATTTGGCTGGCTGTGATAAAAAGCCAACTGGCAGCAGTCTAAAAGAGCATTGTCACAAGGCAGATGCAATTGTTGCCGTAAGTGGCGGCGACACGCCAGCTCGCGCTGCTGGGGCAATTGAGCTCTATCAAAATGGCTGGGCTCCGTTAATTATTTTCTCTGGTGCGGCGCAAGATCAATCCGGGCCGAGTAATGCTCTAGCGATGCAGCGTCAGGCAATTGAAGCCGGTGTTCCAGAAAGCTCGATTATCATTGAAGAAGATTCTCGGACAACTGCTGAAAATGCTGAAAAAACGCGCAACTTACTGAAGCAGAAAAATATTCAAAAGGTAATTTTAGTGACTTCTGCATATCATCAACGTCGCGCAAGTTTGGAGTTTCAAAAACGAGCTGGTAGCGAACTGAAGGTTACAAACCATCCAGTTACAACAGATAAGCAGTGGTCAAATTTTTGGTGGGCAACGCCAAGTGGTTGGTGGTTGGGCGCCGGAGAGCTTGTTAAGATTGCCATTTTTTATTCTGGAGGAAGCCATTAGTGAGTAAGGTGTATGTTGGCATGAGCGGGGGCGTAGACAGCAGCGTAACAGCTGCGCTTTTAAAAGAACGAGGCTACGACGTTACTGGTGTTTATATGAAAAACTGGACGCAAGATTTACCAGGAATGAAATGTCCATGGGCAGACGATTTGGCGGATGCAAAACGTGTTGCAGTGCAGCTCGATATTCCGTTTAAAGTGTTTGATTTTCAAAAGGAATACAAACAAAAAGTGGTAGATTATATGATTGAGGAATATAAAGCAGGACGTACGCCAAATCCTGATATTATGTGTAATCAAGAAGTGAAGTTTAAGTTGTTTCTTGAGGCTGCGCTAGAAGACGGTGCAGATATGATTGCGACGGGTCACTATGCGAGTACAAAAAATGGTGAACTGCTGATGGCGAAAGACGAAAATAAAGATCAAACTTATTTTCTTTACCGGGCAACAGGCGAGGCGCTAGAAAAAACACTTTTTCCACTTGGGGAATTTAAAAAACCTGAAGTACGCAAAATGGCCGAAGAGCGAGGGCTTATTACTGCAAAGAAAAAAGATTCCCAGGGAATTTGTTTTGTTGGCAAGGTAGGGATTCGTGATTTTTTGCAGCAATATGTTGAAGCAAAGTCAGGGAAGATTATTGATAAAACGAGTGGCAAAACACTTGGTGTGCACGACGGAGCAATATTTTACACGATTGGTCAGCGTCATGGCTTAGATGTTGGCGGCGGTCTACCATATTATGTGGTCGGAAAAAATATGAAAAAGAATGAAGTGTATGTCACCACTGATTTAAATGATGAAACGTTGTGGCGAAAAGAGCTAAAACTAACAAATATTCACTGGATAAATAACGAGCCAGAGTTTACAAGATCATACCAGGTCCGTTTGCGCCACAGGGCAAAATTAATTAATGCAACCCTAAGAAAAGAGGGTAAGCAGCTATTTGCTGAGCTAAAAGACCCAGAACGTGCAATCACTGCCGGCCAATCTGCTGTTATCTACGACGACACAACAGTAGTCGGCGGTGGCATTGTGTATTGACAAAATAGCAAATATTATGCTATAATAAAAAAATGAATGAACGACTATCCTCAAAAGTAGAGAGAGACGATCCAAAAATTCTTAGTCGAACTGTCGCACAGAGCATCTTGTCGCGTGAGGGTGTTATGCATCCAGATCAAGTGAAGGTACTAGGGGCGCAGAATGAATATCTAAAAGAGGATGTTACGGGTGTGCTCACGAGAAAAGGTTTGAGGCTTGAGTTGAAAAAGCGTCTTGATAAAGAACCGGTTAAAGAGGCCTCGTTTGTTGCAATAGACCTAAAAAGCCTAAAGTGGGTTAATGATACCTTCACCCATAAAAAAGGCGGTGATGTATTCTTAAAAGGCGTAGCTGAAAAGCTAAAAGAAGTTTTTCCTGACAGAGAAGACCCTCCAATTATTGGTCGGATAGGCGGTGATGAGTTTGTTATTTTTGTGCCTCATGCAAGTGATGAGGAAAAAGAAATACTAGCAGGCTATATGAGCTTTCTGTTTGATGATAGCGAAGATGATAACGATGGGTGCTGGATACCCATCAGTGATACGGTAGAGATTCGTGCAAGAGGCAGGTATGAGATTGAACATATCAGTAATGGAAGATTAACAATGGAAGTCATAGCGGCAGCATATGAGTTGACCGATGAAAAACTAACAGCTGCTGCTGAAATTGAAAAAGATCGTGGAAAACCTTCGCCAATTAGAATTAGAGAGCCTCGCTAACATCTGTTTTATACTGTAAAATATAGTTAAATATGAATACACAAGAAATCAGAAAAGCGTATTTAGAATTTTACGCTAAAAAACAGCATGCAATTATTCCGCGCGCGCAGCTGGTACCGCAGAATGATCCAACCACGCTTTTTACCGGCAGTGGTATGCAGCCGCTTCTCCCCTATCTTTTGGGCGAAGAGCACCCTGATGGTGTTCGTTTGGTAAATAGCCAAACGTGTCTTCGTGCGCAAGATATTGAAGAAGTTGGCGATAACAGCCACACGACTTTTTTTGAAATGCTTGGCAATTGGAGCCTGGGTGACTATTTTAAAGAACAGCAAATTCGCTGGTTCTTTGAGTTTTTAACTGACGTTGTTGGTTTGGATCCTGAAAAGATTTATGTTACCTGCTTTATTGGCGATAAAAAATACGGAATTGAGCGCGATGATGAAGCGGCTGAGATTTGGCAAAAAGTTTTTAAAGAAAAAGGCATTGAGGCTGCAATTGCTGAAGTTGGCTCGCAAGAAGATGGAAACAAACGCGGTGTGAAGTCTGGCGAGCGTATTTTCTTTTATGATGATGGCGAAAACTGGTGGAGCCGAGGTGGTGGATTAGACAAAACGCCAATCGGTGATCCATGCGGTCCAGACAGCGAAGTGTTTTATGATTTTGGTGAGCAGAATCACGATGCAATATTTGGCAAAGCGCACCCTGCAAGCGATTCTGGTCGTTTTATGGAAATTGGTAATCAAGTTTTTATGCAATATAAGCGCACAGACAAAGGTTTTGAACCACTTGAGAAGAAAAATGTAGATTTTGGCGGCGGCTTAGAGCGAATTGCAGCAGCAAAACTTGATAGCCCAGATGTGTTTAAAATTAGCCTACTTTTGCCAATTATTGAAAAGATTGAAGAGCTTTCTGGCAAGAGTTATGAAAGTAACGCAGCGAGTATGCGTGTTATTGCAGATCATTTGCGCGCAGCTTCATTTTTGGCAGTTGATGGCGTAGCACCAAGCAATAAAGAACAGGGTTATGTGTCTCGGCGGTTGCTTCGTCGGGCGATTCGTTTTGCCTTGGAGCTTGGTATCGAGCAAAATTTTATGCAAGAAATTGTGCCAATAATCGCTGATATTTATCACGAAGATTATCCTGAAGTTGCAAAAAGTCGTGAAAAGGTAATTGAGATGTTAATAAAAGAAGAGAAAATATTTCGACAGACGCTTCGAAAAGGTTTACAGCAACTACAAAGACTTTCCAGCGACGGTTTAACTGGCGAAGAGATTTTTAGGCTATATGATACTTTTGGTTTCCCTGTTGAACTTTCAAAAGAAGAGGCGTTTAAGCGAGATATTAAAATTGCAAAAGATACCGATGAGGTGTTTTCTCGACTTATGAAAGAACAGAGAGAGCGTAGCCAAACAGCGAGTAAAGGTGCTTTTAAAGGTGGCCTAGCTGACCATTCAAATGAAACAATTAAGCTGCACACCGCAACGCACTTGATGTATCAAGCATTGAAAGATGTTTTGGGTAGCCATATTGTGCAGCGTGGCAGCAACATCACGCCAGAAAGACTCCGTTTTGACTTTTCTCAACCAGAAAAAGTGCCACGCGAGAAGTTGGATGAAGTCGAGAGAATTGTAAATGAAAAGATTGAAGAAGATTTGCCTGTGTCTTGGGAAGAAGAGAATACCCAAGAAGCTCTGAAAAATGGTGCGAGCGGAGCGTTTGGTGATAAATATGGCGAAACAGTGAAAGTCTATACGATTGGAAGCAAAGAAGAATCGTTTAGCCGTGAAATTTGTGGTGGTCCGCATGTTGAGCATACTGGAGTTTTGGCTGAAGGTGGCAAGAAGTTTAAAATCAAAAAAGAAGAAGCCTCAAGTGCCGGCGTGCGACGCATAAAAGCGACTTTAAGATAAAGACTGCTATCTAGAAATGAGTAAAAAACGATCAGGCCAAAAAACAGGAAAAGAGCGAGGCACAAAGCCTGATACTCATGAAGCATTAAAGCAAGCCGAAGATAATGCTCGGCAGTTTGATGCTCTGTGGGAGACGATGAAGAGTGAGAAAGATACGATTATCATCAAATTACTTGTATCAGCGAATAAGGAAACGGCGGTATTTGCGGAGATGCTAAAAACCGATGGGCGCTATGTAGTATTTTTTGAAGCTCCTCAAGACGAATTGAAGTCAGCGCATACTGAGCTTTTAGGATTACTTAGCTGCATTGGTGAGATTGATGCGAGAGATACTGATTCAGCGTCTGGCTGCGCCCAAGGCCTTAATATGATCAAGGAGGCCGCAGAGAATCCAGAGCTTAATCCAGAGTTGGCGCAAAAGTTTGCCGAAGTAGGAGAGAAAACTCCAAGCACAGCTTAGTAGTGTTTCGAGTAATTATGCCAAAGCCTGGCGCTTGCCATGTCGGCAAGGTGGCAGAGCGTGGCAAGCTCGTTCATAGTGCGGCTATTTGGCGAATAATCTTTGTCGCGTACTCCTTCAACATACTTCAGTGCATGCCAATGCTTTTCTTTGAGAGGTAGGCCGTATTCTTTTATAAGTTTTTCTCTAAACTGTTGACGGGCTTTTTTATTTTTTAGTTCAGAATTTTTAATTATCAGCTCGCCTTTCTCATAGGTATACATAAATGGCTTTTCAATGTCATGGAGAAAAAGAACAAGCAAGGCGTCGGGCAAATGGAGCGCGGGCTGTCTTTCAGGGAAGATATTGTAAATCCCCTTAGCAATTTGAAACGTCTCGGCGATGTGATCAAGATAACCACCTGACCATGCTTGATGATTTTTTCTAGAGCCGGGTGCAGAATTAAATGCTTCGAGGTGATTTTCAAGGATTTTTAGACATCCCTTAGAGTAGGGCGAGCCAAATATTTTTATGCCGTTTTTTACTATCTCTAAAGAACTGCTCATGCTTTTATTGTAATATACCTTTGCCACCGAGAGTATATCTGATATATAATTAAGCAATAACGCCTATGGTATTTGGAAAACTAAAAAATAAGACAAGTAACAGTGAAGCCGGCGGCAACCATGTGGTTGCGCTTGATATTGGTACTGAGTTTGTAAAAGTGCTCATTGCCAAAATTGATGGTGACGACATGAAAATTATTGGCACTGGTCGTTGTCGGCAAGAAGTAAGTGATATGCATGCTGGCGCGATTGCAGATATTGGTGCAGTGGTGCGAAATTGTGAAGAGGCGCTTGCCGAGGCCGAAGAAGAGGCTCGCGTTCAAGCTGAAAAAGTGGTGATTGGTATTGCCGGCGAACTAGTGAAAGGCTTTACGAACACCATTAAATACAAACGCCCGCACCCTGATCGTGCACTAGATATTAATGAGATGGAATTCATTATTAAAAAAGTGCAAGAGCGCGCGCAAGAAAAAGCCCAAAAACAAGTTGCCTGGGAAACAGGCAATGAGGACGCTGAAGTTCGGCTGGTAAATAGTGCGATTGTGAGCATCCATATCGACGGTTATAAAGTAAGTAACCCAATTGGCTTTCAGGGTAAAGATGTCACAATTCAGATTTATACTGCTTTTGCGCCGATGGTACATATTGGCGCTTTGGAACGCACTGCGAGTGAATTAGATTTAGATCTTGTAGCTGTTGCCGCTGAGCCATTTGCGGTGAGTCGTAGTGTGCTTGGCACAGACGCGAGTAGCAACTTCACAGCGATCCTAACAGATATTGGCGGTGGTTCAACAGATATTGCCGTAGTGAATGATGGTGGTGTTGAAGGCACAAAAATGTTTGGTATTGGCGGGCGTAGCTTTACGCGAACCATTGCTTCCGATATGAACTTAACGTATATTGATGCGGAAAAGCTGAAAGTGAATATTGATAACGCAAATATTAAAGAATCGGTTGCCGAGCAGGTTGATGCAGCAATAGATAAAACGCTTGAAGTGTGGCTGAACGGTGTTGAAATGGCGTTAAGCGAATTTAATTCAGTTGACCATTTGCCAAATCGGATATTACTTTGTGGCGGTGGCGCTAGCTTAGGAAAATTAGTGAAAGCAATGAGTAAGGAAGATTGGTATAAAGAGCTGCCATTTACAAAGAGACCAACAGTGCAGCTAATCGACCCGACCTCTGTTGTTGGTATTAAGGATGCAACAAACCAAGTGAATGACCACACCTTTATTACGGCGATGGGACTCTTGAGGGTTGGTCATGATACTATGGTAGGCGGTAGTGAAGCTGATACAGTAAAGGATAAATTGAATCGAATTCTACGCATATGAAAAAAGACGTTATTTATATTGATACCGAAGATGACATAACCTCGATTGTTGGCAAGGTAAAAGCTGCACAGCATAAAGTTGTTGCACTTGTGCCGCCGAAAAGAACGGGTGCTTTGCAAAGCGCGGTTAATCTAAAATTGCTACAAAAAGCAGCAAAAGCTGCAGATAAGCAAGCGGTTTTAGTCACAAACGATAAATCTTTAAAAACGCTTGCTGCTGGTGTAAAAGTTCCTGTTGCAAAAAACTTACAGTCTCAGCCTGAGATTTTAGCTGCTGATAAGGCGCCAATACTTAACGGTGAAGATGACGTTATTAATGGCGAAGATCTTTCTGTTGGCGAGCTTTCTAAAACAGCGCCAAAAAAGGCAGAAGATGAAGACACAATAGAGCTTCCGAAGTCGCTTGATGAAGACCCAGCTGGAAAGACAGCCGGTAAAGCTAAAAATGCAAAAAAGGGCAAGAAAAACCCAATCCCAAATTTTAATGATTTTCGTAAGAAAATCTTCTTAATTGCAGGCGGTGTTTTATTGTTGGCGCTGTTTTTGGTGTGGGCAATCTTTTTTGCCCCTCGTGCAACAGTTAATATTACTGCAAAAACGAATCCTGTAAGCGTTGATATTCCTGTAACACTACAACCAAATGGTTCAACAGACGTAAAAAATGGTGTTATCCGTCCCGAGGTTGCTCAGCTTAAAAAATCAAATTCAGTTGATTTTACAGCAACTGGTAAAAAAGAAGTTGGCGAAAAAGCTACTGGTACGATGTCGCTTAGCAACAGTTATACCACTAGCCCTATCTCAATTGCGGCTGGCACGGCATTCAATTCCTCTAGTGGCCTAGTATTCTATAGTAACTCTACAGTAACGGTTCCTGGATATACAGATCCAGGTGGTGGCAAGGTACCTGGAAAAGCCACCGTTGGTGTGACGGCTAGCGCAATTGGTTCGCAATATAATATTGGCTCGCAGTCATATTCAAGCGCTGCTGGTGGAGTAAGCGCTACTGGCAGTCGCATGTCTGGCGGTTCAAGTAAAACAATCACAGTCGTCACGAGCGAAGATGTACAAAAGGCAACGCAGCAACTGACAGAGCAAGACGAAGGTGCTGCCCGTAAAGAACTAAAGGGTGAATTTGATACAAAAACGATGACAATTATTAACGAGAGCTTCAAGGCTAATGCCGGCAATCCAACTGCAACACCAGGGGTAGGATCAGAGGCTACAAAGGGGCAAGTGACTGCCGAAACTACATATACGCAAATGGCGATCTTAAACCAGGATCTTGACGGGGTTTTAAATGACTATTTGAAAGAACAGGCGAAGAAAGAAAAAGATCAACGAGTATATGACAATGGGGCTAAAGAAGTGCGCTTTACAAACTTTGATACAGCACCTGGCGGTACGAGCACTGTTCGAATTAGTACAACTGGATATATTGGACCAAAGATTGACGATAAGAATCTTGCAAAACAGCTTGAAGGCTTAAATTACGGTGATATTCAGAAGAGGATAGAGTCGATTGAGGGTGTAGAAGATGTAGACACGAAATTCTGGCCGTTTTGGGTAAACAAGGCGCCAGCAGCAGATAAAATTACCATAAAGTTTACCGTTAGTGATAAGGATGATTCCAACTAACCCAGACTCAATCATTGCTTTAGACGTTGGCGAAAAACGAATTGGGGTGGCGCATGCAGATACGACAGTGCGCGTGCCGGTTGTGCACTCAACGATAGAAGTAAATGGACTCGAGATCGAGCGTATTCGCCAAATTGTGGCAGAGCTTCAGCCAATGAGAATTGTTGTAGGATATCCTCGCAATCAGCGCGGCGAGCCAACAGCGCAAACTAAAGAGGTGAAAAAGTTTGCACATCAGTTGCATGAACTGCAAATTCCTATTGTGTATCAAGATGAATCACTTACCTCTGTACTCGCTGAAAAATATCTAAAAGCTCAAAAAAAGCCATATACAAAGGCAGACATTGATGGGCAGGCTGCGGCAATTATCTTAGGCGACTATCTTGAGGAGCATTTTTATGGACATTAAGCCGAGGAAGCAGCCAGTTAAGAAAAAGCATGTAGAAAAGCAAGTTTCTGAACAGTCGGAGGAGAAAGAAAGCGCGGTTGATCAGGGGCTTCCAACACTAAAAAAGAAAAAGAAAAGCCGACTAAAGTGGGTTTTATTGAGTATTTTATTTGTCGTTATTGCAGGAATAATGGCGCTATACGCTACTTATCAACAGCTACTTTTACCTAAAAGTACCTCTGGCGAGGAGAAAATGAGAATAGTTGTTTCTCCCGGCGAAAATTCGGCAACTATTGGAGACATGCTTGAAAAAAGAAAAGTAATTAAAAGTAGTTTTGCTTTTCAGGTGTATGCTCAACTAAGTGGTGCAAAACATCAATTACAGGCGGGTACTTATATCCTTTCTCCGGCAGATTCAACGCAGCAAATTACCGAGCAATTAAAAAAAGGTAAAACAGATGTTTTTAATGTAACAATTTACCCCGGTCAAACAATAAAAGAAATAGCGAAGTCTCTTAAAAAACAGGGATTTACGAAAAAAGAAGTCGATGAGGCACTTTCTGCAAAATACGACCACCCGCTTCTTAAAAATAAGCCAGAGGGTGCATCGCTAGAAGGCTATATTTTTCCAGAGACATATCAATTAGAGGGCACAGATACGCTACAATCACTTATTACTCGCTCCATGGATGAGCTGTATGCAAATATTCAAGAAAATGACTTAGTGAATAAGCTAAAGAAACAAGGTTTAACACTACACCAAGCTATAACGCTAGCATCGATTATTCAAAAAGAGGTTGTCTCTGAGGAGGATGAAAAGCAGGTAGCGCAGATTTTTCTTAAGCGTTTGAAAGAAGATATGCGGCTAGATGCTGACTCGACCTCTGTTTTTGCGGCTAAGCAGCTTGGTAAATCCCCAAATGTTTATATTGAATCACCTTATAATACACGCCTCCGCTCAGGACTTCCCCCTGGGCCCATTGGCAATTTTAATTTTGCAGCTTTATTGGCAGTGGCAAATCCAGCAAGTGGTGACTATCTTTATTTTGTTAGTGGTGATGACGGCACAACACACTATGCTCGCACTCTAGAAGAGCATGAAAAAAATACTCAAAAGTATTGCAAAGCTAACTGCAGTCTTTTCTGATACTAGAAAACCTATTGACCTTTTAGTCAATATTTGGTATATTAATTGAAGCACATGCGTTTACTTGCTACTTCACCCCTGTTTTATAAGAGGTGATGGTGGGCAGAACAAGTATCTGTATGCGCCTACCGACAAATGTCGTACGGATGTAGATTATTTAAAACTATTCAATTTAATATAAATTAAGAATTGGTCGACACATACATCCTGTTCTTTTGCGAGAAGTAAAGACAAAGTAAGGTAGAGGTGCTATGGCGACATAGTACAGGAGACTAATTATTCGTATCAAACCTGCATCGAGCAATGCTCCTGCACGTAAGCTTGGTTCTTCAAACCGAGTGTTGAAACGTCACTATAATTACCGTAAACGAGCTTCCTTGAAATTTAGTAAAACGGCAAAAATATCGGCTTACGCTGGTGCCTTCCTAGTCCTCATTGGAATAGTAGCTTTTGGATATAACAGTCCTTCTGATAAGAACTCATCTGTTGCAAGCTCTGCTCAGTCAGCACTTGCAAATCAGCAACCTTCTGCTAACAAAGTAGCAGCAACAGGTCTTGCTGCGAGTCTTGCTGAAACGGCAGAATTGCCAGTTGCAAGCAAGGTTGCTAACCTTTCTATCTCTCTTCATGCAAAAGAAGAGCTAGCTCAAAATGATGACACTTTAATTGAAAAACCAGAGGTAGTACAGCCAGAAACTGCCGCAACCCGAGAAGTTTCTACGTATAAAACAGTTACAGGCGACACTGTGCCAAAGATTGCTGAGAAGTTTAACGTATCAGCAAACACGGTACGCTGGGCTAATAACCTTAGCTCTGATGCACTAGAGCCTGGCAAAACGCTCTCTGTGCCTGCACAAGATGGTATTGTGCATAAGGTAGATTCAACAGATACGGTTGAAGGTTTAGCGAGTCGCTATAAGGCTGATAAAGAACGAATTATTCTTTTTAACGACCTCGAAGAAGACGGTCTTAAGCCAGGTCAACAAATTGTCATTCCTGATGGTGTTGCGCCATCGGCTAACCAGCCAACGCTTAGCGCAACTGGTACGGCAGTTTCTTCTTCTAATCCGTTAGCTGCTTCTGCAACAGTCTCTGCAGGTAACCGTTATGATTTCGGTAACTGTACATTCTACGCCTTTAATCGTCGCGCAGAACTTGGACGACCAATTGGAAGCTTTTGGGGCAATGCCAATACTTGGGCAATGTTCGCTGCTGCAGCTGGATTTACCGTAAACAACACACCAGCAGTTGGTGCAGTCTTTCAAACCACAAGTGGTTATTATGGTCACGTTGGTGTAGTGGAAAGAGTGAACCCAGATGGTAGCGTGTTTGTTTCAGAGATGAACCAAGTAGGCTTTAACGTAAAAAGTACTCGCACCTTTAGCCCATCTGAAGCTCGAGGTTACACCTATATTCACTAAATAAAAAGAAGATAATTACTAAACAAACAGCCTCGCAATAAGCGAGGCTGTTTTAGTTATGGCGAAAATTCTTTACCTCTGTTATGCTAGAGGTATGTTTGTAGATGTTGCAAAGGTGGTGGTTCAAGCTGGCAAAGGCGGTAATGGTATCGTTAGTTTTCGTCATGAGAAGTTTGTTGATAAAGGTGGTCCAGACGGCGGCGATGGCGGTAAGGGCGGCGATGTTATTTTTAAGGCTGACCGAAACATGAATACGCTTGTTGATTTTCGCTATAAACAAGAGCTAAAAGCCGAAGATGGCTTGGGTGGTGGTAAACGCAAGCAGCATGGACGTAGTGGCAAGAATCTGATTGTAAAGGTGCCAAAAGGAACTATTATTCGTAGCGACCAAGGAGAGCTCATCGCTGATCTTGTAGAACATGGGCAGTCGGCGATCATTGCAAAAGGTGGAGACGGTGGTTTTGGTAACGCGCACTTTAAAAGCTCAACTCGGCAGGCGCCGAGAGTAGCCGAACTGGGAGAAAAAAGAGAAGAGCTAGAGGCAACACTCGAGCTAAAGCTACTTGCTGATGTTGGGCTGCTTGGCTTTCCTAATGCGGGCAAATCAACTTTCTTAAGTGTGGTTAGCAATGCTCGACCAGAGATAGCAGACTATGCCTTTACGACGCTGACTCCTAATCTAGGAGTGGCGGATATTGACGATACAAGTCTACTGATTGCCGATATTCCAGGGCTTATTGAAGGTGCAAGTGAAGGAAAGGGGCTAGGAGATGCGTTTTTACGCCATGTGGAGCGCACAGCGGTGCTTTTACACCTTATCGACGTTTATAACGATGATGTAGCAAAAGCCTATCAAACGATACGAGATGAGCTTGCAGCCTATAGCAAGGAGCTAGTTGATCGTCCTGAGGTCGTTGTTTTGACAAAGACCGAAGGGCTCGAGAATGATATGGTGACATATCAGATGAGCGAACTTCAAAAAGTAATTCCTGCTGAAGTGCCGCTATTTGCTATTTCTGCAAAAGCGCACAAGGGTTTAAAGGGAGTATTAAGAGAGTTAAGAGAAAAAGTTGACGAAGTGCGGGCGAAAAAGGAAGAATCTGAAGAGGTAGAAGAAAATGCTCTACCAGTGATTGCACTTAGTGAAGATGCAAAATCAAATGCATGGCGTATTCGCGCTGAGGAAGATATTTTTGTTGTAACAGGAGAAAAGATTGAAAAATTTGCAGCAAGAACTGACTTTTCCAACCCGCATACAATTAACAGATTACGCGATATTATGCGCAAAATAGGCATTATGCATGAGTTAGAGCGGGCTGGCGCAAAAGGCGAAAGCATTATTTCTATTGGAGAAACTGGCGAATATCGCTTTACGCTTTTAGAGCAGTTTGAATAAGCGCCTAAAAGCTTGCTACACTAAGCAATATGCCAAAAACCTTCTTTTTTTACGATCTTGAGACGAGTGGTCTTGATGCGCGATATCAACGAGTAATGCAGTTTGCTGGGCAGCGAACAGATATGAATATGCAGCCAATTGGCGAGCCGATTAATGTACTCATAAGACTCAGCGATGATATTTTGCCAGACCCTCCGGCGGTGCTTGTAACAGGAATAACACCGCAAAAAACGCTTGAAGACGGCATGAGTGAAGCTGAGTTTGTAAAAATGTTGAATGAAAAGGTGTTTGCGCCCGATACTATTACAGCTGGCTTCAATAGCGTTCGATTTGATGATGAATTTATTCGTACTACTTTGTGGCGTAATTTCCATGATCCGTATGAGTGGAGTTGGAAAGATGGACGTAGCCGGTGGGACCTGCTTGATGTGGTCCGTATGACGCGCGCGCTTCGTCCAGAAGGTATTAAATGGCCGGTGCGTGAAGATGGCAAACCAACGAATAGACTCGAGCTTTTAAGCGCTGAAAATGGGCTAGAGCATACTCATGCGCATGATGCGCTGAGTGATGTTGAGGCATTAATTGGTATGGCAAAGTTAATTAAAGAAAAGCAGCCAAAGCTGTTTGAATATCTTCTTAAGCTAAGAGATAAAAAAGAAGTTGCGAAGATAGTTAATCTTGATACTCCTCAGCCTTTTGTTTACAGTAGCGGGCGATATAGTGGTGAATTTCAGCATACAACAGTGGCGTTTCCTGTTGCGCCTGGCGCACGAGCTGGTAGCGTTTTGGTGTATGACTTGCGGGTTGATCCTAATGAATTTAGTTCGTTATCTCAAGAAGAAATTGCTAAAACACTATTTGCACCGTATAAAGACCGCAAAAAAGAGGGTTTCAAGCCAATTCCTGTTAAAGAAATGATGTATAATCGCTGCCCTGCTGTGGCGCCATTGGGGGTGATGAGTGATGAAAAAACGTGGGAGAATATTGGTTTTGATCAAAAAACAGTGACAAAACATTTAGCAACTTTGCAGAAGAATCAAGGATTGATTGACAAAATCGCTGCTGCATTTGCCGCAAGAGAAGCCTATCCAAAGGCCAGCGATGTTGAGGGGCGACTTTATGATAGTTTTATGCAAGATAAAGACAAGGGGCGTGTTGCTGCGGTGCGTAATGCAGATGAAAAAGCTCTAGCAGATTTTCATCCAGATTTTACAGATGAACGCTTGCCTGAGCTTCTGCTTCGTTATAAAGCACGCAACTTTCCTAATGCTTTAAGTAAGGATGAGCAAGAGCAGTGGGAAGGCTATAAAACAGAGAAATTCAAGCTTAATATTGGCAAATTTAGCCAAAATCTCATGAGCTTATCTCAAGAAAGAACTGACGAACAGGCGCAGTTTTTGTTACAAGAACTGCAATTATGGGCAGAGAATATTGCCCCTATCGAGTCGTAATATTCTTTGCTTGCTGTTTGAGATGGTTAAAATAATGACGTCGCAATTGCGCGTTTTTAGCTCGCTTTTGCTTTAATGCAGGGTCTTTTAGCACTGCGGCTTGACTTGCCTTAACTTTTGGGCTGCCAGGGTAGAGCTGCTTATTTGCTACCCAGCGAGTAAACATAACAATGCTTGCAAGAATGATAGGAAGCATAATCCAAGAAGGAAGGGTAAAAGGTAGACCTGGAATAACACCAGCGAGTAAGAAAAGAAGCAGAGCTTCAAAAACGCCAACTTTCATAAGTATATAGAAAGTAACGACTACCGCTATGATTTTAAAAATAACTTCTTTCTTCATCTTCCCGACCTCTTTTAATCAAACTTCTGATTAGATTACCATTGTAGCAGCTTTTTGACTTTTTTGCAATACCATCTAAAAAATGTAAAAACCTAGCATTAGATTAACCGCGATGGTTACATTTATGAGCTTTAAAATGATATAATATATCAGTTATGTCTGAGGTAATTCGAGTTCGTGGTGCCAGAGAGCACAATTTAAAAAATGTGGACGTTGAGATTCCGCGAGACAAGCTTGTGGTAGTCACCGGCCTAAGTGGTTCTGGCAAATCTTCGTTGGCGTTTGACACAATTTATGCTGAAGGACAGCGTCGATATGTTGAAAGTTTGAGCAGTTATGCTCGGCAGTTTTTAGGATTAATGGAAAAACCAGATGTTGATCAGATTGATGGTTTAAGCCCGGCGATCAGTATTGATCAAAAATCTGCGAGTAGGAATCCGCGTTCAACAGTTGCAACGGTGACAGAAGTTTATGACTATCTTCGTTTACTTTATGCGCGTATTGGCGTGCCGCATTGTCCGGTGTGTGGCAAAGAAGTAGCACGTAGAACGCCTCAAGCAATTGTTGATGAAGTTTTGAAAGTGACTAAAGGAAAGCGAATCATAATTTTAGCGCCGATTGTAAAAGATAAAAAGGGTGAATTTGCGCATATCCCTGAACAATATACGCAAGCCGGCTTTGCAAGAGCACGTGTAGACGGCGTGGTATATGCACTTGATGAGTGGCCAGAGCTTGATAAAAAATATAAGCACACAATTGAGCTGGTGGTTGATCGTGTAGTAAGCAACAAAGAGTCGATTAGCCGAGTGACGCAATCTATTGAGCAGGCGCTTGATATTTCAAAAGGAAGTGTCGAGGTGCTTGATGCTGATAGCGATATGCTCCATTCTTATAGTCAGCGTTTTGCGTGTATTGATCATCCTGAAGAAATGATTCCAGAGTTAGAGCCAAGACTATTTAGTTTTAACTCCCCGCATGGAGCGTGTTCGGTTTGTACTGGCCTTGGCTCTCGCCTTGAGGTCGATCCCGAACTTGTCTTTAATCCTAATTTAACTATTGCAGAAGGCTCAATCCGCCCGTATAACAGAGTGAATAGCGATGCATGGTATATGAAAAAGCTTGCAGCTGTGGGCGAGGCGCATGGTTTTGACGTGCATACGCCAGTTCGCGAATTTTCAGAAGAGATATTAAATAAAATTCTTTATGGAACTGGTAAGCAAAAATATACGGTGCAGCTTGGCACTGGACGTTTTTTTGACTCTGCGTATGAAGGTGTGGTGCCAAATCTAGAGCGACGACACAAAGAGACAGATAGTGAATTTATGCGCCGTGATATTGAGCGGTTTATGCGTGAAAGAGAATGCCACGCGTGCCATGGTCTGCGCCTAAAACCAGTTGTTTTAGCGGTAACGGTGCACGGGCTAAATATTATGGAAGTGTGTAATTTAAGCATAGAAAATGCCTTAGAGTTATTCAAAAATACGCTAAAACTTAACGAGAACGAGCAAAAGATCGCTAAGCAGATTTTTCAAGAAATTTTAGCGCGACTTGGATTTATGAATAATGTTGGGCTAAATTATCTTAGTTTGAGCCGAGCAGCGAATACGCTTTCTGGCGGTGAGGCACAGCGCATTCGTTTGGCAACGCAAATTGGCTCTGGTTTGCAAGGTGTTTTATATGTTTTAGATGAGCCGTCGATTGGCCTTCATCAACGAGATAACGACCGACTAATTGAAACACTTAAACACCTAAGGGATTTAGGTAACACTGTGCTTGTGGTTGAGCATGACGAAGATACGATTCGGAGTGCGGATTATTTACTTGATATTGGGCCTGGGGCGGGTGTAAAAGGTGGCAAGGTCATTGCTGCGGGCACTCCTAAAGAAGTTGAAAAAAATAAAAGCAGCATTACGGGAAGATATCTTTCTGGTATAGAGAAAATTGAAACCCCAAAAAAGCGCCGCACTGTAACAGATAGAAAACTAACCGTAAAAGGCGCAAGTGAGCATAATTTAAAAAAGGTTGACGCAACGTTTCCACTTGGGCTTTTAACTGTTGTTAGCGGCGTAAGCGGCTCGGGTAAATCAACATTAGTGAATGATATTTTGGCAAAAGAACTATCGGCGCGCTTGCATCGATCAAGCGATGTTCCTGGCAAACACGAATCAATTGAAGGTATGGAGCAGCTTGATAAAATCATTGTCATCGACCAATCACCAATTGGGCGAACGCCACGTTCAAATCCAGCAACCTACACAGGAGTTTTTACGCCAATTCGTGAACTTTTTGCTTCAACTCCAGAAGCGAATATTCGCGGCTATAAAGCTGGGCGATTTAGCTTTAATGTTAAGGGTGGCCGTTGTGAGAATTGCCAGGGCGATGGTGTCATTAAGATTGAAATGCACTTTTTGCCAGATGTGTATGTGCAATGTGAAGAGTGTAAAGGCAAGCGATATAACCGCGAGGCTCTAGAGATTAAATATAAAGAAAAAACAATTTCAGATGTACTTTCAATGACAGTTGAGCAAGCTGCAGAGTTCTTTAAAAATATTCCGAGTGTGGCACGAAAGCTCGATACACTCGTTGAAGTAGGCCTAGGCTATATTACGCTTGGGCAGCCAGCAACTACATTTAGTGGCGGTGAAGCACAACGAATTAAGCTTGCAACAGAATTAAGCCGGCGAGCAACAGGAAAAACACTTTATGTATTAGACGAGCCAACTACCGGACTTCATAGTGCAGACGTAAAACGACTACTGCATGTACTCCAAGCCTTAGTAAACACAGGCAATAGTATGATTGTGATTGAACACAATTTAGATGTAATTAAAAGCGCAGACCACGTAATTGATATGGGGCCAGAAGGTGGTGATGCTGGTGGGCAAATTGTGGCTGAAGGTACCCCAGAAAAAGTTACGAAAACGACAAATTCGTACACTGGGCAATATCTGAAGACTTTTTTATAAAGAAATTATTTTACCCAAGATTGCCACCCACCCCCTGATGAGTAACCAGTAGTGGTCCATGCAGGAGTAAAGCCCATATTAGCACATGTGAGAGAACCACTAGTTATTTGCTGCACCCTTTCGTTCATACTTGAATAGTAGTATATTTTTCCAGATTTACTCGTTGCTCCTAACGAGAATCTCGGTGAAGAGTAGCCTACATTATTTGCACAATACAAAAATGAGTTTTGGTTAGTTGAATAAGAATTTTTTGTTGCACTAATATCCGCTGTACTCAGTGTAGCTTCACTCCAAGCATAGTCGCCATTATGATCTAGAGCGAATAGTTCAATTTGATCTGCTGCTTGGCGAAGGTCAGACTGAACAGCAGAGTCATGCGCGCCATTTTGGATACCAGTATAAGAAAGCATAACGATTGCGGCTAGAATACCAATAACAATAACGACAACAAGTAGTTCAATAATAGAAAATCCGGCTTGCTTTGTTTTGTCTTTCATCTTGCAATTAACTATAATAGTCCACTTATGTAAACACAAGCATGTTGGTTTTTATTTCCTTCGGTTTTTGATATAATTTTTTATTGCTTCGCGCTGACTTTTATCTTTTAAAATGTGAATAATTGGCGGCAAGAAGGAGATGAAGATAATAGCGAAGATTATAAGAAGTAGGTAATGATCGATATCGATGCCTCGAGATTCAAGCCATGCACCGGCATAATAGCCGATATACGTAAGCCCCACCGCCCAGAGCAGTGCACCAATTAAGTTGAAGGTGAGGAATGTTCTATATTTCATTTTACCAATACCAGCGATTACGGGTGCAAAAGTTCTAACGATAGGAATAAACCGAGCAATAACAATAGTTTTGCTGCCGTGCTTTTCGTAAAATTCTTCTGCGTGCCGTAAGTTTTCTTGTTTAAAAAGGAGAGAGTCTTTCTTCTTGAAAAGCTTTCTTCCTACTTTATTTCCAAAAGCATAGCCTACACTGTCGCCAAGTGCGGCAGCTACGAAAAGAATAGCTACAAAAAGATGAATGTTAATGTCTAGAACTCCCTGATGCACCAAAAAGCCAGCCGTTAGAAGGAGGCTGTCACCAGGAAGGAAAAAACCAATTAAAAGCCCAGACTCGGCAAAAACCACAAGGGCAACGCCAATTACCCCTACGAAAGTAATAAAATCAATAAGATCAACACCAGGAATCATACCTGTCTATTCTAGCATCTGTTATAATAAAAAACAGTACTAATTTCTGCATTGACAGTAGACTAAAGGAGGAAATGAATTTGAGTAACGATAAGATTTCTTTAAAGCTCGAAGCAAGAGAAGCGAAAGGTAAGAAAGTTGCCAAGCTGCGAAAGGACGGACTACTCCCTGGCGTAGTGTATGGACATGGTTTTGAGGCAATTGCTGTGCAGGCGCCAAAGTTGGCAGTTGAAAAGGCAGTAAGGCAAGCCGGTGGCCATGCACCAGTTCATTTAACGATTGACGGTAAGCGAAAAATCGCCATGATTAAAAACATTGATGTTAACCCAGCAAAAAATAGTGTGCGCCATGTTGAGTTTCATGCGGTGAAGCAAAATGAAAAAGTTGAAGCTGAAATTCCAATTAAGCTTGTTGGCGTTGGTGAAAGCGAGGCTGAAAAAGCTGGTTTAATTGTTTTGCAAACGCTTGAAACACTTAAAGTAAAGGCGCTTCCAATGGAGCTTCCTGAAGCTCTTGAAGTTTCAATTGTTGATCTTTCTGAACCAAACCAGCACTTAACAGTTGCTGATATTAAAATTCCTGAAGGTGTTGAGATTGTTGATGAAGGCGAAGAAGCTCAAGAAGCAACTATCGCGAGTGTTTGGGAGCCAAGCGCATTGCAGGCAGCAAACGAAGCAACTGGTGGCGACGCTGAAGATGAAGCAGACGTTGAGGCTGAACACGGAGAAGGTGAAGCAGTTGAGGGCGAAGAAGCATCAGCAGAAAACTCTGAAGAAAAGAAAGAAGAAACTAAGGGCGAAGAAAAAGAGAGCTAATCTTCTAAAAGCTCTTTAGGAAGAAGTTGTTTGTATTTAGCAACTTCTTCTTTTAGTTCTGCATCTGAATATTGCTTGCTGTTTATCTCAACCCACTCACCATTATTCCATGAGCGCTTTTCGTCCCACGGGCAAATAGAACGGCGCCATTTTAAATATGGTGCTTTCTCGCCAGTATTTGGATTAATTCTGGTGTAATGCAGGGTTTGGCAATTCCATAGTTTATATTCCTTTGTTGTTACTTGAGAGATCCATTCATCCGGAGTTAGACGTTCTAAAACAAAACGAGCAGTTTGCATCCAGCCACCATGGGAAACGGCAATTATCTTTTTACTTGCCGCCTTTCTGTGAAGAGTGGTGATAAAACTTTCAAAACGCCCTCGAACGTCACCAGCTAAAGTCTCACCACCGCGCGGATGCCAGTACCAGTAATTTTGTTCGCGAATCCTCATTGAAGCTGGGCTATCTTCCTGAACTTCATCCCAACTGACCAAATTATATTCACCCCAATTTTGTTCACGTAGGCGATCGTCAACACGCCATTGGCCGTTTATCTCAAGGTTTGCAGCGGTTTCGCGCGTTCGAGCGTGCGGCGAAACGTAGTAGCGGTTGAACGTAGCTAATTGATTTTTTTCTAGCCACTGACCTGCTTTTTTAGCCTGGGTCAGCCCTACTTTTGTTAAGCGAACATGGTGGTCAGGATTCTTCGCAAACTCTTTAATGAGCCCAGCATACTCAGCCGGTTGGCTAGTGAGGTAGCCTTGAGCTACATTCGCTTCAGACTCTCCGTGTCGAATCATTATTAAATCATCTGGCATTGCCATTATGTTCTTACTCCTTTTTCTTATATTTCTAGTATAACAATTTATTCTTCAATAAACCCGCCAGATTGGTGCGCCCAAAGCTTTGCATAAACTCCATTTTTAGCAAGGAGCTCTTTGTGTGAACCTTCTTCAACAATATTGCCTTCGTCAAGCACGATAATTCTATCCATTTTTTGGATAGTACTAAGACGATGAGCGATGACAATTGAAGTTCGATTTTTCATAAGCTTAGTTAGCGCATCTTGAATGAGCTTTTCACTTTCGCTATCAAGCGCACTTGTGGCTTCATCGAGCACTAAAATCGGTGCGTCTTTAAGTATTGCTCTAGCGATGGCAATTCTTTGCCGCTGGCCACCAGAAAGCTTCACGCCGCGTTCGCCGACCAGTGTTTCATATTTATCTGGTAGCTTTTCAATAAACTCAGTGGCGTTGGCAAGCTCTGCAGCCTTTTCAATTTCTTTTTGCGAAGCGCCAGGCTTTCCATAGGCAATATTTTCTGCCAAGCTACGGTGGAATAATAGCGGCTCCTGCGGGACGTAAGCGATATTTTTATGCAGACTCTTTTGTGTAATATTCCTAATATCTTGACTGTCAATTTCAATTGAACCATCATTGATATCCATAAAACGAAGAAGTAGTTTTGTGAGAGTTGTTTTGCCTGAGCCGCTTACGCCAACCATGCCAACCTTTTCTTGTCCAGGAATAATAAGATTAAAGTCAGAGAATAGCCCCTCCTTTTCTTTATCGTGCTTAAAGTTGATAGAGCGCAACGCGATTTCGCCCCTACTAATTTTGAGTTGCTTTTTGCTGTTGTCAGTAACTTCTGCTGGTTTGTTCATAGTTTCGAGCATCTCTTCAGAGTCGCCAACAATTTGATAGTAGTCGCGAAGGATACCGTTTATCCCCCAAAGTTCCTCGAGAAGATTAAAAGTATAAGTAAGCGCAAGATAAATAATGGCAATGTTTGCTAAACCTTCTTGAGCTGCCCAGATTGAGGCAATTAACGCTCCACCTTTCATGAGAACAAAAATTAATGCATGTACTGAAGATACCTGCACCATACCGTCGCGTGCTTTATTTTCTTTATTGACCATATTTTCTGTGGTAGTTTTTAGTCTATTTATCTCAAACCCTTCATGACTATCTGACTTCACAGCAAGCATATTTGAAATAGAATCAGATAGCTTTGCTGATATTGCTGTGTATGCAAGAGAGCGTTCCTTGAAACGGGGTCGCATAAAACGGGTTCCGTAATATGAAGCTATTGCAAAAATAAGCGTCAATATAGCGAGAGCTATCGCATATTGCCATATGAGAAAAGATAACCCAACAATGGTTGCGACTATGCTCGTAGAAACAAACAAAACTTTGTAAACAACCATATTCCAAAAGCCAATAGCAGCATTACTAATTCTGTTTACTTGTGAGACTAACGACCCAGCAAAATTGTTAGAGTAAAAGTTTAAAGAGTGTTGAGTTAAAGCAGTAAAAGATTCTTGATATATATCTTTAGCTGTTCTTGTTTGTAGTGTCCACATTGCATAAAGATTAACTCTATACGCAAAAACTTGCGCATAGAACTGTATTCCGACGTACCCTACAACCAGCCATAACGAAGAGTCGAGATTTGCAGTGCCTTTCTGTAGGTCGTTCAATAAACCGGCAATAAGTAGTGGTGCGATATATCTCTCAATAACAATTGTCGTGGGTGCAAATATAAAGCTAGCCCACGCTAATTTTTTATATTTCATGGCATGCTGCCAATGAAATTGCATAGCTTGCTTAGCTAAAGATTTTTTAGCCATAAAACATCTCCTTCACACTAGATATTTTTAATAAGTTGTTTTTTATTTCACCAGCGGTTCGGCTCGTCCGAACGTCACATGAGTAGAGGATTCTTTAGTAATGAATCATAGTAACTAAATTATACGGTATAATATGTGTTGATGCAAAAAATTTTACTCTATTATAAATTTACGCCGCTTAAAGATCCTGAAGCAGTGAAGCTATGGCAAAAGACACTATGCGATAGCTTGAATTTACGCGGACGAATTTTGGTTTCAAAAGATGGATTGAACGGAACGGTTGGCGGCGAAATGAAAGACTTAAAGGCGTATATTAAAGCGACGAAAGGCTTTGAACCATTCAAAGGAATTGTTTTTAAGTGGAGTGATGGGAGTAGTGAGGACTTTCCACGCATGAGCGTAAAAACTCGTCGAGAGCTCGTGGGCTTTAAAAATAGTGATGATGAGTTTGAAGTTGATGAAAATGGTGTAATTGGCGGTGGTAAACACATTAAGCCTCGTCAAATCCACGAATTGGTTGAAAAATATGGCGATGACGTAGTGTTTTTTGATGGTCGCAACGCACATGAAGCAAAAATTGGAAAGTTTAAAGATGCTGTGGTGCCAAATACGAATACTTCGCGTGATTTTATAAGAGAGCTTGAGAGTAATAAATACGATGATTTGAAAGATAAAAAAGTTGTGACCTATTGCACAGGGGGAATTCGTTGCGAAGTAATTAGTGCGATGATGAAAAAACGTGGCTTTAAAGATGTCTATCAAATTGATGGTGGCATTGTAAAGTATGGTGAACAATATAAAGACGATGGACTGTGGGAGGGCTCGCTGCGTGTGTTTGATAATCGTATGACAGTGGAGTTTTCTGATAAAGCAAAAACAATTGGCGAATGTACGCACTGTAAAGGCAAGACTTCAAACTTTGAAAATTGTGCCTGGGTTGGCTGCAATGACCTTGTGCTTATTTGCGAAAATTGCAAACAAAATCCAAAGCTTTTATTCCATACAAAAAAATGCGAAGAAAAGGCGAAAATTGGTGCAACGGCATAAAGTAAATAAAGAACCCGATATAAAGTCGTCTTTTGAATATAGAGACGAAATAATACTTGTTGAGTGGCATGAAGTTGATAATGTCGAGCAACTACCTGATATTGACTGGGAGCAGGTGTATGCAATAGGTAACGTTAATAATAAGGTGCCTATTGTCCATTATGCTGGTGATGGCAAGGACAATCTTCCTGGTGGTAAATTTGAAAATAATGAAACTATTGAACAGACTCTACATCGCGAGATACAAGAAGAGTTGAATATGAAAGTGCTTGCGTGGAGTCCGGTCGGATATCAAAAACTCATTAATAAAAAGTTTGGAACTGCGTACCAACTGAGAGTTTACGCTGAGCTCGAGCCACTGGGCAAGTTTATTGAAGATCCAGGTGGCGGTGTTATTGGGCATTCTCTTGTTCCAATTGATTTGCTAAATCAATATATTCAATATGGTGATGTAGGCGACAGAATGGTTGAGCTGGTAAGAGAAAGTTTTGCTGACAAATAGGTTATTAAAAAATTAAATAATGAATAAGCAGCTTGAATCTAAATTAAAAACACTACCACGCTCTGCAGGGGTGTATTTTCATAAGTCGAAATCTGGCGAGATTATTTATATTGGCAAGGCGGCAATTTTAAAAAATCGGGTGCGGCAATATTTTCAAAATATTAAAGATAAAGATGTAAAAACGCAGGCGTTGGTGGCGGAAATTGCGGATACGGATTGGATTGAAACAGAGTCTGAACTTGATGCGCTCTTTTTAGAAAGTGAAATGGTGAAGCGCTATAAGCCACGCTATAACATCTTGCTGCGCGATGATAAAAGCCAGCTTTTTGTGCGAATAAATATGAAAGACGATGTGCCGTTTGTGAGCACAACCCGCCAGCCAGCAGATGATGGAGCGGAATATTACGGGCCATATTTTAATGGATTCGCGGTGAAAAAAGCGCTGCGGTTACTGCGCAAAGTGTTTCCTTATTACACAAGCAACAAGTTGCCTAAAAAAGCAGATTTAAACTATCATCTTGGCTTGACGCCAGGTTTAGAGGCCGGCGGTTCATTAGAAGAATATAAGAAAAATCTACGGAAATTAACACGATATTTAGCTGGTGGCCGACGGCTACTAGTAAAAGAACTTGAAGCTGAAATGAAAGTTGCCGCAAAAGAGAAAAGGTTTGAAGAAGCGGCAAAGCTAAGAAATGATATTCGACATCTTACGGAACTGCAGCGACAGATTATGTTTGGAAGAGATGAGTTTTTGGATATTTCAAAAGATAAAGCGTTAACAGGTTTAAAAGAACTTTTGGGCTTAGAGAAAATTCCAAGACGAATTGAAGGATATGATATTTCGCATATGAGTGGCACAAATAACGTGGCGAGCATGGTGGTGGCGACAAATGGCGTGGCAGACAAGGCAGAATATAGAAAATTTAAACTACGAATTCCTGGAAACGATGATTTTGCGCACATGAACGAAGCACTTTCTAGGCGATTTTCTGGAAGAAATGATAAATGGGAGAAGCCGGATTTGCTTTTAATTGATGGCGGCAAAGGACAGCTGGATGCAGCTTTGAAGGCGCTTGAAGAAAAACAATTAAAAATTCCTGCAATTGGCATTGCTAAGCGAGAAGAAGAGATCGTGGTGCATAAAAAAAGAAGCAACGTTCAAGTTGCTTCTTTTTCGCCAATTTCGCAAGAAAGCGATGATTTTCAGCTAATCTTGCTTGATAAAAATTCTGACATTGTAAAGCTTTTGCAGCGGATTAGAAATGAATCACATCGTTTTGCGGTAAGCTATCATACGGTGTTGAAACGTAACAAACAAACAGCCAGTGAGCTGGAAAATATTCCTGGCATTGGGCCGGCAACTCGTAAAAAACTTATTAAAAAGTTTGGCAGTCTTCGTGCTGTTGAAAAGGCTAAAAAAGATGAGCTGATTGCAGTAGTTGGCAAATCTCGAACCAAAACCTTATGGGCGTATTTAGCATCTAAGAAGTAATGCTCTCGACGTAGCAACAAAGCTTCAGGTATAATAAGTGTAAGTTATGAGAAAGCAATTTGCTATTTTTCTTCTTCGTTTTGCCGCCAGTACATTTGGTTTATGGCTTGCTGCAAAGCTGCTCGGCACGTTTAGCGACAGCTATGCTGACGTAACAATCGGTAGTTTTTTAGTTGCCGGTTTGGTATTTTCACTCTTCAACTCATTGCTGCGACCACTCATCATCATTCTATCTTTGCCGGCAATTTTGCTAACGCTCGGGTTGTTTATGCTTATTGTGAATGGATTTTTAGTCTATATTTCGGTAAACTTAGTACCAGGACTTGATATGTCTTTTGGTCATGCAATTTTGACCGGAATGTTGCTTAGCTTAATAAATTATGTGATTAGTGGCGTGCTTGAGCTTCAACGCTCATCACCAAAGGAGGCTTAAGATAAATGAATATTAATACACTTCTCGAATTTTTGATTGTTGGTTCGGCAAGTCTTATGGTAGTTTGCATTCTTTTGCAAGCGCGCGGCGCATCTTTGGGTGCTGGCTTTGGTAGTTCTGGAGAACTTTTCACCACTCGACGGGGAACAGACAAAAGCTTGTTTGAAGCCACCATTGTCTTAGCATGTATTTTTGTTGGATCGCTTTTAGCTGGGCTGCTCTTAGCTTAAAACAAGACAATTAATATCGATGGATCCAGAAGGTAAAAATAGTTGGCGGCGCTTCGATCGGCTGAAGGTTGATCGCAAGAAGCTGAATAAGCGTGCTAAAAAAGCTGAAAAAGCTACATTAAAGCATGCGCATACGTTTATTATTCGCCGGTGGAGCAGTATTTATGAAGTTCGCCGACATATGCTTGGCTGGCTTTTTTTGATTGGTCTTCTGATTATTCTAACAGGGGTTCAGATGGTGTGGTTCCAGAGCTCTTATATGGAAGAAGCTCCTGTGCCTGGTGGGACCTATGCGGAAGGTGTTGTCGGTCCGCTTGGTACCCTTAACCCCTTATTTGCGACTTCAAATCCTGAACGCTCTGCCACACAAATGATATTTTCTGGGCTCTTTTCATATGATAGCCATAACCGAGTAAGGGGCGACTTAGCGAAAAGCTGGCGCTTAGAGGATGGCGGCAAGAAATATGTCATTACACTAAAAGATGATATTCACTGGCAGGACGGCAAAAAGCTAACGAGTGAAGACGTCGCCTTTACTGTTAATTTAATGAAGAATCCAAAGGTGAACTCTCCGCTTTATAACAGCTGGAAGGATATTGATGTGCTTGCGGTTGATGAAAAAACAGTTGTATTTACGCTGCCTGCTGTCTATTCGCCTTTCTTAAATGCACTTAATTTTGGTGTGGTTCCAAAGCACATATTAAAAGACATTCCACCTGAAGAAGTGCGCGAAAGTAACTTTAGTTTACACCCAATTGGTAGCGGCCCCTTTGCGTTTCAAAGCCTGCAGAATTTGAGTGTTCAACAGGGGAGAAGCGTATTGTACCTTAAGGCGTTTGACGATTATTTTAAAGGTCAGCCAAAAATTGACAACATACAGCTGCATGTTTATGGCAAAAATAGTGAGCTTGAAGACGCGCTAACAACAAACGAAATTAATACAGTGAATGAGCTTTCTGCGGCTGCAGCAGAAAGGCTAGAAGACACATTTACCATCGCAGATGTATCTATTAACCATGGTGTGTATGCGATTTTCCGCACAGACAGCACAATCTTAAAAGACAAAAAAATACGCAGTGCTTTAAGATATGGCACAAACACTGAAAAAATTCGCGAAATAATTGGCGGCAACGTAAATGCCCTGCAGGGTCCATTGCTCGAAAATCAAGTCGATGGCATAGAGGCTTTGAAGCAGCCGCAATTTGACGTTGACCAAGCGAATAAAACACTAGACCAAGCGGGCTGGAAAAAGGGTAGCGATGGTATTCGTAAAAAAGGTTCTCAGCAGCTAGTTGTCAACCTAGTAAGCTTAAAAGATAGCGATTATGAAGCTGTAGCCAAAGAGCTCGCCAAGCAATGGAAGAAAATTGGCGTTAAGGTAGACTTACGCATTGTTGCACCAGAAGATATTCAGCAAAATGTGTTGCGCCCAAGAGCATATGACGTGTTGCTTTATGAGCTGGCAATTGGCGCTGACCCAGATGTCTATGCCTATTGGCATTCTTCTCAGGCAACTCAAAGTGGGCTTAATTTTGCCAACTATAAATCTGGCGTAGCAGACGACGCGCTGCTTAGCGCGCGCGCTCGTTTTGAAGAATCTCTGCGCAAGATTAAATACACCGCTTTTGTGCGGCAATGGTTAAAAGATGTTCCTGCAATCGCCCTGTATCAATCAACTATTCGGTATGGATCGAATGATGAAGTCCGCTCGTTAGCGCCGGATGCATCGATTGTTAGCCCTGTAGATCGCTATAGGCTGGTTGAGTACTGGACAGTTCAGCTCGAGCCACGATATAAAACTCCGTAAGTGTGTTGCGCTAATCTGTTAAATTACATACAATATACGAGCACTTTAGAATATGCACCGGTGGCGGGTTTGTGCGAAGCACAACCAGAAGATAATCGTAGACGCCGCGTCATATTTTACGAAAAGTTTTTGCAGTGACTTTTAAAACTTGCAGGCAACTATTATTATGCGCCGGTGGCGGAATTGGTAGACGCGCTAGCTTGAGGGGCTAGTGACCGCTTAGGTCGTGGAGGTTCAAGTCCTCTCCGGCGCACCATAACTGAGATATCAAAAAGTCCGCGTTAACGCGGACTTTTTAGTTGTAAACTTTTAGTTAAGCTTTTGCTTCTTTACCGTGCACTAATAGTGCGTAAAGGATGAGCATATCAACCGCAATTGCGATGATTGACCACCATGGTTGCACCGGCAGGAAGATGAAGTTACCAATAAGCGCAACGGTTACTACCAAAACACCGATAACTCGCCCCCAAGCTCCGCCACCTGCAAGTGAAATTCCTGCACTAAGGAGTACGAGTCCCCAAATAGTGTGAATCCAACCCCAAGAGTTAAGATCGAACAAAAATAGCTGACCACCTGCAACTGCGAAGAACTCTGGTTGTACTAATGCGGCGAACCCAAAGAAAAGCTGAAAGAATGCCGAGATGATCATTAATGCGCTAGCAAAATAAACCCAGCCAACCCAGCCAGATGGTTCTGGTGATAACATTGATTGTTTTTTAGCCATAAAAACTCCTTATATTTACCTATACCGTCATTATTATCCCGATAACTTTAATTGTCAATCAAAGTATGTTGCTTGTGGTTTTGTTCTGTAGGTTATTAGTGTAGGCTTCTTAGTAGACGGAATATTCCGTAGTCCTTAAATATTTTCAATCAAAGGAAAGCATGTCTGATAGATATTACATCTCAAGTAACTGTATTCTGTACAAATGTGATGAGGTAATTCCAGTTGGTACCTTGCTCATGGGAGTAGATACCCATATGGAGCGTTTGAATCACTCAAGAGTTGGATCTGCTGGAGTACTGATTCGGGAATATAATCCCAAGGATCACTATGCTCTTTTGAACTGGGGTCGGGGCTATAGGAAAGTTGAGTCAGTGTCTGCTGAGGCCCTTGTACAGATGCCACTGACTGATTTTCCACTCGCCTCGCGCCAGGTTCTCGAGATTCAGAGCAGGCTAGCTCGGCTGGAGCCAGGCGATTGTCGCTATTGCGGCAAAGAATGGGAAGGGGTGGAGCAGTTCCATAAAGAAGATCCGGGGTTACGTCAGCAAGATCACAGACCGCCACTTTTTGGCTACAGAACAGAATGCTGTGGCTTTGCATGTGAAGCTGAAAGTGACTTTTCAGTAGCTGCTTTGGTGTGAAGAAGGACTAGCGGAGGGGATAAGAAGGTCCCCTCCGCACACAAATAAATTATATAAAAACACCAGCGAATGCCGGTGTTTTATTATTACGCTATGGTGGGCGCTGAGGGACTCGAACCCCCGACCCCCTCGGTGTAAACGAGGTGCTCTAGCCAACTGAGCTAAGCGCCCTAAAACTCAACAAATGAGCATATGTATAGTAGCAAACTTATAGCTTAAATCCAAGCTTTCTATTAACACTTTAGGTAACAGTGGTATAATGCAGGCAGCTATGAGCCTAAATCCAAGACCATATAAAGGTACGCGCGATTACTACCCAGAAGATAAGCGCTTGCAAAATTACATTTTTAACGCCTGGCGTGCTGTTTCACAGCGCTTTGGCTATGAAGAATATGGTGCGCCGCTTTTAGAGCCGCTGGATATTTATGCAGCAAAAACTGGCCAAGAAATTGTTAACGAACAAACATATCAATTTACTGATCGTGGTGGGCGTAATGTGGCAATTCGCCCCGAGATGACGCCAAGCGTGAGCCGTATGATTGCCGGAAGACGGCAAGAGTTGCCATATCCTGCGCGGTGGTATTCCATTGCAAACTTTATGCGCTATGAGCGTCCGCAACATGGTCGCGAGCGCGAATTCTGGCAGCTTAACGTTGATATTTTTGGTGTTGATAGCATTGATGCAGATGCTGAAATGATTGTTATGGCCGCGGCGCTCATGAAAGAGCTAAAAGCAACGCCTGAGATGTATACGATCAAAGTAAATAATCGAAAACTTATTAACTTTATGATGGCTGAATATCTGCAACTTGAAGTCGAGCAAGCGCAACAAATGATTAAACTTTTTGACAGGAAAGATAAGATTGAGCCAAATGCTTTTAAAGAACAAGCAACAACTATTTTTGACGGCGTAAGAGTTGAGGAAGGGCTTAAAAAAATTGCAGCGCTTTTAACGGCGAAAACAATGGCAGATCTTCCACCCGTTATTCGAGACAGCGCAGCCGTAAAAGAAATCCAAAACCTCTTCACTATTCTAACCGAAGCAGGTGTTACGAATGCCAAGCTTGATATCACTCTTATGCGTGGCTTCGATTATTACACGGGCATTGTGTTTGAAGTGTTTGATAATCATCCAGATAACCGCCGGTCGATGTTTGGTGGCGGACGATATGACGGCCTAGTTGGCTTGTTCGGCGCTGATCCAATTAGCGCTGTTGGCATGGCACCGGGCGGCACCACAACAGAAGATTTCTTGCGTAGTCATAAGTTAATCCCAGCGCTTGTATCGCGCACAAAAATATATGTTATTCCTCTTGGTGAATCGCTCCCTGGTGCACAAAAGGTTGCCGAAAAACTGCGAGGAAAGAATGTGAATGTTGAGGTTGATATCTCAAATCGCAAAGTTGAAAAGCAAATTAAAGCAGCGATAAAAAAGAAGATACCATATCTATTATTTGTAGGCGAAGAAGAACTAAAAAGTGGTGAATATACGCTTAAAAATGTGAAAACAGAAAAAGAGCAAAAGCTTTCGATTGAAAAGGTTGTGCAAGCCATCACCTAGTTTTACTGTGGAAAAATCCTATTCTATCTGTTAGAATAGCTACTTATGAAATATACCACCAAGAAACTATCAGAGACGAAAACTCAAACGACAGTAACATTAGACAAAAAAGACCTTGCAGAGGCAAAAGAACTTGCGCTTGTGCGACTTGCGCAAGAAGTAAAAGCACCCGGCTTTCGAAAGGGTAAAGTGCCACCTTCAGTTGCAGAAAAGCATGTTTCTGCTGAAATGCTGACTAATGAAATTTTAGACCGAGCAATCAATAAAGCGATTGTTGAGGTATACACGAAAGAAGGAACCCAAGTGCTTGATCGTCCGCAGGTTGATGTGAAGAAGTTTGTTCCGGATGAAAGTTTAGAATTTAGCGCAGAGGCAGAAGTTTTACCTGAAATTACTCTTGGTGATTATAAAAAACTAAAGGTAACAAAACCTAAAATTACGGTGGCAAAAAAAGATATTGACGAAGTTTTGGAGCGTATGCAGCTGAATTTTGCTGAGAAAAAAGAAGTCAATCGTGCAGCTAAAAATAAAGACGAAGTTTTTATTGATTTTCATGGCACAGACAAAGACGGTAAAGATATTCCAGGTGCAAGCGGCAAAGATTATCCGCTAAGCCTCGGCAGCAACACATTTATTCCTGGCTTTGAAGAAGGCTTAATTGGCAAAAAAGTAGGCGATGAATTCAATCTTCCGCTTACATTTCCAAAAGAATATCACGCCAGTCACCTTGCCGGTGCAAAAGTAAATTTTGCAGTGAAGGTAAAAAAGGTAAATGAAGTTGTTTTACCTAAGCTAGACGATGCATTTTCGGCAAAATGCGGACCGTTTAAAAATGTTGCAGAACTAACAGATGATATTAAAAAAGAGCTGACTGCGCGTAAAACTGAAGAGGCCGACAACAAGCTAAAAGACGAGTTGGTTGAAAAGCTCGTAAAAGCAAGCAAGGTGCCAGTCCCAGAGGTGTTAGTAAGTGATCAAGCACGAAACCTTGAACAAGATATGGTACAAAACTTAATGGCGCGCGGCGTAACACTTGAACAGTATCTAACAGAAAAAGGCTTTAAAGATAAAGAAGAGTGGCAAGAAAAAGAGCTTAAAGAAGCAGCTGTAGCGCGCGTGCAGTCTGGGCTTGTGCTTGCCGAGCTAACAAAAGCTGAAAAAATTGAAGCGGATAAAAAAGAGCTAGACGAACGACATGCGCAAATGATGGCGCAATATGCTGGCGATGCAAATATTCGCGCACAGCTAGACACTCCAGAAGCTCGCCGCGACCTTGCAAACCGAGTGTTGACTGAAAAAACTATTCAGCGACTACTTGAACTCAACGTAAAATAAAATTTAGCACTCGTTGACTTTGAGTGCTAGTTTTGTATATACTAATGGCATGACAAAGCCTAGTAATTATCTTGTTCCGACAGTTATTGAAAAATCCTATGAAGGCGAACGTGCCTTTGATATTTATTCTCGGCTTTTAAAAGAGCGAGTTATTTTCTTGGGCGAACAAGTGAACGAAACAACAGCGAATTTGGTGGTGGCGCAGCTGCTTCATTTAGCGCATGAAGATCCGAAAAAAGACATCATGTTTTATATAAACAGCCCTGGCGGAAGTGTATATGACGGTATGGCGATTTATGACACCATGCAATACATCAAGCCAGATGTGCAGACGATTGGCATTGGCTTACAGGCAAGTATGGGGGCGTTTTTACTTAGTTCTGGCGCAAAAGGTAAGCGCTACGCACTGCCACACTCTCGAGTGATGATTCATCAGCCATCAAGTGGCACTCGTGGAAAAGTAACAGATATGGAAATTGATCTTCGTGAGGGGCTGTATGTTAAAGAGCAGCTTTCTAGGATTTTAGCTAAGAACACTGGTCAAAAACTTGAGAAAGTGAAAGACGACATGGAGCGTGATTACTGGATGAACCCAGAAGAAGCCAAGAAGTATGGCTTGATTGACGATATTATTACGAAAGCTTAGATTGACACATCTATAAAAAAGTGATTACATTTTACTAATCCTTTCCTTAAAAACAACTTGAAAGAGGTGAAGGGATGAGTGGGGTAGCTACACAGATACGTTCAAGCGTACCTGCTGATATGGTTGCACGGGTATTGGTTGATGTTGAAGATATGCTCAAACACGGAGATGATTTCAGCAAGTTCGAGGCCGGTTTCAGTGCTACGCTTCCGTTGAAGGTCGAAGTTCCGATTTTTGATGGTCCATTCGAAATAGCATATATGGAAGTTGCTATGGGCAAGGTCCATCGCCATAGTGGGGGTGGCGTGACAATCCACGGGGAGAACTCAGAGATTCCAGGGCAGTATGTCCTGGCTCACATTCTTCCCGGACAGCCCGAGGATGCGAGCTGGCTCAGGCTATGGATCAAAGACTGGTAGCTTGTAAAAAAGCCCCGAAGCGTGAGTCGAAAGATTCCGCCTCGGGGCTGCTGTATTTTTTAGAGATAAAACAGTTGCTTTGTTGATAGGTATGGTTTATAGTGGTATGTAAGAAGTAGTGTAAGTTGGGCTATTTATGCGTGACTCTTGGTGGCTCCTTGAGGTAATGCGTCCACACTTAGTGAATCTTCGGCGCCGATTCAATAACAACTACCACTAAAAACAAGGAGACACGCGTTCATGGCTACCACCAAGCCTAAAGAGCGACGGTATTTTACGCAGCAGGATACTGCACTGCCGTTGCCAGATCTTATTGCTCATCAAAAAAACTCATGGCAAGAGTTTGTTGAAACGGGTCTGAGCGAAATTTTCGCTGAAATTAATCCAATTGAAGACTATACTGGCCAAAAACTAGAACTACGCTTCAAAGACTGCCACTTTGAAGAGCCAAAGACTTCTGAAAAGGAAGCACGACACAACAACATTAGTTTTGAAGCTCCTTTGAAAGCAAATGTTGAGCTAACTAATAAAGTGACTGGTGAAGTAAAAGAGCAAGAAATTTATCTTGGCGATTATCCATGGATGACTGATCGCGGTACGTTTGTGATTAATGGCGCTGAGCGTGTTGTAGTGAGCCAACTTATTCGAAGTGCTGGTATCTTTTTTACGGCAGAAAATGTTGCTGGCAAAAACTATTACGGCGCTAAAGTTATTCCGGGCCGTGGCGCATGGCTTGAATTTGAAACAGCAACAAACGGTGCTCTATATGTGAAGATTGATCGTCGCCGAAAGATTGCAGTAACAACGCTTCTTCGAGCGCTTGGCTACTCAAGCAATACGGGTATTAAAGAGCTTTTTGCAGATGTTGATACTGGCGATGTGAAATATATCGATGCGACTCTTGAAAAAGATCCAAGCAAAGGCACGAACGAAGCGCTTATTGAAGTATATCGTCGTCTTCGGCCTGGTGATCTTGCTACGGTTGATAACGCCCGCAGCATGATTGAAAAAATGTTCTTTGATTTCAAGAGGTTCGACTTTAGCCGAGTTGGACGTCACAAAATTAATCAACGTTTGAGTCTTGATGTGCCAAACACGACCGAAAACCGCGTTATGCGCCTTGAAGATCTTGTGGCGATTATTAAGGAACTTATCCGCCTTAATAATACGCAAGATGCGCCAGATGATATTGATGCGCTTTCAAATCGTCGCGTGAAGCTCGTTGGTGAGTTGGTGGCTCGCCAGTTCCGCATTGGTATGCTTCGAATGCAACGAAATGCGATGGATCGCATGAGTATGAGTGATCTTGAAACAGTAACGCCTGGTGCGCTCATTAACGCCCGCCCTGTTGTTGCGGCAGTTCGAGAATTCTTTGCAAGCTCTCAGCTTTCGCAGTTTATGGATCAAACCAACCCACTTGCTGAACTTTCTCATAAACGCCGATTCAGTTCGATGGGTCCTGGCGGCTTGAGCCGAGAACGTGCAGGATTAGAAGTTCGTGATGCTCATCCAACGCATTATGGTCGTCTTTGTTCTGTTGAGACACCAGAAGGTGCAAACATTGGACTTGTACTAAACATGGCAACATATGCAAAAGTGAATGAATACGGCTTCTTAGAAACACCGTATCTAAAGGTGAAAAACGGCAAAGTAACTGACGAAGTAGTGTATCTTGATGCGGCGCAAGAAGCAGCGGAGATTATTGCTGAAGCAGGGAACGTGTTAAACAAAGATGGTAGCTTTAAAGAAGATCGTGTGAGCGCACGATTTCACCTAAGTCCAGAAGAAGTTGAAGCAGCAGAAGTAACGTATATGGATGCAGCGAATAAACAAATCCTTGGTTCAACCGCATCGCTTATTCCATTTATTGAAAAGAACCGTATTGACCGATCTTTGACTGGTTCAAACATGCAACGTCAGGCCGTTCCTCTTGTAAAAACTGAAAGCCCAATTGTTGGAACAGGTATTGAAGGCGACGTTGCGCGCAACACAAGCCAATTAATTGCCGCTGAAGCAGCTGGCGAAGTTGTAAAAGCTGACGCAAACGAAGTGTTAGTAAAATATAAAGACGGTACAAAAACATATCATCCAGTTCATTTTGAACAAAGTAACGACGACAGAAGCATTAACCAAAAGGTTGTGGTGAGTCGTGGCCAAAAGGTGAAAAAGGGCGATGTATTAATTGAAGGCGCTTCCGTCGCAGATGGAGAGTTAGCGCTTGGAAAAGACTTAATTGTTGCCTTTATGCCTTGGGGTGGATACAACATGGATGACTCAATTATCTTGAGCGATCGTGTTGTAAAAGACGATGATCTTACGAGCATTAATATTAATGACTTTATGGTTGAAGTTCGTGAAACAAAGCTTGGCCCTGAAATTGTTACTCGAGATATTCCAAACGTAAGTGAAGAGAGCCTTCGTCATCTTGACGAAAACGGTATTGTTCAAGTTGGTGCGGAAGTAAAAGCCGGCGATGTGTTGGTTGGAAAGATTACACCAAAGGGTGAGCAAGAGCTTAGCTCTGAAGAGCGCTTACTCCGCGCAATCTTTGGTGAAAAAGCCAAAGATGTTCGTGATACGTCTCAGCGAATGAGCAATGGCAAGCACGGTAAAGTAGTTGGCGTAAAAATCTTTAGCCGCGAAAATGGCCACGAACTAAAAGCTGGCGTTTTAATGCAAATTCAGATTTTTGTTGCACAGCTTCGTAAAGTTTCAGTTGGCGACAAACTTGCTGGCCGTCACGGGAACAAAGGTGTGGTTGCACGAATTTTGCCTGAAGCAGATATGCCATTTACCGAAGACGGAACACCAGTTGACGTGATTCTTAACCCGCTTGGTGTACCAAGTCGTATGAATCTTGGGCAGCTGTTTGAAACGCACCTTGGTATGGCAGCGCGCGCACTTGGCTATAAAGTAGCAACACCACCATTTAACGGTGTGCCAAATGAAGTGATTGTAGAAGAGCTTGAAAAAGCTGGTCTGCCAAAAGATGGCAAGATACAGCTCTTTGATGGCCGAACGGGTGAAGCATTTAAAGAAAAGACAACCGTTGGTAACATGTACATCATTAAGCTGCACCACATGATTGCAGACAAGATCCATGCTCGTTCAATTGGTCCATACACCATGGTTACTCAACAGCCACTTGGTGGTAAGGCTCAAAACGGTGGTCAGCGATTTGGTGAGATGGAAGTGTGGGCTTTGGAAGCCTATGGTGCTGCAGCAACGCTGCAAGAAATGTTGACTATTAAGTCTGACGATGTGTTTGGTCGTGCGAAAGCTTACGAGTCAATTATTAAAGATGAAGCGATTACTGGTCCAAAAGTTCCAGAGAGCTTTAACGTTTTGATTAAAGAATTGCAAGGACTTGGTCTTCGTGTTGATCTTCTTGATAACGGCGAAGATGAAGTTATTGATGCTGAAGAAATTCTTGAAGAAAGTGTAGCCCAGCCAGAAGAAGTAACACCACCAGCCCCAAGTGAAGAGACGCCGCTGGATGTTACTGTGGCAGACGAAGTCGACGAATATGGAGACATCGATCTTGGTGATGGTGTCACTATTCAGGACGCAGAAGATATTGAAGAAGCAAGTAAGGAGGCAAAATAATGAATCGTTTCCTCGCAAACCCAAGCATTGCTGATTTTGATGCAGTACGACTTGCTGTTGCAAGCCCAGATGACATCATGAAGTGGAGCCATGGGGAAGTTACAAAACCAGAAACAATTAACTATCGAACCCAAAAACCAGAACGAGATGGTTTGTTCTGTGAGCGAATTTTTGGTCCGGTAAAAGACATCAATCCACATGATGCAAAACTAAAAGGCGTTCGTAGCCGTGAAGCTGCTGTTGATAAAAACGGTGAGCTTGTAACACGGAGTATTGTTCGACGTGAACGCATGGGCCATATTAATCTTGCAGCACCAGTTGCACACATTTGGTTTATGCGCGGCACGCCAAGTGCAATGGCATTGCTTCTTGGTATGACCGTACGAAATCTTGAACGAATCGCTTATTTTGCAAGCTACGTTATTTTAGATGTTGACACTGAAAAACGAGATCAGTTCTTGGCAGATGCTGAAGCGGAACTTGACGCAGGTCGAGCTGCAATTAAGATCCGTTACGAAAAAGCTGCCGAAGAAGAAAGCGCAGACGTTAAGAAGCTTGCGGCTGAGCAATCTAAAGAAATCGAAGAGCTTGAAGAAGCATTTATTCAGAAGAAAACACAGCTCGAAGGGCTCGCAAAGTGCGCACTCTTAAGCGAAACTGACTATCGCGATCTTCCTGATGAATATGCAGATATCATCAAGGTTGGCATGGGCGGAGAATCTCTTAAGAAGCTTCTTGATGAGATTGATCTTACTAAGCTCATTAAAGAGCTTGAAGAAGAAGCTGAAGGCGCAAAAGGCCAACGTAAGAAGAAAATTCTAAAGCGTCTTAAAGTCCTTGAAGGAATGAGCCGCGCAGATATTAAGCCATCAAGCATGTGTGTTTCTGTGTTGCCAGTTATTCCACCAGACCTACGTCCAATGGTGCAGCTTACTGGCGGTCGTTTCGCAACATCAGACCTTAACGACCTCTATCGCCGGGTGATCAACCGAAACAATCGATTAAAGAAATTGATCGATCTTAACGCTCCTGAAGTTATTCGTCGAAACGAAATGAGAATGTTGCAAGAGTCAGTTGATGCACTTATTGATAACGCCGCCGCTCGTGGTGGTCGCGCAGTAAGCGCAACTGGTGGTCGCCGACGGCTTAAGTCAATTTCTGACATGCTAAAAGGTAAGCAAGGTCGCTTCCGTCAGAACCTACTTGGTAAGCGTGTTGATTACTCTGGTCGTTCAGTAATTGTTGCTGGTCCAGAGCTAAAAATTCACCAGTGTGGTTTGCCAAAACAAATGGCACTAGAGCTATTTAAGCCATTTGTTATTTCATATTTGCTACGCAACGAACACGCACACAACATTCGTAGCGCAACTCGACTTATCGAATCTGGCGCAACAGTTGTGTGGGACGCACTTGACGAAGTGATTAAAGGCAAATACGTGCTGCTAAACCGTGCACCAAGCCTTCACCGTTTGAGTATCCAGTCTTTCCAGCCAAAGCTTATTGAAGGTAAAGCTATTCAGCTTCACCCGCTTGTTTGTAAAGGATTTAATGCTGACTTTGACGGTGACCAAATGGCGGTTCACTTGCCACTTTCTGCAGAAGCGCAAAAAGAAGCTCGTGAGCTTATGAGTACGACAAATAACTTGCTAAAACCAGCTGATGGAACACCGATTCTTAACATTAGCCAAGATATCGTACTTGGTTGTTACTACCTAACATATCCAAAACCATCAGCGCAAACGAAAGGGGTGAAGCCATTTAGCTCGGTTGCTGAAGCAGTGATGGCCTATGAAAAAGGGGTAATTCAACTCCAAACGCCAATTCGTGTATTTACTAAAGGTGAAGAACGAAATACAACACTTGGACGAGTATTCTTTAATGAAGCACTGCCAAAAGAACTTCCATATGTTGAAGAAGTAATTGGCAAGAAGGCACTCAACAAAGTTCTTGCTCAGGTGTTTAACACATACGGTTCAGAGCTTACTGCTAAAGTTGCAGATGATATTAAAGAGCTTGCTCTTGAATATGCAACGGCAGCAGCTGTTTCAACTGGTATGGCTGACTACTTTGATGTTGATGAGGTGGCGGACATGATTTCAGAAGGCGAAAAACAAGCGGCAGCTATCTCAGACCAATATGAGCAAGGGCTTATTACAGACGAAGAGCGCTACAGCCTTACGGTGCAAGCGTGGCGAAACGTTGACAAAAATGTGTCTGAGCTTCTGCAAAAACGCCTAGAAAAATCTGACACAAGTGTGAGTGTGATGGTTAACTCTGGTGCTCGTGGTGATATTTCAAACGTGAAGCTTGCAACGGCCATGATTGGAATTATGGTTGATGCAACTGGTCGTGAGATCGAGCTTCCAATTCGATCAAGCTATAAAAAAGGCTTAAGTCAACTTGAAGCGTTTATCGCTACTCGTGGTACTCGAAAAGGTTTGATTGATACAGCGCTAAAAACTGCCGACTCTGGATATCTAACTCGTCGTCTTGTAGACGTGAGTCAAGATGTCTTTACTGTAGATGAAGCAGCAGAAGATGATGGCTTTGCTATCTATCGCGATGAGACTGATGAAACAATGATTGAATTTGGCAACCGCCTTTATAGCCGTTATGCAGCTGAAGATATAAAGGGTCATGTTAAAAAGGGCGAACTCATTACTCGCGCTATTGCAGATGCAATTGAAGCTGACGACTCAATAAAAAGCGTTAAAATCTATAGCATTCTAAGCTCAAATAACTTGCGTGGTATTCCACGAGAAAGCTATGGGCTTGATATGGCAACAGGCAAGCTTATTGCAAACGCAGAGCCGGTTGGTGTAATTGCAGCACAATCTGTTGGTGAGCCTGGCACGCAGCTAACGCTTAGAACCTTCCACCTTTCTGGTGTTGCTGGCGACGATATTACGCAAGGTCTTCCTCGTGTTGATGAGTTGTTTGAAGCGCGAACGCCAAAAGGCCAGGCGTTCATTAGCGAAATTAGCGGAACAGTGCAAGTTTGGGAAGATAACAATCAATATATTGTTCAAGTTACTCCTGAAAAAGGTCAAAGCAAGAAGCTGAAACTCGATGGCCGCAAAGCTCAGGTGAAAAGCGGCACAGAAGTGCTTGCAGGCGATGTGCTTGCTGCAGATAAAAAGGACGAACGTCCGCTAACTGCGCCATTCGACGGAGTTGTTGAGGTAACAAAAGAGCAGATCGTTATTTCTACAAACAACCAAACGCCAGTTCGTTATGAAATTCCTGGCATCAAGCAGCTTACAGTCGCCGATGGCGACAAAGTTGAGGCAGGTGATCGCTTGAGCAATGGCTCAATTAACCTTCATGATCTAATGAATCTAAAGGGTGTTGAGGCAACGCAGCGATATATGATCAACGAAGTACTTCGCATTTATGCATCGCAAGGTCAAAATATTGCAGATAAGCACCTTGAGATCATTGTGCGCCAGATGTTTAGCCGTGTTCAGATTGAAGATCCAGGCGATTCTCCATTCGTAACAGGCGATATCGTAAGTAAAGTTGCTGTGGTTGAAGCAAATAGCAATCTTGTAAAAGAAGGCAAAGAGCCAGCACAATATACGCAATTGCTACTTGGTATCACGAAAGTTTCTATTTGGAGCGACAGCTTCCTTTCAGCTGCATCATTCCAAGATACAACTCGCGTGCTTATTAATGCTGCAACAACTGGTCGTGTTGATAATCTCTACGGGCTCAAAGAGAACGTTATCATCGGTCGCAAGATTCCAGTTGGAACTGGTGCGCGTGATATTGAGAGCGAAGAGCTTGACGCTGAGTAATCTAAGCGGCTTGCGCTAAGGCGATGAAAAACCTCCGAGTTAATTCGGAGGTTTTTTGCTAACAAATAAAATAGCTGGGAGTGAAAATTCACTCAACCAGCTTATTCAAGAATCGTATTCTATATGATCCCTCTCGATCATCGATGCCGAGAGGGGTGAAACTATCTTTTAGTGGGCCACTGCTCTCAAAAGCAAATTCTTTGCATAATTTACAGCGACAAAGAATACAACAAAGCCGATGATTATCGGGCAAAAAACTGCTAGGAGAGCCACGACAAACAGCATAGGTACATCTTTAATGCCCACTGATTGCTCTACTTGCTCATCGTTTAGAGTTATCGGATAATCATCTTCGAAAGGATCGTCCGACAAGTCGTTGACGACTATCCAGGCGATTGCCATGAAAGCTGCTGTTGCGCAGCTGGCGTATATTGCGCCGACGAAAAGCCAGTCCTGGAGACCGGTGAGCAGGTATATGATATAACCACACCCAATACCGATCCCCAAAGCGAAGCCTGTAATGAGAAACACATCAAGATTCTTGCGAATAGAGGACATTTTCTCCTCCCAGAGAAGTTGATTGTAAGGTACGATTCTTATCCATAATAATACAACTAAAACATAAAAAAGCAAATTAAAGACAATTCTGTTGCTGCTATGAGTATTTTTTGCTATAATAACAGGGAGTTTCCGCTTTGTGTGCAGCAACATGCAAAGACGAGGATGACTGCTTATTGCTGAAAGCAGCGTCAAGAAATATTTAATAAATGAAAAGGGAGAATTCTTTTCTCATGCCAACAATTAATCAATTAGTTCGTAAGCCTCGAAAGACAGCTGCGAAAAAGAGTAAAAGCCCAGCACTCGGGCGAATTAGTAACTCTCTAAAAAGTCGCTATTTTGATCAAAAATCGCCACTAAAGCGCGGTGTTTGTATTAAAGTAACAACCAAAACACCAAAGAAGCCAAACTCTGCCCTTCGAAAAGTTGCTCGTGTGCGACTTTCAAATGGTCATGAAGTATGGGCATATATTGGTGGTGAAGGGCATAACCTTCAAGAGCACGCAGCTGTGCTTGTTCGCGGTGGTCGAGTGCCGGATCTTCCTGGTGTACGTTATCATATTGTGCGTGGATCTTTGGATCTTCAGGGTGTGCAAGGTCGTAAGCGTGGGCGTTCTAAATATGGAACCAAAAAGGAGAGCAAGTAATGCCACGTAAAGTAACGAAAAAACTACAGCGAAAACTAAATCCTGACCGCAAATATAACAGCGTATTGGTACAACGATTGATAAATAAAAGTATGCTTGATGGCAAGAAGATGCTTTCAGAGCGACAGGTCTATAGCGCTCTTGAAATTGCGGCTAAAAAGTTAAAAAGTGAAGATCCACTAGAAGTTTTTGAAACAGCGCTTAAGAATATTTCACCAAATTTTGAGGTGAAAAGCCGACGTGTTGGTGGTGCAAACTATCAAATTCCATTTCCAATTCAGGGCCATCGCCAGCATCACTTTGCGTTTAGTTGGCTTGTGCAGTCTGCTCGTGCACGTAGCGGCATGCCGTATAACCAGCGGCTCGCAGCGGAAATTGTTGACGCACACAACCAAGCTGGCGCAGCATTCAAGAAAAAAGAAGATACACATAAGATGGCAGAAGCCAACCGTGCGTTTGCACACTTTGCAAGGGGATAATAAATGGCAGCAAAAAATATACCACTAGAAAAATATCGTAATATTGGCATTATTGCTCATATTGACGCAGGTAAAACAACTACAACAGAAGGTATTCTTTACCGCACGGGCATCAGCCATAAAATTGGTGCGGTGCATGAAGGTGAAACAACAACCGACTGGATGGACCAAGAGCGTGAGCGCGGTATCACTATTACTTCCGCGGCTGTAACGTGTTTTTGGAAAGATCACAAGATTAATATTATTGATACGCCAGGTCATATTGATTTTACGGCAGAAGTTGAGCGTTCACTCCGTGTGCTTGATGGCGCGGTAACAGTGTTTGACGGCAAAATGGGCGTTGAGGCGCAAACTGAAACTGTGTGGCGCCAAGCAAACAAATATCGTGTGCCGCGAATTTGCTTTGTAAACAAAATTAACCAAACCGGCGGCGATTTTTACATGAGTTTAAAGACGATTCATGAACGCCTAAGCAAGCGCGCGTTGCCAATCCACCTGCCAATTGGGTTTGAAAAAGACATCAACGGCGTGGTTGACCTCATTGATATGAAGTCATATACCTATAAAGAATTTACTGACAAAGAGCTCATTGTTGGTGAAATTCCTGAAGACATGAAGGAAAAAGCAAAGAATGCGCGAACACTGCTTGTTGAGGCAGCGGTTGAGGCAGATGATGCATTGTTTGAAAAATACCTCGAAGAAGGCGAAGAAGCGATTTCTGAAGAAGAGCTAAAGAGCGCTATTCGTAAGAGTGTTCTAACGGGTGAATTCTTTATTGTTACTGGCGGTGATGGTCGTGGCGTAATTGTTGAAAAAGTGCTTGACCTTGTGAATGACTATCTCCCATCTCCACTCGATGTTGAATCTGTATGGGGAACGCATCCAAAAACTGGCGAAGAAATTGAGCGAAAGCCGAGTGACAAAGAGCCATTTGCAGCACTTGCATTTAAGATTGCAAACGATCCATTTGTTGGAAAACTTATTTTCTTCCGCGTATATAGTGGTAAGCTTTCAGCTGGTAGTTATATTTTAAACACAACCACTGGCGACAAAGAGCGCATTGGCCGAATTGTTCGAATGCACGCCGATAAGCGTGAAGATGTAGCAGAAATTGGCGCTGGTGATATCGCTGCGGCGGTAGGTTTAAAGAATACAACAACAGGAACAACGCTAGCTGATCCTGCAAAACCAATCATGCTTGAAAGCATCGATTTTCCTGAGCCGCCAGTGGCAATTGCGATTGAGCCAAAAACAAAGGCCGACCAAGAAAAAATGAGCATTGCTTTGCAGCGACTTGCCGAAGAAGATCCAACGTTCCGTGTTCATACCGATGAAGAGACAGGCCAGACGATTATTTCTGGCATGGGTGAACTTCACCTCGATATCATCGTTGATCGCATGAAGCGAGAATTTAAAGTTGAAGCAAATATTGGCGAACCACAGGTTGCCTTTCGTGAAACCATTAAGAAAAGCACAGAAGTGCAAGGTAAATACATCAAACAGTCTGGTGGTCGCGGTCAATATGGTGATGTATGGCTACGGCTTGAACCAAACGAGCCAGGCAAAGGTTTTGAGTTCTTTGACGAGATTAAAGGTGGTGTTGTGCCACAAGAATATCGTGCAGCCGTGCAGAATGGTATTCGCGAAACGCTTGACGGCGGTGTGATTGCTGGCTATCCAGTGGTTGATATTAAAGCGACACTGTATGACGGTAGCTATCACGATGTTGACTCAAGTGAAATGGCTTTCAAGATGGCAGGTAGTCTTGCGACCCGAGAGGGCGTAAAGCAGGCTAGCCCAGTGCTACTTGAGCCAGTAATGAAAGTTGAAGTTACTACCCCAGAAGAATTTATGGGTGATGTGATTGGAGACCTTAACTCTCGTCGCGGACGAATTGAGAGCATGGATGATCGTATGGGGGCGAAAGTTGTCACAGGGTTTGTGCCACTTGCCAGTATGTTTGGTTATACAACCGACCTTCGTTCAATGTCTCAGGGACGCGCAGCAAGCACAATGGAACTTGCTCAGTATGAAGAAGTTCCACCAAATGTTGCTGAAGAGATCATCTCAAAACGAAGCAACTAATCTCTACGCTATATTTTAATTAAGATTTCTTTTATAATGCTTATGAATGAAGATGCATTATAAAAAGATTTCTGGCTTTACGATAGTTGAAATACTTATCACTATTACCGTGATAAGTATTCTTGTAGCGATTGTTATCTATGCCGGTAGCAACTATATAAATAGGACGAATGAACAAACCTTAAAAGCAGAGCTTACCGCTGCTGCTGGCGCAATGAAAAATTACTATAACGAAGAGGGCGAGTATCCGTCATCTATTCCAGCTAATGCTGATAGTGATAGAGTTAATCGCCACTCAAGCAGTAGTACCACGCAATTTTGTCTATATGGATCCAATAACGGTACGACGTTTAAAGTAACGAATACGAATATAATACCAGTAGTGGGTGCATGCCCTTAGTTTTTTCAAATATAGCTTATAGGCTATAATAAAGGTACAAATAAACGAAGGGGATAAGATATGACTTGGCTAATTGTTGTTGGAGTGATTGTTGTTATCGTAGCGCTATTTTTGTGGGTAACATATAACGCTTTAGTAAAACTAAATGTTCGCGTTGAAGAGGCGTGGAGCGATATAACAGTTCAATTAAAGCGTCGTCTTGATTTGATTCCAAACTTGGTGAGCGCGGTTAAAGGCTATGCAAAGCATGAAAAAGAAGTGCTTGAAAATGTGACAAAATCTCGCGCTGAAGCTATGAATGCGCAGGGCGTAAAAGAGACAGCAAAGGCTGAAAATCAACTTGAAGAAGCTTTAAAAAGTTTGTTTGCAGTTTCAGAAAACTATCCGCAGCTTCGCGCTACTGAAAACTTTCAAAAGCTACAAGATGAACTTGTTGACACAGAAGATAAAATTCAGGCATCTCGACGATTTTATAACGGTGGCGTTCGCGACCTAAACACGAAAATTCAAATGTTTCCGACCAATATTTTTGCCAACATGCTTGGATTTAAAGAACGTGATTTTTTTGAAACAGAAGATCGCGCAGCGGCAGAAAAGCCAGTTGACGTTAAGTTTTAGAAATTTCATCTAGGGGTTTTAAAAAAGATGTATAGCTCGATTGCTGCTAACAAACGAAACACAGTCATTATTATGGCGCTTTTCGTATTAATTATTGGTGGGCTGGGTTGGCTTGCGAGTGTTATATATAACGATCAGACAATTGTTTATATTGTGCTTGGGGTTGCAATTATTTATGCGCTTATTCAATATTTTGCGGCTGGAAAGTTAGCAACGGCAATGAGTGGTGCAAAGGAAATCCAGAAAAAAGATAACCCACGTCTATATCGAATTGTTGAGAATTTGGCAATTACCACCGGGCTACCAACACCAAAAGTCTATATTATTGACGATCCTGCGCCGAACGCTTTTGCCACCGGGCGCGATCCAAAACATGCAATTGTGGCTGCAACAACTGGCTTGCTAGATATTATGAGCGACACCGAACTTGAAGCAGTGATGGCGCATGAAATGGGACATGTGCAAAACTACGACATTCGTGTTTCAATGATTGTTTTTGGTCTTGTAAGCGCGATTGGTATGCTTGCCGACCTCTTTCTTCATATGCTGTGGTTTGGTGGCAGCGACAGAAGAGATACGTCGCCGGTAGTTATGCTTTTTGGTGTTATCGCAATTCTTTTAGCGCCGCTTATTGCGGCGATGGTACAGATGGCAGTTTCAAGACAAAGGGAATATCTTGCAGATTCTACCGGTGCTATGACAACGCGCCATCCAGAAGGGCTTGTAAGTGCTCTAGAAAAACTGCGCGATCACGGAAAGCCAATGAAAAAAACGCACAGTTCCACGGCGCATTTATTTATTTCGAATCCACTAAAGAAAGATTTTTTTGGTAACTTATTTAGCACTCATCCGCCACTAGATGATCGAATAAAACGACTTCGTGGCATGGAAGGAAAGATGTAGGATTCTTATGACGACAAAAAAACAAACGGCAGAGAAAAAGAAAAAATCTCTTTCAGAGCGCCACAAAGATTTTTTATCCAGACGCCCGCACAGAAGTTTTCAATTTACTCGAAGACGCGACTATAAAAGAAGCCTCGCGCTACCTGGTTATTGGAGCTTTACTAATGAAGTTCGCGCAACGTTGTGGCAGCACAAGGCACTTTTTGCAAAGTTACTTGGCGTCTATGCAATTTTGAGCATGTTGCTAGTTGGTATGATATCGCAGGAAACATACACAACATTTTCAGAAAACCTAGCAATAATTAATGATGAGGTGTTTAGCGGCAGTATTGGGTCAGTGGCGCAAACTGCAGCATTGTTTGGCGCAACAATTACTGGATCGCTTAATCAAACACCATCAGAGTCGCAACAAATTTATGGTGGGCTACTTTTCTTGCTTGGTTGGTTAACGACGGTGTGGCTCTTGCGTCAGCTACTGGCAGGACATAAAGTTAAGCTTCGTGATGCGATTTATTCATCCGGTGCGCCAATTGTCTCAACGTTTATTATTCTATTGGTTATTTTGATACAACTTTTACCGTTAGCCATTGCGCTTGTTGCCTATGGTGCAGCGCAGCAAACAGGACTTCTTGAAGAAGGATTTGTAAACATGGCTTTTTGGGTTGTTGCAAGTTTGCTCGCGCTGATGTCGCTCTATTGGATAACAAGCTCATTCATTGCGCTCATCATTGTAACACTTCCTGGCATGTATCCATTTGTCGCCTTAAAGAATGCTGGCGATCTAGTGGTTGGAAGACGCTTAAGAATTATGCTGCGTCTCTTGTGGCTTGCCTTTATTGTGCTGCTTGTTTGGGCAATTATTCTCATACCAATCATACTGCTTGCAGGAGCAATTAATATTACGTGGTTGCCACTCGTGCCAATTACAACCGTACTACTTAGCTCGTTTACGCTTATTTGGGCGAGTAGCTACATCTATTTGCTATATAGGAAGTTGATTGATGACAAAGCTCCCCCCGCATAAACGAGCAGAAAAATTACGCAAACAGCTAAACGAATACGCGCATGAGTATTATGTGCTTGATTCGCCGTCGGTAGATGACGCTGTCTATGATAGTTTGTTTAGTGAACTGAAAAAAATTGAAGAAGAATACCCGGAAACAATTACTCTAGACAGCCCAACGCAACGAGTTGGCGGAAAGCCAGTTAAAAAGTTTCAGAAGGTTGAACACGCTTCCAGGATGCTTAGTTTAAATGATGTCTTTAGTCACGAAGAAGTTGAGGCGTGGTTTAAAAGAACACAAAAGCTAGCACCAGAAATTGATAACAAAGTTGAATTTTTTGCGGATATAAAAATGGATGGCTTAGCGTGTTCGCTTGTTTATGAAGATGGACTTTTACTGCGAGGCGTAACGCGTGGCGATGGACTCGTTGGTGAAGACGTGACAAGTAATATCAAAACAATCCCAAGCATTCCTTTGAAATTAAAAGCAGAAGAAAATTTTTCAAAAGGCCGCACAGAAGTTCGCGGCGAAATTGTGATGTTTAAAAGTGATTTTGAAAAACTGAATGCTGAGCTTGAAAAAGAGGGTAAAAAAACCTACGCAAATCCGCGAAACCTTGCCGCGGGTACGATCCGTCAGCTAGACCCAAGAGTTGTTGCCCAGCGAAGGCTCCAATTTAGGGCGTATGATTTGATAAGAAATGAAGCGAGTGAAGTGGCAACAAATGAGCAAGCATACAACGATCTAAGAAAACTTGGCTTTGTTGTTAATAAAGATGCAAAAGTAATCCATTCAATTAATGAACTTGTTGCATTTGCAGAAGCTTGGGAGGAAAAACGATTTGATTTGCCATTTAATACAGACGGCATGGCAATTAAATTAAACGATAGAAAAGTCTATGCGCAACTTGGTATTGTGGGGAAAAATCCACGAGGTGCAATTGCTTATAAATACCCCGCAGAACAAGCGACGACGATGGTTAAAGATATTTTTGTGAGTATTGGCAGAACCGGTGCGGCAACGCCAGTTGCGATGCTAGATCCGATAGTTATTGCTGGGTCGACTGTGCAAATGGCGACGCTTCACAATGAAGACGAGATAAAGCGCAAAGATGTGCGCATTGGCGATACGGTAATTGTACAAAAAGCGGGCGACATTATTCCAGAAGTTGTAGAGCCACTTGTAAAACTACGAAGTGGTGATGAAGAAATATTTATTATGCCAAAGCAGTGCCCGGAGTGCGAGACCAAGCTTGTTCGTCCAGAAGGAGAAGCCGTGTGGCGTTGCCCAAATCTTGCTTGTCCTGCTCGTATGCTTCGTCATATTCAACATTTTGCAAGCAAAGGTGCGCTCGATATAGATGGTTTAGGGGAAAAAAATGTGCAAGCGCTTTTAAGTGCGCGGCTCATTAGCGATGCGGCAGATTTATATAAGCTAAAAAAAGAAGACTTACTGCAACTCGATCGCTTTGCAGAGCTAAGTGCTGATAATTTAATTAATGCCATCAGCGCAAAGCGCCAGCCGTCACTTGCTAAGTTTTTGTTTGGGCTTGGTATTCGTCATGTTGGCGCAAAAACAGCGCTAGACTTAACTAGCCACTTTAAATCTTTGCCTGCAATTCAGGCTACAACAATTGATGAGCTTAACCAAGTTGAGGGCGTTGGAGAAATTGTTGCAGAATCAATTGTCGCGTGGTTTGCTGATCCGGAAAATCAAAAGATTTTAGAAAAGTTTGAAAACTTTGGTGTTAGACCAGCATTTGAAAAGCCAAAAAGTGGCAAACTAAACGGCAAAAGCTTTGTAGTTACTGGCATTCTAGAGTCGATGAGTAGAGAACAAGCGGCAGACAAGATTCGTGGACTTGGCGGCACGTTCCAGAGTAGTGTTGGCAAAAGCACAGATTATCTTGTTGCTGGGGAGAATGTCGGCGAAAGTAAACTGAAAAAAGCCAAGAATTATAACGTTGAAGTCATCGATGAAAAACAACTAAGAAAGTTTTTAAAAGATGATTAAATTTAAACTCAATAAATTAGTAAGAGATAAATTGCCTGCTAACTATGAACAGCTCAACCAACAGGCAACGATACGCAAGCTAACAGGAGAAGAATTAAGAACTGCATTGCTCCGTAAGATCATAGAAGAAGCCAATGAACTATCGAAAGAGGAAGCTACTACCGTAGTGGAGGTTGCTGACTTAGAGCAGGCGCTCGATGATCTGATTGAAATAACCGGATTATCAAAAGAAGAAATTAAAAAGGCGAAAGAAGAAAAGGAAGCCAAAAAGGGGAGATTTTTGGAAGGCAGCTTTGTTGAATTTCTTGAGTTGCACGAGGATGATGAATGGGTGCAGTATTATCGCCAAGAGCCTGAGTTGTTTCCAGAAATAACAAACAGTGAAGAGCAGTTGAATATTCCAGAAATAGAAAAGGGGGAGTATGTACATGTTAAATCTGGCAAGAAATACGAGGTGCTAGGTGTGGCGTGTCATAGCGAAACGCTAGAGCCACTTGTAATCTATAAACCACTTTACGAGCACGAGGGTTTGCCAGATGTCTGGGTGCGACCGTATGAAATGTTTTTTGAAGAGGTGGACATCGATGGTATTAAAAGAGCACGTTTTGAAAAAATTGAGCTAGACGAAGCTAAAAAAGACACCTAAGCAAGGTGTCTTTTTTATAAAGCGGGTAAGATTACCAGCTGTTGTTGCGTTGGCCGCCACCGTTAAAATCGCGTCGTGGGCGATCTTCGCGTGGGCGAGCCTCGTTTACTGTGATGGTACGACCGTCAAGCTCGCTGTTGTTGAGCTGTTCAATCGCCTTTTTTGCATCGTCTTCGTTCTCGAATTCAACAAAACCAAAGCCCTTAGAGCGACCGCTATCGCGATCGGTAATGACTTTTGCGCTTTCCACTGGGCCAATTGTGGCAAAGTGAGCATTTAGACCATCGTCGTTAGTTGCCCATGCAAGGCTACCGACAAAAAGTTTCTTAGACATCAAAATTTCCTTATTTCCTTTTCAAAATTGCCAGATCCGACCAGTTTCATATACTTTTATATTACGCTTCTGAACACTGCTAGTTAAGCATACTTTTAGTAAAATAGCTAGGACAAAGCACTTGTGTTTAGAAAAAAATTATGACATGATGAAGAGGTTAGCTGATGCGCACGGAGGCTCTTTGCGCTAGAAAACAAAAACCAGATAAAACAAAAAGCCTCGGGTGGGCGCGCAGCAGCTCACGAATAAAACACCTCCTTTGAAGAGGTGTTTTATCTTTGTTACAATAACGGTTCGAGGGGCTATAGCTCAGCTGGCTAGAGCGCTTCGCTGGCAGCGAAGAGGCCTGCGGTTCGAATCCGCATAGCTCCACCATTTAGTGTATAATAAAAACATGAGCGACATAGTTACCAAAGAAGATTTTGTTGAATATATTACTGCTAATCCGGTGGCGACTTTAGGAACGATTAATGAAAATGGAACGCCGCTTGGCACAATTGTGTATGTGACGTGTATTAACACCGAAAAACTTTATTTTGTGACAAAGAACGAAACACTGAAATATAGGAATATTCAAAAGAACAATAGTGTGAGTGTGACGATTGTAAACACTGATGAAAACAGTACGTTACAGGCTGGTGGTGCGGCAAAAACAATTGATGACGGCGAGATAATTAGTGCGGTAATGGCTGACATGGCAAGAATCTATGGCAAGAGTGCAGATTATTTACCACCAATTGCCAAGATTCGAGCGGGAGTATATGAAGTAGTTGAAATTAACCTAAGCGTTCTGCGGCTTGCTAATTTCAAGGGGGCTCGCGCAGGTGACCCAGATATATTTAAAGAAAAATAAGAATAAGGAGAAATAAAAATGAACCAGCAGCCGCTAAGTGAACTTACTAATTTGAGCGGGAAGCGAGCGATTGTCACCGGTGGTGCAGTGGGCATTGGTTATGGGATTAGCTATCGCCTAGCGGAAGCCGGTGCGAGCGTATTAATTGCAGATATAAACGAAGATAACTTAGATGAAGCAAAAAATAAATTTGCTGATAAAAATTGGCACATTTCTTATGCACGGATTGATGTATCGAAACAAGAAGACATTGAAAAAATGTGCACCAAGGCGGTGCAAGAATTTGGCGGTATTGATATTTTAGTGAATAACGCGGGAATTTATCCGAATATTTCGGTAATGGATTTAGAGCCTGAAGAGTTTGATAAGGTGATGGCAATAAATGTGCGCAGTGTGTTTATGGCAACGCAAGCAGTGGCGAAGCAGATGATTGCCCAGGGCGGTGGCGGAAGGATTATTAACATTACTTCTATTGATGCACTACACCCTTCTATGATTGGCTTGGCGCATTATGATGCATCGAAGCATGGTGTTTGGGGCTTTACAAAAAACACTGCGCTTGAGCTTGCGCAGCATAACATTTGGGTAAATGCGATTGCGCCTGGTGGAATTGCAACGCCGGGCACGCAGCCAAAAGATAATGCCAAAGCAATTCCAAAAGAACAGATGGAAGTTTTTATGCAGAAGATCCCAATGCACAGGATGGGCGATGCCGACGAAATTGGCCGCGCAACACTCTTTTTAGCATCAGGCCTTTCGTCATATATGACCGGAAGCCAGGTCGTGGTTGATGGCGGTATGCTGCTAACGTAAAAGCTTGTGCTTACGGTGTTATTAACGTACACTGACACTAAAGGAAAAATAGAAATGTTGAAAAATTTTCTTGCAAGAAAACAAAATGGCTTTACAATTGTTGAGCTTATTATTGCCGTAGTGACAATAGGTATTTTTGCAGGTATGATGATTAGTGCTAGTAATAATTATTTGCAAAGAGCTGCAGAGCACAGCGCGAAGAATAGTCTCATAGCTGCAAGCGCTGAAATGAAAAAAGTACATAACAAAACGGGAGAATACCCATCCTCACTCTCGCAGAATGTTGCATTGTCTGGGATTGTTGTCAACGTTCATCAACATGATGCGGAAACATTTTGTGTACAAGCGGTATCCGAAAAGTACGCTGATATAGCATTTCATATGGTCGAGAGTGATCGAAAAACTCAACAAGGAATGTGTCCTGGCTCAGAAGGCTCTGGTGATTAATTTTCAGCGGAGCTTGATGGTGGCGGTGATAGTATTGTGATTTGGCCAGATACGACAGATCCGATGGATGTTCCGCTGACAATTAGTGGTGGGACGCCGCCGTACTCGCTTCAGTTGCTGTCGAACGGGTCGGGGACATCAGTGGCCGAAGTAAGCACAGACACTTATGAGATTATTGCGGATGCGTCAACCTCTGGTTGGAATTTTGAACTGTATATTAGCAGTGGGATATCTATTAGCACCAATGAACCTCATGGAGGTAGCCAATTTGAATATATTTGTGAGGACTGGATTATGAAGGATGTATTAGCTCAACTAAAACTAAGAGTGAATGATAGTGATGATGGTGTGGTTGAAATACCTTTTACGCTATCATGCCAAAATAATTAAGGTTGTGGCTAAAAGAAGAAAGTTACTGTGAATATGCGCGGTTTTACCATAATTGAGATTATCGTAGTAGTTGCTGTTGTTGGTGTTATGGCGAGCGTAACTATAGTAGGGGGCGGTAGCTATTTAGATCGGGCTGCTGAATCAAATACAAAAAACAGCCTTATTGAAGCGGCGCGAGAGATGAAAAAAATTTACAATCGACAAGGGGCATATCCAGTGAGCTTACCTTCTAATATCTCTCCGTTGTCTGGTGTTGAGCTTGCGTTGCTTAGCGGCGGTGAGACATTTTGCCTACAGGCGTCATCGAGAGGGAAAGTATTTTATATTAGTGATTCATCTTTAGAACCGCAAGCTGAGTCATGCGGTAGTGGTTCTGGTGGCGGGGGCGGTGAGGAAGAGCCTGGTCCAACACCACCTGGCCCAACCAGCTATAGCGAAGCCGTTGCGGCGGCTGGTGGAGATGCAGGTTCAGGGGGAAGCGCCGGCCCGAGTTCTAATTGCCTGTTCAATGAAAGTGGTAGCGCATATGTTAACTTTTCTTGCAATGGCGGTTTAAATGGCCAATTGCAACCAAATGCTCCAACGTTTGTAACGCAACAACCTGGTGCCATTCTTTCAAACCCATCAAACACAGCGATCGGATTTAATGGCAATTCTCATTATTCATATGGTAACCCGGGAACATCTTTAAACAACCAAGGAGCAAACTGGAGTGTTGGCGTATGGGTGAAGCCAAACCAATCAGCAAGTTCACAGGCAATTGTTTCAGCAGATGACAACTGGGCACTACGTTTTAACGGAGGGTCAGGATTTACGTGCGCCATGCGAACGGGCAGTCCGTGGAATGTATCCACTGTTTCGGGCGGGCCATCTTCTGTTGCTGGCCAGTGGTACCACGTTGTGTGCACTTATCAGAGCGGAACATTGCGGCTATATGTTAATGGACAGCTTGTCGGTACAGCTACTGGTGTTCCAAATGGTCAAAGTGGTAATGGCAACTTTAGGCCGGGTTATATAAATAGTGGCTGGACATCCGGAGGATATTTAAATGGCTACATTGATGAGTTTGTTTTTTATAAAACAACACTCAGTGCGACCGATATCAGTAATCTTTACACGCAAGCTGGATATTAAATAAGCGAGCAGATATACTTTAATAAAGAAGTAGTTTATATGTTTAAAAATTTTATACAAAAACGTTTAGAAAAGTTAGCAAAGAAATATCTAAAAAAACACCAACCAACACTTGTTGTGGTTACAGGTAGCGTTGGCAAAACAAGCACAAAAATTGCGATTGCGACGGTGCTTTCTGGGCAGTATCGTGTGCGAGTGCATAAAGGTAACCATAATACCCACATGAGCGTGCCACTTGGTATTTTGGGGATTGATTACCCAGATAACATCCGATCATTAACAGAATGGCACAGAGTGTATAAGGCTGCAAAATTGCGAATTAAACAGCCAAAAGATACTGATGTGATTGTGCAGGAACTAGGAACAGATACTCCTGGCGACATTCCGCACTTTGGTGCTTATTTAAACCCAGACGTTGCAGTCGTAACGGCAGTAAGTCCAGAGCATATGGAATTTTTTAAAACAATTGATGCGGTGGCAAAAGAGGAGCTTTCGGTTGCGAGCTTTAGCAAACTAACCGTCATTAACAGAGATGATATTGCCAGCGAATTTGCTCAATATGCAGAAACAACAAATATTGATACGTACGGTACAAGTGCAGCTGCTGAATATAAATTCGAGATTATTGATTCTGGCAAAGAAGGCTATAGTGGTAATTTTATATCTCCGGAATTTGGTGAAGTGCCAGTTGATCTGAAGTTGGTGAGTGAGCATAGCGTAAAGTCGGCAGTGGCAGCGGGGTTAGTTGCTGCAAAACTTGGCATGTCATCTGAGCAAATTAAGGAAGGTATGAAAAAGATACGTCCTGTCTCTGGAAGAATGAATCTTTTACGTGGGGTAGAAAACTCAACGCTTATTGATGATACATACAATTCTAGTCCGCTCGCTGTTGAAGCGGCACTTAGAGCGCTTTACCAGATGCAGGCACCACAGAAAATCGCTATCTTAGGGAGTATGAATGAGCTTGGCGAAACATCGCCGCAGGCTCATGAACAAGTGGGGCAAATGTGCAGTGGCAGCGAGCTCGCCTGGGTTATTACTATTGGTGATGAGGCTGAAAAATATTTAGCACCGGCTGCAAAATCTCAAGGATGCCAGGTAAAAAGTTTTAAAAACCCAATAGATGCTGGTGCTTTTGCGCACAAAGTGTTGGAGCGGGGTGCAATTGTGCTTGCTAAAGGTTCGCAAAATGGCGTATTCGCAGAAGAGGCGCTAAAAATATTGCTACACAGTACAGAGGAAGAGAAAGAGCTTGTTCGCCAAGAGCCACATTGGCTTAAAATTAAGCAAGAGCAGTTTGCGAAGATAAAATAAACCGTGATACTCTTTAAATTATGGATCTAAACCCAAATCATTCTCCGTTACCACCACCGCGCCCACCGCAGGAGCGCCAGCCATTACAATCCCCAAGTTCGCCTGAGCCACAGCCCCAACCGCCGATACCAACATCTCCTCCAGACTTACCTCCACTACCAGAAGAGCAGCCAAGGAAAAGTAAAAAGAAGCTACTTCTTATTATCGCATCACTAATCCTATTAATTGGTGGCGGAATTGCGTTTTACCTTTGGTATACAAACCCAGAAAGAGTTGTAAGAAGTGCAGTAGAAAAAATTATTAAAAGCCCATCTGCAATTGCTGAAATGGAGTATCAAGGAGCCACACCTGACGGACAAGAAGTGACGGTTGAGCTTCAAACAAAAAATGATAATCCTAGCATGGCGGGCCAGCTTGATGCGAAAATAAAACTAAGCCTTGACGATCTTGATTTGGAAATAGACGGTGCCTGGATGGCAACAAAAAATGGCGATATTTATATAAAAATTAATAACATGAGGCAACTTTATCTGAACTCTATTAAGTCAGATTATGGTGAAAACTATGTTAACAACGATGAACTAAAAAAGGCGATTGTAACGTTAATAAAAAAAGTTGACGGTGAGTGGATAAAGTTAAACTGGCAAGAACTTGCGCAGGGCGTAACGAACGGACAGCTAAAGGAGCGAAAATGTTATCAAAAAGCTATTACGGCATTTTATGAAGATAAAGATCAGCAACAACAAATTATTGATACATATGGTGATAATAAATTTGTAGTTGTGAAAGATGATAATCCTCTGGGTGGTTTTGGCGATGCTGTATATGATGTGCGATTTGATCTTACAAAAGCGAATAATTTTGGAAAAAAGGTTAGCTCCAGTAGCGTCGTAAAAGCTATGGAAAAGTGTAGCGAAGCAGATAACTCTATTGCCGATTCTATCGAAACTGATGAATCTCAGCTAGAAGAAGCTCAGGAAGAAATGGATAAAGTAGATATCAAGCTTTGGATTTCTCGTTGGACACACGATTTAACTGATGCAACTATTCGCTACGATGCAGACGAGGGCGAGCATACTCTAAAAATTAAAACAGACTTTAATGCTCAACCTAAAATTGAAGCACCAAGTAAATCAATCTCATTAGAGTCGTTAGAAAAAGATCTTGAAGCGATTATGGCGGGTTGGGCGGCGCAAGCTGCTGAAAACGCAGAAACTCAATAGCAACAGCCTTGCGTCATTCGCCCAACTCTCTGTTATAATAGCCATTAGTTATGCAAAGATATAATCCAATTGATATAGAATCAAAATGGCAAAAAATATGGGAAGAAAACGGCACATACGCAACCGACCTTACCGATAAAAGCAAGCCAAAATATTATGGACTCAGTATGTTGCCAGGTATCACTGGTGCAGGTATTCATACTGGCCATGGGCGAACATTTCAGTTTAGCGATATTAAGGTTCGTGCAAAACGCCAGCAAGGCTTTAACGCCTATAACCCAATTGGTTGGGACTCGTTCGGCTTGCCTGTTGAAAACTACGCAATTAAGATTGGCAAAAAACCTCGCGAAGCTCATGATGAAGCATTGGTTAATTTTAAAAAGCAGCTAAAGCGACTTGGCTATAGCTATGATTGGTCAAAAGAAATTAGTACAGCTGATCCAGAATATTACAAATGGACACAGTGGATTTTTAATAAACTCTACGAGAATGGTTTAGCATATCAAAAAGAGCAACCTCAGTGGTGGTGCGAAACTGATCAAACAGTGCTTGCAAATGAGCAAGTTGAAGGTGGCAAGTGCTGGCGGTGCGGAAACCCAGTTACAAAAAAGAATTTGAAGCAATGGTTTTTCAAAATTACTGAATATGCCGATGAAATGCTTGAAGCAACCGATGATCTGAACTGGACTGAAATGGTGAAGACGATGCAAAAAAATTGGATCGGTCGCTCGCTTGGTGCAGAGGTTGATTTTAAAGTTGCAGATAAAAAAGATGAAATTATTAAAGTCTTTACTACTCGTCCAGATACACTTTTTGGTGCAACATTTATGGTGCTTGCGCCAGAGCACACACTTGTTGAAAATTTAACTAAAGACGCTCAAAAGCCAGCAGTAGAAGCTTATATTAAACAAGCTGCCCTAAAGTCTGATATTGATAGGATGGATACAAGCCGCGAGAAAACAGGAGTTTTTACCGGATCGTATGCAATTAATCCAGTCAATGGTGAAAAAATTCCAATTTGGATTGCTGATTACGTTTTAACTGGCTACGGCACAGGTGCGATTATGGCTGTTCCCGCACACGATGAGCGTGATAACGAGTTTGCGAAAAAGTTTGACATTCCTGTTGTTGAAGTCGTCGAAAAGCCAGAAAATATAGCCGATGCTGGTTGCTATACGGGCGAAGGTGTTTTAGTAAATTCAGGTCAATTTGACGGCATGCCAAGTGATGAATCTCGAGAAGAAATTGTTGCGTGGCTAGAACAGCAGGGAATTGGAAAAGAAAAAACCAACTACAGAATGCGCGACTGGCTTATTAGTCGTCAGCGTTATTGGGGTGCGCCAATTCCGATCGTGCACTGCGAAAAAGACGGTGCTGTGGCAATTCCAGACGATCAGCTGCCAGTCGTCTTGCCGGAGGTTGAAGATTTTAAGCCGAAAGGCGGCAACACATCAGTGCTTGCTGAAGTTAAAGATTGGGTAAATACAACTTGTCCAAAGTGTGGTGGTCCAGCAAAAAGAGAAACAGATACTATGGATGGCTACGCATGTTCAAGCTGGTATTTTTTACGCTACCTTGATCCATTTAATGAAAATCAGGCATGGAATCCCGACGTTGCTAATCATTGGATGCCAGTTGATTTTTATAACGGTGCGGATCACGCAACTGCGCACCTTCTTTATGCGCGATTTTGGACACGATTTTTCCATAAGCTTGGGCTAGTAAATGACCCAGAGCCGTTTAAAAATATGATGTATAACGCGTATATTTTAGCGCCAGACGGTCTGAAGATGAGTAAGTCAAAAGGGAATGTTATCGATCCGCTTGAGATTATGGATAGCGGCTATGGCGCAGATAGCTTGCGGGTTTATGAAATGTTTATTGCGCCATATGATATGGAAGCACCGTGGGATACCCGTGGCGTGCCTGGTGCGTATCGCTTCTTAAATCGAACATGGAACTTGGTGCAAGAATATCTTGAAGGCGAGGAAGTCTTTTTAAGTAAAGAAGACGAGACGAAGATTCTTACAATTGCACATAAAACCATCAAAAAAGTAACCGAAGATATTGAAAACGATAAGTTTAATACCGCAGTTTCTGCGATGATGGAGGCGGTAAATGGCTACTTTAAGCTAAAAGAAGAAATTGGCATTGGCAAGAATGATGAATGGAAAACCTGCCTTGAGAGCTTACTGCAGGTGCTGGCGCCATTTGCACCACACATTGCCGAAGAATTGTGGCATCAGCTAGGAAACGAGACAACGATTCATATTGATAATTGGCCAGAATGGGATGAAGAATATCTTATTGAAAATACAGCAGTAATTATTGTGCAAGTCAACGGCAAATTACGTGCAAAATTAGAACTTTCGCCAGAAGTCAGCGAAGAAGAGGCAATTGCGGCCGCAAAAGCACATGAAAAAATCGCTCCTTTGCTCGTAGGAAGCGAGCTAAAAAGAGCGATTTATATTAAGGGTAAAGTAGTTAACTTAGTTATTTAGCTACTGGCTATCTTTTTGCGACTCAATCCATTCCCTAAGTTCATTGCTTTCTTTAGTCTCGGCTATATTATTTTTGATTGACTCAGTTGAAGGAGCTGCTTTAGCGGCTTCTCTTTCGCTATCTGCATCCATTTTTCCGGCAACTAGTAGACCTATTATTACGAAAGCAGTAGTGCCAATTGCCTTGAGCTTTTGCTTTCGGCCATACCTTTCATTATCATCTTTTAGTCGCCTCTTCATGGATTCATGACCAGATTCTCGCGCTTTATCGCGGATCTCTTCTACTGATTCTGTGTGTGGGTGAATATGTTCTTTACTCATGATTACATAATAGCATATAAACATAAGCATGTCAAGTATTTATGTAATAAATATATAAATATAGCTAATTTTCTTGAGAAGAAGAGGGTTTTAGGCTATAATGCTTAGTAAGTTTTAATAAATTTAATCAATAGATGAAAAGGAGTTTGCTCTTATGGGAAAACCGAAAAAGCAAACCACATCACGCAAGACAGGCCTACGCCGTAGCCATCACGTTTTAAAGCTGGCACGAGCTGTAAACGCTAAATCTCCTGTGAAGGTATACACTACAAAGCGTGAAAGTGGTAAAAAGGATAAATAAACCCCTAAACATCTCTGGCAAAGAGGTAGTAATTTAAGCACATTTCAAATATAACAAAGGAACCAAACTATGGCATCAAATCGTCATCTCGGTCGTATCATTGCACTGCAAACACTCTATGAAGCAGAATTTCGCTCGACAGCGAACGATAAATCTGTGAGCCTTGATGAAGTATTGAAGCGTAACTTAGAGCGGTATGATAAAACGGTTGAAGATAAAGCATTCGTAAAGCGTCTCACAGAGGGCGTAGATAGTTCAAAAGATGAGCTTGATGCAATTATTCAGCCGATTGCGCCAGAATGGCCGCTTGCCCAGATTGCGCGAATTGATCTTACTATCTTAAGGATGGCGGTATATGAACTAAAGGAAATGCAAGATATTGTTCCGCCGAAAGTAGCAATTAACGAAGCCGTAGAGCTTGCCAAGGCGTTTGGTTCTGATAATTCATCGAAGTTTGTTAATGGCGTGCTGGGAACAGCATATCGCACATTGACAGAGGAGAGTCCGGATGCAGACACCAAAGTTTAACCGATTTAAAAAATATTTTAACCGTAATAAGAAATCATCTATCCAAGAGATTGTGCGCGAGCCAACCTCTGGCGGTATTGTGTTTCGACGCAATAAAAAGAATGAAGTTGAGATTCTTCTTATTCAAGATGCCAAAGATCGTTGGACAATTCCAAAAGGACATATTGAAGAGGGAGAAACAGCAAAAGAAACAGCGGTGCGCGAGATTGGCGAAGAAGCTGGATTAGAAAAAGTGAAAGTAATCAATTGGCTTGGAAAGATTAATTTTCGTTATCGGCGAGTGAATACGCTTGTTTTAATGACGACGCAGATTTATCTTGTGCAGGCGCAAGGTGATACAGATAAAATTAAAAAAGAAGAATGGATGAACGGTATTAAGTGGTTCCCATTCCAGGAAGCGCTTGAAAAAATTGAATATGAAGATATTGGAAAGCTGATTTTGCTTGCCATGCAAAGGATCCGAAAGGCAGGGCTTTAAATAGTGGATGTTACTCCATATAAAGAGTTTGCCAAAGAAAAACTTGATGTTGCTTTCAACGACATAGAGCTTCTTGTCACGGCGCTTACTCACCGAAGCTATGTAAATGAGCATAAGCGAAGCACAAAAGAGCATAATGAGCGCCTAGAATTTTTGGGCGATGCAGTACTAGAGCTAGTTGTTACAGACTATCTTTTTAGTAATTATGAAGAGCCAGAAGGTATTTTAACAAGCTGGCGAGCGGCATTGGTGCGCACGGAAAGTATTGGCGAAGCTGGCGAAAAACTTGGCTATGAAAGCCTTCTTCGGCTTAGTCGAGGTGAAAAGCAGGGAAGCTCGCGTGCTAGGCAACAAATTATGGCTAATGCGTTTGAGGCAGTTACAGGAGCAATTTACCTTGATCAAGGATATGACGCAGCGCAAAAATTTATTGCCAAAAATATTCTTAGTAAATTAGATCAAATTTTAAAGAGTGGTAGCTGGCGAGATCCAAAGTCGTATCTTCAGGAAGCAGCACAGCGTGTAGATGGGCACACCCCTGTTTATAAAGTACTCGAAGAAGAAGGTCCAGATCATGACAAAACCTTTACGCTTGGTGTATATGTTGGTCCAAAATTGATGGGTAAGGGGAGCGGACCTTC